>Ga0160437_1001557_pt1 | contig 10324 bp, 16 predicted proteins | sample HID1975I_E0MG_FD_108227 | JGI IMG/M metagenome (GOLD analysis project Ga0160437, IMG submission 108227) | Enriched soil microbial communities from UW Madison campus, WI, USA - HID1975I_E0 MG | ecosystem: Environmental > Terrestrial > Soil > Unclassified | place: USA: Madison, Wisconsin... | reverse complement strand
CGCCGAAGGTCGCGGTGAGCGCGCCCGCCGCATCGAAGCGGCCACGGGCACGGGAGGTCTCGGGGATGACCCGCGGGGCGAGCACGATCATCGCGATCGCGATCGGCACGTTGATGAAGAAGCCGACCCGCCACGAGAGAAGGAACGCGGCGGCCCCGCCGATCACCAGTCCGAGGCTCGACCCGATGCCCGCGGTGGCACCGTAGAGGGCGACGGCGCGCGTGCGTTCGCGGCCCGGCGCGAAGTTCGCGGTGATGAGCGACAACGATGCAGGGGCCACGATCGCCGCACCCACCCCCTGCAGTGCCCGGCCTCCGATGATCCACCAGTCGGTCTGCGCGAGGCCGATGAGCAGCGACGCCACCCCGAACACGACCAGGCCGAACACGAACACCCGGCGGCGGCCGAGCAGGTCGCCCGCCCGCGCGCCGAGCAGCAGCAGACCGCCGAAGACGAGCGTGTACGCGTCCTGCACCCACGTGAGCTCGCCCGCACTCAGATGCAGCTCGGCTTCGAGGGTCGGCAGCGCGGTGAAGATCACCGAGTTGTCGAGCAGGATCATGAAGTAGCTCACCAGCACCACGGCGAGGATCGCCGCCTGACGCGGCGGCACCTCCTGCACGGGCGCGGCGGTCTGCCGCGGGGCGGTCATCGGAACGCGACCATCACCTTGAGCGCCTCGCGCGCATCCATGGCGGCGTAACCGGAGGCGATCTCGTCGATACCGATCGTGCGGTCGAAGACGCGGCCCGGGTCGATCTCGCCGGCGAGCACCTGCCGGATGGCGGGTTCCAGGTAGGCGCGAACAGGAGCGGGGCCGCCGGTGAGGGTGACGTTCTTGCCGAACAGCGACCCGAATCCGATGGGGGCCTCCTCGTACTGCGGCACACCGACGCGCGAGATGACGCCGCCCGGGCGCACGATCCCATACGCCTGCTCGTAGGCGGGCAGGTGACCGACCGCCTCGAGCACCACGTGGCTGCCTTCGCCGCCGGTCAGCTCGAGCACCTTCGAGACGCCCTCCTCGCCACGCTCGGCCACCACATCCGTGGCGCCCCACTCGATACCGAGGTCGGTGCGCGAGGTGTGGCGGCCCATCAGGATGATGCGCTCGGCGCCCAGCTGCCGCGAGGCGAGCACCGCCGAGAGCCCGACCGCGCCGTCGCCGATCACCGTGACCGTCGTACCGGCGGAGACCCGGCCCATGTGGGCGGCGTGGTAGCCGGTGAGGTAGACGTCGGAGAGGGTCAGCAGCGACGGCAGCAGCTCGCTCGACTCGTCGACTCCCGGCACGACCACCAGGCTGCCGTCGGCCTGCGGGATGCGGGCGAGCTCGGCCTGCAGGCCGCCCACCTCGGTCGAGCCGTAGAAGCCGCCGTGGAGGCACGAGGTCTGCACGCCGTCTCGACAGAAGACGCAGGTGTTGTCTTGGTACGCGAACGGTGCGATCACGAAGTCGCCGGGCTGCAGGGTGGTGACCGCCGAGCCGACCTCCTCGACCACGCCGATCAGCTCGTGGCCCATCGGGCGCCCCGCGGGGTCGGATGCCATCGAGTGGTACGGGTGCAGGTCGGAACCGCAGACGCACGCGCGCACGGTGCGCACGATCGCATCCGTCGGTTCGACGATCCTCGGATCGGGGACGTTCTCGACGCGCACATCGCCGGCGCCGAACATGTAGGTGGCTCTCATGGTTCCAGTGGACGCCTCACAGGCATCGCGCGGGAGTCCCTGGCGTGACAGGTACCGGCAGGGCCTTGTTCCCGACGCCGCCGCGGGGTGAGGGTGAAGGCATGACCGACTGGACCGCATCCGAACTCGCCTCCCTCGATCGCGCCGGCGAGATCCGGGTGGCGGGCCGCCGCGACGACGGCACCCTGCGCCCACTGGTGATCGTGTGGCACGTGGTGGTCGAGGGCGCGCTGTACGTGCGGTCGGTGCGCGGCGTCGAAGGCAAGTGGTACCAGGGCGTCACGAAGCGGATGGAGGGCGCCATCTCGTGGGGCGGCCAGACCCGCGACGTGCGGTTCGTGCACGACGCGGAGCACGACGACGCCGTCGACGCCGCCTACTTCGCGAAGTACGGACGCGGCTCGTCGACGCAGGCGCTCATGCCCGCCACCGCCCGCGACACGACACTGCGCATCGAGCCGACCGAGTAGGCGCTCAGGCCTTCGGCACACCACCGCCCGCACGGCCGCGGAGCACCCCGAAGATCACCGTTCCTGCGAACAACACGATGCCGATGATGCCCAGCCACACCAGGCCCTCGAGCGCGAAGCCGACGACCGCGAGGATCGCCCACACCACCAGCAGGATCACCAGAACCGCCCACATGGATCAGCCCTGCGGGATTCCGCGAGACGCCTCGCCCAGATCGTGGTCGGCCTCGAGGCCGTTCATCGAGTCGTCGAGCTGACCCTTCATTCCCTGGGGGTCGTCATCCGTCTGCGTCTCCGTCTCCACATCGGCCTGGTCGGTCTCGCGACCCGCGAGATCCGCGTCGCCCTGGTCGTCGGCGACGCCGTCGCCATCCCTGTCGAGTGTCATCGTCCTCGCCTCACTTCTCTTCTTCGTGCTTCAGCGCGATGCCCAGCGCGAAGAACGTGGGCGCCCACTCGCCGATGAACAGGCCCCAGCGGTCGGACTGCGCCTTGGAATCCTTCTTGCCGCGCGAGACCAGCCACGACACCAGCGAGACGCCGATCGAGAGGAACCCCGCCGTGTAGGCGTGACCGGAGCGGAGACCCCAGTTGCTGAGGTGTGTCACCGGATTCCAGTCGGTGGCGGCGGCGGCTTTCTGCACTTCCCGTTTCGTATCCATTCAGCCAGGCTGCGCTTCCGGTGGCGAAAGGTCACGTGGGTTGACTTCGCGATGGTCAGGGCGTACTGGCGCATGTCAATCCCCTGCACCGGGTCGCGACATCGCGGCAGGCTTCGACCATGGCCGAACACCTCACCGACCCCGACGAGCGGGCCGAAGAACTCACCCGGGCGCCGAAATCCGACCCGAAGGATGCGGCACCGCGCATCGACCTCTCGGAGGGCACCGATGGCGCCACCCGCATCGACTGGCGTGACGACGCCGTCGTCCGGCCGGGCAAGGCCGAGCCGACACGCCCATAGGGGCAGCCCGTCGCCCCGTCAAGGGGCTCCCTGCGCCGATCCGCCGCGCGTAGACCGGGACCATGAGAGCAGTCACGTGGGAGAAGACCGGCGCCGTCGAGGTGCGCGATGTGGCTGATCCCCGGATCGAGGAGCCGACGGATGCGATCATCCGCGTCACCTCGGCCGCGATCTGCGGATCCGACCTGCACCTGCTGAGCGTGCTGGGCCCGTTCATGGACAAGGGCGACGTGCTCGGCCACGAGACGATGGGCATCGTCGAGGAGGTCGGCTCGGCCGTTCAGGGCCTGAAGCCCGGCGACCGCGTGGTGATCCCGTTCGTGATCGCGTGCGGCGAGTGCTTCATGTGCGAGCGCGGCCTGCAGACCCAGTGCGAGACCACGCAGAACCGCGACCAGGGAACGGGCGCGACGCTCTACGGCTACTCCGAGCTGTACGGCTCGGTCGCCGGCGGACAGGCTCAGCGCTTGCGGGTGCTGCGCGCGGATGCGAACGCCTTCAGGGTGGGCGACGAACTGCCCGACGACCGCTACCTGTTCCTCAGCGACATCCTGCCCACCGCCTGGCAGGGGGTGCAGTACGCGAACATCCCCGACGGCGGCTCGGTCGCCGTGCTGGGCCTCGGGCCCGTGGGCCAGTTCGCCTCGCGCATCGCCCGGCACCTCGGCTACGAGGTCTTCGGAGTCGACCTGGTGCCCGAGCGGCGGGCGATGGCCGAGCGCCACGGCATCGAGACCTTCGAGCTCGACGACGCGACCGCGGCCGCGATCCGTCAGCGCACCCGCGGGCGCGGCCCGGATGCGGTGATCGACGCGGTGGGCCTCGAAGCCCACGGCAACCCGATGGCCGGGTTCGCCCAGTTCACGACCGGACTGCTGCCCGACCGGGTGGCCCAGAAGCTCGCGAAGACGGTGGGCGTGGACCGCCTCGCCGCCGTGATGCTCGGCATCGACCTGGTGCGGAGAGGCGGAACGCTCTCGCTGAGCGGCGTCTACGGCGGAGTCGCCGACCCGATGCCGATGATGACGATGTTCGACAAGCAGCTCACCCTGCGCATGGGCCAGTGCAACGTGCACAGCTGGCGCGACGACATCCTGCCCCTCGTCGAGGACCCGACGGATCCGCTCGGCACCGAAGATCTGGTGACGCACCGCGTGCCCCTCGACGACGCGGCGGAGCTGTACGCGACCTTCCGCGACAAGGAAGACGGCTGCATCAAGGTGGTGCTGCAGCCATGACCGACCGACTGGAGCTCCCCACGTCGCATCGGCGGCGAGCGACCGTGTACGACGTGCTGCCCGACGTGGCCGACATGACGTGGACGATCTGGGACCAGGGCGGCTGCCTGGGCGAGATCAGCTCAGCCGACGGCGGGTGGTTCTGGCGGCACAACTCCTCCGACGATCCGTCACCGGCACACGCCACCTGGCAGGAGGCGACCGATGAACTCATCGCCGCCCTGCCCGACCTGCGGTTCGACTGAGCTCAGCGCTCCTCGTGGGGGCTGTTCAGCGGGACGAGCGTGCCCTCTTCGGTGATCTGGAGACCGAAGTTGGTGCTCGCGGAGCCGGCGAGCGTCTCGATCCAGTCGCGGTTGATCGCGGGCAGCCTGCTGCCGTCGTACTCGCAGAAGATCGGCACGCCGTTGTCGATCCAGATCGCGTTGCGACCGCCGCCGGCCGACGCCGCGTTGCGCCACAGCAGGAAGAAGTTCTCGTTGCGGCGCAGCTTCATCGACATGACCACCTGCAGGTGCACGAGAACGCGGTCGTCCATCGGAAAGGACTTGCCGTCGTAATGGAGGGTCCCCATGGAGGGAGTCTGCACCTCCTGCCCTTCCGCGCAAGCCCCTGCCGCGTGTCGCTCGAGCGGTGCAGGCTCCAATGGTGAAACGCATCCTCTACTCAAGCGGCGGGTTCCTGACCGCCGACGTCATCGCCGACGCACTCATGGAGTACGCGAGCGTGCTCGCGATCGTCGGCTCGGCAGACGTCGTCGCCTGTCCCGGAGTGGATGAGCGTGGCCGCACCCGGCGCATCCAACTCGTGCTCGGTCCCGCGAGCCAGATCATGGCGATGGACACCGACGAACCCGACACCGAGCTCGACCTCGCCGATGCGCTCGAGGATCTCCGCCGCCGAGCGCACCACCGTCTGCCGTCGGCGATCGACGTGGCCGACGCCGGCGACCGGGCCCCGGCGGAGAGCGACGCGGAGAGCGTCGAGCATCCGTCGGCCGGAGCCGGCGGGGAGGGCTGATCGCGATGGGCACCATGCAGCACGGCAGCATCTCCGTGGATTTCGAGGACCGCATCCTCTCGCACCTTCAGATCGTCATCGTGCAGCGTTTCCGCCGCAACGAGTCGCTGGTGCTCTCGTGGCTCGACGCCCAATCGGTGGGCGACGGGCGCAGCTCGATGTGGATGACGCCCACCCAGCCGGTGTACTTCAAGTTCGCCGGGTCACGGGTGCCCGCCATCGACGCCGGCTGGCTCGACACCCTCACCGCCTCGGCCGAGAGTTCGCGCGGCCTCATCGTGACGACACCCAACGGTGAGCTCGCCCGGGCGATCGGCTCGGTGCGCCACCACTGAGCGCCTCGCCGCTGAAATGGGAGTGACCATCATGGCTGGACCAGACCGCGATCCCGAAGCCGAGCCGACCCCCGTCTCGGGCCCGCAGCCCACCCCGGACGAGGTCGTCGTCGAAGACCGTCAGTCGGTCTACGGCCGCGAGCGTGCCGAGTACGGCGGGATCAAGTTCGGTGTCGCGTTCTTCGGATGGCTCACCGCCACCGGACTGATCGCCATGCTGAGTGCCATCGCCGGGGGCATCATGGCCGCGTTCGGTTTCGAGACCGACGTGACCGAGGTGTCCTTCGGCGCGGCCCTCGCCAGCGCGATCGTGCTGCTCGCCATCCTCTTCGTCTCGTACCTCGCAGGCGGCTACGTCGCCGGGCGGATGGCACGATTCGCGGGCGCGAAACAGGGCGTCGCGGTGTGGATCTGGGGCCTCGTCGTCACCGGTGTGCTCATCGCCGTCGCCGCGATCGCAGGAACACGTTTCGACGTGCTCTCGAGCGTCGGCATCGTGCCGCAGATCGCCTTCGGCCCCGACGAGTGGCTCGGAACCGCCCTCACCATCGCGGGTGCCGTCGTCGTGACGCTGCTCGGAGCGGTGCTCGGGGGCCTCGCCGGGATGCGCTTCCACCGTCGCGTGGACCGCGCCGGCTGGGCGCAGTAATCCGCCGCCCCCCATCCGCCGTTCGTTCGGCTACGTGCCTGCCGGGCTGCGGTTCTCGGCCGAGACCATCCACGCGAACTGCTCGAGCTTCTCGATGACGGCGTGCAGGATGTCGGCGCTCGTCGGGTCTTCTTCGTCCACCTCGTCGTGCACCTCCCGCATGGTGCCGACCACCGCTTCGAGCCGGACCGTCACCAGATCGATGACGTCGGTGGTGGCCACCTCGCCCCCGGGGAACTCGGGCAGCGTCGTGGTCGCCGCGACGGTGTCGCTGCGGCCGTCCGGGATGCCGTGCAGCGCGCGCATGCGCTCGGCGACCTCGTCGCTGAACTCGCGGGCCGCCTCGATGATCTCGTCGAGGATGCGGTGGGTGTCGCGGAAGTTGCGGCCCACCACGTTCCAGTGGGCCTGTTTGCCCTGGCCGGCCAGCTCGATCAGGTCGACGAGCACCTTCTGCAGGTTGTCGGTGAGCTGCTTGGACGCGGTGAATCCGCGCTCCGCGTTCTGGCGGCGGCTCGTGCGTGCACCGGCACCTGCGGGGGACTTGCGGGTCTTCGTCTCAGTCATGCTTCGACGCTAGGTCGCGTCGACGGAGGCGAACAGGGTCTCGACGCGGCGCCGACAACGTGCTACTCCACCTATCCGACCTGGGTGCCGCGCGCAAGCCTCTATCCCGGTCGACCCGGCGGGCGCAGGGTCGAAGGGTGCGCGTCTCCCTCTCTCCGAACCCCCCGAGCCCGGGGCCTCTCACCGCCATCGTGCTCGCCGACCTCCCCGACGACGTTCAGGCGGCTCTCGCCCTTGCCCGCCGCCTCGGCGTCGCGCGGGCAGTGCCCGGCGACGGCACCACCGTCGATCAATGGGAGGCCCTGGCCACCCTCGCCTCCCACGACCTCGGAGCAGCGCGAACGATCGAACCGCACCTCGATGCGATCGCCATCCTCGGCCAGGCGGGGCTGAGCGATGTCGACGCCGACACCTGGGGCGTGTTCGCCGCCGAGGGGGGCGAATACCCGCTCGTCGCGTCGCCCGGGCCCTCGGGCACCTGGCTGCTCACCGGGACGAAGCCGTGGTGCTCGCTCGCCGGCGTGCTCGACTCGGCCCTCGTCACCGCCGCGACCGAGTCGGGCGAGCGACGACTCTTCGCCATCGCGCTCGCCGACCCGGGCATCGCCGCGGACACCACCGCGTGGGTGGCCCGCGGGCTCAGCGAGATCCCGAGCGGGCCTGTGCGGTTCACGAAGGTCGCGGCCGAAGCCGTCGGTGACCCCGGCTGGTACCTGACCCGGCCCGGCTTCGCGCTGGGCGGCATCGGGGTCGCCGCCTGCTGGTACGGCGGCGCCGTCGGGCTGGCACGAACCCTCGCTGCCGCCGTCGCCGCGAAGGCTGATCCGCTGCGCCTCGCGCACCTGGGTGCGGTCGACGTGGTGCTGCAGTCGTCTCGACGCGCACTGCACGAAGCCGCCGAACTCGCCGACGAAGGCTCGCCCGACGCCCGGATCCTCGCCAAGGAGGTGCGCAGCAATGTGGCCCGCACCTGCGAGGAGGTGCTGGCGCACTGCGCGCATGCGCTCGGGCCCGCACCGCTCGCCCTCGACGCCGTCCACGCGAAACGCGTCGCCGATCTGGAGCTGTACGTACGACAGCACCACGCCGAGCACGACCTCGCCTCGCTCGGCCAGGCCGTGATCGACGCGGGGTCCCGATGGTGACCTTCGACGCCCGGGACCCGGGCACGCCCGCATCCGCCTGGCGGGCCGATGACCGCATGTCGACCCGCGCCGCCTTCGACTGGGACGGCGTCGGTGGAGTGCTCGTGGTCGCCGCACACCCCGACGACGAGACGCTCGGGGCGGGGGGTCTCATCGCCGAAGCGGATCGCCGCGGGCTCCCGGTGCGCGTGGTGGTCGCCACCGATGGCGCCGCCTCGGGGCGACCCGGGATCGCCCGCCGGCGGTCGGAGGAACTCGCCTCCGCGATCGGCACCCTCGCGCCGTCGGCGCGCATCGACGAACTGGGGCTGGCGGATGGCGAGACCGATCTGCACCGGGATGAGCTGCGCGCCGCGCTCGCCGGATGCGTCACGGAGCTGTCGCCCGACACGCTGCTGGTCGGGCCGTGGGTCGGCGACGGGCACCGTGACCATCGGGTGGTCGGCGAGACCCTCGCGGCCGTTGCGGGCGGAAGGCGTGTGCTCGGCTATCCGATCTGGATGTGGCACTGGGCGGATCCGTTCAGCCGGGACACCCCCTGGAACGATCTGGTGTCGATGCGCATCGACGCGTCGCTCAAGTCGCGTGCGCTCGCGAGGTTCTCCTCACAGATCGAGGGAGACGATCCCCTGCTCACCGAGCGCTTCCTGGAGCACTTCGCCGGCGGCGTCGAGTACTTCGTCGCAGCGCGCGCCGCACCGGATGCCGCCTACTTCGACGCGACCTACCTCCGCCATGACGACCCCTGGGGGTTCACGAGCCGCTGGTACGAGAAGCGCAAGCGCGCACTGACCCTGGCGATCCTGCCCGAGGAGCGGTACGAGACGGCACTCGAGCTGGGGTGCTCGATCGGCGTCCTCACCGCCGAACTGGCCACCCGGTGCGACGACCTGCTGGCGATCGACGTGTCGCAGGCCGCTGTCGACCGCGCTCGTGCACGCGTCGGCGAGGGTGCGCGCGTCGAGCGCGCCGATCTGCTCGACGAGTTCCCCCCTGGCCGGTTCTCCCTCGTCGTGTTCTCGGAGGTCGGCTACTACTTCCCGGATCGGGAGCTCGCCCGGGTGCTCGACGCGGTCGAGGCGGCCCTGTCGCCGGGCGGCACCCTGGTGGCCTGCCACTGGCGCCATCCGGTCGCCGACTACCCCCTCACGGGCGATGCGGTGCACGAGCGCCTGCGCGAACGCGGCCTGCCCCTGCTCGCACGGCATGTCGAAGACGACTTCGTGCTCGAGGTGTACTCGAGCGACGGCAGCTCGGTGGCCACCCGGACGGGGCTGCTGTGATCCGGAGGGTCGGGGTCGTGATCCCCGCCCGCGACGAGAGCGCCACGATCGCCCGCTGCCTCAGCTCGGTGACCGCCGCCGCCGCCCGCATCGACCTCCCCGTCTGCATCGTCGTCGCCGCCGACGGATGCCTCGACGACACGGTCGCGATCGCGCGCGCCTTCGCCGGGGTGGAGGTGGTCGAGCTCGAGTCCTCCAACGTGGGCGCCGCCCGCGCTGCGGGCAGCCGCCGGGCGCTCGAGCTCGGCGCCGACTGGCTGGCGAACACCGACGCCGATTCGGTCGTGCCCGAGAACTGGCTCGAAGTGCAGGTGGCGCTCGCAGCCGAAGGCGCGGCCGTCGTCGTCGGAACCGTCCGGCCCGACTTCGACGACCTCTCCGAGCGGCAGCGCGAGGCGTGGCTCGACGTCCACATCCCCGGGCACCCGAACGGGCACGTCCACGGAGCCAACCTCGGCATCCGCGCGGCCGAGTATGTCGCCGCGGGCGGCTACTCGTCGATGCCCGAGCACGAGGACGTCGACCTCGTCGCGCGCCTGATCCGTCACGGCAGGTCGATCGCGACCGACACCGCCGAGGTGATCACCTCGGGTCGGACGGTCGGCCGCACGCCCGGAGGCTACGCCCGTTACTTGCGGGAGGATCTGCTGCGGCTCGTGCCCCGCACCTGATCGAGCGCCGGCGCCGCCCTAGTCGTTCGCCGTCGTGCCGCGCATCTCGAGCGCGATCTGCGACGCATCCAGGTTCGCGAGTTCGGCGGCCAGCACCTCGGCATCGAAGGTGCCGTTGTCGCGCGCGTCGAGCAGTGCGGTGCGCTGCGCCTTCAGCACCGCCAGGCGGAACTGCTTCGCCGCCTCGAACTGCTCGGGCGACGGGACGCCATCCGGACGCGGGGGCTCCTCGATGCCCGAGGCGCTCTCGTGCATCAGCTCGAAGATGCGCACCCGTTCGGCGTGGGTCT
>Ga0160437_1001546_pt1 | contig 10367 bp, 13 predicted proteins | sample HID1975I_E0MG_FD_108227 | JGI IMG/M metagenome (GOLD analysis project Ga0160437, IMG submission 108227) | Enriched soil microbial communities from UW Madison campus, WI, USA - HID1975I_E0 MG | ecosystem: Environmental > Terrestrial > Soil > Unclassified | place: USA: Madison, Wisconsin... | reverse complement strand
TGCTCGCCGGACGTCGTGGTGGCTACGGCAACACCGTTATCATCCAGCACGGCAACCGCTACCAAACCCTCTACGGGCACATGCAGGGCTTCGCTAAAGGTGTGAAAACCGGCGGTAGCGTAAAACAGGGCCAGGTCATCGGTTACATCGGCACCACCGGCCTGTCCACCGGGCCACACCTGCACTATGAGTTCCAAGTCAATGGCGTCCACGTCGACCCACTGGGGCAGAAGCTGCCAATGGCCGATCCGATCGCCAAGGCCGAGCGTCAACGCTTCCTGCAGCAAAGCCAACCGCTGGTGGCACGCATGAACCAGGAAAAAGCCACCATGCTCGCCTCCAACAAGCGCTAAGCAATGGCTCTTTACTTGGGAGTGATGTCCGGGACCAGCCTCGATGGCCTGGACATTGCCTTGATCAAACAGGGGCAGGACACCCACCTGCTCGCGACACACTACATTCCCATGCCCGCCAGCCTGCGCCAGGATCTGCTGGGCCTGTGCGCCAGTGGTGCTGACGAAATCGCCCGCGCAGCACTGGCTGAGGCACAGTGGGTGCGTTTGGCAGCGCAGGGAATCGAACATCTGCTGGCAGCCCAAGGCCTTACCGCCGCCGACATTCGCGCCATCGGCAGCCACGGCCAGACCATCCGCCATGAACCGGCACGCGGCTTCACCGTGCAGATCGGCAACCCGGCCTTGCTCGCTGAGCTCAGCGGCATCTGTGTCGTCGGAGACTTTCGGCGCCGTGACGTTGCTGCGGGAGGCCAAGGCGCGCCGCTGGTCCCGGCCTTTCATGAAGCGTTGTTCGAGCATCAAGGGCAACGTTTGGCCGTGCTCAACGTCGGTGGGTTCAGCAACCTCAGCCTGATCGAGCAGGACAAACCGGTCAGCGGCTTCGACTGCGGCCCAGGCAACGTTTTACTCGACGCCTGGATTCACCAAAAGCAAGGCCACAGCTACGATGCCAATGGTAGCTGGGCGGCCAGTGGCCAGGTGCACACTGGCTTGCTTGCTAGCCTGCTCAGCGACTCGTTCTTTGCCGGCACCGGACCGAAGAGCACAGGCCGTGAAGTCTTTAACCTGCCGTGGTTGATGGGCCATCTGACGACACAACCGGCGATTGCCGATGCTGACGTCCAGGCTACGTTGCTGGAGCTCACCGCCCACAGCATAGTCAGCTCCTTGCAGGCCGCCCAGGAAGACACCCAGGCGCTGCTGGTCTGCGGAGGAGGCGCGCACAACGGTGCACTGATGGACCGTCTGGCCGTGCTTCTACCCCACGCACAGGTCAGTAGCACAGCCGCTCATGGCATTGATCCCGACTGGGTCGAGGCCATGGCCTTTGCCTGGCTCGCCCATTGCTGCCTGCAAGGCATTCCCGGCAATCGCCCCAGCGTTACTGGCGCTCGCGGGCTGCGGGTGCTCGGCGCAATCTACCCAGCCTGACCCGCACACAGCAAAACGCCGCGCATTAGCGCGGCGTTTGCGGTGCAACTTACCTAACGATCAGATCGAGAACGACGAACCGCAACCACATGTGGTGCTGGCATTCGGGTTCTTGATGACAAAACGTGAGCCTTCCAGGCCTTCCTGGTAATCCACCTCAGCTCCTGCCAGGTACTGGAAACTCATCGGATCGACCACCAGGGCCACGCCTTCGCGCTCAACGATAGTGTCGTCTTCAGCGACGTCTTCATCGAAAGTAAAACCATACTGAAAACCCGAGCAACCGCCGCCAGTCACGAACACTCGCAACTTCAGGCGATCATTGCCTTCTTCATCGACCAGGGTCTTCACCTTGTGCGCTGCACCCTCAGTGAACTGCAAAGCTACGGGGGTGAAGGATTCGACGCTCATGCTGACTATCTCCCGGCGCTGTGCCGCCATAATGCGTGATGACGCGCATTATCCGCTTCTCCGAGAAAATCGGTCAAGAATACAAAAGCCGCAAGCGGTTAGCTGCAAGCTATAAGCGGTTCGCGCAGGGCTTTAACTTGCAGCTTGTATCTTGTCGTTTGCGGCTTAGGGCAGCAGGCCCGCGTGAGCAAGGCCCATGCGCTCATCAAGCCCGAAGAGGATGTTGAGGTTCTGCACGGCCTGACCCGACGCGCCTTTGACCAAGTTGTCGATGACAGAAAGTACCACGACCAGATCACCATCCTGCGGCCGATGCACGGCAATACGGCAGACGTTGGCACCGCGCACGCTACGGGTTTCCGGATGACTTCCAGCTGGCATCACATCGACGAACGGTTCATTGGCATAGCGTTTTTCAAACAGCGACTGCAGGTCAACCGAGGTGTCGGCAACTGTCGCGTACAGGGTGGAGTGAATACCGCGAATCATCGGCGTCAGGTGTGGTACGAAGGTCAGACCAACATCGCTGCCTGCTGCCCGGCGCAGGCCCTGGGTGATCTCTGGCAGGTGCCGGTGTCCTTTGACCGCATAGGCCTTCATGCTTTCGCCGGCTTCGCAAAACAGCGAACCAACAGACGCGCCACGACCCGCACCGCTCACGCCCGACTTACAGTCGGCAATCAGGCGCGAAGCGTCGGCGATACCGGCCTCCAGCAGTGGCAGGAAGCCCAGTTGGGTGGCAGTCGGGTAACAACCCGGCACGGCGATCAGGCGAGCCTGGCGAATCTGCTCGCGGTTGACCTCTGGCAGACCGTAGACCGCGTCCTTGAGCAACTCAGGAGCGCCATGGGGCTGGCCATACCACTTGGCCCATTCATCAGCATCCTGCAGGCGGAAGTCAGCAGACAGGTCGATAACCTTGGTACCTGCCGCCAGCAACTCACCCGCCAGGGCATGGGCAACACCATGCGGAGTGGCGAAAAACACCACGTCGCAGGCTGCCAGGGTTTTCACGTCTGGCACGCTGAACGCCAGGCCATCGTAATGGCCGCGCAGGTTCGGGTACATATCGGCAACCGCCAGGCCTGCTTCGGAGCGCGAAGTGATGACCGCCACCTCAGCCTGTGGATGCTGAGCCAACAGACGCAGCAACTCGACCCCGGTATAACCCGTGCCGCCAACGATACCAACCTTGACCATAACGCGTGCCCCTTATCAACGAACCGACTGGAAAGCCCACGATAATAGGGGGCCGGAAACACGCCCACAACTGTTGAGATAGCCCGTCAGGCCCCTAGCCACTACTATCTGACGACCGTGAACCCTGAAGGAACTCAACTCCATGCTTTTTCTCTGGATCAAAGCGCTGCATATCGTCAGCGTGGTCTGCTGGTTTGCCGGGCTGTTCTACCTGCCGCGCTTGTTTGTCTACCATGCGCAAAGCCAGGACAGTATTAGCCAGGAACGCTTCGTAACCATGGAACGCAAGCTGTACCGCGGCATCATGCTGCCCGCGATGATTGCCACCTTGGTCTTCGGTATCTGGCTGATGAGCCTGACGCCGGGCTTTCTCAGCCAGGGCTGGATGCATGCCAAGCTCACCCTCGTGATCCTGCTGATCGGTTACCACCATATGTGTGGCGCTCAGCTCAAGCGCTTCGCTCGCGGCGAAAACACTCGCAGCCATGTGTTCTATCGCTGGTTCAACGAGGTGCCAGTACTGATCCTGCTGGCCATCGTAATTCTGGTGGTGGTCAAACCGTTCTAACCTAAACCCTTACTTAGCCTCGGGAAACTCGCCATGTCATTGCCTGCCCTGCTTGAACAACGCTTGCGCCTGCCGGTGGTTGCGGCACCGATGTTTCTGATCTCCAACCCGCAACTGGTACTGGCTTGTTGTGCCAATGGGATCGTCGGTAGTTTCCCGGCGCTGAATCAACGCGACAGTAGCGGTTTCAAGGCCTGGCTCGAAGAAATTGAAGCGGGCCTGGCTACCCTGACCAAGCCTGCTCCCTATGCAGTCAATTTGATCGTGCACCAGAGTAATCCGCGTCTGCAGGCAGATTTGGCACTGTGCGTCGAACACAAAGTGCCAATCGTCATCACCAGCCTTGGGGCGGTTAAGGAGCTGGTCGATGCCGTGCATAGCTATGGTGGCCTGGTGTTCCATGACGTAACCACCCGACGCCATGCTGAGAAAGCGGCTGAAGCAGGAGTCGATGGATTGATCGCCGTTGCGGCAGGCGCTGGCGGCCATGCCGGTACCTGGAGCCCTTTCGCGCTCATTGCCGAGATTCGTCAGTTCTTCGATAAGACATTACTGCTGGCTGGCTGCATCAATCGCGGCCATGAAATTCTCGCGGCACAGCTTCTCGGCGCAGATTTGGCCTATCTTGGCACCCGTTTTATCGCCACCCACGAAAGCCAAGCCCCAGGTCCTTATAAAGAAATGATGCTAGAGGCCAAGGCGGCCGATATCATCCACACCGCTGCGGTTTCCGGGGTACCTGCCAGCTTCATGCGCCAGAGCCTGGAAAACGCCGGTTTCGACATGGCCGCCCTGCGCAGCCACACCGAAACCAAGCTCAAACCTATTCACGATGAGGCCAAGGCCTGGAAGACCGTCTGGTCTGCAGGGCAAGGTGTCGGCGCCATCGACGGGCTGTGCTCTGTCGAGCAGCTGATTACTCGCCTGGATAGCGAATACCGCCAGGCACAAGCCTCGGCCACAGCCCTGAGTCGACACTGGCCGGGCTGATCCACAATTTTTGACGGCAAAGGAAGCCTGCATGAACACCCCGCTGATCCTGGAGAACTCCAGCAAACCTCAATTTATGAGCACCAAAGGGCGAATCGGCCGGGTCCGCCTGCTGGCCTGGACGTTATCGTTAGCGCTAGCAACGATCGCAGGTATGTTGGTACTGGCTTGGTTAGCCACCACGGTGGTGCGGGATCTATCGGGACTACTGCTGATAGCCGGCTTGGTCATTGCCCAGATCCTGAGCATGCTGTTGATCATTCGCCGACTTCATGATTTGAACCGCAGTGGCTGGTTCTGCTTGTTGGTGTTGGTACCCTGGTTCGGCTATTTGTTTATTTTGCTACTGATGTTGGTACCCGGTAATCGTTGTAGCAACCGCTTTGGCCCTGTACCTTCGCCTAATAGCATCGGCGAGCGGATCCTCGCCTGCCTATGGCCAGTACTGATTCTGGGCTTTATTGGCGTAGCGGCACTCAAGAGCGCGTTCTAGCGTCTGCCAGCAGCACGCCTGGCGCTGTACCTGTAAACTGGGCGCTTTGGCCACCCATCCCGACTGGAGAACTGCATGACCCGTTACGCCATGATCACCGGTGCCTCCAGCGGCTTGGGCCTGGCACTGGCCGAGGCGCTGGCACGTCGGGGACGCAATCTGATCCTGGTGGCCCGCCAACGTGACCCGCTGGAAAGCATTGCCATCGAGCTGACCCAGCGGTTTGGCGTTGAAGTGCTGTTTCGCGCCTGCGATCTGGGCGAACCACTGCGCTTGTCCGGGTTCCTGTTGGAGCTGGAAGAAAGCGAGCGACACATCGATCTGCTGGTCAACTGCGCGGGCATTCGCAGCTATGGGCCGTTCCTGGCACAGGAATGGGGCGACGAGCAGGACCTGATCGAAGTGAACATTCTTGCCCTGACCCGTCTTTGCCACGCACTGGGCAACGCCATGGCGGTTCAGGGCGGCGGGCAGATTCTCAATGTCGCGTCTGTTGCAGCCTTTGCGCCCGGCCCATGGATGAGCAGTTATGCGGCCAGCAAAGCCTATGTTCTGAGCTTTTCAGAAGGCCTGCGCGAAGAACTCAAACGCACAGGCATCAAGGTCTCAGTGCTCTGCCCTGGCCCCGTACGCTCGCCGCTGCGGCGTATTCCCCGCCTGGAAAAGGGCCAACGCCGCCTGACTCCAGAAGAAGTGGCGCTGCACACCGTCCGCGCACTGGACAAGAACCGTGCGCTGATCATTCCCGGGCGGCGCAATCACTGGCTGGCATTTAGCCCGCGGCTGCTGTCGCGCTGGCTTACACGCAAGCTGGCAGGCGCCATCAATCAGGCTTATTGCCCGCGCTGAGCGCGTGGGACTGGGCGTCGACACCCAGCCTGAGTACACTCAGGCCCGATCCCTCACATGGAGCAACCGTAGTGGAAACTCTGTTCACCAAGATCATCAACCGGGAAATCCCGGCCAAGATCATCTACGAGGACGACCAGGTTCTGGCCTTCCACGATATCGCCCCACAAGCACCGGTGCATTTTCTGGTCATCCCGAAAAAGCCGATCCGCACCCTCAATGACCTGACCGAAGAGGACAAGGGGCTGGCAGGACATATCCTGTTCACCGCCCAACGTCTGGCCAAAGAGCTGGGCTGTGAAGAAGGTTTCCGCGTGGTCATGAACTGCAACGAGCTGGGTGGACAGACGGTCTACCACATTCACATGCACGTCCTCGGTCAGCGCCAGATGCACTGGCCGCCGGGCTGATCCAGGGCAAGCCCGATCAACACGATTGCGGTAAACTGTCGGGCACATTCTTGCGGAGGTGCCCGATGGCTACCGAACGTCACTATTCGCCGCTCGACCGCTTGTTGCTGCAGGCCGATACGGCCATGCGCACCTTGCTGCCCTTCAGCGGCCAACCTTCCCGTCCGTCGCCGGCCATCATCCAACCGGATGCCACCCTGGACGATACCCAGACCCGCCACGTCGCTGGGCTGATGCGTATCAACCACACCGGTGAAGTCTGCGCCCAGGCGCTGTATCAAGGCCAAGCCCTGACGGCCAAGTTGCCACAAGTGCGCAAGGCAATGGAGCACGCGGCCGAAGAAGCGATCGATCACCTGGCCTGGTGCGAGCAACGTATTCGCCAGCTTGGCAGTCACCCGAGCGTACTCAACCCATTGTTCTACGGTATGTCGTTTGGGATCGGCGCACTTGCCGGCCTGGTCAGCGACAAGGTCAGCCTGGGTTTCGTTGCCGCCACTGAACATCAGGTGTGCAAACACCTGGACGAGCATCTGGAGCAGATTCCGACCGAAGACGAAAAGTCCCGGGCGATCCTTGAGCAGATGCGCGTCGACGAAGAACAGCACGCGGAATCGGCCCTTGAGGCTGGCGGTTTCCGTTTCCCTGCCCCCGTGCGCTTTGGCATGAGCTTGATAGCCAAGGTCATGACCAAGAGCACCTATCGTATCTAGGACACACCATGACGGAACGCTTCGATGCCAAGGACCTGGCTCGCGCTGTCAGCGCCGGAATTCTGAGCCCCGGCCAGGACCAGGCACTGCTTGAGTTTCTCAAGCGCCAGCCAGCCACCCAGGCCAGTTTCCAGCTGGCCCATGTGGCGTTCTACCTCGGCGCGCTATTGATCATGGCGGCCATGGGCTGGCTACTCAACGAGGCCTGGATGCGGATTGGCGACAGCGCGCTGCTGCTGATCGCGTTGCTGTACATTGGCACCCTGACCTTGGCAGGCGGGTTCATGCAACGCCGTGGCCAGATCATTCCAGCAGGCGTGCTTGGCGCTGTGGCCGTCAGTATCGTGCCGCTGGCGGTGTTCGCTGCAGAGCGGCTCACCGGCTTCTGGCCGATGGACGACACCCAGACCGGATATCACAACTACTACACCTATGTGCAAGGCGGCTGGCTGCTAATGGAAGCGGCTACGGTGGTTGCCGGCCTGCTGATGCTGCGCCTGATTCCCTTCCCCTTCATTGTGATGCCGATTGCCGTAGCCCTGTGGTTCATGTCCATGGACCTGAGCGAATGGTTCTACGGCTTTAGCTTCACCTGGGAGCAGCGCCTCAGCGTATCGTTGTGGTTTGGCCTGATGGTGCTTCTGGTATTCCTGGTCATTGATGGCCGAACGCGTCAGGACTTTGCGTTCTGGGGCTACCTTGCCGGTCTATTGGCGTTCTGGCTGGGGCTGAGTCTGATGGAAAGCGACAGCCAACTGAGCAAGGCCCTGTACTGCCTGATCAATATTGGCCTGATGGGGGTGGCGGTGCTGTTGCGCCGGTCAATGTTCATGGTCTTTGGCGCCATGGGCGTAGCCGCATACCTGGGCTATCTATCCTACGAAGTGTTTGCCGACTCCCTGCTGTTCCCAGTGGTGCTGAGCATAATCGGTCTGGGCGTGATTGGCCTGGGGCTGTTTTACCAAAAGCATCGCGAAGTATTGAGCACTCGTCTGCGCGCACTGGTACCCCATGGCTTGCAGCAGATGCTCCCAGGCCTACGTCACTGAAGATGCGTCTGTTTACGGTACGCCTGCTACAAAGCCTGGGACTGGCGCCGGTTGCCTACCTGTTTGTGTGCCTGATCAACGCCAGTATCGGGCAGACGCCATTTGGCCTGGCACTGCCGAGCATGGTCGACCCTGACAGCAACAGTATGGTTGAACTGCTGCTGTTCACCGCGCCCGGGCAACTGCTTTTTCTGCTGGCCAGCTGTTTTATCCACAGCAGGCGACTGCTCTGCGGCGCCTTTGTGCTGTCAGCCACATTGACCATGCTGCTGCAGTGCCTGTTGTTTGCTCAAACCTTCGGCGCGACTTGGAGCAGTGCAGAAATCCTCGGCCTGTGGGTCATAAACCTACCTTGGTTGCTGCTGGCTCTGATTCCTGGGCTGGGCTTGCTGATTGCCCTCGATCCATTGAAAGGCCCGTTCCCAACGGGCCCCACGATGACTGCAAATCAGCCGAGTTCAACAATCTCGTAGCTATGGGTAATCTCAACACCCGCCCGACCGAGCATGATCGAAGCCGAGCAGTACTTCTCGGCTGAAAGCTCCACCGCACGCTTGACCTGAGCGTCCTTGAGCCCACGGCCCTTGACCACGAAATTCAGATGAATCTTGGTAAATACTTTCGGGTCTTCGCTGGCGCGCTCGGCCTCCAGGAAGGCTTCGCAGCTCTCTACCGCCTGGCGGGATTTTTTCAGGATGCTGACCACATCGAAGTTACTGCAGCCGCCCAGGCCCAGCAGGAGCATTTCCATTGGCCGCACGCCGAGGTTACGCCCACCGGCTTCAGGTGGACCGTCCATTACCACAACATGGCCGCTGCCTGATTCGCCCAGAAACATGGCTTCACCTGCCCACTGGATACGCGCCTTCATCATCCGGACTCCATTGTTTGAAAAAAGGCTGCCAGCTTAGACCTAGAAGGCCTGGCGGAAAAGCTCAAGCATGCGAGTAAATCTGCCGATATACATACACGCGTCTGATAAGCTGACGCCAAATCACTGGCGCAGCTGGCCAGACTCTCTATAAAAAAGTACAAGCGTTGCCTCTTACCGGGATTCAGCCATGGTTGCATCAGCCCTTCCAGCGAAGATCAAGAACATCGACAAACTGCTCGCCCATTGCCAGCGGCGCCGCTTTGCGGCCAAGAGCAATATCATCTGTGCCGGCGACAAAGCCGATAGCTTGTCATTCATCGTCAAAGGTTCGGTGACCATCCTGATCGAGGATGACGACGGCCACGAGATGATCATCGCCTACCTCAACAGCGGCGATTTTTTCGGCGAGCTTGGGTTATTTGAACCTACTGGGCAGGAACAACAGCGCAGCGCCTGGGTTCGAGCCAAAAGCGAATGTGAAGTGGCGGAGATCAGCTACGAGAAATTCCGCGAACTGGCGCGCCAGGACCCCGACATTCTCTATGCCCTGGGTAGCCAAATGGCCCAGCGGCTGCGCAACACCACACGCAAGGTCGGTGACTTGGCATTTTTCGACGTCACCGGACGCGTTGCCCGCTGTTTGCTGGAGCTGTGCAAGCAACCCGATGCCATGACTCACCCCGATGGCATGCAGATCAAGATCACCCGTCAGGAGATCGGGCGTATCGTCGGCTGTTCACGGGAGATGGTCGGCCGCGTCCTCAAGGACCTGGAAGAACGCAGCCTGGTTCACGTCAAGGGCAAGACCATGGTGGTCTTCGGTACCCGTTAATCGCGGGCTATGCCCTCGATTACAGTAGCGTAGGCCTCGCCCAGGCGCTCCAGCAAAGGCGCCTCGGGCATCACTTCATGCAGGGCGATATGACTGTCCGCCAGGCAGCGCTGCTCTAGCTGGCAACATTCGTTGAAACGGTTGACCGCCGCCACCATCGATTCCCGCTCGTTGTCCACCAGCAACGCACCGTGAACCAGCACGACCGGACGTTTGCCGCCCAAACCCTGACGCCAGCGCTGGGCGGTGCCCACCAGTTTGCGACCATTGAGGTTGACGTTGTAACGCCCATCGCAGAACGCACCTTCAATTTCGCCTACCGAGGCCAGACCGCCCCATTCACGCAGCACGTCACACAATGGCAGACACAGGCGTTCATAGGCGTTTTCGATACGTCCATGGTCGCCTTCGCTACGCGGCGCCACATAGACCAGGGCGATGTTGATCACCGCAGGCGATTGCGGCACTGGCTCACCGCCCGTTTCACGCAACAGAACTGGCCAGCCGGCAATCGCAAGCTCAGCACAAGC
>Ga0160437_1001543_pt1 | contig 10373 bp, 12 predicted proteins | sample HID1975I_E0MG_FD_108227 | JGI IMG/M metagenome (GOLD analysis project Ga0160437, IMG submission 108227) | Enriched soil microbial communities from UW Madison campus, WI, USA - HID1975I_E0 MG | ecosystem: Environmental > Terrestrial > Soil > Unclassified | place: USA: Madison, Wisconsin... | reverse complement strand
TCCCCTGCACACGGCCAAGGCGTCAGCCAGCGTAGATCAGTTGAGCACTGGTCGCTTGATTCTGGGGGTTGCTTCGGGAGATCGGCCAGTGGAGTTTTCGGCGTTTGGCGTCGATCCCGAAAGGCGTGGAGAGATCTTTCGAGAACACTACGAAGTGATTCGCCGCGCCCACAGCACCAGTTTTGAGCCCATCCACTGGAGCACTGGTGAAATGCAAGGCGCAGACCTGATTCCGAAACCGACCACCCAATTCATTCCAATGCTCGTGACCGGCAACAGTCGCCAGTCACTGGATTGGATCGCGCGTGAGAGCAACGGATGGATCAACTATCCACGCATTCCGAACATGCAGCGGCTGGTCGTGGAAGATTGGCGACTGGAGGTCACGAAACAATGTGGTTCTGTGTATAAGCCCTTTACTCAGTCGCTGTACATCGATCTCGATGAGAATCCGTCAACGCCACCCACACGTATCCATTTGGGGTTCAGACTTGGACGTTACCATCTACGTTTTTTGCTGGAGTCGCTTGAGGAAATCGGCGTGGACCACGTCATTCTCAATCTCAAATACGGCAAGCGCCCTGCGGTGGAAGTTATTGAGGAATTGGGTACGCACATCGTTGCGCAGTTCGGAGTGCAGCCGCGTCAGGCAGCTCATTGAACATCGGTCACTGCTACGCCGACGAATGCTCACTTGACGAAACCATAAGGTGTCACGGCGCGGATGACCGCCGGTTCCATATCAATGATGGAGATCTTCGCGCCATGAGCGACCGGTGCCCGGCAAACAATCTACCCTACCCAGCCTAAACCCGTGATGAGCACGTTGCCTTGCAGATTCTGTGCGGCTTCCACGCCGTCCCTGGACACGATTTGCGCGCGTATCCTTTCACTTATACAGAGCGCGCAAGCATGGCATGAATCCTGGACACGGCACTTTAGCCATGACATTTATCTTCAATACAAGTGTTTTGATTGATCACCGCCCGGAACAGCAGCAGGCCCAGGCTATCCTGATTTTCACAAAATACATCGTGGGCCTCCCAGTACTGACTGGAGCTTCCTATTGGGTTTGCTTAGCCGGGTAGCTTGGCCGCAAGGACGTCAACCTTCTCGATTGATGGCGGTTCGGCAAATAGCTCGGCAGCGTTTGCCATAAGCGCCGCCGCGACCTTGCCCGAAAGATGAGCCTGCCGGCCCGCTTCATCCGGGAATGCGTCAAAGATGCCAAAGGTGGACGGCCCCAAGCGGATTCCAAACCAGGCTGTAGTGGCTGGCTCCTCCTCCACTAACGGAAGGCCGCCCAAAAGAAAGCTCTCTACATCCTTTTCTTTCCCGGGTTTTGCTTCTAGGCGAACGAACAACGCTACTTTGACCATGATGTGGCTCCTGTTGTTACGATGCGGCTGGCGCTATCAGATCGCGATAGCTAAGAGGGGCATCCGAGACTCTTAACTATGGTCGACGATACCAGGATTACAAACCCAAATAGACCAAGGGTAGCGGCGAGTAGCGCACGAGCAGTGAGAACGACGTAGTGGGCAGCATGTAACCGCAAGTCAGCCACTTGCTCACTTGGTCCCACCCTCTGGTCTGATAATGATGATTCAACGATATCTGAAATTTAGAAAAACATAAGAGATCATGGTTGCTGTCAGGCCGACCAATATGTACTCGACGCGGGGTAAAAACACGACTAACCCGCCCAAAGAAAACACTATCAACGTGTTTTGTAGGATGTATTTCCTTATTCTACTCACGGCTATGAAATAGCCATATTGCTTACCCAAGAAAAACAAGGCCATGCCGGTGATCGACATAATCTGGAAATCGCGTATCGCAATGTCGTTCAGGATCGCATGCCTAATCAAGTTTGCCAGAAGTGCCAGCCCCATAAAAAGAAAAAGGTGCGAGTAGATTAAGGCGTGCCCACTCATACTGCTTTGATGTTTGTTTAGCAAGTAAAAACTATCAAAATAGATCCACCAGATACTGCAAATCATGATAAATCCGGTGATGGCCGCCATCACGTTATAATAACCCCATTGAATGTTAGATAAGCCTCCGGAAAGGCTAATAATTGACTCCCCCAATAAGATTAGGGTGAGTAGGCCTATGCGTTCAACCAAGTGCTCTGTGTGTGCTGGCAACGGTTTTAGTTTAGTCCAGAAAAATACAGGAAACAGAATATCAAGAACAATCCCAATATAAGCAACAAGGTAACGCAAGGGCGGTTCAAAAATAACGGATGAAAGGCTAATAACTGCGCTAACTAATAGGGCGAAGCCAAGCCTTGAGGAAAGTTCGCCGCGAGAATCGAGTTTACTAATGGATGAAATATACATAACACTGATGATTGCACGTATACCAAAATAGCAGGCAATAATGAGCGGATAGTTCACTTCCAAGTCTTCCCCGATCCGTGCCGATAGCACAATGAGCAGGAGCATTATGAATAATGTTGCCAAACGGTGAAGATTGCTGTCTGTATCGAACCTGTTGGAGTAAATCGTGTGACTGGACCAGATCCACCACAACGGCACAAAAAGCAGTAAGAATGTCCATAATTGCTTATGTTCAAAGTGCCCATCATGAACATGTCCGAGAGTGTGCGTAACTTGGCCTATCGTAACAACGAAAGTCAGGTCAAAAAACAACTCCAACCATGTGGCGTGTCGATTTTCTTCATAATACTTCAAAGATTTCATTAGTTGCCGGCTCCGTGCCCACCTCTTTAATGTAAAAGGAAGCTAACGTTGGTTTTTTCTCGGCTCCGATGTGGGTGATGCCAAGCCGATTTGGCTCTCTAGCGATTTCGTCCACGCACTAACAAAAGCTCAATCATCTGACTCATCCCGATGAACTCTGGAACTCCGTCATAGCGAATCCCGTCAATGTAAAACGCTGGGGTGCCATTCACGCCGCTGCGTACACCGCCATTGAAATCGGCTTGTATTTTGGGAATGTAAGTATCCTCTTGCATTGCAAGATCGAATTCCTCCCTGGAAAGGCCGTGTTTGAGAACGATGGCGCGATACAGCGGCAGGCCCAATCGATCCTGATTTTCGTACAATTCGTCGTGGGCCTCCCAGAAGAATCCTCGACTCCCGGCATACTCAGCGGTGACCGCTGCACCCAATGCATGGGGGTGAGCGGTGGTCAGAGGGAAGTTACGGAACACAAAGAGCAAGTCATCGCGAAAATGCTGTTGCAGATTCTTGACCATCCAATAAGCTTCACCGCAATAGGGACATTCATAGTCGCCAAATTCGACCAAGGTGACCTTGGCATGCGCACTTCCCTGGCGATGGTCGTTGGCACTTACCGGGACTTTGAGAGTGGCCATATAATCACCTGTTAATTTTTGGTTGGCGTGCTTTGTGGCGAATTCGCCAAAGCATCCAGCGCATCCAGAATACCGTCCGCACCAGGGTTGATTGCCATCGGGGAGACGTAGCTCCAGGCAACAACCCCGTTCTTGTCAATCACGAACAGCGCACGCTTACAAACCCCGAGCTGGGACTCGTACGCTCCATACTGTCGTGCCACAGCCCCTTTGGGCTCGAAATCGGCCAGCAGGCTGAAGTGAAAATTCCGATCTTTGGCAAAGGCCTGATGACACCAGGCGCTGTCAACCGAGATACCCAGTAGCGCCGCACCGTATTCTCTGAATGTGGGTAGCAACTGGTTGTACAAAGTCAGTTGGTCACCACACACCGAAGTCCAGTCAGCGGGATAAAACGCCAATATCACGGGATTTCCCTTTAGCTCACGCAGCGACAACTGTTGATCAGGGGTTGCGTGAAGAGTGAAGTCGGGCGCGACAGTGCCGGCCGGCAGCGGCCCCTGAACCAGGTCGCCATTGGTTTTTTGTGCATCATCGAACTCTAAAGTATTCATAGCTTGAACCTTGATAGATGGGTGGTTGGGACGTGCTCAGTGGGGTGCGACGTGCCCGGCGGGATAACTCCATCCACCATCAAGGGGTTCAAAAAAAGACAACGCTGCCTCGATCTCAGCCTGAGCCTGAGTGATGTCGGCAGCGAAACGTTCACGTTCCGCATCAAGGAACACAAGAAGATCCGCCGTGTAATCGCGGAATTGGATTAGGCCAGGTTGGCAGGGGAATGGTCAGATTCGCTCTGGCTCACCAATGACTATAGTCGTTGATGACGCTTACCGTAGTAGCTGAACGATTTTTCGCTACCCTCCAGTGCCAACAACACTCACGCGCTTATCTTGCTGCCATTTCAGGCGGCGTTTTAACACGATGATTTTGGCAGCTATTTCGCCACTTCAGACACATTTACATCTGCTTTCTGGACGACAACTGCTGCCCCTTACGACAAGCAGAAATCGACCAGAGGCAGACACTGAAACCGCCTTCAGGTCTACAGAATGAAGGTTGATATGGGAAATGCTCTGGACAAACGAGTCGTTGTCATCAGTGCCGGCATCGTGGGCGCTTCGCTGGCGTAACACCTGGCTGATAAAGGCGCGAATATCACCTTGGTTGAGGCTGAAGGTATCGCGTCGGGAGTGTTTGGAGATTCACTCGCATGGAGCAACATCCTATACGGATAACGTGACCCCATTGCAGCACTGCGCGGAGCAGCAGTCAAAGATGCGGCTCGCGCAGCGATGGTGCTGTACCTAACGAATAGTCGAGATCGGTCTTCGGGAAGCTGAGCGGTAGACTTTGCGAATATTGTCACTGACCGCTTTTGGCCGTTAGCTGCCCTCCGCCAAGGGGGTCGAAAGCTGCCGTTCGCCGCTGTACGTGTCCCTGTGACGCTCCCGCCCAGAGCCTCGGCGATCAATCGGCTGGGCAAGTTGTCCGTCGCAACGGGATAGACAAAGCCGGAAGGGGATATGTAGCGTGTCAACGAGGTCGTCAGGTGCTGGAAGGAGTCGGTGGCATCCTCCCGCGAGAAAGGCCGTATCGAAAGGCGTGGTGTTCCCATCTCTGTGGGAGCGGATTCACCCGCGAACACCGGCGAAGCCGGTGCCATATCATCAACAAAACCCTCAGGATTTTGGCAGTTTGGCATGATGGGGGACTTTTACATGCGTGTTGTCAGAAACGTGTTGGCAATTAAAGGATGTTTTGACTCAACCGCAACCCCCTCAGGCACTGAACAACCTCGGCGGTGGGCGCTATTGGGTGCACGCCTCGAATTTCGCCCTTTCGGCAGCCGATAATGCGGCCCTCGAACAAATGCTCGACACGCTCAGGCACATCGAGGGCGCCAAACTGGTGGTACTCGACACCCGTGGCAATCGCGGTGGTAACAGCTTGGTCGGGGCGAGAATTCTGTCTGCTCTCTTGGGTGAGGCGTTTGTTGAAAGCCTGGGCCAATCCTCACATTCGTATGCAATGTGGCGGGTCTCACCTCTGGCGCTTGCCACACTCGATAGTGCATTGGCCAGCATGCAAGGCAATCACGAAAAAAACAGCGATGCCTACACGTTTGTTTCAGGTATGCGCGAGTCGATGAACGCTGCGCTTGTGGGGAAGGAAGACTGGCTGAGACAGCCCGATACGTCATCGCTCGACCAGGGCCGTGTAAAGGATTCCAAACCAGGAAGATTCAAAGGGCAGCTTGTGCTGGTGACGGACTCATTCTGTGCAAGTGCCTGTCTGGATTTTGCAGATGCGGTTCTGGCCGTTCCTGGAGCGATCCATTTCGGGTTATCAACGAGTGGCGACACGTTGTATATCGATATCGGTTCTCAGGCCTTGCCTAGTGGTGCGCAGTTCTGGTTACCGTTGAAAGTCTGGAGAGGGCGGGTGCGGGGGAATAATCAAAGTTATGACCCCCGCTATATTTTCGATGGCGACATCAATGACACGTCAGCCGTTCAGCAGTGGGTGCTCGGTTACTTTTGAGCAGGCTTGCGGATTTGGAAGATTTATCCCAGGCGAGGAGGGCGGTTACCTGCTCATCAGGCAACCTGGCTTTTAAGCACTCCGCGCAACAGCAGATCAAGCGCCACGCTTGCCTGCGCCAAGCGCTCAGCGCCCTCTTCAGCCTCCGCGATCCACGCAGCCGCTTCTGCCAAGCTGCCATATAACAGCGAAGCCAGCGCTTGAGCGTCCGCTTCGACGATAACGCCCTGCACTATCAATTCATGTATCAGCTTGCGCATCGACTCGACACACTGTTGCTGTGCCTCCGGGGAGCCGCCACCCAACACCGCCCTGGCGTCACGCAGCACGATCCGCTGGATCTGAGGCTCCAGCGCCATTTCCAGAAAGGCGTGGCAGCGCTGGCGAAAACCCTCCCACCCATCTTCTGCGGTGTCAGTAATGGCACGCAAGCGCTCATCCATCTCTGCGTCGAGCTGCTCGACCACTGCCGCCAGCAACCCCTTCTTGTCGCCAAAGTGATGGTACAGCGCCCCCCGCGTCAGGCCCGCCTGGGCAGTCAAGTCATCCATCGAAGTGTCCGCGTAGCCGCGTTCACTGAATACTTTGCGCGCGGTCTCCAGCAACCTGGCCCGGGTTTCTTCCATTGCGGCGCGTGTGCGTCGAACCATCCAGCTACTCCTTGTCTTCAGGTGGCATGAGGTGAGCGTATGCGAGTGCCGTCATACAACCTGTATCCATTGTCTTGATCTCGACACGCACTGACAAGCGCCTGCTTTCTCCTTGCTTCGCCTTGCTCGATACATGGCGGGCGGACGGGATCAAACCGAATACGACATTTCTTCAGTGCGGTCCCGCAGGCGGTAGTAGCCCCATGAAGCAACCAGGAACACCGCCACGCCGGCGCCAAGGGCAACGTTGAATCCGGCCTTGGCACCCAATACATCGACAACCTGCCCCGATGCCGCAGCCCCGCCGGCAACCCCGACGTTGAGCCCGGCGAGCAACCAGGTCATGCCTTCGGTCAGCTTGCTTGGCGGAACAATGCGCTCTACCAGCGCCATCGCCACGATCATGGTGGGGGCGAAGAACAGACCCGCGACCAGCACTGCGCCAGCCAACCCGACGATGTTACCCGCCAGCAGCAGCGGCAAGGTGGTCGCTGCGGTGGCCAACCCACCCAGCAGGAGCAGCTTGCGCAGTGGCGTATGGAGTTTCAAGGCACCGAATACCAGCCCCGCCAGGCAGGACCCGATGGCGTAGCACGACAGCACTGCACTGGCTGCAGCCGGCATGCCCATCTGCTCGGCAAACGCCACGCTGACGATGTCGACGGTACCGACAATCACGCCCATCGCCACCAGCAGCAGGGTCAGCAGCCGCACATCGGCGAGACGCAAGACCGACACGGTGCCTTGCCCGTTGGCAGCATCGGCCTCTACCAGCGGTTCGGTACTGACCTGCACGGCCAGTGCGAGCACACCAATGGTCAGCAGCACGGCGGCGGCCAGTGGCCCTGCCTGGGGTAGCACCGCCACGCTCAAGCCAACTGAAATCGGCGGGCCGGCGATGAAGGTGACTTCATCGAGTACGGTTTCCAGCGCAAAGGCTGTCTGCAACTGGGGCTGGCCGCGGTAGACCGCAGTCCAGCGTGCACGCACCATTGCCGACATGCTTGGCATGAAGCCGGCCAGGGCTGCGCCAGCGAACAATGTCCAGTCCGCCGTCTGCCAATAGCTGCACGCCACCAGAAGCAGGATGCCCAGCACGCTGAGCCCGGCGGCTGCCGGCAATACCCGGCGCTGGCCGAAGCGGTCCACAAGGCGTGAGACCTGCGGTGACAGCAGGGCATAGATGAACACGAAGGTGGCTGCTACCGCACCCGCCAGGCCGTAACTGCCGCGAACCTGCGACAACAGGGTGATGATCCCGATACCTGTCATCGGCAACGCAAGCCTCGCCAAAAGGCCCGCCAGAGCGAAGCCCTTGGTTCCCCTTGACTGGAACAACGTGCGGTAGGTTGTGAACATGCTCGACTCTCCTTATCGACAGGTGCGCTTCCGGCTGGACCAGAAATTACATACGCCGCGTATGATTAAAACCTTATTATCATACGAACTGAATGTAAAGCCGATGCGCGCGCCGTTGACAACCAGCAGCCACCGCAATGCCTACCAGTTCTGCCCATGGGGCTCTGGCCCCGTCAGCGATGGAAACAGTGGCAGCACTTCTTCTGCCAGCTCCTGGATGATCTCCTGCGCCGGGCGTTGGGCCATCTGCATGCCCAGTGCAGCATGATTGACCCCGGCCTCGCGCCACTCATGCAACAGCTCGATTAACCCGTTGCGGCCTGTGCGCAACACATAGCCACCTTGTTGCGGCGTGCGCGGGAAGTTGGGGTCTTCATCAAGATCGATCCATTCATTGGTGACATGCGGACGGAAGCCGCCGCCAGGAATGGCCGCTCGCCAAGCGCGGATCTTCTCGGCCAGGCGGCGCGGGCCAAGGATGTTATGGGTGGCTTCGGGGTAGGTAATCCAGCCGTCGGCCTGTTCGCCAAGCCACTGCATGGATTGGCGTGACGAGCCGGTCACCAGTAACGGGATGCGCCCGGTAACGGGGCAGGGGAGCAGGCGGGCGCCATCGAGTTGGCCCAATGGCGAATGGATCGGCGCAGAAGGGCCAGCCAGCAGCTGACGGAAGTAGTCCACGCTTTGCGCGAAGCGCTCCCCGCGCTTTTCATGGGGCAGGCCATAGGCGGGGAACTCCACGGGGCGGTCGCCGGAGGCAATACCCAGCACCAGGCGCCCACCTGACAGGCAGTCCAGGCTGGCCGCAGCCTTGGCCAGGTCGATGGGGTGGCGCAGGGAGAAGATCGCGCTACCGGTTGCCAAGGCGATAGTGCGGGTATGGGCCGTCAGATAGGCCAGGTAGGTGAACGGGTCGAATACCTGGCCGGCGTCACCGAAAGCCGGGTCGTACAAGGGCACATCGCGTACCCACACGGCTGCGAAGCCCAGGCGGTCGATTTCGTTGACCAGCTGCGCCTGCCCATGAAGCACAGCCATGTCACCGTCATGGAAGCGAAGCGGCAGGAAGATGCCCAGTGTCAGCTGGCCATGGGCGAACATGCGACGGTAACCGGGATGTTGGGCGAAGGCATCGGCGCTGGCGCCTTTGCTGTTGATGGGGGTAAGGGGCAATCCTTGCATGCTGTTCACCTTATAAAAACTGATGCGAGTTTGTGTGGGTCAACGCTATGCTAGGCATCAAGCAGGGGACTTACTAACGATCCTTTCACGCCCTAACATCAGTTTTTCTAAGGTTGGTATTTGCATGGGTGCGGTCTTGCCGTTGCTCGCGTTGCGCGCTTTCACCGAAGCCACTCGGCTGGGCAGCCTGAAGGCAGCCGCCGAGCGTATGGGCGTTACCCCAGGCGCAATCAGTCAACAGATTCGGCTGCTGGAAGATCGCCTCGGCGTTATCCTGCTGACCCGGAGCCGTTATGGGGTGCAGCTCACCGAGGCTGGCGCGAGCCTTTATCCGGGGCTTTCACGCGGTTTTGGCCAGATCGAAAGCGCCTTGCTGGACCTTGAAGTGCTGACGCGCGCTAAAACACTGACGATCAGCACCCAACCCTCGTTCGCGTCCGGTTGGCTTGTGCCACGCTTGGCGGATTTCAATGCACAGCACCCGGAAATCGACGTGCGTGTGCAGTCCACGGCCGAGCTGGTCGACCTGCATCGTGATCCTGTCGATATTGCCTTGCGCCATGGCCTGGGCGATTACCCTGGGCTGGAGTCGATAGCGCTACTGGCGCCTGTGCTGCTGCCGGTAGCCAGCCCTGGCCTGCTTGCCGGCGGGCCGGCGCTGGATGAGCCGCAGGACTGCCTGCGCTACCCGCTGCTGCAGGATGCCGACCGTGCGGACTGGAGGTTGTGGTTGCAGGCGCATGGTGTCGAGCCCGATCAGCGGAGCCGCCGCGGGCCGAGTTTTGACGAAGACCTGCTGTTGTTACGCGCGGCTGCCAGTGGCCAGGGCATCGCGCTTGTACAGGCGCAGCACGCGGAAGAAGACCTGCGAAGCGGCAGGTTGGTGGTAGCGATAGACCGGCCATGGCCTTCGCGCTTTGCCTATTACCTGGTTACCCGCCAGGAGAACCTGGGCCGAGCGCACGTGCGGGCATTCATCGGCTGGATTCAAGCGCAGCTTGCATCCGAGAGCGACCTTCAGCCACACGACCCATCCAGTTCCATCCTGGACAAGTCCAGTGGTGGCTGACTGATCTTCAGCGCCAGGATGTGCTGGTTGGCGATGCGCACAAGCAGCGCCAACCCTTCGACTGTTTCGTCTGAATTCAGTCTGGAGTCTGCTCGGCTGCGGTCTCGGCAACGGGGGCCGCAGCACGTGCTTTCGACTTGGCACGATTGCGTCGGTCCTGGCCGCGATGGCGAGCAGCTTGCTGCTTCGCATGGATCGCCTGAGTGGCGGTCACAATACCGGC
>Ga0160437_1001542_pt1 | contig 10376 bp, 9 predicted proteins | sample HID1975I_E0MG_FD_108227 | JGI IMG/M metagenome (GOLD analysis project Ga0160437, IMG submission 108227) | Enriched soil microbial communities from UW Madison campus, WI, USA - HID1975I_E0 MG | ecosystem: Environmental > Terrestrial > Soil > Unclassified | place: USA: Madison, Wisconsin... | reverse complement strand
TTTTATCGCGCCTGGTGGCTTCTGGTATGCTTAACAAACTGCAATGTCCGACAATAAAAACATAAGGAGCCGGGATGAATTCGCAATCCCCGTCAAGTCGTTCCCCCGAGCAGCTGCGCGCTATGGTCGCCGGGACACTGGCCAATTTTCAACACCCAACGCTTAAACATAATCTGACCGCACTCAAAGCGCTGCACCACGTCGCGATGTTAGACGACACGCTGCACGTCGAGCTGCTGATGCCGTTCGTCTGGCGTTCGGCCTTTGAAGAACTGCAAGAGCAATGCAGCTCTGATTTACTGCGTATTACCGGCGCGAAAGCGGTGGACTGGAAACTCAGCCACAACGTCGCCACGCTAAAACGTGTGAAAAACCACCCTGGTATTAGCGTTGTGAAAAACATTATTGCGGTGAGTTCAGGCAAAGGCGGTGTGGGGAAATCCAGCACGGCGGTAAACCTGGCGCTGGCGCTGATTGCCGAAGGGGCGAAAGTCGGGATTCTGGATGCGGATATCTACGGCCCGTCGATCCCAAACATGCTGGGTGCGGAACACGAACGCCCAACCTCGCCGGACGGCACGCATATGACGCCAATTATGGCGCATGGCCTGGCAACCAACTCCATTGGTTATTTGGTGACGGATGAAAACGCGATGGTGTGGCGTGGCCCGATGGCCAGCAAAGCGCTGATGCAAATGCTGCAAGAAACCATGTGGCCGGATTTGGATTATCTGGTGCTGGATATGCCGCCGGGAACGGGTGATATTCAGCTGACACTGGCGCAGAACATTCCGGTAACGGGGGCAGTTGTTGTCACCACGCCACAAGATATCGCGCTGATCGATGCCCGCAAAGGTATCGTCATGTTTGAGAAAGTCGATGTGCCTGTGCTGGGTATCGTCGAAAACATGAGCATGCATATTTGCAGCAACTGCGGCCATCACGAGGCCATTTTCGGCACCGGTGGCGCACAGAAATTGGCGGATCAGTACCACACCAAACTGCTGGGCCAGATGCCGCTGCACATAACGCTGCGTGAAGATCTCGATGCGGGCAAACCGACGGTTGTTAGCCGCCCTGAAAGTGAATTTACTGCGGAGTATCGCCAGCTAGCCGGGAAAGTTGCCGCACAACTTTACTGGGGCGGTGAAGTGATCCCTGCGGATATCGCGTTTAGAGCGGTGTAATTACTGGGCGGGTAGCCTATGGGCTTACCCGCCTTTTTTAATCATCATAACGCATCAAATAATACTCGCCGTCCACGCTATCCCCGGTTGATTCAATTTTCCAGCCGTGTCGCAGGTAAAATTCCAACGCATTCTCGTTCTTCACCAGACACTTCAACGTGCCGCTAGCGGTAAATTCAGCCTGAACTTTCTTTAGCAACTCCAGCCCGACTCGTTTTCCCTGGTGTTTTTGAGCGACATATAAACTATGCAAAAAATTATCGGCGACCACGACCGAAGCAAAGCCCAACAGTTCGCCGTTCTCTTGCGCAACCCAAATTTGTTCATCTTGCGTGGTGCTATCAAAATCCTCTGGCTTCCAGGCGCTGCTGTCCAGCCACGGCCAGGCACTCAGGCGAACCTGTAAATATAAAGTCTGTAAATCGAGACGATCGTTCTCGGTAAAAGGGCGAATAAGCAAATTGAAGCACTCCATATTCTGAATATCGCGATTATTGAGGGCAAATCAAAAATTATTGAAACCCTTCAAAGAAAGTTAAGTCGCATTGTCGTATGTTACGCGCCCATTAAAATTTAACGGCGCGTGCAATGTACGAATTTAACCTGGTATTACTGCTGCTCCAGCAGATGTGCGTCTACCTGGTTATCGCCTGGTTGATGAGTAAAACGCGCCTGTTTATCCCGCTGATGCAGGTCACAGTACGTTTACCCCACAAATTACTCTGCTACGTCACGTTTTCCATCTTCTGCATAATGGGCACCTATTTTGGCCTGCATATCGACGACTCCATCGCCAACACGCGAGCGATAGGCGCGGTAATGGGCGGCTTGCTCGGCGGCCCGTTGGTGGGAGGGCTGGTCGGGTTGACCGGCGGTTTGCACCGTTACTCAATGGGCGGAATGACTGCACTCAGTTGCATGGTTTCGACCATTATTGAAGGCTTGCTCGGCGGGCTTTTACACCGCTTTTTGATTCGCCGTGGGCGCAGCGATTTGCTGTTTAACCCGCTGACCGCAGGCGGTATTACGCTGCTGGCTGAATTCTTCCAGATGGGCATCATTCTGCTAATTGCCCGCCCGTTTGCCGATGCGCTCAACCTGGTGAAAAGCATTGCCGCACCGATGATGGTGACTAACACCGTGGGTGCGGCGCTCTTTATGCGTATCTTGCTTGATAAACGCGCGATGCTTGAGAAATACACCTCGGCATTTTCCGCCACGGCGCTAAAAGTCGCCGCCTCTACCGAAGGGATTTTGCGCCAGGGATTTAACCAGGAAAACAGCATGAAAGTGGCGCAGGTGCTGCATCAGGAGCTGGATATCGGCGCAGTCGCCATCACCGATAATGAAAAGCTGCTGGCCTTTACCGGCATCGGCGCTGACCACCATTTACCGGGTCGCCCGATCTCATCCGATTACACCTGGCAGGCGATTGAGCGCGGTGAAGTGGTGTACGCCGACGGCAACGAAATACCGTACCGCTGCTCGCTGCATCCCAACTGCAAACTCGGCTCGACGCTGGTGATCCCGTTGTACGGTGAAAACAGCCGGGTGATTGGCACCATCAAACTGTATGAAGCGAAAAATCGCTTGTTCAGTTCGATAAACCGCACGCTGGGCGAAGGTATCGCGCAACTGCTTTCAGCACAGATTCTGGCGGGGCAATACGAGCGGCAAAAACAGATGCTCACGCAGTCCGAAATTAAGCTGTTGCATGCGCAGGTAAACCCCCATTTCTTATTTAACGCACTCAATACCCTGGTGGCGGTGATCCGCCGTGATAATGAACAGGCCTGCCAGCTGGTGCAATATCTCTCGACGTTTTTCCGTAAAAACCTTAAGCGCCCGAGCGAGATTGTGACCCTGGCCGACGAAATCGAACACGTTAATGCGTATCTGCAAATCGAGCAGGCGCGGTTTCAGTCGCGCTTGCGTGTGCAGTTGAACGTTCCACACACCCTTGAGCAGGTACGTTTACCGGCATTCACCCTGCAGCCGATTGTCGAAAACGCCATTAAACACGGCACTTCACAATTGCTCGGCGTGGGCGAAATCACTATAAATGCCTGCCAGACAGGCGAGCATTTGCACTTGTCCGTAGAAGACAACGCCGGTCTATATCACGACAACCCCACGGCCTGCGGGCTGGGCATGAGCCTGGTCGACAAACGCCTGCGCGCCCGTTATGGCGATGACTGCGGCATAACAGTGGACTTTGAATCAGATCGATTTACCCGTATTACCCTACGTTTACCTCTGGAGGAAACCCCATGTTAAAAGTGCTTATTGTCGATGACGAGCCGCTGGCGCGTGAGAATTTGCGAGTCATGCTGCAAAACGAGACCGATCTGGAAATTGTAGGGGAGTGCGGAAACGCGGTGGAAGCGATTGGTGCGGTGCATCGTTTGCACCCGGATGTGGTGTTTCTCGATATCCAGATGCCGCGGATTAGCGGCCTGGAAATGGCGAGTATGCTCGACCCGGAACAGCGGCCCTACATCGTTTTCCTCACTGCTTTTGACGAATACGCAGTGCAGGCGTTTGAAGAACACGCGTTCGACTATTTGCTCAAACCGATAGACGGCAAGCGGCTGGAGAAAACGCTGCATCGCCTGCGCCATGAACGCGTCGATCAGGACATGACGTTACTGACGCCCAACCAGGAAGATCTCAAATTCATCCCTTGCACCGGGCAAAGCCGAATTTACCTTTTGCAAATGGAAGAGGTGATGTTCGCCAGCAGCCGCATGAGCGGGGTGTACGTCACCAACGCGCAAGGGAGCGAAGGGTTTACAGAACTCACATTGCGCACCCTCGAAAGCCGCACGCCGCTGGTGCGCTGCCATCGCCAATACCTGGTGAACATGGCGCATCTTAAAGAGATCCGTTTTGAGGACGGCGGGCAGGCCGAACTGATGTTGCGCGACGGGCAATCCGTTCCGGTGAGCCGCCGCTATCTTAAAAGCCTGAAAGAGGCGCTGGGGCTGAAAGCGGTGTAGTTTTATTTATTAGGGTATCTGCAATCGTGCCGATATACTGGCCGCTTTAGAAATACCCCGCTTGCAAGATTTAGAACGAGAGAATCACCACTATGATGAATAACGACGTATTACGCAGCGTGCGCTACATGCTGAATTTGGGCAACGACGACATGGTGAAAATCTTCGCCCTGACTGACACTGCCGTGACTGCTGAGCAAATTGTCACCTGGACAAAAAAAGAAGACGAAGAGAACTTCAAACTTTGCCCAGATATCCTGATGGCAAACTTCCTGAACGGCCTGATTTACTTCAAGCGCGGCAAAGACGAAAGCAAACCTGCACCAAAAATTGAACGCAAGATGACCAATAACATCATCCTGAAAAAACTGCGTATTGCGTTTGATTTGAAAACTGACGACGTGCTGGAAATTTTGACCAGCCAGGAATTCCGCATCTCTATGCCGGAAATCACCGCGATGATGCGCGCACCAGAGAACAAAAACTTCCGTGAATGTGGCGACCAGTTCCTGCGCTACTTCCTGCGTGGTTTAACTTCACGCGTACACGTCGCGAAGAAGTAAGATTTTATGCGCTTATCCACTCTACGAATGCATTTCGTAGGTCGGATAAGCGCTAGCGTCATCCGACGCTATCCCCGCGCTTCGTTTTTCCGCTTCACAATATCCGCCATCACCGCCAGGGCAATTTCTGCCGGAGTTTTGCTGCCCAGCGCCAAGCCAATCGGCGCATGAATGCGTTGTAATTCGTCCGGGTTTAATTCGGCGATTTTTTGCAAACGCTCCAGCCGTTTCGCGCTGTTCTTCTGCGAACCCATTGCGCCAATATAAAACGCAGGCGTATTCACCGCTTCCATCATGGTTAAATCGTCCATGCGCGGGTCATGGGTTAGCGCGACAATCGCTGTATTCGCGTGGCAGGAATTTTGTTCGAGATAGTTGGCCGGAAACTGTTTCAACAGCGTGATTTCCGACTTGAGTTGTGTGGCGAAGTTCTCCAGCACTTCCGGGCGATTCTCGCAAACTAACACTTCAAATCCGAGGGAGCTGGCAAAATCGGCGCAGTACAGCGCCACGCTCGACAGCCCGGCAATCAGCAGGCGCGGGGCGGCGGCGACATGCAGCGTAACCTGTTGCCCGTTCCGTTCAACCTGGGTGATCTCGGCAAACTCGGTGACTTCCAGATGGCAGCAAGGTTCCGGCAGCGTCAGGCGTTTTTGCAGGGCAAAATGGCCGCTTAACGCATTTTCCATTTTCTCGAGATAAGCCCCATTTCCCGCCGTAGCGGGCAAATATTCCACCAGAATATCCAGCACGCCGCCGCAGGGCAGTGCTATCCCCGGTTCCAGCCCGCCTTCGCCATAGCGCACAATTTGGCTGGCTTGCTGGTATTCACCTTGCGCAATACGCTGCAAAAAATCCTCTTCCACACAGCCGCCTGAAAGCGAGCCGCAAAAGCGGTTGTCGGCGGTGGCGACCATCAGCGCACCCGGTGAGCGAGGCGATGAACCATAGGTATTTAACACGGTACAAAGCCAGACCGGTTGCGCCGTAAGCCACTCACGCGCCTGGCGAATCACACTCATATCAAGGTGTTGCACAATTATTCTCTCCCTTGTACCAGTTGTGATGGAAGGTCGATGTCGCGTTGCGAGTCGCCATCATCAATTTCAATAAAATGCACTGCTTCACCTTTTAACAATTCACGCGCGCCGTTATCGCCCGTAAGGCTGCATAGTTTGTCGAACCCGGTGTTATCGAATCCCACCGGATGGCCGGGCAGTGAACCCACGCGCGGGCGCACTAGCGGGTGGGTTTTCAGCGCATCGGCAACTTGCAAGAACACATCGGGGGGAACAAAGGGCATATCTGCGAGATGAATCAGCCAGCCGTGCCAGTCGGGATTGGCTCGAACTCCGGCGGCAATGGACTCACCCAAACCTGCACTGTCGATCAGCGTGACGGGAACCTGCTGCGCACGGCACAAGTCCTGAATGTGAGTATTTTCCGGGCGCGTCACCACATGAACCGCAAGCTGAGTTGCGCAGGCGTTGTTCAGCGTTTGCGCAAACACACTGCAATTGTTAAGGCGCGCATCCAGTTTATTGCCATTTCCACCCGCTTCCCGGAAGCGCTTAGCAAACCCGGCGGCGGTGATGATAATGCCCACATTCCTGCTCAAGACTGATTCCTCGGCACTTTTTATCACGCTGTTTACGTAAATTTGTTGCGCAACTGTTTGCGCAAATATGTTTTTTTTATGAAAATGAGTTGTTAATTCTCACATGATTTAGCTTAAATGGATATACTCATAATCACTACGGATATATCTAAATGCTATGTAATTAGTTCAAAAAAAAGACAATTATAAAATTAACGGGATGTTTTATGAGCAATTTTAATCCATCGCGGCGTCGCTTTATAAAAAGCGCCGTCGTAGCAGGAGTCGCGGTCTATCTTGCCCCTCTCTACAGCCGCGCATATGCCGCATTGTTTGAGGCTAAAATCCTCCAGGCCCCGGAATGGGATGCCAAAAACAAACGCGTTCGTTTTCGTATCGACGGCAAATCGAAAGTCATGGGGCACAAAGTTTTTGCCCGTGATATTCGCGCCGTAGATATGCCGCACTGGCCGCAGAAACAGGCCCACGCCTTTATTTTGCGCACCACTCAAGCCGACCGACTCTTTAGCGGTATCGATCTCTCTTTATTAGGCGACGATCTCAAACCTGACCGTATTGTGACTGCTGAAGATTTGGCGCGCGACGGTTTAGCGTTCCCGGCGTTTTACGGCGAAGACATGCTGCTGCCGACCGGCAAAACTCCGGCGTACCTCGGCCAGGCCGTGGCGATTTTGATCTACCACGATTTTGCCCGTTTCCGTTTCGCCAAAGACAAACTGAAATTCAAAGACGAAGTGATCCAGTATGGCGCAGAAACCGGGCCGCTGGAGCGTGACCCATGGGGAACCTTCCGCTTTGTGCGCGTCGGCGGGGCCACTTCCCAGGACGACGACAAATTCTCCAGCCTGAAAGATATGCCAATCTTCCCGGTATCAATGAGAAGGCATCTGCCGGTTTGGCCGGAAGGGCGCGAAGGCGGCAAGCTGGACCAGGAAGGCATGTTCTATGCTTCGCAAATTGCCGATGAGCTGAAAAACCCGCCGCAAGACTGGCTGGTAATGAACCGCCGCTACACCACGCAATCTATCGACACCGCCGCCCTTGAGCCAGATAACGCCAACGGCTGGTTCGACCCCGCCACGCAAACGCTGCATATGGTGGTGCCGACGCAATCCCCACAGGAAGTGGCCGATGAAATGCCGCGCATGTTGGCGAAAGCCACGTCGCCGGTGAAACAGCTGATTCTGCATCCGTGTTACACCGTGGGTTACGGCTCGAAAGATCACTACAACTTCCCGTTTTACGGCGCGGTGGCGGCGATGTATGGCGACGGGCATCCGGTGCGCCTGGCCAACGACCGCTACGAGCAGTTCCAGACCTCGATCAAACGCCACGCGTTCGACATGAATTACACCATTGCAGTCAACAAACAGACCGGCGTCCTGCAATCGTTTTTGGGCGATATGACCGCCAACGGCGGCGGGCGCAGCAACTTTACGCCGTCGGTTGCCATGGTCGGCGCGACGGCTGCGCAGTCTATTTACTACTTCCCGAAAAGTGATTTGTCGGCGGTTGGCATAGCTTCCCGCGCTATCGACGCGGGTTCCGCTCGCGGCTACGGCACGCTGCAAAGCATGGCCGCCACTGAAATGATGGTGGATGAAATTGCCGCCGAGCTGAATATCGACCCAATCGAATTCCGTATGCGCAACGCGCTGAAATCCGGCATGAAAAACACGCAAGGCGCGATTCCTGGCGGGGCAATTCGTGTGGATGAAGTGTTAGCGAAAGCGGCGAAACATGAAATCTGGCTGAAACGCGCTGAACGTAAAGCCGAATTTGAAATGAAAAACCCAGGTAAACGCTACGGCGTGGGCTTTGGCTGCGTGCAAAAAGACTTTGGCACCGGAGCGGAAACCTCGTTCGCCCGTGTGGAATTGAGTGCTGAAGGGCGCATTACTTTGCACCACAGCGGCGCGGAAATGGGCACCGGCATGTCGACTTCGCAATCGGTGCTGTGCGCGCAATGGCTGGGCAAACCGGCTGATGAAGCGCATTTCTCCGTTACCGATTGGTCAACGCTGCCGATTGTCACCAGCGGCGACCCGTACATTATGTCCCAGGAAGAGCAGGACAAACTGGCGGCAAACCCGGCGTGGTCACCGTCTTACTGCTCGCCATCGAGCGCCAGTAACTCGGCCTATTACTTCTCGCACAGCACGCGTGAAGCGGCGCGTTTAGTGTTCGAACAGGGCGTGTGGCCTGCGGCGATGGCAATCTGGAGCACCGGAATCGGCGGCGGCCAGGCGGCTCCGCTGGTGGTGCGTATCGACGACGCTCGTTGGGTGGAAGGCGGCTTAACTGCAGCCGGAATGGAAATTCTCAGCCTCGAAAGAATTGCGAAAAAAGCCTATGAAATGGGGCTGATGACCGGTGCGGCGGTGCATGTATTTAACCGTTGGCAGTGGGCAGAAGCCGATTTCAAACTGGGCGAGCAAAGCAGACGCCTGCCGATTGACGGCCTGGCGGTGCGCAACGGCAACGGCGAATTCACCACGCTTGCTCGTGAACACGTTTATTACCCGCCAACCCAGCGCAACAACGCGGCGGTGACGTACTACAGCGCGGTCGGCACACTGGCTGAAATTGCGGTCAGCCTCGCAACGGGTGAGGTCGAACTGCTCAATCACCACTCGATTATGGAATGCGGCAACTTGATTGTGCCGGAACTGGTTTCCGGGCAGTTGCAGGGCGGCCTGGCGATGGGTATCGGCCACGCGCTCCACGAATATTTACCTCTCTACGAAGATGGGCCGGGTAACGGTACATGGAACTTCAACCGTTACCACATGCCACGCGCCAGCGATGTTGCCGTCTGGAAACAGACCGGCGATATCCTGCCTGCGCTTTCGGAAACTGACCCGCCAAAAGGCATGGCTGAAGTGGTGATGATCCCGGTAGTTGCCGCGATTATTAACGCGCTTGCCGATGCCACCGGCCACCGTTTCCGTGATTTGCCTGTCCGTGCTGAAAATATTCGTGAGGTATTACCATGAGCATCAAAACCAAACCAATGACCCTGACCATCAACAACAAACCATACGGCCCAATTGACGTGCCGGAAGGGTTGATGATGATCGATTTCCTCCACGAATACGTTTATCTGACCGGTTCGCGCCTTGGCTGCGGGCAGGGCATTTGCCACGCCTGTGTGGCGATTGTCGATAACCCAAGCGGCACCAGCGAAGAAGTGCGCACCTGTATTACTGGCGCACATTTCTTTAACGGCAAAAAAGTCCGCACCGTGGAAGGCCACGCCAAAGTCGATGAGCAGGGTGAAGTCGTCGAGCTTTCGCCCATCCAGCAATCCTTCCTCGATCATTACAGCTTCCAGTGCGGCTACTGCACACCCGGCTTTGTGAATGCGGCGACGATTTTTGTTGAGAAACTCAAGCGCGAGCCCATCGAACGCGACGAACTGGAAGGCGCAATTTCCCAGGCGCTGGAAAACCACATCTGCCGCTGCACTGGCTACGTGCGTTACTACGAAGCCGTGCGCGACGTGGTGCTGAAAACGCCGGGGCTGGTGAAGGAGGCGGTGAAATGAAAAAGCGTCTCGCGCTAATCGTGCTGGTGATTATCGCCATTATCGTGGCGATTCTGTATTGGCGGGAATACCGCACGTATGACGGCCCGGTGCAGAAAGTCACCGCCAGCAAAGAGCAAATCGAGCGCGGCAGCTATCTTGCCAAAGCGGCTGACTGCGCGGCTTGCCACACGGCATCCGGCGGCGCACCGCTGGCGGGTGGCTATCCGCTGGAATCCCCGTACGGAACAATTTACGGCAGCAACCTGACGCCATCGGCTGATTACGGGATTGGCCGCTGGACGAAAGATGATTTCTACAAAGCGCTAACCGAGGGCGTTGGCCCAACCGGACGCCATCTGTTCCCGGCGATGCCATACACCTCGTACAAAAACATTTCGCGCCAGGATTCAGACGACATTTATTCGTATCTGATGACTCGCCCGGCGGTAGACGTGAAAACGCCAGATAACGAAATGAGCT
>Ga0160437_1001541_pt1 | contig 10377 bp, 11 predicted proteins | sample HID1975I_E0MG_FD_108227 | JGI IMG/M metagenome (GOLD analysis project Ga0160437, IMG submission 108227) | Enriched soil microbial communities from UW Madison campus, WI, USA - HID1975I_E0 MG | ecosystem: Environmental > Terrestrial > Soil > Unclassified | place: USA: Madison, Wisconsin... | reverse complement strand
TGCCCTGATGCTGCGCGTGACGGGAAGCCCGGACCCATACGAAAAGCAAATTGATGGCATGGGAGGCGCGACGTCCAGTACCAGCAAGGTTGTCATCCTGGGTACGAGTACTCGGGAAGACTGCGACGTTGACTACCTGTTCGGCGCGGTCGCCATCGAATCGCCTGTCGTCGACTGGAGCGGCAACTGCGGCAACCTGACCTCCGCCGTTGGCCCATTCGCCATCGAGCGAGGCTTGGTTTCCGCACCCGAGAACGGCGTCGCAGTTGTGCGCATCTGGCAGGCCAACATCCAGAAGAGAATCATCGCGCACGTCCCCATGAGTGATGGCCAGGTCCAAGAAACTGGCGACTTCGAACTCGACGGGGTGACCTTCCCAGCCGCTGAAATCAAGCTGGAGTTCCTCGACCCCGGGGCAGACGATGACGGCGAAGGTGGCGCAATGTTCCCTACGGGGAACGTGATTGACAAGGTAGATGTGCCGGGGGTTGGCGTCGTCGAGGCGACCCTCATCAATGCTGGCAACCCGACCATCTTCGTCGATGCTGTCACCCTGGGCCTCAGCGGTTCAGAGTTGCAGCCACGCGTCAACACAGACGCCGACCTGCTGACAAAAGCCGAAGCAATTCGAGCGAATGCAACCGTGGCCATGGGTCTCGCGGCTACGGCCGCAGAGGCAACCGAAAAGCGCCCGCACACGCCCAAAATTGCCTTCGTCGCACGACCGACTGGGTACACGGCGTCCAGCGGCAAGGCCGTCAGCTCTGAAGACATGGACTTGTGCGCCCGCATTTTCTCGATGGGAAAACTCCATCACGCCATGACCGGCACGGGCGCCGTCGCGATTGCCGTTGCCGCGGCAATTCCTGGCACTTTGGTTTCGCGCGTTCTCGGTGGAGGCCGCCACGATGAAATTCGCTTTGGCCATCCCTCGGGTACGCTGAAAGTGGGCGCCGATGCCGCCGAGCAGGACGGAACTTGGGCAGTGACCAAGGCGCTCATGAGCCGCAGCGCCCGCCGGCTGATGGAGGGGCAAGTCTTCGTCCCCTCCGACTGGTCTCTAGAGAAGTGAGGTTGGGTGGTGAACTACTCTGCGCATGACGCCGAAGCGCTCGCCCCGACCGGGGTGCTCCGAGCCACCATCAATCTTGGCAATCCCATCTTGGCACGCCAGGAAGCAGGCAAAGAGCCTACGGGAGTATCCGTAGACCTGGCACGAGCACTCGCAACGCGCTTGGAGCTTCCACTTGAACTCGTGGTCTTCGACGGTGCGGCCAAGGCCGTCGATGCCGTCTCGAATGACCGTGCGGATGTGGGTTTTTTTGCCGTCGACCCGCTACGTGCTCAGGGCGTCCAGTTCACGTCGCCCTATGTGCTCATCGAAGGCTGCTACCTCGTGCGCGAAAACGCACACTTCCAGACCCACGAAGACGTCGACCAGCCCGGTGTCACCGTCGTCGTGGGGAAAGGCAGCGCCTACGACCTGCATCTGACGCGTGCTCTACAGAAGGCCGAGTTCGTGCGGAGCCCGACGTCGCCGGGGGTCGTAGGCCTGTTCATCGAAGGTCGCTACGACGTAGCAGCAGGAGTCAAGCAACAGCTCGAATCGGATGCTCGACGCGTCGGCGGGCTGCGCCTTCTGCCCGAGCGCTTTATGGTCATCCAGCAGGCGATGGGGCTTTCTTCCACACGAGGCGCGCTAGCGGCATCGCTGCTCTATCAGTTCATCGAGTCCTGCAAGGCATCAGGCTTTGTCCAGGACGCGCTGCGCCGACATAGCATTGATGGGGCAACCGTCGCGCCTGCAGGGGTTGGGGCAGTTCCCGATTGATTGCCAGAGCTCGGAGCTCGCGGCTCTTCGTCGGCTTCGTGCCCTGAGCGCAAGTAGCGACCCTCAGAAAGCAGACATTCGAGGCGACCGGCAGCTTCGGGCCCAATGCAGAGATTGCGCCTTCGCGAAAGCAATCAAACAGCGACCGCCACGATCTGCGCAACGACCGCCATCACGGCATTGTTCTGCGCGACCACGTCGCGAGGGTGCGGGTTGGCCGCCGTGGTGGTCACCGCGAGCCGAAGGGATGGAACGACTACCGCGAATTGCGCGCCATAGCCCCAAGCCCACGCGATCGGGCGGCCGTTCAGGCTGCCGGTGAACCAAAGATAGCCGTAGCCGGTGTTCTGCACGGGCGTCGCACTCCATGTGGCGGGCACATGAAGGCTCGTGCTGGTCCTGACCCAATCCTTCGGCACGATCTGCGTGTCGCCCCAGCGACCGTCGTTGGCCATCGTCCATGCAATTTTCGCCAGGTCTCGTGCCCGCAGGCGCAAGCCTCGGTAGCTCATGAAGTTTCCGGCCTTGTCGCGGGCGGCCTCGACCCGCTCGATTCCCAATGGGCGGAATAGATCGCGCTGCGCAAGTTGGTCGATGGGCATGCCTTGCGCTTGGGCAAGGATCGGTGACAGCAACGAGATCGCGGCGTCGTTGTAGGCCCACCGCCCCACCTTTTTCGGATCGACCGGAAGCCCCAGGGCAAAAGCGATGGGGTCTTCCGCGGTGTCCAGGGCGTGCTGATCAACCTGGAAGTCGTAGGCCAGTCCCGACGTGTCGTTGAGGATCTGTTCGAGAGTGATCGAGAGGGCGGCGGCGCCGGGTGCCTTCGATGCTGCCGACGGCAGGAGCGTCGCCACCGTCTCTGAAAGGCCCTTGATCCGGCCCTGCTGAATCGCAATTCCGACGAGCATCGAGGCAACGCTCTTGGTGACGGAGTTCACTCCTTGGAGCCCAGAGGCCGTTGCGCCGCCGTAGTACTGCTCGCCTACCAGAGCGCCGTCCTTGACAACAAGAATGCTTCTGAGCGCCGGCACGGATCGCGCGTCATCCAGCACTCTTTGAATTGCGGCTCGGTCGATGCCGGCGTCCGCCCGTGAATCGGTCCAATCGCCCGGGCCTTGGGCTGCGAGGCTTGAGGCAACAGGGGATAGCGCACCAGCCACAAGTGCGAGGCTTCCAGAGACGAATTCGCGGCGCGATGTTTGCTTCTGCACGATCATCCCTTGTTGATGCGCCGCATCCCTCGCGGGATGAGCGTGACTCGATCAGGCGCCGAGCGACAGCGGTTGGCGCGACAGGCTCCAAAATTGAGCGGAAATACGAATGACCGCTCCTGGCCGAATCCTGTCATATTCCGCTGGCCCTGGCGAGCCGATACGCTCCAGTGAATCATCGTTGTGCACGTCGTTGGTTCGGGTCCTTCAGGCTCAATTTCCGGCGGCAGCTTCCTTCGAGCAGTTGCCGAACTCGCAGCGAAGGGCAAGTGTCTGGCCGTCGGAGCATTGAACTCTGTACCGCTCGAAGCCGGGTCCTTTTTCTTCGAGAACGGCCCGCGGCTCGGCGCTGCAGTTCGTGGCTTTGGCAAGCCTCTCGGCGACGTACGTGTCCAGGCCCGTCTTGCGGGTTGGCAATGGCGGTTCAATCGGCGTGGCAGCGACGTACGTGACCGTCACGTTCGGATCCATGTTCTTATAGCCCTTTCGGGCCATGCAATCGACCAAGGCCCATTGCTGCGTCTTCGGGTCCGCATGCCCACCGTTCGGATATGCCTCGTCATACACCGCAGTTGCGATGCCTCCAATCAGCGCTGCGCCCGCCACCGCCGCAGGAAAGACCATGGCAACGCCAATCACGATGACGTCCGAGGTGTCGCTGCCGTACGTCCTGGTGCGCTGCACTCGCATGCTCGACGCTACGGCTCGGCAGGTTTCAACGTCCTTCGCAAAGGCTTCGGCCCGAACGCCCTCCATATCAACCATCGGAGCGTAGGCCGCACCTGAACCTTGACCAGGAACGGTTGATGGTTGGGTTGCGCAGCCGCATGCAAGCATGGCTACGCAGATTGCAGACAAGATGTTCTTCACAGAAATTGAGACCGTGCGATCGCTGCTTGGGCCAGTGCGAATGCGCGGCGGCCGAGTACGAAAGTCCGCTGTTGGCCGGTTCCGGCAGCTCTCTATTCGAAGCCGAAGTATGCGGCTGCGAGCAGTGCCCCGCGTATAGCAAGCCAGATCCAAGCGACTCCAGCTTGCTGCTTTCACTTCGGCGGCCAGACAAGGCCCATTTACTTGACCGCGATCTTGTAGGTTACCTGGCGTTCCACATTGAGGGCGTTGATGCGCCCTCCGAAACGGATCGTGTGCTCTCCGCGAGGAAGGGGGCGCAGCGGCACCCACATGCCCAGCCAGACAGGATTCTTTGCGACAGGCTTGCCCTCTTCCGTGGATTCCCCGCAGTCCGAGAAACTCGCAGCGTAGCCTTGAAGACGATCAAACCGGACGCCGTTGATCTCGATGAACGTCTCATGCAATGAGTAGGGCGAGAGCTTGGTGAGCTTCGACGTTTCCTTGCACGTGGCCAGATCCTTCGAAGGAAACTTCGCCGAGATCACCGGAACCACGATGTTGGTACCAAACGGTACCGTGCAGGTTCGCTCGATCCGATCGGCCGCTGCGGCACCCGAAAGGAACCAGAGGCTGCCTTGCTGGCCTTCCGAACAGAATTGCCCTGACCGGTCGAGCGCCGGATTCTTCGACGGAGGGAGCGAGGTCAACCATTGCCAGAACACCTCAGCCAGACCTGGAGGGTCCTTGTCCGCAACCTTCTCGTAAGCCGGCACCAGCCAGGTTGCGACATCGTTGGAATCTCGTGCGTAGTGCCAGGGCGAGTAGCCGGCAGGCATGGGGAACTTGAATGGCGCCTGCCCGTAGTTGATCTGGACTGCGCCGTACTTCAGGAGTGTCGCCAGGTTCTTGTCGAGACTCACCCGAATGCCGTAAGGCTTGTCGTTGGGCTTGAGTGGCGCTCCGTCTCCACTGAGAAGGCGCGAAGTGTTGTCGCGCCAATTGAAGGTTCGCGCGTCCAGGTCGAGTGCAAGGCCAAACACGTTGGATTTCTCGTCCTCCTCCAATACGCCACCGGTGATCGCGAAAAAAGTGTTGACGTTGTCGATGCCCAGCTTGAATTGGCTGCTCGCCATCTGCTTGGCCAATGCGGCTTCGACAGTCACTTCTGCGTACCACTTGCCCGACTTGCCATGCCCGATCGGAAGTACGAAATCACTGATGGCAGTCAGTGACTCGTTCGCGAACGAAGGCGTGGTGCTCATCACGCCAGCGATCAGAACGAAGACGGCAGCTTGGAAATGAGCGCAGATATTTTTCATCGGCATTTCACGAAGAGGTTGGCGTTCTGCCTGTGGACGTGGGAGTTGGCGTCAAGTGGCGCGAGCAATCATTCTTGACGCGCGCCCGGTTGGTGCGCACGCACCAACCGCTGAAAAAGCTACCCAATCTGGAGGATGAGTTGGAGCGACGCAACGACTTTTCAGAGCCGTTGGCATGTGTGTGCGCCTTGTGGCTGCAACCGGACCACTCCGCACGTCACGGCGACAGCTTCGAGCGCCGGGAGACAGCGCCGCATTCTGAAACAGTCAGCCTCCGCGGCTCATCACCCATTCGAGTGATGGGCAAGTTAATTGCAGTGGATGAACTTCCCTTGGGTCTGGCACAGCTTTCCTTGCGGGCTCACATACCGGGAGCCGTCACCTGTGCCGTTGTATCGGTTGCCCTGGCTGTCCCAGCACCCGCCTGCATCGCAGTTGCCCAGCGGCGCTGGCGGTGGGGCTGCTTGTGGCGCGGCGGGTTGCCTGGCCGCTTCCTGCTGCCGCGCACGCTGCCGATCCGCTGCCCCGCCACTGCCGGCGGGTGGACCGATCTGGACCGGCTGGACTCTGATCGGCGCCCCGCCCCCTGTCCCTGCATCTGGAACCTGCGCCGTGGCGCCCGTGACGGTGAGCGCGACAGCAAGAGCGACAAATGATCGGTGCACTTTTCAAGTGCCTGTTGAAGGCTGGTTCCACTCTACAGCGATGCTGCAAGACCCTGCCGCCCGATGTGTTGAAAGCGGTGAAAATGACTGCTCTCTAAAGACGCCTGAGACACCATGACATTTCTCGATGTAGGTCCTTATCTGCTGGGCATCGGCGCCGTCGCACTCGTGGGCGGATTCAGTGCAAGGCCTCGTAGTTGGGGCATCGGGCTCATGTACCTCGGGGTCCTCATGCTGCTGGGCACGTCCCTCGTCATGATCCTCCAGATGCTCTGACAAGCCCTTGGGCCTCGGCGCCCGCTAGCCCTTCAGGTAGCCGGTCACGAGGCGCGCTCCTTCGTCGATGAGCGCCTCCATCCGTTCGTCGGCAAGCACCTTGGCATGGTGCAGCACCGCGTTGTGCGTCAACGCCTCGATCGTGGTCACGCACACAAATGATGCGAGTTCCAGATCGTCCACGCCGAGTTGGTCCCGAATGCCCTCGAGGTAAGTCCGGAACAGGCTGAAGTTCTCCCGGCTGAAGGTTTCCAGCTTCTCGAGCTTGCCCACGCGCGGAATCTGTTCCGCGAGGACCCGATGCAGTTGAGGCGCGAGACGGTGCGCCTGGACTGCGACTGCGACAAATCTTCGAATCGCCTTATCCATGGGCTCAGTCGAGACCTGCGCCAGTTCGCCCCGCACCGTTTGCATGATTTCCTGCTGGTGCCGCTCGACCACGGCCGCGACGAGCGCCTCCTTGCTGGGGAAGTACTGATAGAGCGAACCGATGCTCACCCCCGCCACTTCCGCGATGCGGTTGGTACTGGCCTTGTCGAAGCCCTCCTTCACCAGAATGCGAGCAGTTGCCTCGACGAGGCTGTCCACCGTGGCACGCGAGCGCTCCTGCGTGGCAATTTTCCTGGGGCGAATGACTGGTTTGCGCGCCATTTCCTGGCTCCGTCAATGCGAGTATCAAAAGCGAATGATCGCTCATATTCTGAACAGACGCGAACAGGCATCGCGACTACATGCCTTCAGGAGACCACGACATGGACCACACCCTGCACCACCTCTTCAGATTCAAGGCCTGGGCGAACGACCAGTTGTTGACCACACTGGCCAAGCTCGGCAACGACTCCCCCGTGACCGCATTGGCCGTCAAGGCCTTGAGCCACACCTATGTTGTCGACAGGATTTTTGCCGCGCACGTCAGGCGAGAAGCGCACCCCTACACATCGGCCAACCTGAGTGAGATGCCGACGCTCGAAGACCTATCGGCTGACCTCCGAAGGACCGATCAGGAATACATCGATTACGTATCGAGGCTCGAACCCGAGCAACTGGCCGAACGCATCGACTTCGCGTTCACCGACGGCGCACCGGGCCGCATGTCGCGCGAAGAGATGCTCATGCATGTCGTCACGCACGGAACCGGCCATCGTGGCCAGGTCAGCGCAGTGATGCTGCTCCATTCACTTCCACCGGCCAAGGATGGCTTCACCACGTATCTGCACGAGACGCAGGCGTCGCTGCGAGGGCGGGTTGCGGCTTGAATTGCGGCTATCGGGTCGCTGCGGGCCTCGATGGCGGAAGTGTCATCTTCGTCAAGCCGTAGGTCGACAGCTCTTGTTCGGAGAGCCAGGCAACCCGGTCCGGTGGGGTTTGCATCATCCGGTCTTGCAGCGACGCTGGCAGCCCCATTTCTTCGAGGTACTGCTTGCTCTGGGCATGGATGCCTTCGTACTGCGCCTTCTTTGCGCGGGCGGATGTCACGCCGTCGTTGGGGAGATAGGGGCGATGAATACCGACCCGGCCGCCCACGTATCTCCCCTCCCCGGCAGCGAGCAGGTACACACAGGCGCTGACACATGCAGTGCCGACCTCGACGCGCGTCGTGAATGAATATTTCCTGATGAGCCTGCCAATGGACATCGCCACCCAAATGCTGCCGCCTCGGCTATCGAGGACCACGTTGACGGATCCCGTGGCAGGCGGCGGCGCATTCCCGCCTCTGCTCCCCATGAAGGTCGCGGCGTCCTGTCGCGCGGTCTCGGCAATGGCGGTGAATGCTTCGATGTCCGCCTGGACCAGCTCGCCCTTGATCGTGATTTGTGGCGGCCGATTGCCCGCGGCGGCCCGATAGTGGACGCGGGCCGAGGCGGGAAGAACGCAGGTGCACGTGATCAGAACGAACACGCAGGCGCGCCAAGCCCTGAGCCCGCGCATGAGCGTGAGCGAGCTAGACATCGTCCTTCAGGAACAGATCCCGGTCCGGCGAGAAGCTGCCATACAGCGGTAGCAGCGCACCGCCCACAGCCCGCGCATCGGCGCCAATGGCGCCAGCCATCACGCTGGGGCGCGTGAGCCCCTCCCAGTCATAGCGCTCCAGCGCGACATCGACCTGGGCCAACGTGGCCACCAGCAACTCCCGGCTGAACGAGCCATCGATGATGACGCTGTCCAGGTCCAGCAGCGCCGCCGCGCTGTGCGCCGCCAGCGCGATGCCGGGCGCGGCCAGAGCCAGCCAGGCCTGCGTTACCGGCAGCCACGGCGCTTGCATGGCCCGCGCGTCACCCACGGCACCGGTGTCGAGCCCGGCCTGGTCGTACATCTTCTCCAGCGTGAAGAGCGACGCCACGCTCAGCAGTTGCCGCGGCGGCTCGCCCTGGGCCGCACCCAGCCCCAGCGACATGGAGCCGATGGCCCCCGCGTTGCCGGTGCCGCCGCTGCGCAAATGGCTGTCGATGACCAGCCCGCCGCCGATGAAGGTGTCGACGAACACATAGAGAAAGCTGCGCACGCTGCGCCCCCGCCCGGCCACCAACTCGGCCACGCACGCCGCGGCCGTGTCTTTGCACAGGGCCACGGGCAGCTGCGTCATGTCTTGCACTTCGGCTTCGATGTCGATCTCGTTCCATCGGGCCGCCTGCTGCGGCGCCACGCCCAGCAAAGACTGCCAGCCGCCCAGTGAAAGAGGCGCCGCAATGCCCACGCCCCGCAGCAGCTGTGCACGCTTGGGGCCGAGCGACTTGCGCAAGAGCTTGAGGCGCGCGCGGATCTCGTCGAACAGCGTGTCCGGGTCGGGAAAGTCGTAGTCGAGCGTGAGGCGTTCGCGCACCTGCGCCGCAAAGTCGAGCAGCAACACATCCAGGCTGCGCCGGCCGATCTTGATGCCGATGGCGTACGCGCCATCGGGATTGAGCGCCATCGGCACCGAAGGCTGGCCGATGCGTCCGCGCAGCGGCGCATGCTTGAGCACCAGCCCCTCGGCCTCGAGCCGCGCGATGATGATCTGCACCGTCTGCGCGGTGAGGTTGGTCAAGCGTGCGATCTCGGCCTTGGGCAGCGGGCCATGCAGACGGATGGCCTGCAGCACCACCCGCTCGTTGAACTGGCGCATGCCCACCTGGTTGGAGCCGCGCGGGCGAAGGCGCTGGGCGCCCTCGTGCGCGCCGCTCGTGGACGCTCCGTCTTCCATATCGGCTCCCTCCCTGTCGGAGCTCATGCGAGTGCCTGGTGCGGAAGCTCTTCAGGACGCATGGCGCCCGTCATCACCGCAACGGTATCGCTCATGCTGATGTTCTTCGGATTGACGATGCAGGCTCGCTTGCCGAGGCGGGCGATGTGGATGCGGTCAGCGATCTCGAACACATGCGGCATATTGTGGCTGATGAGAATGACCGGCAGCCCCTTGTCTCGCACGCGCCGGATCAGCTCCAGCACCATGTTGCCCTCCTTCACGCCCAGCGCGGCGGTGGGCTCGTCGAGGATGACCACATGCCGCGCAAAGGCCGCGCTGCGCGCCACCGCCACGCACTGGCGCTGGCCGCCCGACAGCGTTTCGACCGCTTGCGTCATGGACCGGATGCCCACCTTCAGGTCGTTCATCCGGGCCACGCTCTCATCCAGCATCTTCTTCTTGTCGAGACAGCGAAACAGGCGCGAGAAGAAGCCGGGCCGGATGATCTCGCGGCCGAGGAACAGGTTCTCGGCGATGGTCATGGCCGGCGCCACGGCCAGGTCCTGGTACACCGTCTCGATGCCTTCGCGCCGCGCGTCCATGGGTGACTTGAAGTGGATGGTCTGGCCGTCGAGCTTGATCTCGCCCTCGTCCGGAATGGTGGCACCCGACAGCGCCTTGATGAGCGAGGACTTGCCGGCGCCGTTGTCGCCGATCACGGCCATGATTTCGCCGGCGCGCAGCTCAAAGTCCGCGCCATCCAGCGCCGTGACGTTGCCATAGCGCTTGACCAGGCCCTTGGCCTCCATCACCAGCGGCGCAGTTGAGTGGGCAGGGGTGGTCATGTCAGCCTCCGCACGGCCGCCCGAAGGAGGCTGAGGCCCCCTCGGGGGGCAGCGAACTACACGAAGTGAGAAGCGTGGGGGACAGCATTTCAACGGACTCCTTTGCGCGAAATCTGGTCGGTGGCCACCGCCAGGATGACCAGCACGCCGGTGATCAGCACCTGGTAGACCGACGACACGCCCATCAGCGTGAGGCCGTTGCGGAACACGCC
>Ga0160437_1001537_pt1 | contig 10385 bp, 8 predicted proteins | sample HID1975I_E0MG_FD_108227 | JGI IMG/M metagenome (GOLD analysis project Ga0160437, IMG submission 108227) | Enriched soil microbial communities from UW Madison campus, WI, USA - HID1975I_E0 MG | ecosystem: Environmental > Terrestrial > Soil > Unclassified | place: USA: Madison, Wisconsin... | reverse complement strand
TCGGCCACCGCCCGGGCGAGACGCCCCACCACGGGGCGCAGCACACGTACCTCGAAGACCACCGAAACGAGGTCGCTGAGCGGCCCCGGATGCTCCTGCTGGTCGGCGATCTCGACGACGAAGCCCTGCGTCATCCGGTTCGCGCTGCGAAGCGGCACGCTCACCCGCATGCCCGGCTCGACCGCGGTCAGGCCATCCGGAATGCGGTAGTCGAGCAGGCGGTCGAGCTGAGGCAGGGGCGTCTCGAGGATGACGCGCGCGATCCGGGCAGCCGAGGCCTCGGCCGCTGCCACCTCAGAGGCCGGCAGCGGAGCGCAGGTCGTCGACGCGGTCGAGTCGCTCCCAGGTGAAGTCGGGCAGTTCCCGGCCGAAATGGCCGTACGCGGCGGTCTGCGCATAGATCGGTCGCAGCAGATCGAGATCGCGGATGATGGCCGCGGGACGCAGGTCGAAGACCTCCCGGATGGCGTCGGTGATCTTCTCGTCGGAGAGCACCCCGGTGCCGAAGGTCTCGACGTAGAGCCCGACCGGAGCCGCCTTGCCGATCGCGTAGGCGATCTGCACCTCGAGACGTTCGGCGAGTCCGGCCGCGACCGCGTTCTTCGCAACCCATCGCATCGCGTATGCGGCCGAGCGATCCACCTTCGACGGATCCTTGCCCGAGAACGCGCCGCCACCGTGGCGGGCGGCGCCGCCGTAGGTGTCGACGATGATCTTGCGGCCGGTGAGTCCGGCGTCGCCCTGGGGACCACCGATCTCGAAGCGCCCCGTCGGGTTGACGAAGCGGTCCGCCTCCTCCCACGGAAGGTCGACACGCTCGAGCACGGGGCGGACCACCAGCTCGAAGAGCTCGGAACGCAGCTGCTCGGTGGAGACCGTCGGTGAATGCTGGGCCGACATCACGACCGTCTCGATCGACCGCGGCACGACGCCGTCGTAGCCGACCGTCACCTGGGTCTTGCCGTCGGGGCGCAGGTAGTCGACCTCGCCGCGGTGACGCACCTCGGAGAGGCGCTCGGCCAGCCGGTGCGCCAACCAGATCGGGAGCGGCATGAGCTCGGGGGTCTCACGGGTCGCGAACCCGAACATGATGCCCTGGTCACCGGCGCCCTGCCGGTCGAGGTCGTCGGCGCTCGCCCCCTCGCGCGTCTCGAAGGCGTCATCGACACCCTGCGCGATGTCGGGCGACTGCCCGCCGATCGACACGGAGACACCGCACGAGCGGCCGTCGAACCAGACGTCGGACGAGTCGTAGCCGATGTCGGTGATGCGCTTGCGCACGATCGCCGGGATCTCGACGTAACCGGAGGTGGTGACCTCGCCGGCGACGTGCACGAGCCCCGTGGTGACGAGGGTTTCGACCGCGACGCGCGCGTGCGGATCGACGGTGAGGATCGCATCGAGGATGGAATCGCTGACCTGGTCGCAGAGCTTGTCGGGGTGCCCCTCGGTCACGGACTCGGAGGTGAAGAGACGCAAGGAGGAACTCACGGACATCCTGTTCGATAGACGGGGCGATCCGGCGTCAGCGGGCGAGATCGAGAATCGCCTCGGCGACCTCGCGCTTCGTGCCCTGCGCCTCCGTCACTATATCCCCGGCCCTCGACACGATGACGACCGTGTTGCCCTCGGTTGCGAAACCCTCCGACCAGCCGACGCGGTTGAGGACGAGATAGTCCGCGCCCTTGCGCGCGACCTTCGCGCGGCCCAGCTCGAGCAGTTCCGCGTCACCGCGTTCCGTCTCCGCGGCGAAGCCGATCACGAGTTGTCCGGGTCGGCGGGCGGCGGCGACCTCAGCGAGGATGTCGGGGTTGCGCACGAGCCGCAGCGACAGCTCGTCGCCCTGCGTCTCCTTCTTGATCTTGGCGTCGGCGACCTGGTCGGGACGGTAGTCGGCGACGGCCGCGGCCATGACGACCACATCGGCGGACTCGGCTTCGGCGAGCACCGCATCCCGCAGCTCGAGGGCGGTCCCGACCTCGCGCACGACGACACCCGTGGGAGCCGCCACCTCGAGGTGGGCGGTCAGCAGGACGACGTCCGCGCCACGAGCCGCCGCCGCCTCGGCGATCGCGACCCCCTGACGGCCGCTGGAGCGATTGCCGATGAAACGCACCGGATCGAGCGGTTCACGCGTGCCGCCCGCGGTGACGAGCACGCGGCGACCGACGAGGTCGCGCGGCCGCAGAGCGGAGAGAGCGGCGTCGACGATCACGAGCGGCTCCGCCATGCGCCCCGGGCCGCTGTCGGTGCCGGTCAGCTGACCGGATGCGGGGCCCACGATGTGCACGCCCCGCCGCTTCAGCGTGGCGATGTTGTCGCGGGTCGCCGCGTTCTGCCACATCTCGGTGTGCATCGCCGGCGCGACCACGAGCGGTGCCGTCGACGCGAGGATGGTGGTGCCGAGCAGGTCGTCGGCGATCCCCGCGGCGAGCTTCGCCAGCGTGTTCGCCGTCGCCGGTGCCACGATCACCAGATCCGCGGACTGCCCGAGCGCGACATGCCGCACCTCGGCGACGCCGTCGAACAACTCGGTCTCGACCGGGTTGCGACTGATCGCCTCGAGCGTCGGGCGGCCGACGAAACGCAGGGCGGCCGGGGTCGCCACGACGTGTACATCGTGTCCGCGGAGCACCAGCTCGCGCGCCACACCGACCGCCTTGTAGGCGGCGATCCCGCCGGAGACGCCGACGACGATCCGCAAAGCGTCGCTCATGGGCGCCGAGGTCGGTGAGATCTACTCGGCGAGCGGCGTGAGGACGAGCTTGTCCTCGTTGATCTCGTGGAGGGCGACCGAGAGCGGCTTGTCGTCGATCGTCGAGTCGACCAGCGGGCCGACGTTGTCGAAGAGCGAACCCTCGTGGAGGTCGGCGTAGTAGTCGTTGATCTGGCGGGCGCGCTTCGACGCGAAGATCACCAGCTGGTACTTCGAGTCGACCTTCGACAGCAGCTCGTCGATGGGCGGGTCGATGATGCCCTTGTTGTCGGCCATTCCGGCTCTCCTCACGATCTCGTGCGCGCGGAAGCTCCGGGCACTGCCAGCAATTCTACGACCTCTTGGGCCGCACGGCTGACGTCACGGTTCACGACCTTCACGTCGAACTCGTCCTGAGCGGCCAATTCGACGCGCGCGGTGGCCAGTCGTCGTGCCTGCTCCGCCGTGTCCTCGGTGCCGCGACCCGTGAGACGGCGCACCAGTTCCTCCCAGCTCGGCGGCAGCAGGAACACCAGGAGCGCCTCGGGCATCGCCTCGCGGACCGACCGCGCGCCCTGCAGGTCGATCTCCAGCAGCACGCTGCGACCGGCGGCGAGGGCAGCGTCGATGGGTGGGCGCGGCGTGCCGTAGCGCGAGGCGTTGTGCACCGTCGCGTACTCCAGGAAGTCGCCCCGCTCGATCATCTGATCGAAGACCTCGTCGGTGACGAAGTAGTAGTGCTGGCCGTCGACCTCGCCGGGCCGCGGCGGCCGTGTCGTCGCGGAGATGCTCAGCAGCACATCCGGATGGTTCTCGCGGATGAACGTCGAGACGGTCCCCTTGCCCACGGCCGTCGGACCCGCGAGCACCACGAGGCGGCTCACCGGACGGCTCGGGGCGCCCTCTCGGGCCTCCAGCCACGCACCGAGCTTCTCGCGCTGGCGCGCACCGAGCCCGCCGACGCGTTTGGAATCCGCGATCCCCAGGTCCGACATGATCCGCGCGACCCGCGTGGGGCCGATGCCGGGGATGCTGGTGAGCAGTTCCCGCACGCGCAGCGAGCCCTCAGGGGTCGTCGGATCGGCCCACGCCGTCTCGGCGACGTCGAGCGCCCGACGTTCACGCGTGTGGACGGCATCCTTCACGGCGGCGCGGGCGCGACGTGCGGCGACGGCGGCGCGCCCCGCGGCCGCACGATCGACCTCCGGCATCGTCACCTCTGCCACGATGCCACCTCCGCGCGCGCGCCGTCGATCGCCGCGGCGATGCCCTCGGAACCCGCCTGCAGCACGCTTCGCGCGACATTCGGGATCACGCGTCCGATCGCGGGGCCGAAGAGCGCGGGGGCATCCGCGAGTGCCGCTCCCTGCGCACCGAAACCGGGAGCCAGCACCGGCACATCCGCGAGCGTCCGAGGGTCGATGCCCAGCTCGGGAAGGGAGACCGTCGCGCCCACGACCACACCGACGTCCCCGCCGAACCGTGCGGCATGGCGGACGATGTCGGAGGCGACGGTGGCGCCGTCCAGTCCGCGGCGCGTCTGGATCTCGGCGCTCTCGGGGTTCGACGTCGCGGCGAGCACGAAGACGCCCTTGCCCGCCGATGCGGCGCGGTCGAGGACCGCATCGAGCGAACCGAAGCCCTGGTAGGCGACGGCGGTCATCGCATCCGCCTCCAGCGGCGAACCGGGGCTCAGCCAGGCCTCACCGTAGGCGTCGACCGTCGAGCCCACATCGCCGCGCTTCACATCCGCGATGACGAGCAGCCCCGCCGCGCGCGCAGACTCGAGCACCTCCTCGAGAGCCGCGTAGCCGGCCGCGCCATGGCGCTCGAAGAACGCGATCTGCGGCTTGACGATGCCGATACGGCCCGCGGCCGCCTCCACCACGCGAAGGCCGAGCTCCCGCGCCCCCGAAGCGTCGTCGGACAGCGCCCACCGCGCCAACAGGGAGGAGTGGGGATCGATCCCCACGCACAGCGGACCCCACCGGTCGACGACCGCCTGCAGGCGGACGGCGAAGCGCTCGGTCATCCGGCCGCCTCACGCCGCGCCGCGCGATCGGCCGCGTAGTCCTGGAGGCTGCGCACGCGCACAGGCGTGTTCCGTGCCTCGAGCGAACCCACCGCGGCCCCCACCTGAGCAATCGTGGTGAAGAGCGGCTTGTCGGCGGCTACCGTCGCGGTGCGGATCTCCACCCCGTCGGCACGCGCGCTGCGACCGCTCGGCGTGTTGATGACCACATCGATGCTTCCCGCGTTGATGAGATCGACGATGGTGCCCTCGATGCCGCCCTGACCCATCGAGTACTTGCGGACCGTCGTGGCGCGGATGCCGTTGCGCGCGAGCACCTCGGCGGTCCCCTCGGTCGCCACGATGTCGAAGCCGAGCTGCTGCAGACGCAGCACCGGCAGCACCACGGCGCGCTTGTCGCGATCCGCGACCGAGACGAACACCGTGCCCGACTCGGGCAGTCCGCCGTAGGCGGCATCCTGCGACTTCGCGAACGCCCGCGGGAAGTCCGCGTCGATGCCCATCACCTCACCGGTGGACCGCATCTCCGGCCCGAGCACGGAATCCACCACGTTGCCCTCGCGGGTGCGGAAGCGCTTGAACGGCAGCACCGCCTCCTTGACCGATACCGGCGAGTCGAGCGGCACACGCGATCCGTCGTCTTCCGGCAGCAGGCCGCTGCGCACCAGCTCGTCGATGGTGCTGCCCGCCATCACGAGCGAGGCCGCCTTCGCGAGCGGGATGCCGAGCGCCTTCGAGACGAACGGCACCGTGCGGCTCGCGCGCGGGTTCGCCTCGAGCACGTAGAGCACCCCGGCGCCGATCGCGAACTGCACGTTGAGCAGACCGTTCACGCCGATGCCCTCGGCGATCCTGCGCGTCGCCTCGACCACACGGTCGAGCACATCGCGTCCGAGCGTCACGGGAGGCAGCGTGCACGCCGAGTCGCCCGAATGCACACCGGCCTCCTCGATGTGCTCCATGATGCCGCCGACGTAGAGCCGTTCCCCGTCGAAGAGCGCATCGACGTCGATCTCGAGCGCGTCGTCGAGGAAGCGGTCCACCAGCAGCGGCGAGCCGGGGCCGATGATCGCCTGGTCGCGCACCCGGTCGAAATAGTCCTCGAGGCTCGGTGTGTCGTACACGATCTCCATACCGCGCCCGCCCAGCACGAAGCTGGGCCGCACGAGCACCGGGTAGCCGATCGCCTCCGCCACGGCGACCGCGCTCGGGGCGTCGGTGGCCGTGCCGTTGCGCGGCGCGATGAGGCCCGCACGGTCGAGGATGCCGGAGAACAGACCCCGCTCCTCCGCGAGATCGATCGCGTCGGGGGTGGTTCCCAGGATCGGGATGCCTGCGGCCTCCAGACCCTTCGCCAGGCCGAGGGCGGTCTGGCCACCCAGTTGCACGATGACGCCGACGAGCTCGCCCGACTGCGACTCCGCGTGGACGACCTCGAGCACGTCCTCGAGCGTGAGCGGCTCGAAGTAGAGACGGTCGCTCGTGTCGTAGTCGGTCGACACCGTCTCGGGGTTGCAGTTGATCATGATGGTCTCGAAGCCCGCGTCGTGCAGCGCAAAGCTCGCGTGCACGCACGAGTAGTCGAACTCCACGCCCTGACCGATGCGGTTCGGCCCAGAGCCCAGGATGACCACCTTGCGCTTGTCGCTCGGCGCCACCTCGGTCTCGAGGTCGTAGCTGGAGTAGTGATACGGCGTGAGCGCCGGGAACTCTCCCGCGCACGTGTCGACGGTCTTGAACACTGGCCGCACCCCCAGCTGCCAGCGGAGGTTGCGCACCTCGAGCTCGGTGAGCCCGCGCAGCTGCGCGATCTGCGCATCCGAGAAGCCGTGGTCCTTCGCGTGACGGAACAGCCGCGCGTCGAGCGGACGCAGGCTCGCGATCTCGTCGGCGACCTCGTTGATGAGCACGATCTGGTCGAGGAACCAGGGGTCGATTCCCGTGGCGTCGAAGAGCTCCTCGACCGTCGCACCTGCGCGCAACGCCTGCTGCACGGTGACGATGCGCCCGTCGGTCGGCACCTTCGCGATCTCGATCAGCTCCGACTTCGGGGCGAGGTGGCCATCCCAGTGAAAGCTCGACCCCCGCTTCTCGAGCGAGCGCAGAGCCTTCTGCAGCGCGGTCGAGTAGTTGCGGCCGATCGCCATCGCCTCGCCGACCGACTTCATGGTGGTCGTGAGGGTCGCATCCGCCGACGGGAACTTCTCGAACGCGAACCGCGGCACCTTCACCACGATGTAGTCGAGGGTCGGCTCGAAACTCGCGGGGGTCACCTTCGTGATGTCGTTGGGGATCTCGTCGAGGCGATAGCCGATGGCCAGCTTCGCCGCGATCTTCGCGATCGGGAAGCCGGTGGCCTTCGACGCGAGCGCCGACGAGCGCGACACGCGCGGGTTCATCTCGATCACGATGACGCGGCCGTTCGCCGGGTCGATGGCGAACTGGATGTTGCATCCGCCCGTGTCGACGCCGACACGACGGATGATGTCGATGCCGATGTCGCGCAGGTTCTGGTACTCGCGGTCGGTGAGCGTGAGCGCGGGCGCCACGGTGATCGAGTCGCCGGTGTGCACGCCGACCGGGTCGACGTTCTCGATCGAGCAGACGACGACCGTGTTGTCGGAGGTGTCGCGCATCAGCTCGAGCTCGTACTCCTTCCAGCCGAGGATGGACTCCTCCAGGAGCACCTCGGTGGTCGGCGACTGGTGCAATCCATCGCCCACCATGCGCACGAGCTCGTCGTGATCGTGGGCGAAACCGGAACCGAGACCGCCCATCGTGAACGAGGGGCGGACGACCAGCGGGTAACCGAGGTCGGCTGCGGCCTCGACGGCGGCCTCCACGGTGTGCACCACATAGGAGCGCGCCACATCCGCCCCGGCCTCGAGCACGAGGTCCTTGAACAGCTGGCGGTCCTCGCCCTTCTTGATGGCCTCGACCTTGGCGCCGATCAGCTCGACGCCGTGCTTGGCCAGGATGCCGGCCTCGTCGAGCGCGATCGCGGCGTTGAGCGCCGTCTGGCCGCCCAGGGTCGGCAGGATCGCATCCGGCTTCTCCTTGACGATGATCGCTTCGAGGATCTCGTTCGTGATCGGCTCGATGTAGGTCGCGTCGGCGAAGTCCGGGTCGGTCATGATGGTCGCCGGGTTCGGATTCACCAGGATGACGCGCACGCCCTCCTCGCGGAGCACACGGCAGGCCTGTGTTCCGGAGTAGTCGAACTCTGCGGCCTGTCCGATGACGATCGGGCCGGACCCGATGACGAGGACGCTCTGGATGTCGGCTCTCTTGGGCACTAGTTGCTCTCGTTCTGGGGGGCGGCCCGGTGCGAGCGCACCAGGTCGGCGAAACGGTCGAAGAGGTAGTTGGCGTCGTGCGGGCCGGCCGCCGCCTCGGGGTGGTACTGCACCGAGAACGCCGGGATGTCGAGCGCGCGCAGGCCCTCGACCACCTGGTCGTTGAGCCCGACGTGACTGACTTCGAGCCGGCCGTAGCCGTTGGGGCTCTCGATGACCCCCTCGAGCGGCGCGTCGACCGCGAATCCGTGGTTGTGCGCCGTGATCTCGACCCGACCCGTGGCCTTGTCGAGCACCGGCTGGTTGATGCCGCGGTGGCCGTACGGGAGCTTGTAGGTGCCGAGACCGAGGGCGCGGCCGAGCAGCTGGTTGCCGAAGCAGATGCCGAAGAACGGAAGGCCCTCGTCGAGCACGCCCCGCAGCAGCGCCACGTGGTCGTCGGAGGCGCCCGGGTCGCCGGGGCCGTTCGAGTAGAAGACGGCCACGGGCTCGATCGAGAGGAGTTGCTCGAGCGTCACGTCCTGCGGGAGCACGTGCACCTCGAAGCCGCGGTCGGCGAGGTTCTCGACGGTCGCCTGCTTGACGCCCAGGTCGAGTACCGCCAGGTTGCCGAGGCGCTCGCCGCGCGCGGCGGTGACCGTCGGCGTGGTCACCGACACCTCGGCGGAGAGGTTGAGTCCCGCCATCTGGGCGGCTCCCCGCACGATCTCGAGCTGCTCGTCGGCGGAGAGCGCCGCATCCGGACCGGAGAAGATGCCGGCGCGCATCGATCCGGCGTCGCGCAGACGCCGGGTCACCGCACGCGTGTCGATGCCGCTGATGCCGACGACGCCATCGTGCTCGAGGTCGTCGTCGAGGCTGCGGTTCGCGCGGAAGTTCGACACGACGCGGGAGGGGTCGCGCACGACGTAGCCGGACACCCAGATGCGACGCGACTCGAGGTCTTCGTCGTTGACGCCCGTGTTGCCGATGTGCGGCGCCGTCATCACGACGATCTGCCCCGCATAGCTGGGGTCGGTGAGGGTCTCCTGGTAGCCGGTCATCCCGGTCGCGAAGACCGCCTCGCCGAGTGTGCGGCCACGCGAGCCGTAGGCCCGGCCCTCGTATCGCGTGCCGTCCTCGAGAACGAGGACGGCGGGGGCGGTGTCGATCATACGGAACCCTCTTCCTGGGGTGAGTCGGATGCGGAGGCGTCGGCGGTCCGCTCGGCGCGGGCAGCAGCGGCGGCCGTGGGCGAGAGCTCCGTCAGGAGCGCCAGCAGACGGTCGGGGTCGTCGGCGCGCAGGTAGCTGTCGACGGCCGTCCCGCCGAGATCCCAGCGGACGAAGACGAGGCCGTCCTGGTCGACCCCCTTGTCGATGGTCCAGCTCGCAAGTCCCACCCCGCGGATGTCGGCGACAGCGATGAAGGCGGGGGCGTTGCCGGCGAGATCGAGCACGATCCCACCGCTCACGATGCGCACCGCAGCCTTCGCGCGGAATCCGAGGCCGCCGACGACGACCCGCTCGAGCGGCTGCTCGGCAAGGGTCGTCGCCACGTACAGCACCTCGACGCGGGCGATCTCGTCACCGATTTCGGTAGGCGGAACCGCCACGACGTCGAGCGACGCCTGACGTTTGCGACGGTTGCGCCAGCCCAGCGCCATCAGCGTCACGGCGATGACGATGAGCCCGACGACCACGAGAGCGGGGACGAGCTTGTCATCCATGGGAGACCTCCTCCGGGGCGAGCAGTTCGCCGTCGAGCACGGTTGGTGCACCGCCGTGGATGGTGGCGACGACGCGGCCGGGCAGCGCCCGGCCGAGGTAGGGCGAGTTCACGCCCTTGCCGTGCAGGTGCTCCACCGAGAACCGACGCGACGCGGTCGCGTCGACGAGCGTCAGGTGCGCCGGACTGCCGATCTCGAACGGGGCGTCGTATCCGGCGAGGCTGCCGATCTCGGCAGGGGTGCGTGAGAGCACCCGCGCGACGTCGTGCCACCCGATGAGCCCCGTGTCGACCATCGAGGCCTGCACGACCGAGAGGGCGCTCTCGAGGCCGACCATCCCGAACGAGGCCTCCTGCCAGGCGCACTCCTTCGTCTCGACCGGATGCGGGGCATGGTCGGTCGCAACGATGTCGATCGTGCCGTCGGCGAGGGCCTCGCGGAGCGCGTGCACGTCTTCGTCGCGCCGCAGCGGCGGGTTCACCTTGAGTCGGGCGTCGTAGCCGCGACTTCCGGCGACGTCGTGCGCGCCCTCACCCGAGCCGGCGATCAGCTGCTCCGTGAGCAGCAGGTGGTGCGGGGTGACCTCGGCCGTCACCCGGATGCCGCGCGCCTTCGCCCAGCGGATGATATCGACGCTGCCCGCGGTCGAGAGGT
>Ga0160437_1001536_pt1 | contig 10385 bp, 9 predicted proteins | sample HID1975I_E0MG_FD_108227 | JGI IMG/M metagenome (GOLD analysis project Ga0160437, IMG submission 108227) | Enriched soil microbial communities from UW Madison campus, WI, USA - HID1975I_E0 MG | ecosystem: Environmental > Terrestrial > Soil > Unclassified | place: USA: Madison, Wisconsin... | reverse complement strand
CCGCGATGTAAGCGGCTGGGGTCCGCCCAGGGCCCCAGTCAAAAAGCCCGGTATAAAAACCCCACTCAAGACGCCCTGCTCAGGGCGTCTTGTACTGTTCGTACAGGGCGGTCACGTCCCTGACATACGCCTGGGTTTCGGCATACGGCGGCACCGCATCGTATTTGCGCACCGCCCCCTCGCCCGCGTTGTACGCCGCCAGCGCCAGGTCCAGCCGGCCAGGGTATTGGTCGATCAGCCGACGCAAATGGCGCGAACCCGCCTTTACATTGGTGGCTGGGTCCACCAGCGCGCGTTCAATATCATCCACCGCCAGCACCGCCGCCGCCGTGGCCGGCATCAGCTGCATCAGCCCCAGTGCGCCCTTGGGCGAGCGCGCATCGCTGCGAAATCCTGATTCGATGGCGATGACGGCCGTCAGCAAGGCCCGGTCCACGCCGGAATCCTTGGCGGCGCGCTCGATCAGGCCATCATGCGCGGTGGGCAGCTTGATCTCGCCCCAGCGCTGCGCCCGGGACGTCGGCGCCAGCGTCGCCATGCGCGCACCGTCGCCCTGGCGCGGCGCGCATTCCAGACAGACCTTGGTGGTGGCATTGCGGCGCCAGGCCGTGCGCGCCTGCGCCCGCTTGTAATGTTTGCCGTAGCCGGTGGGCACTTTCATCACGCGCCAGACGCCGTAGGGGTCTTTGTAGCGGTAGATCTCGGCGGCCTGGGCGGGGCTGGCGGGCGCCAGCGCCAGAGCTCCCACGGCCAGGGCCATCAGCACCACCATGCCGCCGACGCGCGCCAGGAAGGCGCTAAAGACGGGCGGGTAACTTCGGTGTCGAGGGTCCATGGTTTGGGGCTCCGGCGGCGTCCGAAGACGCGTTGGCGAGCCCCTATGCTGCGGCGATCAACCCGGTTTGTCGCTCGCCCCTAAGCCCTAGTCCTCGTTTTGCCCAGCCAAGCCCCGGAAACTTCGAAAACCTCGGGGACTTACCTAGGGCATACGGCGGACGTCTGAGCTAATATGTCGCAATATTTCCGTTATTTACCAAATGAATGAACCTGGCCGCTCGTGCCAGGCAGGGAGAGGCAAAGATGGACGCAGAAAACACGTTGCAGCTGGTGCTGGATGCCGGCACCAACGTCCTGTCGGCAATTTATACGCCGCCGCCACGCCCGCACCCCGACCCCACTTCCGACCCTGGCTCCGCAGCCCCTGCCGACGGCGACGTCGATCAGGACAACCGTGGCGACGATGCCCGGGAAGCCGAGGCCGACACCGATGCGCCGGCCATTGACGTGGCGGCCATCGACGCGGCGGCCACTGCCGAGGCGGCTGAGCCCGCCCCCATCATCAACACCGACATCCCCAGTTGGGAAACCCTGACCGCCGCCGCCATCGCCCAAGACTGGAGCGCCGACGCGCTGGACAACCACGCGGTGCTGGCCTTCATCGACCGCTGCCGCCACGCCACGGAACCGGTGCAGTTTCCGGTGGGCCAGGTGGTGGACGGCTCGTTCGAGCTGGAACTCGACCCCAACCGCATGACCGCGCTGCTGACCCTGCACCCGCCCAGGGGCGGCCAGCCCGTCACCCTGGACGTGCTGCGCCAGGCTGTGGCCGACCGCGGCATTGTGCATGGCGTGCAGGAACAGGCGCTGACCGAGGCCGTGGAAAAGGGCAGTAACGAAACCGTCGTCATCGCCCAAGGTACGCCGCCCACCCGCGGCACCCCCACCCGTTTCGAAAGCCTGCTGGACCGCCTCCAGCCGCGCGCGCAGGAAATCGACGAGCTGGCCCATGTGGACTACCGCGACCTTGGCAGCCTGCTGCTGGTGTCGCCGGGCACGCCCTTGATGCGCCGCTTCCCGCCCCTGCCGGGCGTGGACGGCGTCAACGTGCTGGGCGAACCGGTGCTGCCGGACGAACTGCCCGACACGCCGTTCTCCAAGGACGTCAGCGGCGTAGCCGTGGACCCGGAAGACCCATTGCTGCTGCGCGCGACCATCGCCGGCACGCCCACGCTGGTCAGCCACGGCGTGCAGGTGAACCCGATGGTCGAGGTGGATGCCGTCAACCTGTCCACCGGCAACATCACCTTTGAAGGCTCGCTACAGGTGCGCGGCGACATCGCCGCCACCATGGAAGTGCGCGTGACGGGCGACGTGGTGGTCAACGGCACCATCGAGGCGGCGCTGGTGGAAGCGGGCGGCAGCGTCACGGTCAAGGGCGGCATCATCGGCATGGCCGAAGCCTTGCAAGACCCCGCCGCCACCGCGCGCACCGCCCACATCGTCTGTGGTGGCATGCTGCGCGCCAAGTTCATTGAAAACGCCATCATCAGCGCCGGGCAGGACGTGGATGTAGAGCGCGAGATCCGCCAGAGCAGCATCGCGGCGGGCGGCAGCGTCAACGTCGGCCCGCCCAACACGCAGCAAAGTGCCATCACGGGCGGCCAGATCCGCGCGCTGAACGCCGTGCGCGCCGGCACCATCGGGTCACCCTCCGGCATTCCCACGCTGGTGCAGGCCGGCCTGGACCCGCATGCCGACATCAAGCGCTCGGCATTGACGCGCAAACGCCTGAAGATGAACGAGGAAAAGGCCAAGCTGGAACAATTGCTGATGTTCCTGCAGGCCAACCCGCAGCGCGCGCCCGGCGATGTGGCGGAGCGCGCCCGCAATACCCATGTGAAGCTGGGCAGCGACTTGCTGGCGCTGGACGAAGAAGAATCCCAGTTGGTGCGCGACCTGCAACCGCTGCACACCGCCACGGTAGCCGCCACGCGCCGCTTTTGCAGCGGCGCGAAGATTCAGTTGGGCAACAAGGTGCAGGAATTCCTGGAAGACCAGATCGGCGGCAAGGCCGGGCTGGAAGAAGGCGAGATCGTCATTCGCTAAGGCCGCGCCCAGCCCTCGCGGGCGGGCGGGCGCGCGGGAAATCAAGGCGCCAGTTCCTTGAACCAGACGCGCGGCGAAATGCCGCGGTCTGGCCCCAGGATGGAAAAACCGCCGTCCACGGGAATGTCCACCCCCGTCATCCAGGACGCCGCATCCGAACACGCAAAACACACGGCGGCGGCGATTTCTTCGCCCGAACCCACCCGGCCCAGCGGATGAAAGTGCGCCCCCACGGCGTCGGCCGCCTCGCGCGAGCCGCCTGACAACTGTTCCACCGACGGCGACCAGGTCCATGCCGGCGACACCGCCAGCACCCGCACGCCGGCCGGCGCCAGTTCCACCGCGAAATTCTTGGTGATTTGCAGCATGGCCGCCTTGGACGCGGGATACAGCGCGCGCCCCGCCGCGCCGAACTTGCCGCCCGTGCTGCCCATGTTGACCACCACGCCGCCACGCGGCAGATGCGGCGCGGCCAACTGCGTGAAGATGGCGGCCGACACCAGGTTCGTGTCCAGCGTGGCGTGCCATTCGTCGCGCGACGAGGCCAACCCCCGGTCCGCGTACTGGCAGGCGTTGTTCACCAGAATGTCCAGGCGGCCAAAGCGCGCCAGCGCGGCGTCGATGCAGCGTTGGATCTGCGCGTCGTTGCCGATGTCGGTTTCGCAAAAAAGCGCGCGTCCGTCCAGTTCCTGCTCCAATGCCTGGCCGGCTTGCGCATTACGCCCCACCAGCACCACATTGGCGCCGGCGGCGGCCAGACCGCGCGCGATGTCGGCGCCCAGCCCTTGCGTGCTGCCGGTGATGATGGCGGTCTTGCCGGCCAAACCGGGAAAGCCTGAAAAATCCATGAATAATCCTTGATCAGTGCGGCGCGGCGGCCCAGCGCACCGCTTGCGCCACCGAACCCGTTTGCGCAATCAGGCGCATGCTGGCCAGCGAGGCCTCATGCACCGCCGGGTCGGCCGATGCACAGGCGTCCTCGGCCACCATCACGTCAAAACCAATGTCGGCGGCGTGGCGCACCGTGCCTTCCACCACGGAATGCGTGGCCACGCCCGCCACCACCAGCCGGCGCGCGCCAATCACGCGCAGCGTTTCTTCCAGCGGCGTGCCGTAGAACGCGCTGATGCGAGTGTGCTTCACGATGAACTCGCGCGGGCTGCCGGCCAAGGGCTGCAAGCCGTCGTAGAACTCGCTGCCCCACTGCCCTTCCGGCACCGCCCCAATCGCGGCCACGTTGCGAAAGATGGCGCAGTTGGGCAGCAGGTCGGCGTAGTCAGGGCGGAAGGCGATGCGCACATGCACGATGGGCATGGCCTGCGCGCGCGCGCCGTCCAGCAAGGCGGCGGCGTTGTCCAGCAGGCGCTGGCGCGCGCCGTTGTCGGCGTCCAGCCCAACGCGGATCTTGCCATCGGGATGCAGCACGTCGTTCTGATAGTGCAGCGCCAGCACCGCGGTGTCCGCCGTCATCAGACGAACACCTCGAACACGTCGTGCACGTCGTCGCAATTGACGAGATCCACGCGCTTCATGCGAATGCGCCAGCTATCGCCATCGGCCGCCAGCTTGTGCGTGTAGCGGCCGGCCAGTTGGCGAGGTTGGCGCTTGCGCCATTCGGTCATCTGGAACGCGGAATGCACCACCAGGTTGCCGCCCGCGTCCACGCCTTCCACCTGCACGCCGCCCACCAGGCGCACGCTGCGCGTGGGTGGCTGCTGCGACCAATTGCGCGGGTGCTCCAGGCGGCGGATGCGCACGTCGCGCAGCATGCGGTCTTCCCAGAACAGCGAAATATGGTCGTACGGGCTTTGCTGGCCGTGCACGCGCGGCATCCAGTACATGCCGTCCTGTGTCCACAGCGCCTGCCAGTCGTCGTAGCGCCGTTCGTCCAGCAAACGAGCCTCGCGGTAGAGGAACTGCGCAATGCGGTGATAGGCGTCGGCAGGCACCTCGGCGGGTGCGAGGTCTAGCGTGCTGACATCGAAATCCAGGTCTAGCAGCATGCGCCTTCTCCCGTGGCGGGCGCGTTCGACGCCGCGCCGGCTTCCATATAGGTCTTCCATGCGTGGAACTGGTTGCGCATGGGCAATTCGCTGGTGCCGTTGACGGACACCATGCCGTCCGCGTCGCTGCGGTCGCTGCCGTGGTACCGGTGCATGCTGACCCATTCGCCGCCGCGCGTGGCGTTGCCTTCCTGGCAGCGGTTGTAGAGTTCGATGTCGTCGGGCATGACGTTGGACGACGGCGAGTTGATGACGTTGGCGTACAGCATCGCGCGCTTGAACACGCCGTCGGGCGCGCCCTTGCAGCGGAAGGTCTGGATCTCGATCAGCGTGCGGTCCACGGCAATCGGACGGATCACGCGGAATTGCTGGAACACCGTGTGCGGCGAGCCGCTGCCGTAGATGACCGTGTTGTGCCGGTTCATGCCCAGGATCTCGCGGGCGCGTTCCTCGCCGTAGGCGGCGGCCAGCGTTTCAAAGTGCGCGCGCGACACGGGGTCGCGTTCGGCCGCGCCCGGGTTGAAGATGCCTTCCATATAGCCGTGGCCGTTTTCGTAGGCGCGCAGCTCCAGCTTTTCCCAGAACTCGTAGGGCTCGCCGTTGCCGTCCATGATGTGCAGCTCAAGCGGCATTTCGCCCATTTCCTTGGCTTCGTCGCGCGCGGCGGCGTAGGACGATTCATGCGTGACGCGGGCGTGCATGGTGTCGTGCAGGTTTTCGTAGAACACCTTCCAGTTCGACCGCTGCATCACGCGGAAGATGCCGCCCGCCACTTCCACCTCGCCTACCGGCGAGCGGTCGCACAGGTTGTCGATGGACGAGCGCACGCCACCCAGGAAGTCGGCCAGCGCCGGGCCTTCCTTGGCCTGGCTGGCGAACACGAAGCCGCGATAACTTTCCACCCGCGCCAGCCGGCGCATCGAGAACGCCGGGTCGGTGGGGTCATACGACGTGCCTTCCAGGCCCTGCTTGAGCGGCACGCCCAGATGGCTGCCGTCCAGCTTGAAGGTCCAGGCGTGGTACGGGCAGCGGAAGAACTTGCCCACACAGCCTTCGCCGTCCGCCACCACCTTGGCGCCCTTGTGCGGGCAGCGGTTGTACAGCACGTGAACATGGCCGTCGGACGCGCGCACCATCAGCACGTCCTGGTCGCCCACGCGGGTGGTGTGATAGTCGCCCGTCTTGGGCACCTGGCTTTCATGGCCCACGTAGATCCAGGCGCGGCCATAGATGCGCTGCATTTCAAGGTCGAAGATGGCCGGGTCGGTGTAGATGCCACGGTGCACGCTGTCGCCACGCACCATCGCGGACAGTTGTTCGTCGGTGTAAGACATGGGGTGCTCCTACTTGTTCTCGCTGTCTTTCCAGCGCGCCATCAGCGTGTTCGACGGCAGGGTTTCGTCCAGCAGCTTGGCGGCGGTTTCACGGCCCGCCACCGGCAGGCCGGCAGGGTCCAAGAGGCCCACCTGCACCAGCACGCTGGCCTGGTCCCAATAGATGTGCTCGTGGTAGAGCTTGTCGCCCCGGAACTTCACGACGGCGATCAGCGGAATCTCAACCGGCCGGCCGGTGGGCGCCACGCCGGGCAGCATCCAGTCGATCTCGGTGGTGTGCGTGAAGCAGAACAGCAGTTCGTCCACGATCTGCGTGGCGCCCACCGTGCGCGACAGCGGAACCAAGCGCGTGTCGGGCGGGTTGCCGTTGACGAAATGGTGCTGGTAGAAGCGCGACAGTTCCTTGTGGCCCACGCCGCCCGTCATGGTGGGGATGTGGTTCACGTAGGGTTCGGCCACCATCGTGGCCATGGTGGCGGCCACGTCGCGCGTGCCGAATTCGTATTCGCAGTGCTTGTCCCACAAGTACGAATAATCGAACTCGGGGCCGATGGCGCGTTGCAGCGCGGCCATGCTGCGCTGGTGCGCCATCAGTGCGGACGGCTTGTCGTAGTGATCCCCGCCCGTGCGGGCAAACGCATGGTCCATGCCGGGGTACACGTACAGTTCCACGCCCGGTTTGCCGCCCAGCGTATCCAGGATGCGCTGGCGCGCGGCGGGCGGACAGAAGCCGTCCTGCTCGGCAATGTGCAGCACCAGGCGGCCGCGCAAGTTGGCCGCTTCGTCCAGGCTGTCTTCGATGCCCACGCCGTAATAGCCCACGGCCACGTCCACATCGGTACGACAGGCGGCCAGGTAGGCCAGCTTGCCGCCCAGGCAGTAACCCAGCACGCCGACGCCGCCCTGTTGCTCGGGCAGCTCGCGCAGCATGGCGATGGTGGACGCGATGTCTTTCAAACCCTGCTCAACGTCAAAACCTTTGTAGAGCTCGAACGCGCGCGGCATGTCGGCAGGCCCGTCGGTCAGTTGAATGCCGGGCTGCTGGCGCCAGAACAGGTCGGGCACCAGCACCACATAGCCCTCTTCGGCCAGCAACTGCGCGGCGCGGCGCATGAAGTCGTTCACGCCGAAGATTTCCTGGCACAGCACCAACCCGGGGCCATGGCCCGAGGCGGGCACGGCCAGGTAGGCGCTGAAGGTCTTGCCATCGTGCGAGGGAATGGTCACCTCGCGCGTCGTGATCGGTTGGGTCATGCGGTTCTCCTGTGTTGCTTGATGCCTGATGCAAGATGCCTGGGTAGCGTGGCCGGCCGCCTATTTCATCTGGCAGGTGGCGGCAAACGGGTCCTGGTACTGGGTCAGCACCGTGCCCGACAGCTTGTTGGCCAGCTTGCCGTCCGCGCCCGCTTCCACGACGCGCAGGTAGTAGTTCTGGATGGGGTATTGGTTGCGGTTGAACTTGAAGTCACCCCGCACCGATTTGAAATCCGCGCGCCGCAGCGCCGGGCGCAGCGCGTCGGCGTCCAGCTTGCCGCCCGTTTGGCGCACGGCGCTGTCCAGCAGCATGGCGGCGTCATAGCCTTGCGAGGCGTACAGCGTGGGCGTGCGCTTGTAGGTCTTCTTGAAGTCTTCAACAAACTTGCGGTTGGCGGGGTTGTCCAGGTCGGCCGCCCATTGCGACGTATTGCGCATGCCGGCGATCGGCGCGCCGACGGCCGCGATGGTGTCTTCGTCGCCCGAGAAGCCGGGCGCCAACAGCGCGATGTCCTTGGACAGGCCCGCGCCATTGAATTGCTTGATGAAGTTCACGCCCATGCCGCCGGGCAGGAAGAAGAAGACCGCATCGGGCTTGCTGGCGCGCAAGCGCGAAATTTCCACGCCGTAGTCCAACTGGCCGAGCTGGGTGTAGATCTCTTCGGACAGCCCGCCCTTGAATAGACGTTTGAAACCCTTTAGCGACTCACGGCCGCCCGGGTAGTCGGGCGCGATCAGCGCCACGCTCTTGTAGCCCTGGTCCGTGGCGTACTTGCCCATGGCGGCCGGGATGTCTTCGTTCTGCCAGGCCACCGCGAAGAAGTTGGGGTTGCAGCCCGCGCCCGCGTAATTTTCGGGGCCGGTATTGGTGCTGAGGTAAATGGTGTCAGACTGCAAAATAGCCGGCATCACCGGCAGCAGCACGTTGGAGAACACGATCCCAGTCATGACGTCCACGCGGTCGCGCTTGAGCAGCCGTTCCACCGCTTGGCGGCCCGTATCCGCTTTTTGCTGGTCGTCGGCCACCACCACCTCGGCGGGCAGCCCGCCCAGCTTGCCGCCCGTATGTTGCAGCGCCAGATTGAAGCCGTCGCGGATCTCGTTGCCCAGCGCGGACCCCGGGCCGGACAGCGTTGTCAGCATGCCTACCTTGACCTTGTCGGCCGCCGAGGCGCCAGCCATGGCGGACATACAGACCAGTGCCGCCAGCGCGCGCCGGCTCCAGAGATTTCGATTCATGGGCCACCTTCGATTCTGCCGCCAGCCGCGCTGGCGGAAAGCTGACAGATCCCGTCTGCCGTCGGTACACGCATGCCGCCGATCAAAGTCGCCAAGCTTACGCGCCGTGACGACGCCCTCCAAGTGCTGCCGGGGAGAGCCTGCTGGCTAGCGTATGCCTCGGGGCCGCGCCGCTCTATCCGAATACGCGCAGCCTTATCCGGGATTCACTTAATTCCAAAGCCTGGACAGTTAATTTATTCTGGGCTGCTGATACGGGAGCGTTCCCGTCCCGGAGGCACCCATGCACGGCTGGTCCCGACTCGAACTGGCGCCGCTTTTCAAGCGGCGCGTGTTCAGCTCCACCCAACAGGACGAAACACGCACCCGCGTGTCGGAAGCGCTGAAGGAACACCGGCTGACCTGGAAGGCGGGCCGCGTGGACGCCGAACTGAACCGGGGCCGGTTCGGTTCGCTAACGGTCTGTACCTTGCGCTACGGCGCCGAAGTCCACATCGAACCCGATCGCCTGCAGGATTTCATGCTGGTGCAAGTGCCGCTGCGGGGCCGCGCGCGCATCGAATGCGGCAGCGAGCACGTGGACGCCCACCCCGACTGCGCCGCCGTCATCGCGCCCAATCGCCCGGTGCGGCTGCACTGGGAAGCCGGCTGCGAACAACTGCTGTTGAAGATTCCGCGCGGCAAGCTCGAAGCCATGGGCCGCCGCGCCTTTGGCGACGCCGCCACGCTGGCGCTGGACTTCAGCCCCGCCCTGCGCCTGGACAACCCGGTGGGCGCGGCCTGGCGCAGCATGGTCGCCAGCATGATCCACCTGCTGCCCACGCTGGACGACGGCGCGCGGCGACCGCCCGACGCCTGGTTGGAACACCTGGAAGACACGCTGGTGCTGCACCTGCTGTACAACCAGCCCAATAGCTGGCAAACGCAGGCGGGGCAAGCCCATCACCTGCCGCGCCGCCTGACGCTGGCGGAATCCTATATGCGCGAGCACCTGTCAGCCCCGCTGACGCTGACCGACATCGCCCGCCACGCCGGCGCCAGCGCCACCGCGCTGACCCGGCTGTTCCAGGAACACCGCGACACCACGCCCATGATGGCGCTGCGGTCGCTGCGCCTGGATACGGCCAGGCAGAAGCTGCGGGCGAACGCCCACGCCAGCGTGACCGAAGTCGCGCTGGGCGTGGGGTTTGGACATCTGGGAAGGTTCTCGGAGTACTACCGGGAACGGTTTGGAGAACTGCCGCGCGAGACGCGGCGTGGGCAGGGGTAGCAGGCGCTGCGGGGGCCGGAAAGCCCCCGGCCTCACGGGGCCGTAGCCTGCACTGATCAGGCCGCCGGCACCACCGCCGTCACTTCGATTTCCACCTTGGCGCGGTCCTCGACCAGGTCGGCCACTTCCACCGCCGTCATCGCCGGGAAGTGCCGGCCGATGAATTCGCGGTAGTGCTTGCCGATGGCCGGATACGCGGCCACGTAGGCTTCCTTGTCGGTGACGTACCAGGTCATCCGCACGATGTGTTCGGGCTTGGCGCCGCCTTCGGCCAGGATGGCGACAATGTTCGACAGCGTCTGGCGGACCTGGTCCGCCAAGTCATCCGATTCGAATTGCTGCTGCCCATTCCACCCCACCTGCCCGCCCACGAACACGAGCTTGCTGCCCACCGTCATT
>Ga0160437_1001535_pt1 | contig 10394 bp, 11 predicted proteins | sample HID1975I_E0MG_FD_108227 | JGI IMG/M metagenome (GOLD analysis project Ga0160437, IMG submission 108227) | Enriched soil microbial communities from UW Madison campus, WI, USA - HID1975I_E0 MG | ecosystem: Environmental > Terrestrial > Soil > Unclassified | place: USA: Madison, Wisconsin... | reverse complement strand
CTGGCGGCCCAGCTCGACGCGATCGACGTGCTGCCGCATCCGGTGCACACCCCGGATACCGCATCCGCCCCCGAGGTCGTGGTGCGGGTGGCGGGTCTCACCGTTGAGCGCGGCAAGCGCCCGGTGCTGCACGATGTGGCGCTGGAGGTGCGCGCGGGTGACTTCGTGGCGCTCGTCGGCGAGAACGGCGCCGGCAAGACGACGCTGCTGCAGGCGATCGCCGGGGTGCAGACCCCGCCGCGCGGCACCGTCGAGGTGGCGGGACTCGACCCGGCGCGTGCCGACGTGCGCGCACTCGCCCGCACCGTCGGGTTCGTGTTCCAGAACCCCGAGCACCAGTTCATCCGCCACACCGTCGCCGACGAGCTCGCCCACGGGCTCGAACTGCAGCGCATGCCTGCCGACGAGATCTCCGCCCGGGTCGACGCCATGCTGGCGCGGTTCGGGCTGTCGGATGCGCGCGAGGTGCACCCGTTCCTGTTGTCGGGCGGGCAGAAGCGCCGCCTCTCGGTGGGCACGGCGCTGATCGCGGGCGCCCCCGTGCTGGCGCTCGACGAACCCACCTTCGGCCAGGACCGCGAGCGGGCCGCCGAGCTGCTCGACATGCTCGCCGCCCTCAACCGCGAGGGCACCACGGTCATCGTCGTCACCCACGACATGCAGCTGGTTGCCGAGTACGCGAGCCACGTTGCGGTGCTGCGCGAGGGGCGCCTGCTGGCGCACGGCACGACGGGCGAGGTGCTGGCGGGCGACGCGCTCGAAGGGGCGGGGCTGCGGCATCCGCCGCTCGCGACCGCCATGCGCGGCCTGCGCAATCACCCCGAGTGGCGGGGCATCACGCGCCTCGCGGAGCTCCCCGGATGACCGCCGCAGTCGACCCGTACGCCGAGGCGCGGCCGGTGCCGCCCATCCGGTTCCTACACGCCCTGAATCCGCTCGCCAAGCTCGCCGCTCCGCTTCCCGCGATCGTGCTGCTCGTGTTCGTGCGCGACCTGGCGGTGCCGTTCGCGTTCATCGTGCTCGGGCTCGCCCTGCTGCTGGTGGGGGCGAGTCTGAGCGGCCGGGTGCTGGCGATGCTGCTGCTGGGGCTGCCGGCGGTGGTGCTGGTGCTGTCGCTCAGCTTCGGGCTGTGGGTCGACGGTTCACGCGTCGACCACTCGGTGGTGATCTTCCAGCTGGGGGCGTACACCTTCACGCTCGGCATGTGGCAGGTGGGCCTCGCGACGGCGCTGCGGCTCGCGAGCATCATCGTGCTGTCGCTCATCGCCGGCCTCACCACCACCGGGCCGGATGTGGCGCGAGCGATGGTGCAGCAGCTGCGGGTGCCGTACCGGGTCGGCTACACGGCGCTCGCAGCGTTCCGGTTCGTGCCGCGCTTCGCTCACGAGCTGGAGGTGATCCGCCAGGCGCACCGGGTGCGGGGGATGGCGTCGGGGCGTGGTCCGATCGCTGCGCTGCGCCGCTCCTTCGGCTACGTGGTGCCGCTGCTGGCGGGCGCGATCCGGCACGCCGAGCGGGTTGCCCTCGCGATGGACTCCCGCGCATTCGGCGCCCACCCGACCCGCACCGAACGCCACCTCGTTCCCTTCCGGGTGCGGGATGGCGTCTTCATGGTGCTCTTCTGGGCGGCGACCGCCGCCATCCTCTTGTTCGTCCCGACCCTGGAGCTGTGAATGGCTTTCCGTGATTCCCGCAAGTTCAACGCGCACGCCCTGCTGGAGGTGAAGCGCCGTGTGCAGGTGACCCCGCACATGGTGCGCCTCACCGTCACCGGCGACGATCTGGCCGACTTTCCCGACTGGGGCGGCGACCACTGGTTCCGCATGTTCCTGCCGAAGCACGACGCCGACCAGGCGCTCAAGAAGCTGCCCGAGCGGGTCGACATCATCGGCTGGCTGAAGTTCATGCGCATGCCCGAGGCCACCCGACCGGTGATGCGCAACTACACGGTGCGGCAGTTCCGCAAGGCCGAGCTCGAACTCGACATCGACTTCGTGGTGCACGGGGACGACGGCGTGGCGGCGCCGTGGGCGCGTTCGGCGGAGCCGGGCGAGCGTCTCGCGATCATCGACCAGGGTCCGGGCTACGAACCGGATGCGTCGCTCGAGTCACACCTGCTCGTGGGCGACGAGACGGCCCTGCCGGCGATCCTCGGCATCCTGCGCGACCTGCCGCGCCACCACCGCGGGGTCGCCTTCATCGAACTGCCGGATGCCGCCGACGAGCAGACGCACGAGGCCCCCGACGGTTTCGAGGTGCACTGGCTGGTGCGCGAGGCCGGCGAGGCACCCGGCACGCGGGCCCTGCGCGTGGTGCCGCAGGAGTTCGCGATCCCTGCCGGCCCGTTCGGCGCCTACCTGGTGGGCGAGCAGGCGCTCGCCACCGGCCTTCGCCGCTGGCTCGTCACCGAGCACAAGGTGCCGAAGGACCGCGTGACCTTCGTCGGCTACTGGCGTATCGGTAAGAGCTGACGGATGCGGGTGTGACGGCCCCGATGCATGGGTCGCAGAAATCGCGGCCGTACTCAAGAACGCGCCACCGGCGGCGAACCCGGTTGTGGAGCGACCGCAGCTGTGGCCGCCACTGTCGGCTTGCTTTGGGATAGTGTCGACCTCACTTGGGGCCTCGGAGAAACGTACGCATGGTGAACGACGATCGAAATGTGCAGCTGCCCTGGTCCGAGCAGGGATGGTACGCGGACGAATCTCACGCGGCTGAAAGCGACGTCGAGCGATACGCTCGCGAGGGCGAAGGTAGGTTTCGATCTCGGGCGCATGACCATGGGCGACCAGGCAATGTCATTACTGCGGCGACTCATAATCCGTATTGGAACCTTGCCTTACTGCCGCTTGTGGTGATCGTGTCGGTGTTCATTCTCGACAAGTTGCACGCGGTCTTGTGGTTCGCGATTCCGTTCGTCGTCGTGCTCGCTCTCGCTTTCGGGGCATTTGCACTAGCGGGGGCGCTTCGTATTCCTTCCTGGCATCGTGCCCGTCGGCGGGCGAGAGAGTATATCGCTGAGAATGGCGGGAAGTTCCCGCCAGACTTGCGTTGGTATACCTGAGTGCTCCAGGCCTGTTCCGCTTCCCCTGCTCCGATCGGCGACGGGGCGATAACAGTTCGCTACATCGCTTTCGTTGCGGGGAGAGTTGCGATAATCCGACGTGTTATCGGTTGTTAGCGATAAGCCTCATCGCGACGTCGATCGCGATGCCCCTGTCGACGCCAAGGATGGTTTCCATGAAGGGCCCGTCGGCGATATCGTTTGACACGTCGCCCCTTGCCCACGCTCGCCGAGCTCGAACCCTCGGGTTAGGCGCTCGTTGACTTCAAGACGGCTTTCGCTTCGGTTGCCGTCGCGCTGCCCGCAAGGGTCGCTTCGGAACGTCCCCCAAACATCACCTGGGCTTGCAGGGGCGCCGCGGCTACCTCTCATTCCACATCAGTCACTGGAGGCTCTGGTGAACGTTGGTGCTGCCGCCTTTTGGGGTAGTCAGGGACGCCTAGGTTCGATTCGTTCGGGTTCGTGGGCCGGGCGCCTCTTTGTTTCCTCACCCGGACACATTCGAAGGTTGGTGGACGTATGTGATCGACCCCTCCCCGGTCGCGGGGAGGTCGGGTGATCATTACCGTCCCGGGACGGACGCGGTGTTGGCGCAGTTTGAGGAGTGGGACGTCGAGTGGTTTCCGCTGGGCGACGAGGAAACGAACCTGGAGCGGCTGCGCTTCCGCTGGCGTCCGCTGGGTGGCGCCGTCGACTGGCTGGACTGAGCGCCGCGGCAAGTCATGGCCATGGCATCCGGCGTGCCCTCAACCCCCTGGGTGAACGCGTGGGTAGCCGACTGGATAAACGGAGTCCCGGTACCTACCCGATCGCGGCGATCGCATCCTGTTCGGCGGCGGCGTTCACGGCGATGCGGCTCTGCACGAGCGGCAGGGCGCGGGTGATGGAGGTCTGGATGCGTTCGTCGAGGTCTTCTGAGGTCACCTGGTAGTCGGTGAAGTCGCGTTCGTTGGCGAAGATGCCGAGCGGCAGGGTGAGCGCCTGGAAGAAGCCGAAGAGCGGCCTCATCTGGTGCTCCACGAGCAGCGCGTGGCGGTCGGAGCCGCCGGTGGCGGTGAGCACGATCGGGGTGTCGACGAGCGCGTACTGGCCCACGTAGTCGAAGAACAGCTTGAAGAGCCCGGAGTAGGTGGCGCGGTAGGCGGGGGAGCCGACCACCAGCAGGTCGGCGGATTCGACCGCGTCGAGGGCGTCGAGGGCCGGCTTGCCGAGGTTGGTGCGGTAGCCGCCGGCCGCCAAAGCGGGCAGCACGGTCGCCAGTTCGATCACCTCGACCTCGCCGCCGAGACGCTCGGAGAAGGCCTCCGACACCCGGCGCACGAGGGCTGTCGTGCGCGACGGGTCGGTGGGGCTGCCGCTCACTCCGACGACGCGGATCGGCTTGCTCATGGTGCTCCCTCCCGACGCAGACCGATGCTGCGGCGGCTTCCCGATGATGTCACCGGTGCACCGGATGCCGCCCGTTCATGACCTCAGGTTTCGCCGCTTGACCCCGTATTGCATCCACCGGGCGTTCGAGCAGCGTCCGACCGATTCCCGGGAACGACCAAGGTGCGACCAGGGTTGCGGCGAGGTGCGGGTGGCGGAATACAGGCATGGATTCGCTGCTTCTCATCGCCGCCGACCTCGTCGCGGTCGCCGTGCTCGTGTTCGCCCTCTACTTTCCGCGGCACCGCCGACGCGACCTGGTGGTCGCGTTCCTCACCGTGAACGTGGGGGTGCTGGCGGTGGCGATCATGCTCGGCTCGTCGACCGTGGGCCTGGGTCTCGGGCTCGGGTTGTTCGGGGTGCTGTCGATCATCCGGCTGCGCTCCTCCGAGATCGAGCAGCACGAGGTGGCGTACTACTTCGCCGCCCTCGCGCTGGGGCTGGTCGGCGGGCTCGGCGCCGGGGCACCGCTGGTCGCCGTCGGGCTGATGGCGCTCGTCGTGGCGGTACTCGCCGTCGGCGACAGCCGCCTCTTCCTGCCCCGCTACCGTCAGCAGGTGATTCGGCTCGACCAGGCGCATCCGGATGACGCGGTGCTGCACGAGACCCTCGAGCGGATGCTCGGGGCGAAGGTGCACCGGGTGACGGTGCGCGAGCTCGACCTGGTCGACGACTCCACCCTCGTCGAGGTGCGATACGAGCTGCCGAAGGCCCCGACCCGCATCGAGGTGACCCGATGAGCACCCTCGCCCCCGCATCCCTCGCCCCGATCGGGCTCGACGAGCTGCTGGCGCTCGCCGCCCTGCAGACCCGCATCGACCGCAAGTACGTGCTGCCACGAGCCGACGCCGAATCCGTTCTCGCCTCCCTCGCACCCGACACCCGGGTGCTCGAAATCGACGGCGCCCGCGGGTCGCTCTACGAGTCGGTGTACTTCGACACCGACGACCTGCTCAGCTACCGGATGGCGGCGCTCGGCCGCCGCCGCCGCTTCAAGCTGCGCACCCGCTCCTACCTCGACACGGGCGACGCCTATCTCGAGCTGAAGACGAAAGGCGCCCGCAGCGCGACCGTGAAGGATCGCCTCGCGTACGCCATCGACAGCCGCGACGAGCTCACCCCGGAGGGCATCGCCTACGCCGCCCCGCCGCTCGACGAACTGGGGCTGCACGACCCCGACCTGCTGCAGCCGACCCTCGTCACCCGCTACCGCCGCGAGACGCTCTACCTCCCCGGCTCCGGCAGCCGCGCCACCGTCGACACCGAACTCACCTGGGAAGACGCGGCCGGCACCGTGCTCGCGCTGCCCGAACTGGTGATCGTCGAGACGAAGTCGGCGGGCGCCGCCTCCGAGGTCGACCGGCTGCTCTGGCGCAGCGGCCACCGCCCCGCCACCGTGTCGAAGTTCGGCACCGGTCTGGCGGCGCTGCGCCCCGACCTCCCCTCCCACAAGTGGAACCGCGTGCTGCGGCGCCACTTCGCCGCCTGACCCCCTCCCGGAAGGAGACCCGCATGCCCACCCGCCGAACCCTCGCCCTGCTGTCGACCGCGGCACTCGCCGCCGCCCTCGGCCTCACCGGCTGCGCCGTCGCCGCGACGACCACCACCTCCGGTGACAGCTCGACCACGGCCACCGTCACCCGCCCCGACGACCTGTCCGCCGAGGCGGTGCTCGCCGCCAACTCCGATGCGACCACCGTGAACGACGACGAATGGGATGCCGCATCCGCCGTCGACGTCGCCGCGTCGAGCGACACCGTGACGATCACCGAGGCGGGCGTCTACCGACTCTCGGGCGACTACACGGGCGGCGTGGTCGTCGATGCGGGGGAGGACGCCCTCGTGGTGCTGATCCTCGACGGCGCCGATATCACGAGCAGCTCCGGCCCCGGCATCCAGGTGACCTCCGCCGACGACGTGGGTATCTTCCTCGCCGACGGCAGCAGCAACACGGTGTCGGATGCGGGCACCGCCTACGCCGACGACGCCGACTTCCACGCGGCGATCGCCTCCGCCGCCGACCTCACCATCTCGGGCACCGGATCGCTCGAGGTGTCGGCGGTCGACGACGGCATCTCGACGAGCGACGACCTGGTGATCCTGTCGGGCACCATCGACGTCACCGCCGGCGACGACGGCCTGCGCGGCCACGACGCGCTCGTCGTGGAGGGCGGCGACATCACCGTCGACGCGGCCGCGGGCGACGCGCTCACGTCCGACCAGGAAGACGACGAAACCCAGGGCTGGATCGAGATCTCCGGCGGCACCCTCGACCTGACGACCGGCGACGACGGCCTCGACGCCTTCACCGACATCGTGGTCACCGGGGGTGAGCTCACGGTCGACGCGGCCGGCGACGGCCTGCACTCCGAGACGGTGCTCGTGGTCGAAGGCGGAGACCTCACCGTAACGAACTCCGACGAGGGCATCGAGAGCTTCACCATCTCGCTCGCCGGCGGCACCATCGACGTCACCGCATCCGACGACGGCGTGAACGCATCCGGCGGCACCAGCACCACGGATGCCGGCGGCGGCGCGGGCGCGGGTGGCGGCATGGGCGACGGCGGCCAGCTGCTGTCGATCTCGGGCGGCGACATCACCATCGACGCGGGCGGCGACGGCCTCGACTCGAACGGTTCGATCGAGATGACGGGCGGCACGGTCGTCGTGCAGGGTCCGACGAACGACGGCAACGGCGCACTGGATGTGAACGGCACCTTCTCCGTCAGCGGCGGCACGCTCGTGGCGATCGGCAGCTCCGGCATGGCCGAGTCGCCGGATGCGGATTCGGCGCAGAGCTTCGTGGCGGCCGCCGCATCCGGGTCGGCCGGCCAGCTGGTGCAGGTCGTCGCATCCGACGGCACGGTCGTTGCCGGGGTGACCGCGGCGAAGCAGTTCGCGAGCGTCGTGGTGAGCACCGCGGATGTCGTGGCGGGCGAGAGTTACACGGTCACCGTCGACGGATCGGATGTCGGCACGGCGACCGCGGGCGAGGCGCTCGCGGGCGGCATGGGCGGTGGAGGCCAGCCGGGTGGCGGTGGACCTGCAGGAGCAGGTCAGCCCCCGGCGCGCGGCTGACCCGCGCCCGTGCGGCCGTCCGGCAGGCCCGTCCACGTGACGGGCGTTGTCGGGCGGCCTTCGGCGCGCAGGCGCGCGAGCCGTCGCTGGGCGGCGTCTTCGGAGGTCGACTTCTGGCCGAGCACCCGCTCCACCACCCGCAAGGCGACGCGGGTGGCGGTGATGGCCGGCCACCACGGCCGCCGCAGACCCAACAACCGACGGAACTCCTTCGGCAGCGACGCCACCGCCCCGCCGAACAGGATCGCGTACGGCAGCCGCATGGCCCGGTCCAGCGGCGGGTGCCGCAGGAACCGCACGATCTCATCCACCCGCTCGTCGCGCCGCAGCACCCCCGCCTCGCGCAGGGCGCGCAGCCGTCCGCGCAGCTCCGCCTCGCTGCGGGCCGGGTCGACGACGCCCACCAGCTCGCCCGCGACGGCCCACTCGGCCACGTACCGGTCCGGTCCGCCCGGGATGCGCTTCGCCCACACCTCGGCGCTGCCGAGGAACGCATCCGTGAACGCCAGATGCACCCAGTCGAGCAGCTCGGGGTCGTGAGCCGAGTAGCGTTCCGACTCGCCTCCCGCGCCGGTGTACTCGCCCTGCACGCGGTCGTGGAAGCGCCCCACCCGCGCCGACTCGCGCTGCGCCTGCTCGGTCGAGCCGAACGTCACGCAGAGGATCCAGCGGATGGTTCCCGAGAGCCGCCCGAGGGGGTCGTCGCGGTAGCGCGACCAGTCGTGCACCCCGGCCATCGCGCCCGGATGCAAAGTCTGCATGAGCAGCGCCCGGATACCGGCCACGAGCGTCGCCATCGACCCGTGCACGTGCCAGGCCGCCGAACCCGCACCGAAGTAGCCGGCGTCGTCGCCCTCGTCGATGGCGCGCACCCACGGCGAGAGGCCATCCGGTTCGCCCGAGAACATCACGAGCAGGCGCGACCGCCACGGTTCGATGCCGGGTCCGCGAGCCATGCGGCAACCCTATGCCGCAGACTGGCTGCATGATCTCCACCCGACTGGCTCGCGAACTGCAGCACGCCGGGCTCGTCTGGACCCCCGCATCCGGCGACGCGTTCCAGATCGACGGCGGCGAGTTCGAGGGCGACGTGTTCACGATCAGCGACCTCACGATCGAAGCCCACCATTACCCCACCGGATCGGTGCTCGGCTTCAACGGCACCACCGAGTGGGCGCTCGACTCGGTCGCCCTCGACGACGCCCTCTGGATGCCGCGCGAGGAGCAGCTGCGCGAACTGCTGCGGGGTGCATTCCGCTCGCTCGAGCGCGTGCCGGATGCCGACGGCGGCGTCCGCTACCGGGTCGCCATCGAGGCGGCGGGGCAGACGCGCGCCTTCGAATCCGACGACGCGACCGAGGCCTACGGCGAGGCGCTGCTCGCCCTCATCCGCGCGGCGCGCTGACGCGACCTGCCGCGCGGAGGCCCGCGCGGTGCACAATGGGCGCCATGGACATCGCCCCGCTGGCTCCGTCGATCGCCACGCCGTTCCGCGTCACCGTGGGCATCACCCTCGTGACCGCGTTCGCCAGCCTCGGGCTCGCGATCTACGACCTCGCCTCAGCCGGATGGGATGAGAGCTTCCTCTACGCCACCGGCCGCAGCCTGGTCTTCCTCTTCATCGCGATCGCGGTGTCGGTGTCGCGCTGGCCCGCGGGCGCCGTGCTGGCGGCGGGGGCGCTCGCGGTGGTCGAGCTGCTCGACACCATCGTGGGCGTGATCCGCGGCGACGCGCTCTTCATCGTGGTGCCGCTCGTGCTGGCGATCGCCACGGGCGCCTGCGCCCTCTGGCTCAATCGCGCGATCCGCCGCGCTCGCTGAGTTCGCCCTCCGGCTCCGCCGCCGTCGGCTCTTCGTCGGGCTGCGCCAGGTAGAGCTCGGAGATGCGCCGGTACGAGCGGGTGAAGAAGGCGCCGATCGCGATCAGCATCATCACGATGCCTGCGACGAGGAACACGAGCGCGATGCCGCGTGAGGTGCTGCCGCCCGCGCCGAGCAGCCATTCGGTGCGCGCCTGACCTTCGGGCGTCTCGATCCAGGGGATGATCACGAACTCGGCGATCGGCGCGATGAGGAACGCCGTCACGGGTGCCGCCGCCGACTCGAACGCGGCGGCGAACCCGAACACGCGCCCCTGTGTGCGGAACGGCACCACCTTCTGCACGACCGTCTGCTCCGACGCCTCGACGGCGGGGATCAGCATCATGTACAGCCAGATGCCGAGGGCGTACAGCCACCACGATTCGCGGATCGTGAAGAGGGCGCCGAGCGCGCCCATCACGATCACGAGCACCAGCATCGTGCGGATCGGGTTGCGGCCGAGCCCGAACACGGCGATGAGGATGCCGCCGATGATGAAGCCGGTCGAGGTGACGCCGAGCACGACACCCCACCACTGCACGGGGAAGAGTTCGAGCCCGTACGGGTCCATGAGCGCCATGTAGACGCCGCCGATGAGGTTGTTGAACGTGGAGAAGACGATGAGGGCGAAGAGGCCGGTCGCCGCGCGCACCGCGGTGATGCTGCCGCGCAGGTCGATGAGCGGCGCGCGTTCGGCCGTGCGCTCCGGTGCGTCTTCGGGGATGCGCAGGAACAGCAGGTGCACGAGCGCCACCCCGGTGAGTGCGAGGGCGATCGCGAGCGTCCACCCCATCCCGAGGAACCCGATCGAGAGGCCGCTGAACACGCTCGTCACGGTGAACGCGAGCCCCTGCACCGTGCCGACGAGTCCGTTGGCGTTCGCGTGGCGCTCTTCGGGCACCAGCAGGGTGACGGTGGTCGAGAGCGCGATGTTGCGCATGTTCTCGACGACCGCGCCGATGAG
>Ga0160437_1001534_pt1 | contig 10395 bp, 12 predicted proteins | sample HID1975I_E0MG_FD_108227 | JGI IMG/M metagenome (GOLD analysis project Ga0160437, IMG submission 108227) | Enriched soil microbial communities from UW Madison campus, WI, USA - HID1975I_E0 MG | ecosystem: Environmental > Terrestrial > Soil > Unclassified | place: USA: Madison, Wisconsin... | reverse complement strand
TAAGCGGCGGCGGCGACGACGATGGCCGTCACCGCGAACTTGACGATAGCAGCAGGGCGAAGGGCGTTGGGGAGTTTCATACCTATCTCTGTAAAAAATAAGGGGAAATCAGGGATACGCCGTACAGCAGCACCACGCACAGCGCCAGGTCAAACAGCGCGGGGTGCCACACCAGGCGGTACAGGCCGACGCGCGCCAGCACGCGGCGCAATGCCCAGGCCACGCCGAGCGTGACGACGCCCAGTACCAGCAGCCAGGGGAAGTAAATGCCGTACAGATTGAATTCACCGATCATGATGCGTGGCCCTCCATGGCGGGATGGGCGGGTTGGTAGTCGGGGGCGTCGGGAAAGAAAGCGCGGCGGATGCCCACCAGCGCCACCACCGCGCGGTCGCGGGCGGCCAGGCCTTGCGGCGTGGCGGCCACGCTGGACAGCGCGCGGTCGATCTGCGCCAGGAACTCGGGCGTTTTTTCTCCGACGCGCCACGCGGAGCGCGCGCGGAAGAACTGCGCCAGGCTGTTCAACACGGGGTGGATCGTGGCGTCGGCCATCGGCAGATGACGGCGGGCGCGCTGCAATTCGGTAATGTCGCGGCCGACGCGCAGGTCTTTCAGCGCGTCGGCGGCCACCAGGTCGTCGGGCCGCTGTGACAGCGCCAGGCGCGGTTGCAACAGGCCGATGCGGTCCAGCATGCGCGCGGTGTAGGTGTGGCGCGACGGCGCGCGCGGCGAGGCGGCCAGCGTCGCCAGTTCTTTCCAGTTGGCGGCCTGGATGCGGCGGGCGCTCCAGTCGGCACTGACGGTGCGGAGCACGGCGGCGATGATGGCGGCGGTGGCCACGCCCATGCACTGGGCCACCTGCGTGTCGATGAAGGACACGACGTCGGCGGTGTTGGTGTCTTGCAGCGCCATGGTGCCCAGAAAGCCGAACAGCATCGCCATGCCCTTGCCGGTGCTGGCGGGCCGCGCAATGAAAATGCCCAGCACGAAGGCAGTGGGCAGCATCGCCAGGGCCAGCATTTCAAAGGAATGGATGGCGGGCATGATGCCCAGCAGGTACAGGGCCGACAACGGAATCGAATACACCGTGTACGTCAGGAACTGCATGATGCCCGGCACGGGATTGTCTTGCGACGCAAAGAAGCAACTGAAGATGGCGGCCATCAACGCGGCGGTGGCGCCGTTGCTCCAGGCCGTGCCGATCCAGAACGCGCAGCACACCGAAATGGCCACGCCCGCCGCCAGCGCCGACAGCAGCGCCATGCCATGGTCGCGGTGCAGCGCGGCGTTGGGGTCGCGGGCAGCGTGGGCTTTATGTGCCGAAGCCTTTCGTGGCGCGCCTGCCAGGCCGGCGTGGATCTCGCGGCGCAGCGCCAGGCATTCGTCATAGGTGTCGATCAGCTCGCGCAGCCGCGTCATCAGGCTGGCCAGCAGCGCGTCGCGCCAGGTGGAATGGCTGTCGATGGCGGGCGTCAGCCGCGAGACGGCGGCGCGCAATTGCACGGCGGTGTCGTGCGAGGCCTGGGCACCGGCATTGATCCATTCCGAAATATCGCTCAGCAGCGCCGACACGGGTTCGGGCAGCGGCTGGTCATTGGCCTGCAAGGCGTGCAAACGGTCCTCCACGGCCGAGACGGCCGGGGTCAACGCCGAAATCTGGTCCTGCATGGCGCGCACGGCGCCGGACGTCCAGCGCAGGTTGCTGGTGTCGAACGGCACGTGGGTGGACAGGAGCCGCAATTGGGTGATGTCGTTGGCCAGTACGCGGCGGTCGCGGTCGCGCTGTTCGGCGGCTTTGCCGCTAAGCGTGTCGTGCATCCAGTTGCGGGCGTCGCGCACGGCTTTGTCCAGTTGCAGCGTCAACGCGGGCGCCAGGCCCCGGGGCAGCACAATGCTGTGGACCAGCGTGGCGCAGACGATGCCCAGGGTGATTTCCTCAACGCGGGCAAGCGCGGTGTCGAAGACCAACGACGGGTTGGTCACGCTGGGAAAGCCGATCATGGCGGCGGTGTAGCCCGCCAGCATGAATAGGTACGAGCGCGGCGTGCGGTCCAGCACCGACATATACAGGCAGGCGCCCACCCACAGCACCATGGCGGCGGTCATGACGACGGGCGAATTCGACAGGCGCGGCACCAGGTAGACCGTGGCGGCCGAGCCGGCAAAGGTGCCGACCAGGCGGTACAGCGCTTTGGAACGCACGGCGCCGGACCAGGGTTGCGCCACGACGTAGGCGGTGGTCATCGCCCAGAACGGACGCGGCAAACCCATGCTGTAGGCCAGATAAAGCGCCATGATGGCGCTTAGGTAGCTCTTGAGCGAAAAAAGGGTTTCGCGGACGTTGGGCAATTTCACGATGCGTCGTCCTGTTGCTGCTGTGGCTGCGCGTTGGCCGCGCCACGTCCCAGGGACACATTCAAGGCGTCGAACACGCGCAGGCAGGCTTGCAGATCGGTTTCGCTGACGCCGCTGAACAAGCGCCGGCGCAGTTCCACCAGCACGTCTTCAACTTGGGCGCGCAAGGCATGGCCGGCGTCGGTCAGGTGCAGGGTTTTGGCGCGGCGGTCATGCGCGTCTTCGCGGCGTTCCATCAGGCCGGCGGCGACAAGTTGATCAAGCACGCGAACCAGGGACGGACCTTCAACGCCCAGCGCTTCGGCCAAGGCGCCTTGGCGCACGCCATCACCCAGGCGTCCGGCCAGGATGACGGGCCAGGCCGTGGCTTGGGATAAACCATAGTCGGCCAGGGCCTTGTCGGCTGCCCCGCGATAGGCGCGCGACAGCACCATCAGGTGAGCGGTGGTTGCCATGAGTTGGGAGTCTGAAGGAGTGTGCATGGAATAGATTGTATCCTATCTATTAGCTTACTAATGATTGAATGCGTCGAACGGGTCGATAGGAATTTTTAATGGGTAGGATGGGTGTAGCGCGCACGACGGGTCAAAAGAACACCACCGCCGATCGCGCGAACCCATCAGACGGCGGTGCCTGAACGGCGGAATCGCTTATGCCAAGACAGTGATATTGCCGTCGACGGCAACGTTCGTAGGATGGGTGGAGCGCTACAGACCCGTGGCAAGGACCCCTCCGTTGAGCGCGCGCAACCCATCGAACCACCGCCAGGATGTGGCCGGATTGTTTCGGGTTTCGGGGTTGCTTGATGGGTTTCGGCGTTGCTTGATGGGTTTCGCGCGAACGGCAGTTGGGTTCTTGTGCCTTTTCTTGCGCGCTGCACCCATCCTACGAGGGTCGGCGATCCATCTTGCCGCCAATCCTCAACCGTTGCAGTCCGCCCAGCAATTCGGGGTTTCATACAGACGCACGCGGGACAGGCGCAGGTCGGCGCCGTAGTGGCCGTGGTAGTGCGGGGCCAGCGTGTCGAACACGATTTTGGCCAGGTTTTCCGCCGTGGGGATGCGGTCCAGCACGACGGTCTTGTGGTCGGGCAGGGTGTCCAAAAAGCCGCGTACGGCGGCGTCGCCTTCGTACACCAGGAAAGCATGGTCCCAGACGTCCACGATGTGCGTCTTGGCGATGTGCTTGATCTCGGAAAAGTCCATCAACATGCCGTTGTCGGATTCGCCGGGGGCTTGCACCACGTCACCCGTCAGGGTGATTTCAAGCACATAGCGGTGGCCATGCAGGTTGCGGCATTGGCTGCGGTGATCGGGGATACGGTGGCCGGCGTCGAATTCCAGCCTGCGGGTAACGGAAATCATCGCGCGGTCCGCCGCGCGTGGGGGGTCATCATGGAATGCCTATGTATTTGTGGGTCTGCAAACTCAGCCGCCATTGCGGATGCTGCATACAGTATTGAACGGCACGCTCGGTATTGGCCACGCGTGCGGGGCCGTCCATGGGTTGCAGGAAAAAGTGCTCGAAATCCAGGTGCGCGAAGGTCTCGGGCAAGGCGTTCAGCTGCGGGTAGACCAGCTTCAGCTCGTCGCCACGTTCGATGACGAGAGGCGCCGTGCCCTTGGGGCTGACGCAGATCCAGTCGATGCCGGCGGGCGGCTTGACGGTGCCGTTGGTTTCGATGGCCACGGTGAAGCCGCGCGCATGGATGGCGGTGAGCAGCGCCGCGTCCAGTTGCAGCAGGGGTTCGCCGCCCGTGAAGACAACGTAGCGGTCTTGCGTGCCCGGTCCCCAGGTGGTGGCGATGGTGTCGGCCAAGAGGTCGGCCGTGGCGAACTTGCCGCCGCCTTCGCCATCGGTGCCGATGAAGTCGGTGTCGCAGAACGTGCAGGCGGCGCTGGCGCGGTCGCTTTCGCGGCCGGTCCAGAGGTTACAGCCCGCAAACCGGCAAAATACCGCCGCGCGGCCTGCGTGGGCGCCTTCGCCTTGCAGGGTCTTGAATATTTCTTTGGCGGAGTAGGTCATAAGGTTGCTGGCGGCCGGAGGCGCCGCGAAAATCGGGCAAAAGCGGATTATTTTACTTGGTATAGACTCCCGCCCTATGTTTCATGTCCAAGATTCCCTGTATATCGACGAACGCGACCTGACGTTCAGCATGATCCGCGCCCAGGGCGCGGGCGGCCAGAACGTCAACAAGGTGTCCAGCGCCGTCCATCTGCGCTTTGACGTGCGGGCCTCGCGCCTGCCGCCCGAGGTGCAGGATGCCGTGTGCGCCGTCAGCGATCACCGCATTTCGAAAGAGGGCGTTATCGTCATCAAGTCGCAGTCGTTTCGCAGCCAGGAAAAAAACCGGGCCGAAGCCATTGAACGGCTGGTAGCGATGGTGCGCGCCGCCATCCAGGTCGACAAACCACGCCGCGCCACCAAGCCCACCCGATCTTCCCAACGCCGCCGCGTGCAACGCAAAGTCCTGCACGGCGAGGTCAAGCGCCTGCGCGGCCGGGTGCAAGGCGACTAGGCAAAACCCCGCAGCCCAAAGGGGCATGACCATATATCGAATACTTTCGATTTAAGATTCGATAAATTGCGATATACCAATATGACTCGCTTCGCTTCCGCTTCGTCCTCCGATCAGACCGGCGCAGAACCCGGAATTGATACCGACGCCATCATCAAGGCGCTGGCCAATCCGGTGCGGCGTGACATTCTTGCGTGGCTGAAGACGCCGCATGCGTATTTCGAGGAACGTCCGGGCCACTCCTTTGAACATGGGGTGTGCGCGGGCCATATCGATGACCGCTGCGGCCTGTCGCAGTCAACCGTGTCGTCGCACCTGGCCGTCTTGCAACGCGCGGGCCTGATTACGTCGACCAAGGTGGGGCAGTGGGTCTTTTTCCGTCGCAATGAAGCCACGATTGCCGCGTTTCTGCGGCAGTTGAACCAGGATATGTAGTCAGCCGGCAGGCGGGTGCCTAGCCACGCCACGCTGTATGCCGCTGCGCACCGCGCCCCATTACCCCGGGGCGGAAAGGACTTTGCATGAGCACCCTGTTTGAACCCCTGCGCGTTGGCGCGCTGACGCTGCGCAACCGCCTCGTCATGGCCCCCTTGACGCGCCAGCGCGCCAGCGAAGGCCGCGTTCCCAACGACTTGATGGTCGAGTACTACACCCAGCGCGCCGGCGCGGGCCTGATCCTGACCGAAGCCACCGCCGTGACCCCGCAAGGCGTGGGCTACGCCGACACCCCCGGCCTGTGGTCCACCGAGCAAGTGAAGGGCTGGCGCAAAGTGACGGCGGCCGTACACGAAAAAGGCGGCTTGATCGCGGCCCAGCTTTGGCACGTGGGCCGCATTTCCGACCCCATCTTCCTGAACGGCGAACTGCCCGTTGCGCCCAGCGCCATCGCGGCCGGCGGCCATGTCAGCCATGTGCGCCCCAAGCGCGCCTATGTCACCCCGCGCGCGCTGGAAACGGCCGAGCTGCCCGGCGTGGTCGAGGCCTACCGCCATGGCGCGCAAATGGCCATGGAAGCGGGTTTCGACGGCGTTGAAGTGCACGCCGCCAACGGCTACCTGCTGGACCAGTTCCTGCAAGACAGCACCAACCACCGTACCGACCAATACGGCGGATCGCTGGAAAACCGCGCCCGCCTGCTGTTGGAAGTGGTGGATGCGTGCGTGGCCGTCTGGGGCGCCGACCGCGTGGGCGTGCACCTGTCGCCGCGCGGCGATATCCACACCATGGGCGATTCCGATCTGGCCACCACCTTCCTGTATGTGGCCACCGAACTCGGCAAGCGCGGCATCGCCTTCATCTGCGTGCGCGAGCATGAAGCCGAAGACAGCCTGGGCCCGCGCCTGAAGGCGGCCTTTGGCGGCGTCTACATCGCCAACGAGGGCTATACCCGGGAATCCGCCGAAGCCGCCATCAACGCCGGCCGCGCCGACGCCGTGGCATTTGGCGTGCCCTACATCGCCAACCCCGACCTGGAACGCCGGTTTGAATCGAATGCCGAGCTGAACACGCCGGTGCCGTCCACGTTCTACGCGCAGGGCGCGCTGGGGTACACGGACTACCCGGCGTTGGCTTAAGCCGCACTAGAACACCGCGCGCATCGGGTAGGTGAACAAACCGAAGTGCGCGGCGTTCAGGCCCAAATGCGCCAGCACCGCCGCCGCCAGTCCGCCATGGCGGTAAGCCACGCCATAGGCGGCGCCGGCGATGGTGGCCAGCAACATCCATTGCCAGCCGCCCGCGAAATGCGCCAGCCCGAACAGGACAGCGGCCACGCCCAGCGCGGCCCACGCGCCCCAGGCATGCTGCCGCCAGCGCGCGGCCAACTGCTGCTGCACATAGCCGCGAAACAGCGCTTCCTCGGCCAGCGTGACCAGCAACGCATTGTTGATGAGCCAGACCCAGCCCGAGTCTGGCCACTTGGGCGCCCAGCCCACCACGCCCAACGCCATCGCGATGCCCAGGCAGGCCAGCACCGCCGCGCCACACGTCAGCACGGCCGCCAGCAAGGTGCGGCGCGGGTCGGCGCCCGCCATGGGGGGCGCCAAGGCCAAGACCACCCAGAAGGCAACCAGCGGCTTGTCCAGGTTCAGATACATGCCAAACGCCACCGCGTCCGCCGTCAGCGGCGCGGGCGCAATCACCAGCGGGTTGTGAAAGCCGGGCGCCAGATGCAGGAAGAGCGCGCCAGCCAATAGCAGGAACAAGACGTGACCGGACACGCGCGCACCGTGGCCCGAGCCGGGGCGGACCCAGGCCGCCGCCAGGACCAGCAGCGCCGGCGCGGCGAATGCCACGGGATCAATGACTCCGTCAGCCCATGCCCAGCCCCACGCAATCGCCAACGGCGCCAGCGCCCAGCGCCGGGTGGCGGGCGGCCAAAGCAGGGCGGCGGCAAGGAACAGGGCGGGCCAGGGGCTGAACAAGGTCATGAAGCAAGCGGGCTGGGAACTCGGAGCGCAAAGTGTAAGCGCGCAAGCCCGCTCTACCCACGCGCCAGGCTTTTCATTTCGGCGCTTTCAGGCGACCATGCCGCAGCGGCGGCCAAATGCCCGTCACCCTGTCCGGCCCAGCTTTGGGCGGCGCTCCAGGAGCCAGTATGAAAATGATCGCGTGGTTGATGTTGGCAGCGGCGCTGCTGCCGTTGGTGTCGACAATCATCGCCAAGGCGGGGGGCAACAAGTTTGACAACAATGACCCTCGCGCATGGCTTGCCCGCCAGGAAGGCTGGCGCGCGCGCGCCAACGCGGCGCAGATCAATGCCTTTGAAGCGCTGCCGTTCTTCTTCGCGGCGGTGTTGTTTGCTCTGTATACGCAGGCGCCGCCCGCCCATGTGGCCACGCTGATGGCCTGCTGGGTAGGCGTGCGGCTGGGCTATCTGGCCATGTACGTGGCGGGCTGGGGCGCGCTGCGATCGCTGGTCTGGGCGATCAGCGTGGGCTTCGTGATCGCCATCCTGTTTTCAGGGGTCTGAGGGGATCAAACCCTTAGGAATCAAACCGCTGGGGCTCGAGCCCCAGCGTCACTTCCATTCAAAAACGGCGCGCGCGGTGCCGGTGCCTTGCACGGTTACTTCGCGTTCCTGCGCCTTGCCTTCAAACGTGGCCGACACCTTGTAGGCGCCGGCGGGCAGCTTGACCAGCATGTATGGGCCTTCGGACGTCGCCTTCAAGACTTCCTTGCCTTGCGCGTCGTGGATGGTGACGGCGACGCTGGCCACATAGTCAGCCGTGCCGTCGCGCTGCGCCGCGAAGGTCAGCGCCAGTGGATAGTCTTTCGCGGCGGCTTTCATGGCTTCGGATTCATCGATGCCGATGCCGCCGCTGACGTACTGCACCGAGCCCTGATGCTTGACCGGCGGCAACGCCGCTTGCACGGTGGACAGCACGCCGGCGATGGCCATGCTGCCCAAGGCCATCATGGCGGACAGGGTGCAGCGTTCAATGCGTTTGTTCATCTGATTCTCCAGACGTGGATGATTGAGCTTCGACCCGGGCGACGGCACGGAGTTCGCAGCAGCGCGTCTCGGAGCTCAACCGTTTGTTTCCGCCGCGCCGCGTCGCGCCACCCAGCATATCCCCGCGCTTTCACGCTTGCCAGGAAAATGCCAGCCGGCTTTCGCCGCTGACCGTGCCGTCGGGCGCAAAGCGCCGTTCGTCCAATTGGCCCGCGCCTCCCTCGCGCAGCACCAGCACGCTGGAGCTGCGGGTGCCGTAGTCGGGGCTGACGATGAACGGGCTGCTCAACAGCCTTTCGCGGTCGGGGGGCAGGCCGGTGGCGGGCATGTCCTCGTCCGTGGCCGTCTGCCGGTCCGCCAGCGCTTCGAACAAGGCGGGTAGGTCGGGTTGCGGCGTCCGGCCCAGCACCTCGGTAAACGCCGTCTTGGTGCGGGCCAGCTTGGGCCAGGGCGTGTCCAGCAAATGGTTAGACAGGGCATAGATGCCGGGCGCAAGCGGGCGCGGCGGGCCGTCGCGGTTGCTCAGGTACCAGGCCTGGCGGGAGTCGCCCACGATCAGGTTAAAGCCGTTGTAAGCCTGATCCGATTCATGCGTGCGGGCCAGGTACGCCTGCGGCGAGTCGTTGCCGCGCAGGTAGTCCTCGACCAACGCGCCGCGCGACGGGGCGGGGGCCAGATACCGGCCCGGTTCGCGAAAGTTGGTGACCAGCGCAAAGCGTCCTTGCGCCGTCACGCCCATCCAGGTGCCGCCGGCCAGGCCGTCGCGCCCCGCGTACAGGCCAGGCGCATCGGCCCATTGCGCGGCCGGATGCGTCGGACGTGCGTGGAATTCGTCGCGGTTGGCGGCGATCAGGACGGGAATGCCCGGCAAGGCGTGCAGGGCCAATACGGCAAGACACATGGTTCAGACCTGGTTGGGTGGAGGGGTAAGGGGATGGGTGGAGCGGCGCTTGGGCAAGGCGGCGAGGGGCGCGGCGGCAAATTCCGGGCCGGCCAGCACAGCGCGCAAGTTTTCGATTTCGGCGGCCACGTCGGCCAGCGCGGGTGATGGGGCGGCGATGGGCGCGACAGGCGGGGCCGCGCCTTTCGCCACCGCGACGCTCAAGGCGTGCAAGACCTGCGCTAGTTGCCCGACCTCGGCGGCGCTGGGGGTGGGCTGGTCGGCAGGCAGTGACCATGCCGTATCCGACACGGCGTTGGCCACGCGCTCCAGCGCCACTTCCACCGGCCACCAGGCCAATGCGCGGCGGCTGACCAAACGCGGCTCGGACAGGCCGCGCTGTAGCGCGATGCGCAAGTCCGACAGGCTTGCATAGGCGCGGGCGCGCAGGGCGTGGCGCTTGGCGGGGTCCGCCTGGAACACGGTGTTGACGTAAGCGGCCAGCGTGTCCATCGCGGTGGCGACGGCGTGGTCCAGGTTGTTGCGCTCGATGCGGATCCACGGCAGGTACCCCACCAGCAGCACGATGCCGGCCGCGACGCCCACATCAAGCAGGCGCGCCAGCGCGATGGCCCAGGTGCCGGGCTGCAAGGCTCCGATCAGCAGCATCAGGATAGGTACGAGGATGGCGGAAAACAGCCCGTAGTTACGGCGGATGGACCAGGGCAGCAAGGCCGCCAGCGCCACCACCGTCAACACGCTGGCAATGCCGTTCTGGTCCACCGCCAGCACGGTGGCGCTGATGGCCACGCCCACCACGCTGCCGCCGCAGCTTTGCAGCGCGCGCGCGAATACCGAGCCGAAATTCGGCTTGAAGATCACCACCACAATCAAGGGCACCCAGTACGAACGCGGCAGCGACGCGGCCAGCGCCACGGCCTCGGCGGCGATCAGGCATAGCCCCAGCCGGATCAGGTAGCGCACGGTGGTCGGACCAGGGCGGTAGGTGCGTGCAAGCACCCGCCATGGCGTGCGCGGGGGCGCCGGTGCAAGCTGGGCCACGGGGTCCGCGTCGGGCGTCTTGGCGCCCGTCAGCAAGGGTTCGGCTTGCGCCAGCGCATCCGCCAGTTCCGGCATGCCGGCTTGGCGCAGAGCCGCGATGTCGTCGCCGGGGGCGGGGGCTTGATC
>Ga0160437_1001531_pt1 | contig 10401 bp, 6 predicted proteins | sample HID1975I_E0MG_FD_108227 | JGI IMG/M metagenome (GOLD analysis project Ga0160437, IMG submission 108227) | Enriched soil microbial communities from UW Madison campus, WI, USA - HID1975I_E0 MG | ecosystem: Environmental > Terrestrial > Soil > Unclassified | place: USA: Madison, Wisconsin... | reverse complement strand
CCTCGGCCATCTGCGTCTGGCGGTCGGGGATGAAGCGGATCACCACCTTGCCGATCTTGGGCTGGGCCTTGGGCGAATCCTTGAAGTAGTCGGCGTTGCGTTCCAGCGTGATGGACTTGCCCGGCTGGTAGTCCACCACCTTGTACGGGCCGGAGCCCACCGGCTTGGCGTTCATGCCCTTGGGGCCGACTTCCTGGTAGTACTTGGCCGGGTGGATCGCCACGGTGGTGGACAGGTATTCCTTGGCGGCGGGGAAGGGCTCCTTGGTGGTCAGGCGCACCTTGTACTTGTCGATCTTCTCGACCTTGTCGATCCACGACACGTTCTGCTGCGTGACCGCCTTGTTCTTCGGGTCGGCCACGTAGTTCAGCGTGTACACGACGGAATCCGCATCGAACTCTTCGCCGTTGTGGAATTTCACGCCCTGGCGCAGTTCGAATTCCATCGTCTTGTCATCGACCTGCTTCCAGCTCTTGGCCAGTTGGCCGCGATACTCATTGGAGACGGGGTCGTGGTAGAGCAGCGTGTCCCAGACGTTGGCGGCAATGATCACGCCGATCCGCACGTTGTTGAAGTACGGGTCCACGCTTTCCGGCGCCTGGTCATACGCCATGCGCAAGGTGTCGTCCTTCTTGCCGGCCAGCACGGGCTGGGCGGCCAGCGTGGCGCAGGCAAAAAGGGCGGCGGCAACGGCGCGCATCGGGGTGATGCGGCGGGCGCGCAAGGCGGGTGCAGAGATACGGTGCTGCGGTGTGAAGCGACTATCAGCCATGGTGAAGGCTCCTGTGGAAGGCACTACAAGTACTGCGTATCCAACGTCTCGCTCCGGGCCGCGCCACCCTGTTTTTATCGTTATCGTCTTAGCGCAGGGAGACAGGCTCAACCAGAATCGGACGATTGCGCGGGCGGCGGCGCCGCATCGGGGTTCAGGCTTTTCAGCGCGGCCTCGCATTTGCGCTGCAAGTGCTGCCGCATGATGCCCGCCAGCCGGTCCGCGTCGCGCGCGTCCAGGGCCTCGGCCATCTCGATGTGTTCCCGCATGGCCAAGTCCCACTTCTGCCGGTTCTCGTTCGACACGAAGCGCAGGTTCTGGATGCGCGCGTTTTGCGCGTCGTACAACTGCTTGAGCAGGCTGTTGTGCGAAGCCAGGCTGATGCGTTCGTGGATCTCGCGGTTGGTGTGGAAGTAGGTGGGCAGGTCGTGACGCGCGTGGCTGGCCATCATTTCGTAGGTCAGCGCGCGGATCTCGGCAATTTCAAGGTCGGTGGCGCGTTCGCACGCCAGCCGGCACGACATGGCTTCCAAGCCGCCGATGACTTCAAAGGCCTCGCGGATATTCGCTTCCGACAGCGCCACGACTTGCGCGCCTCGGTTGGGTTCGATCTGCACCAGGCCTTCGGCCGCCAATACGCGGAAGGCTTCGCGCATCGGGGTGCGCGACACGCCCAAGAGATCGCACAGGGCGCGTTCGTTCAAGCGGGAACCGGGGGGAAATTCACCTTGGATGATGCGTTCGCGCAGCGCGCTGGCTACCGTGCCGGGCAGCGTGCGGCCGTTGCCGGTGGCACGTGGCGCGGTGGGCGCGGCGGCGTCGGGCGTGGCGGAATCGGCGCGTGCCGACCTGGCCAAATCCGGCATCAGGCTAGGATTGCTGCTCATTGGTATACCAACATTTCCCCGTGTTTTTTTGCACTATAAACCTGTCGCCACGACTTCCATGATGGGTGTATACCCTAGGTTATCGATGCAAAAACAATGGGATAGAGTGGCGCATGCCGCAAGTACGCCTGCCCGGTCCATGCCGTTTAAAAAGCCGTTTGAACCGTCGCGCAGCTTTCGTTGGTATACAAAAAATTCCACTCTGGGGCGACGCATGCTTTCCCTGAATTCCCATCTGTCCGGCCGGCACTTCTTGCAGATTCCGGGGCCCACGAATGTGCCCGACCGTGTCTTGCGCGCCATCGATCAACCCACCATCGACCATCGCGGACCCGAATTCGGCGCGCTGGGTCGGGCGGTGCTGGAAGGCGCGAAGCACGTCTTCCAGACGCAATCACCCGTGGTGATTTTTCCGTCGTCAGGCACGGGCGCCTGGGAAGCGGCGCTGGTCAATACGCTGTCGCCCGGCGACCGCGTGCTGATGGTGGAAACCGGGCACTTCGCCAGCCTGTGGAAGAAGCTGGCGGGGCGCTTGGGGCTGGACGTGGATTACGTGGAAGGCGACTGGCGCCATCCCGTTGACGCCGCCGTGATCGGCGCGCGCCTGGCCGAAGACACGCAACACCGCATCAAGGCCGTGTGCGTGGTGCATAACGAAACGTCCACCGGCGTCACCAGCAACATCGCCGCCGTGCGCGCCGCCATCGACCGCGCCGCGCATCCCGCGCTGCTGATGGTGGACACGATTTCTTCCCTGGGTTCCATTGATTACCGCCACGACGAATGGGGCGTGGACGTAACCGTGGCCGGCTCGCAAAAGGGCTTGATGCTGCCGCCGGGCCTGGCGTTCAACGCCGTCAGCGCGCGTGCGCTGGCCGCCGCCGATACCGCGCGCCTGCCGCGTTCGTACTGGGACTGGGGCGAAATGCTGACGGCCAACGCCAAGGGCTATTTTCCGTACACGCCGTCCACCAATCTGCTGTACGGCCTGCATGAAGCGCTGGCCATGCTGCAAGCCGAAGGCCTGCCGCGCGTGTTCGCGCGCCACGAACGCCACGCGCACGCCACGCGCCTGGCCGTGGCGGGTTGGGGGCTGGAACTGTTGAGCCTGGACCCGGCCGCCCACAGCCCCGCGCTGACCGCGGTGATGATGCCCGAGGGCCATAGCGCCGACGCGCTGCGCAAGGTGATTCTGGAACGCTTCGATATGTCGCTGGGGCAGGGCCTGGGCAAGCTTTCCGACCGTATTTTCCGCATCGGCCACCTGGGCCACTTCAACGACCTGACGCTGTGCGGCACGTTGGCCGGCGTCGAAATGGGGCTGGCCGCCGCAGGCGTGCCGCATCGTTCCGGCGGTGTGCAGGCGGCGATGGAATTTCTGGCGCGCACGCCCGAGGGCGCGGCGGCGGCTTGAAGATCAAGCAAGACAAAGACAACACGAAGGGAAACCATGAACACGCTTATGCAGCAGGCGATTGAATTCGCCAATGAACACGAATCCACCTGGGACCGCAGCGTCAAGGGCAACTTTGGCGTGCACCTGAACGACCCGCCGCCCTGGAACCGCCTGCTGGGCCCCATCCATGATCGTGGCCCGGTGTCGGGCGTGGTGGTGGTGGACGGCAAGACGGTAGCGTCCTGGGGCGAGCCCGAGCGCGCCGACCTGACCTTCAGCGTGGCCAAGCTGTACCTGGCCATTCTGGCCGGCGTGGCGCATGACCGTGGGCTGTTGCCCGACGTGGACGAGCCCGTGGGCAAGCGCGTGCCGGGCATTGGTTTTGACGAAGGCCAGAACGCCGACATCACCTGGCGCCATCTCTTGCAGCAGACGAGCGAATGGGAAGGCGAGCGCTTTGGCGTGTCGGACCAGGCAGACCGTTATCGCGCCGTGACCTTCGGCGTGCCGCCGGACGGCAAGAAGGGCGATGCGCGGCCGTTGCAGCGCCCGGGTACATATTGGGAATACAACGACGTCCGCATCAACCAGTTGTCGTATGCGCTGTTGCACCTGTTCCGTAAGCCCTTGCCGGACGTCTTCCGCGAAGCCGTCACGCGCCCGATCGGCGCCAGCGAAGATTGGCAATGGGTGGGCTACGACACCGCCTGGGTCGAGATCGACGGCCAACGCATGCCGTCGGTGCCGGGCGGTTCGCATTGGGGCGGCGGCATGTCCATCAGCGCGCGCGACCAGGCCTTGATTGGTCAGATGCTGTTGAATGACGGCCAGGCCGCGAATGGTGAACGGATTCTGTCGCGTGAATGGATCCAGGCGATGCGCACGCCTTGCGCGATTGCGCCGTACTACGGTTATCTGATCTGGCTGAACCACGAAGGCCGCGTGTTCCCCAGCGTGCCGGCTTCGAGCTTCTTCGGCGTGGGCGCGGGTAGTTCGTTCACGTGGGTGGAACCGGAGCGGAAAATGGTCGTTATTGTGCGTTGGCTGAACTCGGCGCACGCTGATGCGCTGTTTGGGAAAATTTTGGCGGCGGTGGATGCGGGCGAGGCTGCTTGATGGGTTACGCGCGTTGCGCCTTGGCGTTCTTTTGACGTGGGTCTTCGCGCTTCACCCATCCTACGGATGAGAGGGAAGCCGCCCCATGAAATATCGGCGACGAGGTGTAGGATGGGTGGAGCGCGCGAAACCGCCAGCTAGCAAGCAGGTGCCGAACGCGCGCAACCCATCACGCAGCGCAACGGTTTTCTTGCGGCGGCACCTACAGCTTTCTTGCGGCGGCTCCTATAGCTTTCTTGCGGCGGCACCTATATATAGGTACCGCCGCAAGCCTTCTCCAGGAAGCGCCGCAGCGCCTTCGCTATGAATCGCCGCGAGGCCCGCGCTGCTTGATGGGTTGCGCGCGTTCCGCCTTGTTTTTCTTCTGACGTGGGTTTTCGCGCTTCACCCATCCTACATTTGAAAGGGAACTGTCCCATGAAATACCGTCGACTGGGAAACAGCAATCTTCGCGTTTCACCCTTGTGCCTGGGCACCATGATGTTTGGCGAGCAGACGCCGGATGACGAGGCCGCGCGCATCGTCGCGTCGGCGCGCGATCATGGCGTCAACTTTATCGATACGGCCGATGTCTACAACGAAGGCCGCTCGGAAGAAGTGGTGGGCAAGCTGCTGCAAGGGCAGCGCCACGACTGGGTGTTGGCCAGCAAGATCGGCAACCCGGTCGGCAAGGGGCCGAACCAGTCGCATTACTCGCGCCAGTGGCTGATGCGCGGCGTGGAGCAAAGCCTGGCGCGCATGGGTACGGACTTCATGGACATCCTGTACCTGCACCGCGACTTTCACGAAGAAAATCTGGAAGAGGCGCTGTGGGCGCTGGGCGACCTGATCCGTGCGGGCAAGCTGCGCAGCTTTGGCTTGTCGAACTTCCGGGGATGGCGCATTGCCGAAGTGATGCGTCTTTGCGAAAAGATGGGCGTGCCGCAGCCGGTGGTGTGCCAGCCGTACTACAACATGCTGAACCGCGGTCCGGAAGTTGAAATCCTGCCGGCGTGCAAGCATTACGGCCTGGGCGTGGTGCCTTACAGCCCCATCGCGCGTGGCGTGCTCACGGGCAAGTATCTGCCGGGCCAGGCGCCCGCCGCCGATACCCGTGCCGGGCGGGGCGATCGCCGCATGCTGGCCACGGAATTCCGCGAAGAGTCGCTACAGATTGCCCAGCAACTGGTGCAGCACAGCGCCGCGCGCGGTGTGTTGCCGGGCCATTTTGCAACCGCCTGGGTCTTGGCCAATCCGGTCATCACCGGCGTGATCGCCGGCCCGCGCACGCTGGCGCAAATGGACGACTACTACGCGGCGCTGGATGTCACCATCACGCCCGAAGACGAAGCCATCGTGGACGGCTGGGTCGTCCCTGGCCACGCCTCCAGCCACGGCTACAACGACCCGAACTACCCGTTCTTCGGTCGCCCCGTCGCCAGCGCCTGATCAGGCCGGCGCGCCCTGTGCCGGGGCGCGCACCGGTTCGCTGGCGATGCCGTGCAGCATCATCTGCTCGACCACGGACGCAATGCCCAGCCGTGCGACGCGCCCGCGTCGCTCGGCGTCCACCATGCTGGTCAGCACGCCGAAGAACATCTCGGTCAGCGCCGCCGCCGTGATGTCCACGCGGAAGGCGCCCTCGCGCTGGCCGCGCAGAAAAAAAGCATCCAACGATTCCTGGTAGCCCGACCAACTGCTCATGATGTCGGGCTGCTGCTCGTTGTCGGGCTTCCAGTGGTACATCAGGAACGCCGTCAATTCCTTGTGCGCCATGTTCTGCTGAATCAGGTTGCGTAGCGCCTCGCGCGGCGGCGCGCTATCCAGATGCGAATCCGCCAGCGCCTTCTTCATGATGTGCGCGCAATGCGTCGTGAGCCGCAGGACCAGTTGGTCCCGCGTCTGACAGAAGCGGTATAGCGTCGCCTTGCTGACGCCCACGGCCTTGGCCAGGTCCTGCAAGGTGGCGCGCGGCTGGTCCACCATCGCCAACGCCAACGCGACCAAAAAGCGCTCGTGTCCTGAATCGTCAGACATCGCTTTCCCCAGTTATGTGTGTGAGATCCCCATTTGCGGGGTATTGGAGCATGCAGGATTCAGCTTGTGCAAACTTTCGCGGATTTGACAAGAAACGACTTGTTAATGGCCTTTGATAATCTTTTGACAATCAAATGAATCAAGATTGATTCAAATCAATCTTTCCAGTAGCATCCGCAGCTTGGTGAAAAAACGGTGCCGCGGGGCGCAAGGTAAAAAAATGAAGATTCAGATGAAGCGGCGCTTGCCCGTGACGGCATTGGTGACGGCCCTGGGCTTGACCCTGGGTTTGGCGGGTTGCGGGGGCGAAAGCTCCAACCAGGCGCAGGCTGACACGCCGCGTCCGGTGCAGGTGGTTGAGGTGCAAGCGCAGCGCTATGCGCTGTCCAGCACCTTGCCCGGGCGCGTCGAACCGGTTCGGGTGGCCGAAGTGCGCGCCCGCGTGGCGGGCATCGTGCTGACCCGCAACTTTGAAGAAGGCGCCGACGTGAAGGCGGGCGATGTGCTGTTTCGCATCGACCCCGCGCCGTTCAAGGCCGCGCTGTCGCGCGCCCAGGGCGAGCTGGCCAAGGCGGATGCCGCCGTGGCCGACGCGCAAGCCATCTTGAAGCGCTACACCCCCTTGGTGAAGATTGAAGCCGTTAGCCAGCAGGACTTCGACACCGCCACCACCACGCTGAAAAGTGCCCAGGCCGCGCGCCGGTCCGCCCAGGCCGACGTCGAGACCGCGCAACTGAACCTGGACTACGCCACCGTCAAGGCGCCGATCTCGGGCCGCATCGGCCGCGCGCAGGTCACCGAAGGCGCGCTGGTCGGCCAGAACGAAGCCACCGCCATGGCAACGATCCAGCAACTGGACCCCATCTACGTGGACTTCAACCAGCCCGTGGCCGACATGCTGCGCATGCGCGCGGCGCTGCAAAACGGCAGCCTGGGGCAGGGCGAGGGCGCCAGCATCTCGATCACGATCGACGGCACGGACGAACGCCGCAGCGGCAAGCTGCTGTTCTCGGATATCGCGGTGGACCGCAGCACCGGCCAAGTGTCGGTGCGCGGTGAATTCGCCAACCCCGATGTGTTGCTGTTGCCCGGCATGTACGTGCGCGTGGAAACAAAGCAGGGCGTGGACCCCGACGCCATCCTGGTGCCGCAGCGCGCGGTCACGCGCAGCACCGATGGCAAACCGCAGGTGATGTTGGTGGGCAAGGACGACGTGGTGGAATCGCGCGCGGTGCAAACCGGCACGATGCGCGGCTCGGACTGGCACATCGTCGAAGGCCTGGCGGTGGGCGACCGCGTCATCGTGGGCGGGGTGTCGGCCGCCGTGCCCGGCCAGAAAGTCAGCGTGGCGCCGCCCGCTGAACAAGCACGCGTTGCGGTGAACAACGCGGCAAGTAACGCGGCAAGTAACGCGGCAAGCAACGCGGCCGCCGACCAGGCTCCCGCCCATGCCGCGAACTAAGCAGCCGCCCACGCACCGCGTGCATACCCAAAGGTAGATCATGTCCAAGTTTTTTATTGGCCGCCCCAATTTTGCGTGGGTGGTGGCCATCTTCATTTCGCTGGCGGGCTTGCTGGCGATTCCGTCGCTGCCGGTGTCGCAGTTTCCGGTGGTGGCGCCGCCCCAGGTGACCATTGCCGCCACCTATCCCGGCGCGTCGGCCTCGGTGCTGGTGGACTCGGTGACCAGCGTCATCGAAGAAGAGCTGAACGGCGCCAAGAACATGCTGTATTACGAGTCGTCCAGCAGTTCTAGCGGCAGTGCTGAAATCACCGTCACGTTCGAACCGGGCATGGACCCGGACCTGGCGCAGGTTGACGTGCAAAACCGCATCAAGAAGGCCGAAGCACGCTTGCCGCAGGCGGTGACGCAGCAGGGCTTGCAGGTGGAGCAGGCCAGCTCGAACTTCCTGATGATCTACGCGCTGACCTACAAGGGCGAAGACGCGCACAAAGACGTGGTGGGCTTGTCGGACTACGCCGCGCGCCACATCAACAACGAAATCCGCCGCGTCAAAGGCGTGGGCAAGGTGCAGTTCTTTGGCGCTGAAGCGGCCATGCGCGTGTGGATCGACCCGCAGAAACTGCTGGGCGTGGGCCTGTCGGTGGCGGACGTCAACGCGGCTATCGCGGCGCAAAACGTGCAGGTGCCGGCCGGCAGTTTCGGCAGCCGCCCCGGTTCGCCCGAACAAGAATTGACGGCCACGCTGGCGGTCAAGGGCATGCTGGATTCGCCCGAGGAATTCGGCAACATCGTGCTGCGCGCGAATGCCGATGGCTCGGTCGTGCATCTGTCGGACGTGGCGCGCCTGGAAGTGGGGCGCCAGAGCTACGACTTTGAAACGCGCCTGAACGGCAAGAAGTCGGTGGGCGCAGCGGTGCAATTGGCGCCCGGCGCCAACGCCATCGATACGGTCAAGGCCGTGAAGGCGCGCTTGCAGGAATTGTCCGCCTCGTTCCCCGAGGACGTGGAATTCTCGGTGCCTTTTGATACGTCGCGCTTTGTCAGCGTGGCCATCACCAAGGTCGTGCATACGCTGCTGGAAGCCATGGTGTTGGTCTTCCTGGTGATGTTCCTGTTCCTGCAGAATTTCCGCTACACGCTCATCCCGACCATCGTCGTGCCGGTCTGCCTGTTGGGCACGTTCGCGGTGATGTCGGTGCTGGGGTTCTCGGTCAACATGATGACGATGTTCGGCATGGTGCTGGCCATCGGGATCCTGGTGGACGACGCCATCGTGGTGGTCGAAAACGTGGAACGCATCATGGCCGAAGAGGGCTTGCCCCCGCGCGAGGCCACGATCAAAGCCATGGAGCAGGTGTCGGGCGCCATCATCGGCATCACGCTGGTGCTGTCCGCCGTGTTCCTGCCGCTGGCCTTCATGAGCGGCTCGGTGGGCGTCATCTACCAACAGTTCTCGCTGTCGCTGGCGGTGTCGATTCTGTTCTCGGGCTTCTTGGCGCTGACCTTCACGCCCGCCTTGTGCGCCACCTTCCTCAAGCCTATCCCGAAGGGGCATCACGACGAGAAGAAGGGCTTCTTTGGCGGCTTCAATCGCATGTTCAACCGCCTGACCGGGCGCTTCGAAGCGCTGAACTCGCGGCTGGTCAAGCGCACCGGCCGATACATGGTGATCTATGTGGCCATCGTGGCGGTGCTGGGCGTGTTGTACGTGCGCGTGCCGGAATCCTTCGTGCCGGCCGAAGACCAGGGCTACGTCATTGTTGACGTGCAGTTGCCGCCGGGCGCTACCTACAACCGCACCGACAAGGTCGTGGCGGATGTCGAGGAACACCTGATGTCGCTGGACGCGATGGGCGACGCCTTTACCGTGATGGGCTTCAGCTTTTCGGGCACCGGCCAGAACGCGGGCATTGCCTTCCCCACGCTGAAAGACTGGTCTGAACGCGGCAAGGGCCAGGCCGCCTCCGATGTGGCGGCGGGCGTGAACGAACGCTTCGCGGTGATCCCGGACGGTTCCATCATGGCCGTGAACCCGCCGCCCATCGACGGCCTGGGCAACTCAGGCGGCTTTGCGCTGCGCCTGCAAGATCGGGGCGGCTTGGGCCGCCAGGCGCTGACCGATGCACGCAACCAATTGCTGGCCAAGGCCAATAGCTCGCCCGTCATCGCCTACGCCATGATGGAAGGCCTGGCCGACGCGCCGCAGTTGCGCCTGGACATCGACCGCCAGAAGGCCGAGGCGCTGGGCGTGGGCTTTGACACGATCAGCACGGCGATCTCGGCGGCCTATGGCTCGGCCACCGTCAACGACTTTGCCAACGCCGGGCGCTTGCAGCGGGTGGTGGTGCAGGCCGACGTGCGTGACCGCATGACGCCCGAAAGCATCCTGATGCTGAACGTGCCGAACAAGTCGGGCGGCATGGTGCCGCTGTCGGCCTTCGTCAAGACCGATTGGGAAAACGGCCCCGTGCAGATTTCCCGCTACAACGGCTACCCCGCGTTCAAGATCGCGGGCGACGCGATGCCGGGGCACAGCACGGGCGAGGCCATGGCCGTGATTGAACAGATCGTGTCCGAACTGCCCAACGGCATCGGCTACGAATGGACCGGCCTGTCGTATCAGGAAAAGTTTGCCGGCGCGCAGGCGCCCATGCTGTTCGCGCTGGCGTTTCTGGTGGTGTTCCTGCTCATGGTGGCGCTGTATGAAAGCCGGGCCATTCCGGCGTCGGTGACGCTGATTGTGCCGATT
>Ga0160437_1001529_pt1 | contig 10416 bp, 7 predicted proteins | sample HID1975I_E0MG_FD_108227 | JGI IMG/M metagenome (GOLD analysis project Ga0160437, IMG submission 108227) | Enriched soil microbial communities from UW Madison campus, WI, USA - HID1975I_E0 MG | ecosystem: Environmental > Terrestrial > Soil > Unclassified | place: USA: Madison, Wisconsin... | reverse complement strand
GCTCCACCGGCTTGCTGCCGGTCGGGTTGACGATCAGGTGGCGGATGTCGTCGACCGAAGACCGCTCGGACTCCTGCAGGCGCACCAGCACGTCGATCTTGCGGTCGCGGAAGCTGTAGCGGGTGGCGACGTTGCCCTTGACCTTGTTGACCACCGCGTCGGCGATCTGGCGCGTGGTCAGGCCGAGCGCGGCGGCACGGTCCTGGTCGAACACCACCTGGATCTCGGGGAAGCCCTGCTCCACCGACGACTTGACGTCGGCGTAGTGCCCGTTCTGCCGCAGCATGTCGGCCAGCCGGTTGCCGGCCACGCGGATCTGGTCGAGGTTGTTGCCCTCGATCTCGACTTCCAGCGGCGGCGACAGCGCGAACAGCTCCGGGCGCGCGAAGTCGACCTGTGCCTCCGGCCACGCCTGCATGGTCTTGCGCAAGCCTTCGACCAGCTCCGGTTCGCGGCTGGCCTCGTCCATCACCACGGTGAGCTTGCCGATGTTCTCGCCGCTCTCGGTCGGGCTGGCATCGAGCCGCGTGCCGGTGCCGGACACGCCGTACAGCAGGCGCACGCCCTCGTCGCCGGCGTGCTGGCGCTGCACTTCGCGCACCAGCGCGTCGGTCCGCGCCAGCGGCGTGCCCGGCGGCAGCCGCGCGGTCATCTCGAAGCGGTCCTGCGCCAGCTGCGGGATCAGGTCCGCGCCCAGCAGCGGCACCACCGCCAGGGTCGCGGCGAAGGCGATCGCGGCCACGCCCAGCACCGGCCAGGGCCGCGACAGCGCCGCAGGCAGCATCCGCATGTAGCCGGCCTCGGCGCGGTTGTAGGGTGCCATCGCCAGGTCGCTGGCCTTGCGCATCACCGGGCCGACCACCGCGGTGATGCCGCGGAACACGCGCACGACCGACCACACGATCGCGAAGAAGCCGTAGCGGAACACCGCACCCACGCCGCGCCCGGCCAGCGCCGCCGGCTTCTGCCAGCGGCTCTGCGGACGCCAGGCCTCGCGCGGCGGCTCGTCGGGGAACTGCATCGGCGGCCGTCCCTTGAGTGCGCTGAGCATCGGGATCAGGGTCATCGACACCACCAGCGACACCGCGATGGCGATCGCCACGGTCAGCGCCTGGTCGCGGAACAGCTGCCCGGCGATGCCTTCGACGAACACCAGCGGCAGGAACACCGCGATCGTCGTCAGCGTCGAGGCGACCACCGCCATGAACACTTCGCGGGTGCCGGCGATCGCCGACTCCAGCACGCCCAGCCCGCGTTCGCGCGCCTTGGCGATCGATTCGAGCACCACGATCGAGTCGTCCACCACCAGGCCGGTGGCCAGTGCCAGGCCGCCCAGCGACATCACGTTGAGGCTCAGCCCCAGCTGGCCCATGAAGAAGAACGTGGTGATGATCGAGATCGGCAGCGACAGCGAGATGACGAACGTGCTCCAGCCGTCGCGCAGGAACAGGAAGATGATCAGCACCGACAGCAGGCCGCCGATCACCGCGTCGAGCTTGACGTCGCTGATCGCATTGCGGATGAAGACCGACTGGTCCTCGACCACGGTCAGCTCGATGTCGCCCGGCATCTGCTCGCGGACGGTCTTCAGCCGCGCTTCCAGCGCGTCGGCGGTGGCCACGGTGTTGGCGTCGCCTTCCTTGTAGACGGCCATTTCCACCGCCTCGCGGCCGCCCGTGCGGATCACCGCTTCGCGCTCCTTGTAGCCCTGGCTGACCCGGGCCACGTCCTTCAGCCGCACCTGCGCGCTGATCCCGCCACCGCTGTCGCCGCGCAGCGCGGCGATCACGTTCGGGTCGCGGCTGCCGAGGATCGCCGACATCAGCTGGCTGTTGTCGCCGGTCGACGATGACGAACCGCTGCTCGAACCGCCCGCCGTGGTCAGCAGCATCTCGCGCATCTGCTCGACCGTTGCGAACTGGTTGACCGTGCGCACCAGGTAGCGTCGCGTGCCCTCTTCCAGGCGCCCGCCGGACAGGTTCACGTTTTCCTGCTGCAGGCGCTGGATCACGGTATCCAGCGACAGCCCCAGCTGGGCCAGCTTGCGCTGGTCGATGTCGACCTGGATCTCGTCCTCCAGACCGCCGCCGACCTTCACCGCCGCCACGCCGGAGACCGGTTCCAGCTTGCGCTTGAGGTCCTCGTCGGCGTAGCGCCGCAGTTCCATCAGGCGCCGCACGGCGTCGGCCTCGCCGCCGCTTTCGTTCTTCGAGGACAGCGCCAGGCGCATGATCGGCTGCGTGGACGGGTTGAAGCGCAGCAGCACCGGCGGATCGGCGTCGAGCGGCAGCTGCAGCGTTTCCATCTTGTCGCGTACGTCCAGCCCGGCCTGCTGCATATCGGTACCCCAGGCGAACTCGAGCACGACGTCGCTCTGCCCGGTGCGCGAGATCGACTTGAGCTTGCGCAGCCCCTTGACGATGCCCAGCGCCTCCTCGGCCGGCTGCGAGATCAGGGTCTCGACCTCGGCGGGCGCGGCGCCCTCGTAGTCGGTGCGCACGGTGAGCGTGGGATAGCTCAGGTCAGGCAGCAGTTCGACCTTGAGCCCGGACAGCGAGATCAGGCCGAACAGCACCAGTGTCAGCGTCATCATCGCGATGGTGACGCGGCGGCGGGTGGCGAATTCGATCAGGTCGAACCCGCGCGCCGCGGGGACGGCGTCGTGCCCTGCCATCAGCGCGGCGCCTGCGCGGCCGGCGCCTTCGCCTTTGCGTCAGCCTGCGCGGGCGCGTCACGGTCGAGGACCTGGACCGTGCTGCCCTCGCGCAGCGCGGCCTTGCCGGCCACGACCACGGCGTCGCCTTCCTTCAGCCCTTCGCGGACCTCCACCCAGCCCGAATCGTCGTAGCCAAGCTTCAGCACCGTGCGCGCGGCCTTGCCGTCGCGGGCGACGTAGACCGCCGGCTCGCCGCCGTCTTCCAGCAGCGCCGCGCGCGGGATCACCAGCGCGTCGGCGCGCTGGTCGTAGTTGATGCTCAGGCGGCAGAACATGCCCGCGTGCAGGTCGCCCTGGCCTGGGAACGCGGCGACCACGCGGAACGTGCCCGTGCCCGTGTCCACCACCGGCGACACGCGGTCCACGGTGCCTTCAAAGGTGCGCCCCGGCAGTGCATCGGCCGCCAGGGTCACCGACTGCCCCGCCTGCAGCTTGGCCAGCTCGCGCTCGGGCACGTTGAGCGTCACCTCCAGCCGGCTGCCGTCGACGATGCGGAAGATCGGCGAGTTGATCTGGACGAAGTTGCCCGGCTTGATGTCGCGCGAGGCGACCACGCCGGAAATCGGCGCGGCCACGCTGGTGTACGACAGCTCCAGCCTGGCCATGTCCCAGGCGGCGCGCGCGTTGGCCAGGTCGTACTTGAGCTGGTCGAGGTCGTTGGCGCTGACCATCTGCTGCGCTTCCAGCTGCACGGCGCGCTTGTAGTTGGCTTCCAGCTTGCGCACCTGCGCCGCGGCCTGCGCGACCTGCAGGCGCGCGCGATCCGAATCCAGGCGCACGAGCACCTGCCCGGCCTTCACCTGCTGGCCTTCCTCCGCGAACACCTCCATCGCAATACCCGAGGTCTTGGCCACCACCTGCGCCTCGGCGCGTGCTTCCAGCGCGCCGGTGCCGGTGTAGCTGGCCGCGACTGCGCGCCGGGTGGCCTTGGCGACTTCCACCGGGACGGCGTCGGCGCCCTTCGCCGCCTCCGCCGCCCTGGCCTGGGCGACGCCCTCGCCGTGGTCCCCGCAGCCGCCCAGCGCAGCCGTGCCGGCCACCAGGACGCCCGCCAGCAATGCCTTCGCCACGCCTGGAAACATGGTGTTCCTGTCCATCTTCAAAGAGACCCCTACGGTGTTGTAGCAAGGTATATCACCTCGCTCCCGGGCGGCATCCGCCAGAGGTCATGGTGACTGCCGGCGGATGCCGGGCAAGGTGGGGACAGGTGGGTCCCTTTGGGTTGATCTCAAGCTGTCGCTATACTGTTGCGGTTACGCATCGGCAACGCGCGATCGCGTGACCAGCCAGTTCCATTCCAGCCATTCACGATTGCGGATACCGATTATGACGCGACCGCTGCCGATCGCCGCCAGCCTTGTCCTTGCCGTGCTTTCCGTCGCGGCATTTGCCCAGACCGAAACCGCGGCGCCCGAAACCGCCGAGCCCGCCCCGGCCGCGGCGCAGCCGGCCGAGAGTGCCGCTGCCTCCACCGCGCCGACAGGTTCGGCCGAGCGCGGCAAGCAGCTCACCTACACCTGCCAGGGCTGCCACGGCGTCACCGGCTACAAGAATGCATACCCGAACTACCACGTGCCGCGCATCGGCGGGCAGTCGGCGACCTATCTGGTCAACGCGCTGACCGAGTACCAGAAGGGCACGCGCAAGCACCCCACCATGCAGGCACAGGCCCACAGCTTCTCGGAGCAGGACATCGCCGACATTGCTGCCTACCTTTCGGAGCTGAAGCCGTGAGCCGCGCCATGACCCGTACCCCCCTCCTTGCCATCGCCCTCGCCTCCGCCGTCGCGCTCGCGGGCTGCTCCGGCGGCGACACGCCGGTCGAGCACTCCGCGTCGGACCGCAGCGCGGGCCACACTTCCTCCTCGGCCGGCCTGCCCAATGGCCACGTCGACGCCGGCGAACAGCTCGCCCACGCCAAGGGCAAGGCCACCGGCCAGTCCTGCGTGGACTGCCACGGCGAGGAAGGCAACGCGCCCATCGACGCCAGCTACCCGAAGCTCGGCGGCCAGTACTACGACTACATCGCGCATTCGCTGCAGGAGTACCGCGACGGCAACCGCGAGCACGCGCTGATGTCGCAGCAGGCCAAGGACCTGACCGACCAGCAGATCGCCGACCTGGCGGCCTACTTCGGTTCGCGCCAGACGCACCTGCGCGACCTGCACGGCGTCAACAAGTAGTCGTTCCGCGCAGTCGCCTGCTGGCGACACGCTCGAAAAGGCCCGCGCTTGCGGGCCTTTTTTGTTTTTCTCCGATCCCGGGGCCACGCTTCCAGCGGGCTGTCCGGTTGCACTCCGCACAGCCCGCTGACGGGCCCGCTTAGGCCAGCTACTGCGACCCCGGCGGCTTGCCCAGCGCACCCTGGTTTTCCTGCAGCTCGGGCTTGAACGGCACGTCGGGCGGTTCGCGCGCCTCGGCTTCCACGTCCTGCAGGTTGGGATCGGTGATGTCGCAGGCGCCGCCCAGCGCCAGCAGCACGACCGAGCACTTGATGGTCTTGCTGGTGCCGGGGATCGGGATCAGGACTTCCTTGATGCTCCGGCGCACCCATTCCTGCAGCAGGGTCTCGTTGGGCACCCAGAACTTGTCGAAGGCAGTCGGCGTGTAGTCGATCGGCGGGCGCTTGAGCCAGGTGCCGTTGCGGTCGATCTTCTCGAAGTCCTCGGTGATCGTCCCCGGCGGCAGGCCGCCACCGACCTTGCCGTCGCCGGACGCCAGCTTCGGTGAGCCGTCGGCGTTGAACAGTCCGGACGTGCCCGCCTGGCCGCCGGGACGGTTGCGGTCGGACATGCCCCAGTCGTCGCCCGGCTTCGGCGACGGCAGCGCACCGGGATCCGGCACGGGACTGGTCCCGCTGCCGGCGGCGGTCGCCGACGGACGCGTGCCCTGGCTGGCGCTTTCGCGGCCGCTGGACGGGCGTTCCTGCGCCGCCGTGCCCGCCTGCGACGACGATGATGGCTTCGTGGCGGCGCCGGTTTCACCCTCGTCCGGCTGGGCCGACGGCGCGGTGCCGGAAGCCGCCGGCCTGGGCGCCGGAATGCTGCGGGTAGCCACCGACGGCGCCTGCGCCGGCCGCAGGTCGGGTGCGGCGATCGGTGGCGCTGGCGTACGCGGCACTTCGACCGGCGACAGCGGCGCGGGAATCTCGCGGACCGCGACTTCCGCTTCCTGTCGCGGCAGTTCCACCGACGCCGCCGGCGTCGCGACCTCGCGCGGCTGCGGGGCCGTGACCGGCGCCGGCACTTCCACCACTTCGATCGCGGGCGCGGGCGCGGCCAGTTCCGGTACGCGCACGTCGCGCAGGGGAACCTCGGCCATGCGCACGGGCGGCATGGTGAAGGTCGTGTCCGGCTGCGGGGTTTCCGTCACCTGCAGCGGCTGCTGTACCGGTGGCAGCTCGACGACCGGCTCCGGCACCTGCGGCGAAAGCGTCGGCCGCTCCGGTTCGGGCCGCGTGATCTGCGGCGGCGTCGGCTGCGTGGCGACTTGCTGCTCCGGCTGTGGCTGCGGCGGCATGGGCGCCGCCGGCTGCGGCGTGCGGTCCTCGCCCTGCGCCGCGGCGGCGGGCGTTTCCTCGGCGACGGCCTCGCCCTGCGGCGGCCCGCCGCCTTCGTCTTCCGGCGTGCCTTCGCCGATGAACTCGACCTGGATCACCTCTTCGCCGGCGCTGGCCTCGCCCTGCTCGGGAATGGCCATGATGCGCACGTAGGCCAGGTAGGCCAGGAACAGCGCGAAGAACAGGTGCGCCAGCAGCGTTATCGCCATGGCCAACACGCGCAGCCCGCGCTCGTCCTCGCTGGCCGGATGCCACTGCTGGCGCCAAAGCGTGTTGAAGGCCCGCCAGCGGTCGAGCGTCGCGGTCGCGCGCGGCGGCAGCTTCGGCTCGCGCGCCATGAAAATGGCGATGAATGCCCCGGCCGTGGCGCCGGTCACGGCGCCGACGCGTACCTTCAGCGCATCGAACCACGCCGTCCAGCCGGGCGGGAATTCGCCGGGCGCGCGACCCGGACGCAGGGATCGCCTGCGGCGGCACCACAGGGCTTCGATCAGGTCGGCGGAAGAAAACGTCATCCAGCAGCCGCCGGCGCCATCACCGCGTCACGCGGAACCGCGCGCGATGTACGGCGCCGTGCCGCTGTCGTGGTCGGTGGCGTCGCGCACCGCGGTCACGCCGGGCACCTTCTCCAGCAGGGTCTTCTCGATGCCCTGCTTGAGGGTGACGTCGGCCATGCCGCAGCCGTGGCAGCCGCCGCCGAAGCGCAGCACCACGACGCCTTCGGCGGTGACTTCCTGCAGCGCCACGTTGCCGCCGTGGCTGGCCAGCTGGGGATTGATCTCGTGCTCGATGAGCCAGCGCACGCGCTCGACCAGCGACGCGGACTCGGCGGGCGCCTCGCCCTTGATCTTCGGCGCCCGGATCTGCAGCTGGCCGCCGGTGGCCTGGGTGGCGTAGTCGATCTGCGCGCCGTCGAGGTACGGCGCGCTGTCGGCGTCGAGCCAGAGAGTGAAGCCGTCGCAGTCGATCGCCCACTCGTCGCCGTGCAGGTCGCCGGGCTCGGCGAACTCGAGCCGCACGTCCGCCTTCACCGTGCCCGCGTCCCTGGCCGCCAGCCGCACGCCCATGCCGGGCACGGCCTCGCGTTCGATCAGCTTGCGGAAATGCGCCTGCGCGGATTCTGAAATGTCGATCATTGCGTGCTGCCCTGCCGTCTGTGGCCGGCGCGCGCGGCGATATCCGCGCGGATTCGGAAGTTGCCGACCGTGGCGCGTATTCTAGCGAGCCTGCCGATCCACGTTCGTTCCGGTTCCGTAAAACCGGCGCGGCCGGCAATCCCCGTTCAGCACGCCGCCAGCGCGGCCAGTCCGACAGGAGCCGACATGACCGACCTGATCCCCCTCGCCCAGGCCCGCTGCGCGGCGCGCAAGGGCAGCGAACACAAGCTCACCCAGGCCCGTATCCAGGAGCTGCTGCCGCAGGTGCCGGGCTGGGAACTGCTCGAGGACGGCCACGCGCTGGGCAAGACATACCGGTTCAAGGACTACTACCACACGATGTCGTTCGTGAACGCGCTGGCGCACATGGCCAACCGCGAGGACCATCATCCGGATCTTGGCGTGCACTACGACCGCTGCGTGGTGCGGTATTCCACGCACGACGTCGGCGGCCTGAGCGAGAACGACTTCATCTGCGCGGCGAAGGCCGAGCTGCTGGCCGGATAAGTCCGCCCAGCCCCGTGGGAGCGGCCAAGGCCGCGACAGGCCTTGCCGAGAAGGCATCGCGGCCCATGGCCGCTCCCACCGCCACTGCCCGCCGATGTTTCAGCCGCTGGTGAACTGCTCGGCGAGCATCCGCTCCTCGAGATTGTGCTCGGGATCGAACAGCAGGGTCACGGTGCGGTCGCGCGATTCGCGGATCGTCACTTCCACCACGTCGCGCACCTCGTGCGAATCGGCCGTCGCGCTCACCGGCCGCTTGTAGGGATCGACGACGTGGAAGCGGATCTCGGTGTCGGCCTTGAGCACGGCGCCGCGCCAGCGCCGCGGGCGGAAGGCCGCGATCGGGGTCAGCGCCACCACGTTCGAGCCCAGCGGCAGGATCGGCCCGTGCGCGGAAAAGTTGTAGGCGGTGCTGCCCGCGGGCGTGGCGACCAACACGCCATCGCTGATCAGTTCGTCCAGGCGCGTCTGTCCGTTGAGGTCGATGCGCAGGTGCGCGGCCTGCCGGGTCTGCCGCAGCAGCGACACCTCGTTGTAGGCCAGCGAGCCCACGCTCGCGCCCGATTCGGTCTGCGCCAGCATTTCCAGCGGCCGCAGCACCGCCGGCTCGGCCGCGGCGAGGCGTTCGAGCAGGACGCCGGCCGCGTCTTCGGCGCGGTAGTGGTTCATCAGGAAGCCCACGCTGCCCAGCTTCATGCCGTACACCGGCTTGCCCAGGCTGCCGTGGCGGTGCAGCGTCTGCAGCATGAAGCCGTCGCCACCCAGCGGACACAGCACGTCGGCCTCTTCCGGCGCGTGCTGGCCGTGCGCGCCCGACAGCGCGGCCAGTGCCGCCTGCGCGTCGTCGGTCTGGCTGGCAAGGAAGGCGATGCGTGGATTCGCGGTCATTGGCGGCTCCGTGGACGAGCCACGAGCATAACCCGGGCCGCGTGCGCGGCCCGGGTCCCGGTCATCTCCATGCTGCCGGCGGCGCGATTCGGCGCGCCGCCGGCGATCCCGCGCGGCGTCAGCCGTTGACGGTCAGCTGCGCAAGCCGGCGCACGGCCACCGACGCGGTCGGGTAGTCGAGCGTCTTCTGCGCGGCCAGTTCGCCCAGCATCGACAGCGTGAAGCGCAGGGCCGCGTCGTCGCGGCCGATCCACGCCTGCACCTTGGCATCGGCGCCGCTGCCGCGGGTCGAGAGCACCTGGCCGACCAGCGCGCGCTGCTGCGCGGCCAGTTCGTCGCGCAGCACGCCGCGCGCGACCGCATGCCAGCGGCCTTCCACCGGCAGCTGGTCGATCTGTTCGACCAGCCACGGCAGCCGCAGCGCGTCGCCGAGGCGGAAGTGCACCTTGGCCACGTCGACCGGCTTGAGCCTGCGCTCGCGCGCGACCTCGATGATGTCGCAGCACGGCTCCAGGTACGGCAGCGCGGCCAGCTGCAATGCCAGTTCCTCCGGCATGCCCTTGCTGCGCCACTCGGCCAGGCTGGCCTCGTAGGCGGGGCGCTGCGAATCGGGCAGGATCGCGTCGCCCGCGCGGATGTCGCGGAAGCCGTCGTGGTAGCGCTCAACAGCCGTGGCGATGCCGGGAATCGCGCCCGGACGCGACAGCAGCCAGCGCGTCATCGAGCGCTGCAGCGACCAGATCACCTGCAGTGCGTCGATCTGCACGGACTCGGGCACCTTGCCGTCGAGCGCGTCGATCCGCGCCCACAGCTCGCGTGCATCGAGCGTCTCGCGGGTGATGGTGAAGGCCTTCGCCACCTCGTCCGGGCCACGGCCGCTGTCTTCCTGCATGCGCAGCAGGAAGGTCGCGCCCATCCGGTTGATGGTGGAGTTGGTGACTGCGCTGGCGATGATCTCGCGCTTCAGGCGGTGCTGCTCCATCGCCTTGGCGTACTTCTTCTGCAGCGGCCCGGGGAAGTAGCGCACCAGTTCCTTGGACAGGTACGGATCCTCGGGGACGTCGGAGTCGACCAGCTGCTGGAACACCACCAGCTTCGCATACGACAGCAGCACTGCCAGCTCCGGCCGCGTCAGGCCCAGGCCGCGCGCCTTGCGCTCGGCGATTTCGGCATCGGACGGCAGGTACTCGATCTGGCGGTCGAGCAGCCCCTGCGACTCCAGCGTCTGGATGAAGTGCTGCTTGGAGCCCAGCCGCGACACGCTCATCCGCTCCATCAGGCTCAGCGCCTGGTTCTGTCGGTAGTTGTCGTTGAGCACCAGTTCGGCGACCTCGTCGGTCATCGACTTGAGCAGTTTGTTGCGCGCCTCGACCTTGAGCTTGCCCGCCTGCACCTCGCCGTTGAGCAGGATCTTGATGTTGACTTCGTGGTCGGAGGTGTCGACGCCGGCGGAGTTGTCGATGAAGTCGGTGTTGATCAGCACCCCGTTGTGCGCCGCCTCGATGCGCCCGCACTGGGTGAAGCCGAGGTTGCCGCCCTCGCCCACCACCTTGCAGCGCAGCTCGCCGCCATTGATGCGGATGGCGTTGTTG
>Ga0160437_1001526_pt1 | contig 10421 bp, 7 predicted proteins | sample HID1975I_E0MG_FD_108227 | JGI IMG/M metagenome (GOLD analysis project Ga0160437, IMG submission 108227) | Enriched soil microbial communities from UW Madison campus, WI, USA - HID1975I_E0 MG | ecosystem: Environmental > Terrestrial > Soil > Unclassified | place: USA: Madison, Wisconsin... | reverse complement strand
CGCCCACCAAGCCCGAAGCTTCGACATCTATGTGCAATACGCGCAAGACGCCGCGCTGCAATGCTGGGAACGCATCCAGCAACAAGGCCAGCCGGTTGAACGCATGCGCGACATGGCGCAACGCACCTCTGCCGAGCAGCGAGTGGACAGCGCCCTGGCCGAGCTGTGGTTCGACCTGTACACCGCGCGCATCGACGCCATGCGCGAAGTGGAAAGCCTGTTGGCCCAGGCGCTGGCGCAACAATGCGAACGCCGCATCGCCGAAACCCGCCAGGAACTCGACGACCGCCAACTGCTGTTGGCGCGCTACGCCGACCACGCCAGCGGCCGCGCGCCCAGCATGGTGTTCAGCGTGCAAAGCCGCCTGGTGGACACCCCGCCCGCGGACGGCGTGGGCAGCGTGCTGGAACGCTCGGTGCTGGAAATGATGCGCGAACAGACGCTGCGCATGCAGCGCACCGATGACGCCTTGAACACGGTGCGCGGTGCGCTGGAAGAAAGAAAGCGCATCGACCGCGCCAAGCGGCTGCTGATCAGCCAGTACGGCCTGACCGAACAGGCCGCGCATGAACGCCTGCAACGCGCGGCCATGGACGGTGGCCTGTCGCTGGCGGACGTGGCGAGGCAGGTGATCGGGCAATTGGGTGGGAACTGAAAGCCAAGGCTTACCGGAACACCCGCTGCGTCCAACTGACCAGCACCCCCATCAAGGCCAGCACGGCCAGCGCGCGGAAGTGGTCCAGGTTGGCCAGCAGCACCGACTGCTGATCCAGGATCTGCGCGATCCGCGCCAGCGCCATGCGCTGCGCCTGCGCGGGGTCGGCCACCGCCGCGTACACGTTGCTGAGCTGCGCCTTGGCCGCTTCAAAATTGGCATTGCCCTCGGCAATGCTCTCCTTCAACACGTTGTAGTGCTTGGTGGTCAGCCACTGCTGGCTGACCGTGGCCGCCATGATGCCCAGCGCCTGCCCCACCTGCGCCAGCATGTTCTTGACCTGCTGCGCGTGCGCGAACACCGCCGCGTCATGGGTCAGCCCCGAAAAGGTATTCATGGCCGTGGCCGGCATGATGATCATGATGAACACGCCATAGCAGGCCAGCGCGGGCAAGACGTCGGTCCAGGGGTCGGCCGTGGGCGTCAGCCCGGACATCAACACGCCGAACGCCGTCAGCGCCACAAAGCCCGCCACGAAGAACTTGCGCGGCGACGGCCAGCGCGCAATCAACTGCGCCATCACCACAAAAGTCAGCACTCCCGCCCCCAGGCCCATCGAAAAGAACATGCCCGTGTTGGACCACGACAGCCCCATCGCGCGTTGCAGCATCTGGGGCACCAGGTAGCCGTTGGCGCCCAGCATCAAATAACTGAACATGAAGAGCGCCAGGCCGCTTAGAAAGCGCACTTCTTTCATGCCGCCCAGCTTGAGCAACGGCGCGCCGTTGCGCGTTTCGGATCGCACGAAGTAGGCCAGCGCCGCCACCCCGGCCACGGCGAACAGCACCAGTTGATGGCGGTCACTGAAGAAGTCGTAATAGGACCGCTGCAAGGCATGCAGCAGCAGGAAACTGCCGATGCCCAATGCCGCGATGGGCGCCAGCCGCGCCTGTCCGGCAACCGTGGCCTGCCCTTGCCTGCTCGGCATGGATAGTGCCACCGGCACCATGGCCAGCACCGACAGCCCCGCCACCAGCCAGAACATCAGCGGCCAGCCATCGTGATCCACCGCCGCCGAGGCCAGCAAGGGCCCCAGCGCCGTGCCGGTACACAGCCCAGTGGCCAAGGCCTTGATGCCGTGAAAGCGCGCCGGACCAGGCGGAATCAAGTTCACCGTCAGCCGCGACGAGGTCAGCATCGCCGCGCAGCCGATCGCCATCAGCACCCGGCCCGTCAGGAAACCCGCCTGGCCCACGGACAACGCACACACCACCGCCCCCATCGCCGCCGCGCCCAAGGACGCCAACAGATAGCGGCGCTGGCCCAGGTGGTGGACCAGCCAACCTTGCAAGGCAATCATCACCACCGCCACGCAGGCGTAGATGACGGCGATGGCCGTGTATTCCTCGGGACTGGCGCCGATCTCGCCCATGATGGGCGTGGCGCCGAAGGTGACCATGCCGTTTTGCAGGAAGTCGATGAAGGTGAGCGCGCCGATGGTCGCCAGCAAGGTCGGGGGTGGTGCCGCGGAAGGCGCAGCGGGGGTAGAAGCAGCAGCAGCTTGCATGGCTGTGGTCCATATTTATGCCCAGGCTGTATATGCCTAGGCAGGTAAATGCTTTTAAAAAAACGGGGCCGAAAAAACGGCTCCGTCTGCTCAGTTCGTTCTCAGTCGGTTTTCGGTTCGTTTTGCGCATTGGCCAGCAGGCGCGACAACAGCAGGTGCAAGGTCTGCGCATCGTCCTCCGAAAACCCCGCCAGCAGGCGCCGCATGACCACGTCCGTCGCCGCGAAGGCTTGCGGCAAGGCGGCTTGGCCCAATTCGGTGAGTTCGATCAGGTGGCTACGGCGGTCGGCTTCGTTTTCCACCCGGCGGATGAAGCCCTTAGCCACGATGCGGTCCAGCAGCCGGGTCATCGCGCCCGAGTCATACGCCAGCACCCGACAGAAGTCGCTGGGCGTACGGCCCCAGCCCCGGGCCAGGCAGTTCAGCACCACGTACTGCGGCATGGTCAGTTCGAACGGCGCCAGTTCACGCTCCAGCGCATCGTGGATGCCGTTGCGCACGGACGTGACCATGAAGCCGAGTTCACCGGTGTAGAACCTGTCCAGCACGGAGGGGGTAGCGGAAGCCATGGGGTCTGATTACGTTGTGGCGCAAGGATGGCGATGGCATGGGGCAACAAGCCCTGTGGATCGCGGTTGGGTGATTTTATCTGCCTAGGCAGTTAAATGGCAAGCGCTGGTTTTGGCGACTGACATCAAGCTCGCCGGCACGATAGGAAATAGCGCCCGCATCAAGGCAAATTCTCCCGGAAGATCACCTGGCTGCGCGCCAATTCCACCCCGTTCATCGCACTGCGCTTGTCGCGCAGGTTGCTGAAAATGCGCACGCAGCTCATCAGCGCTTCCATCGGGCTTTGTGTGATGACGGCGTCCATGGTGCCGTCGATCAGCAGCGAGCGCGTGTCCGGCGTCAACCCGTGGCCGATGAACACCACGCGATGCTGCAAGCCGGCCTCTTTCAAGGCCCGGGCCACGCCGTCGGACGCGCCGCCGATGTTGTAGATGCCCGCCAGGTTGGGATATTGCTCAAGCAGTTGCCGCGTCTGCTCGTAGTTGCGCTGCGCGTCGTCATAGCCTTCGCGCAAGTCCACCACCTGCATCGCCTGGAACTGCTCGGCATACAACTGCAAGAAGCCGCTTTCGCGTTCCTCGTGAGCGCGGTAATGGCGCGAGCCCGCAATCAAGGCCACATGGGCGGCGCGCGGGCCGATGAAGCGCGCGATCAGGTAGCCCGCCGTGCGGCCGGCGGCGCGGTTGTCCAGCCCCACATAGGCCGTGCGCGCGCTGTTGGCCAGGTCTGAAATCAAGGTCACCGTGGGCACGCCCTGCTGCGCCAGCGTGTTGACCGCTTCGCGCACCACGGGGTGTTCCAGCGCCATGAACGCAATGCCGTCGGCGCGCTTGCCGTGCTTGGCCAAGGCCTGGGCCAGCGCGTCGGGGTTGAAGCTTTCCACGTATTCAATCTGGCACTTGGCGTTCAGCGGCGCGAAGTGTTCGTGCGCATAACTGACGGTATCGCCCAGCATGCGCAGGTAGCGGTTGCTGCCGCGCGGCAGCAGGAACACCAGCCGCATTGGCTCGGCGGGCACGGCGGCGGCCAGTTCCTGTTCGGGCAGATAGTCCAGTTCAATGGCGGCCTTGAAGACCTTCTGCGCGGTGTTGGCGCGTACCCCGGGGCGGCGGTTCAACACGCGGTCGGCCGTGGCGGTTGATACGCCGGCGCGCGCCGCCACATCGGCCAATCGGGCAAGCTTACGGTCGGGTGAAGTTCTATTCACATCAAAAACCATCATGAAAGAAGTTTGACGATGATAGCGGCAATTCACTATTGTCCAGTCTGCCGCATGGGTTTGGCGCTGTTGTGGCACATCAAAAAACATCATAAGACCAATTTTGGAGACAACCATGAAGCTGCTCACACGCCGTAGTGCCTTGCGTCGCCTTTGCGCGGTGCCCGCCGTAGCCCTGGCCGGCGGATTCCCGCTGATTGCCCGCGCGGCCGACTACACGCTCAAGTACGGCAACAACCTGCCGGTGACGCATCCGCTGAACATCCGCGCGCAAGAAGTCGCCGAACGCATCCTCAAGGAAAGCAACGGCCGCGTCGACATCAAGATTTTCCCGAACAACCAACTGGGCGGCGACACCGACATGCTGGCGCAAGTGCGCTCGGGCGGTATCGACTTCTTCACGCCGTCGGCGCTGGTTATCGCCACGCTGGTGCCGGTGGCCGCCATCAACGCCGTGGGCTTCGCCTTCAAGGACTACAGCCAGGTCTGGGGCGCCATGGACGGCGCGCTCGGTGCGCACGTGCGCGCCGCGATCGCGCAGCGCAAGCTCTACGCCTTTGAAAAAATGTGGGACAACGGCTTTCGCCAGACCACCAGCAGCAAGGCGCCCGTGACGACGGCCGCCGACATGGACGGCCTGAAGATCCGCGTGCCGGTCAGCTCGTTGCCCATCTCCATGTTCAAGGGCCTGGGCGCCGCGCCCGCCAGCTTGCAGTTCAGCGAGGTGTATTCGTCGTTGCAGACCAAGGTGGTGGACGCGCAGGAAAACCCGCTGCCCATCATTCAAGTCGCCAAGCTGTACGAAGTGCAGAAGTATTGCTCGCTGACCAACCACATCTGGGACGGCTACTGGTTCATCGCCAACGGCCGCATGTGGGAAGGCCTGCCGCAAGACCTGAAGACCATCGTGGCGCGCGGCATCAACGAAGCCGGCCTGGCTCAGCGCGAAGACATCAAGAAATTGAATGCGTCGGTGCAGGCGGACCTGGAATCCAAGGGTCTGCAATTCAACCAACCGGCGCCGGACACCTTCCGCCAGGCGCTGCGCACGGCGGGCTTCTACAAGGAATGGCAGGGCCGCTTCGGCAACGAAGCCTGGTCGCTGCTGGAACAAAGCGTCGGCAAGCTGGCCTGAGGTCGCGTCATGTCTTCCCTGTCCGCTCCCCACGCCGCCGCCCCGACGCTGCCGGCCAACCCCTTGCGGCGCGCCGCCAACGCGCTGGACAGCGTGCTGGGCGGCGTGGTCGAACACGTTGCGGCCGCGATCGTGCTGGTCGAAATTTGCGTGCTGTTCGCGGGGGTGGTCGCGCGTTACGTCTTCCATAGCCCGCTGGTCTGGTCCGACGAACTGGCCTCCATCCTGTTCCTGTGGCTGTCGATGTTGGGCGCCGTGGTTGCCTTGCGGCGCGGCGAGCACATGCGGATGACGGCGCTGGTCAACAACGTCAGTCCCGCGCGGCGCGCGCAGTTGGAAACCGCCGCGCTGGCCGCGTCGCTGGCATTTTTGGTGCTTATCCTGGCGCCTGCCATCGAATACGCGCACGAAGAACACTTCATCACCACGCCCGCGCTGGAGCTCAGCAATGCGTGGCGCGCCGCCGCCATTCCCGTGGGCATGGCGCTGATGGCCGTGGTGGCCTTGCTGCGCCTGTTGCGCACCACGCCGGTACGCCAGGTGCTGGTGGCCTTGGTGGGCGTCGCGGCGGTGGTCGCCCTGTTCTGGTGGGCCCAACCCCTGTTCCAGGGCCTGGGCAAGCTGAACCTGGTGATCTTCTTCGTGGGCATCGTGGCGGCCACCGTGTTTTCAGGGGTGCCGATTGCGTTTTCCTTCGCGCTGGCCACCTTCTCGTATCTGGCGCTGACCACCAACACGCCCATGGAAGTGATGGTGGGCCGCTTGGACGAAGGCATGTCGCACCTGATGCTGCTGGCCGTGCCGCTGTTCATCTTCCTGGGTTCCCTGATTGAGATGACCGGCATGGCGCGCGCCATGATCCAGTTCCTGGCCAGCCTCTTGGGCCACGTGCGCGGCGGCTTGTCGTATGTGCTGATCGGCGCCATGTATCTGGTGTCGGGCATCTCGGGTTCGAAGATCGCCGACATGGCGGCCATTGCGCCCGTGCTGTTCCCGGAAATGCGCAAGCGCGGCGCCAAGCCCGGCGACCTGGTGGCGCTGCTGTCGGCCACCGGCGCGCAGACGGAAACCATTCCGCCGTCCATCGTGCTGATCACCATCGGTTCGGTCACGGGCGTGTCGATCGCCGCGCTGTTCACGGGCGGCCTGCTGCCCGCCGTGGTGCTGGGCCTGGCCCTGTGCTCGGTGGTGTGGTGGCGCTATCGCAAGGAAGACCTGAGCCTGGTGCAACGCTTCAGCCTCAAAGAGATCGGCCGCTTCTTCGTGATTGCGCTGCCCGCCGTGGCCCTGCCCTTTGTGATCCGCGCCGCGGTGGTCGAAGGCGTGGCGACCGCTACCGAGGTCTCCACCATCGGCATCGTGTATTCGGCGGTGATCGGCATCCTGATCTACCGCCGCTTTGACTGGGCGCGCCTGCGTCCCATGCTGATCGAGACCGCATCGCTGTCCGGCGCCATCATGCTGATCGTGGGCTGCGCCACGGCCATGGCCTGGGCGTTGACGCAGTCCGGCTTCTCGGGCGACCTGGCGCAGTTGATGGCCGACATGCCCGGCGGCAGCTACGGTTTCCTGGCGGTGTCCATCGTGGCCTTCATCATCCTGGGCAGCGTGCTGGAAGGCATACCCGCCATCGTGCTGTTCGGCCCCCTGCTGTTCCCCATCGCGGTGCAGGCCGGCGTGCATGAAGTGCATTACGCCATGGTCGTCATCTTCGCCATGGGCATCGGCCTGTTCGCGCCGCCCTTCGGCGTGGGCTACTACGGCGCCTGCGCCATCAGCCGAGTCGATCCCAACGAGGGCATCGGCCCCATCTGGGGTTACGTCGCGGCGCTGCTGATCGGGCTGATCGTCGTGGCCGCCTTCCCCTGGTTCTCCATCGGCTTCCTGTGACCTGACGCGGCCCGCGCGTGAATCCGCGTCGGGCCGTCTCCCCTTCCGTCTCCCTCTTTATAAAGATCCATCATGAGTCGTTTCCTGGGCGAAATCCGCCAACTCGGTTATGTGGTGCACGACATCGAAGCCGCCATGGACTACTGGAGCACCACGCTGGGCGTGGGCCCCTGGTACTACAACCCGCGCGTGCCGATCGTCAATTACCAGTACGACGGTGAAAGCCACCAGCCGCACAACTCGGTTGCGCTGGCCAACTCCGGCTTTGTGCAGGTTGAACTGATCCAGACGCGCAACGACGTGCCGTCCATGTACCGCGACTTCCTGCAAGCCGGCCGCACCGGCCTGCAACACGTGGCCTACTGGACCGAAAGCTACGACGCCGACCTGGAACGCCTGCTGGCCCAGGGCTTCAAGCCCAAGATGAGCGGCGAAGTCGGCGAGAAAGGCCGCTTCATTTATTTCGACACCGAATACCACCCGGGCACCGTCATCGAACTGTCGGAAGTGGCCGGCCCCAAGGGTCGACTGTTCGACCTGATCCGAGAAAGCGCCAACGGCTGGGACGGCAAGGACGCGGTACGCCCGTTTCCGGACTTGTCCCGTCTTTGACGCCTGCTGACGTCGGTTGAGGCTTGCTGATGCCCGCGGGTGCCAGTTGATGCCTCTGTCGCTTGCTTATCCCTGCTGACGCCTGCTGTCCCTTGCTGACCCACCGTTGCCGCCCGCCGCCCTCTTTGAATTCCCAAGCTTATGAATTCCCAGTCCTTTAGCGCGACCTACCTGATCGAGACCCCGATGGACCCCGCGCGGGTCGCCGAAGTGATGGCGGGCGAGCAGTCCTGCGGCACCTTCACCCGCGTGCAAGGCGAAACCGATGAACTACGGGCCCGCGCGCGCGCCCGCATCGAAGCCATCGACCTGCTGGACACCACCGACACGCCCAGCCTGCCCAACGCCTGGATGGCGCGCCAACCGGGCGGCATGCCCGGCAAGTACCAGCGCGCCCGCGTGCGCATCGCCTTTCCCGTGGCCAACGTGGGCGCCAACCTGCCCACGCTGGCGGCCACCGTCGGCGGCAACCTGTACGACCTGGGCGAAGTCACCGGCCTGCGCCTGGAAAGCATGGAACTGCCCGCCAACTACCGCGCGCAATTCGACATGCCGCAAGTGGGCATCGCCGGCACGCGGCAATTGACCGGCGTGGCAAAGGGCCCGCTGGTGGGCACCATCATCAAGCCGAACGTGGGCCTGTCGCCCGAGCAGACCGCGCACCTGGTTGCCCAACTGTGCGCGGCGGGCGTGGACTTCATCAAGGACGACGAAGTCTGCGCCAACCCCGCGCACGCCCCGCTTGCGCAGCGCGTCGCCGCCGTCATGGCGGTGGTGCGTGCCCACCGCGAACGCACCGGCCGCCAGGTGATGGTGGCCTTCAACATCAGCGACGAAACCGACGCCATGCGCCGCCATGCCGACCTGATCGAACGCGAAGGCGGCACTTGCGTCATGGCCAGCCTGAACTGGTGCGGCTTTTCAGCCATCCAGACCCTGCGCCGCAGCACGCCGCTGGCCCTGCACGGCCACCGCAACGGCTTCGGCGCCTTGTCGCGCGCGCCGTTGTTGGGGATCGGCTTTCAGGCGTATCAAACCCTGTGGCGGCTGGCTGGCGTGGACCATATGCACGTGCATGGCCTGCAAGGCAAGTTCGCGCAGGAAGACAGCGAAGTCGTGGAATCCGCGCGCGACTGCCTGGCGTCGCTCACGCCCGGCATCGACGACCCGGTCATGCCCGCGTTCTCGTCCGGCCAATGGGCCGGCACCGTGCCCGCCACGTGGGCGGCGGTGCGTACCGACGATCTGATGTTCATGTCGGGTGGCGGGATTTTGGCGCATCCGGATGGGCCGGCTGCTGGTGTACAGAGCATTCGGCAAGCGTGGCAGGCGGTGCGGGATGGGCAGGCGTTGGAGGACTTTGCGGGGAATGCGCCGGAGTTGAAGCGGGCGCTGGAGTTTTTCGGCGGGCGAGCATGACTGCGGGTGTCGGGAGCGCTGGCGGATGGGATGACAGCGCCAAGGATAGGGACGGCCTGGGCACTGCCGATGATGCGAGCAGCGCAGATGACGCAGGCAGCCCAGGCGCGCCCCGCGTCTGCTGGTACGGCGACGATTTCACCGGCGCCACCGACACCCTGGCCGAAGTCGCGCGCGCCGGCTTGCGCGGCTTGCTGTTCCTGGGGGTGCCCACGCCCGAACAACTGCGCCGCGCCGGCCCGCTGGACGCCATCGGCATCGCGGGCGCCGCGCGCGCCATGTCGCCTGCCGATATGGAAACGGAACTCCGCGCCGTCGGTCGCTTCATGGCCGGCACCGGCGCGCGGGTGCTGCACTACAAATGCTGCTCCACCTTCGACAGCGCACCGCACGTCGGCAGCATCGGCGTCGCCATCCGCGAACTGCGCCGCCACATGCCCAACCGGCTGGTGCCGATTGTGGGCGGGCAACCCAGCATCGGGCGCTATTGCAGCTTTGCGCAATTGTTCGCGCGAGCCGGGGCTGCCCCCGAGGTCTATCGCATTGACCGGCATCCGGTGATGAGCCAGCACCCGGTCACGCCGATGCATGAAGCTGACCTGCGGCTGCATCTGGCGGCACAGGGGCTGGATGGGATTCGGTCGGTGCCGCATATTGCGTATCCGCGTCTGAGGAGTGCCGACGATGCCGCTGAAGTGGATGGCTGGATCGACGGCTTGATCAGCAACGATGACGGCCCCGTGCTGTTCGACCTGACCGACGATGAACAACTCGCCGTGATCGGCAGATTGATCTGGCGCGCGGCGGCGAGTGCACCGTTGTTGGCGGTTGGCCCCAGTAGCGTGCAACAGGCGCTGGCGCGTGCGGCGGTGTTCGAGCGCGGGGGTGAAGTGTCGGGGCGTGACGGCAAGAATGCTGGGGGTGATGCCAAGCTTGCTGAGCGTGATGGCAAGGATGCTGGGCGTGACGGCAAAGTTGCTGGGCCTGATGTCGCTGCTTCGGTAAGCAGTCGCCTGGCCGCCCTGCCCGCCGCCACCGGCCCCGTGCTGGTCATGGCCGGCAGCCTGTCGCCCGTCACCGCCCGGCAGATTGCCGCAAGCACGCGCTACACGCATCAGCCCCTGCAAGTGCAAGCGCTGCTGGAATCCCCCGCCTATGTGGCCGAGCAAGTCCAGTTGGCGGCCGCAGCCTTGGCGCAAGGCCACAACGTGCTGGTCCACACCGACCGCCCCGAACAAGCCGTCACCTCCGACCAGGCCGCCTCCACCGCCCGCGCCACCGCGCAACTTGCCGCCGCCATCATCACCGCCAGCGCGCAAGCCGGCACCCGGCTTGCACGGGTCGGCATCGCGGG
>Ga0160437_1001525_pt1 | contig 10428 bp, 10 predicted proteins | sample HID1975I_E0MG_FD_108227 | JGI IMG/M metagenome (GOLD analysis project Ga0160437, IMG submission 108227) | Enriched soil microbial communities from UW Madison campus, WI, USA - HID1975I_E0 MG | ecosystem: Environmental > Terrestrial > Soil > Unclassified | place: USA: Madison, Wisconsin... | reverse complement strand
ATTTCTCGTAGGCAGCAATTTGCTGCGGCGTGCCGCCAAATTTGTAGCGCCAGCTGACGCGACTTCCCGGCTGCACGGCCCCGGTTTTCGCCACGTCGGCAGTGTTCATCATCAGACGTGGTGCCATTTGGAACGGGTTGAAACCGGAATCAGGCTCTTGCACCACCTCCCCGGCAATGCGCAGTGTCGCATCGCCCACGTCGATGGTATCGCCGGTTTTCAGGTTCAGCAGCGCCATCAGCCGGGGGGCCAACAGCACGCTTCCCGCCTGTGGTTTAAGGCCCGGTGGCGAGGTTTCCAATGCGCCATACATCGGATAGACATCATCCACCGCTTTCACACTCGCCAGCTGCGGAGTGTCGCCCGCGAAGGTCATGGTGGCAAAACTGAGCTGTTCACCCACCTTCAGTCCCATTTCGCGGGCTTTTTTCAGCCATTCCTCTGGCGCGGCACGCGCGGTGCGCAGCGTTCTGTCGCCCGCCATAAATTCACGGCTCTGTTGGCTCAGCCCTTTGTCCATGCGGTCGCTGATGTTGCCGAGCGCCAGCACGCAGGCCACCGCCAGGCTCAACGCCAGCCAGACTATCAGCAGCGACGGCGAGCGCCATTCACGCCAGAACCAGCGGGCAATCATGACTCCTCCTGCAATTGCCCGTTCACCAGCCGCAAGCGTCGATCGCAACGCGCGGCCAGCGCCGGATCGTGCGTGACTAATACCAGGGTAGTGCCGTGCTCCTGGTTAAGCGAAAACAGCAAATCAGCGATCCGATCGCCGGTTTGACGGTCAAGATTACCGGTGGGTTCATCGGCGAACAGCAAGTCAGGACGACCGTTAAACGCACGGGCCAGCGCCACACGCTGTTGTTCGCCGCCGGAAAGCTGCGCCGGAAGATGATGCAGACGTTTGCCGAGCCCTAATTGTTCCAACAGCGCTTTGGCGTGGCTGCGCCCCTGGCTGTCGGTCTCACCGCGTAGCAGCGCCGGGAGTTCGACGTTTTCCAGCGCATTGAGCGTCGGGATCAGCATGAAAGACTGAAACACAAAACCAACGTGACGGGCGCGTAACGCCGCGCGCGCCTCTTCGTCCATTGCGTGCAGCGGTTGCCCAATCAGCTTCACTTCCCCGCAACTGCCGTCGTCCAGCCCGGCGAGGATCGCCAAGAGCGTCGACTTACCGGAACCGGATTCCCCCACCAGCGCAATGCTCTGGCCTCGTTTGACAACCAGCTCAACTCCGGTGAGGATGGATAGCTCCTGCTCCCCCTGACCGACGGATTTCTTAAGATGATGAACTTCAAGTATGTTTTCCGCTGGCATGTGCCGTTCCTGTTTCTTTTGCTGTTAACCTGCCGCGCCGCATTTGCCGACACGCTGTTAATTCTGGGTGACAGTCTGAGTGCCGGGTATCGCATGGCGGCAACTGCCGCATGGCCCGCGCTCCTTAATGAAAAGTGGCAGCCGAAGACCGAGGTTGTCAACGCCAGTATCAGCGGTGACACGTCGCAGCAGGGGCTGGCACGCCTGCCCGCGCTGCTCAAGCAGCACCAGCCGCGCTGGGTATTGGTCGAACTGGGCGGTAACGATGGCCTGCGCGGGTTTCAGCCTCAACAAACCGAGCAAACCCTACGGACGGTTATCAAACAGATTAAAGCCGCCAACGCCGAACCGCTGTTGATGCAAATTCGTCTGCCTGCGAACTATGGCCGTCGGTATAATGAGGCCTTCAGCGCGATGTATCCGCAGCTTGCCAAAGAGTTCGATATTCCTCTGCTGCCATTCTTTATGGAAGAGGTCTATCTGAAACCGCAATGGATGCAGGATGATGGTATTCACCCCAATCGTGACGCGCAGCCGTTTATAGCGGACTGGATGGCGACACGCCTGGCTCCCTTAGTTAAACACGACTCCTGAAAATCAGGGGTTGTCTTCAGGTAAAGTTATGCAAAAAACGGTCTTAATAACAGGATGTTCCAGCGGAATTGGGCTGGAGAGTGCGCTTGAGCTGAAACGCCAGGGCTTTCGCGTGCTGGCCGCTTGCCGCAAGCCGGAAGACGTCGCCCGCATGTCAGGCCTGGGACTGACGGGGATTGTCCTCGACTTGGATTCGCCCGAAAGCGTTGACCGCGCCGCCGACGACATTATCGTCCTCACCGAAAACCGCCTGTTTGGCATTTTTAATAACGCCGGTTTTGGCGTGTATGGTCCGTTGAACACGTTGAGCCGTACGCAGTTGGAACAGCAGTTTTCCACTAACTTCTTCGGCACACATCAGCTGACCATGCGCTTGCTGCCCGCCATGGAGCCGCACGGCGAAGGCCGAATCGTGATGACGTCCTCGGTGATGGGCCTGATCTCCACGCCCGGCCGTGGAGCGTATGCCGCCAGTAAATATGCCCTGGAAGCCTGGTCCGACGCACTGCGCATGGAGCTGCGCCACAGCGGCATCAAAGTCAGCCTGATTGAACCCGGCCCGATCCGCACCCGCTTCACTGAAAACGTCAACCAGACCCAGGCCGATAAACCTGTCGAAAACCCGGGTATCGCCGCCCGTTTTACCCTCGGGCCAGAGGCGGTGGTGGAAAAAGTGCGCCATGCTTTCACCAGCGAGAAACCAAAAATGCGCTATCCGGTGACCCTGGTGACCCACGCCGTCATGCTGCTCAAGCGCGTGTTGCCGGGCCGAATGATGGACAAAATTTTGCAGGGCTGAGTTGAAGCGCCGTCCTCCGCCCCCATCTCAATGAGATATCGACTCATATCGAATAAAGAGAATGACTTATGTCTGCACAGTATATTGTTAACATTACCGAAGCTAACCTGCACCAGACCCTGGAGCAGTCCGCCACCGTTCCCGTCCTGTTCTACTTCTGGTCTCCGCGTAGCCAGCACTGCGAGCAGTTAACCCCGGTGCTGGAAAGCCTCGCGGCCCAGTACAACGGTCAGTTCATTCTGGCGAAGCTCGACTGCGACGCCGAGCAGATGATTGCCTCGCAGTTCGGCCTGCGTGCCATTCCGACTGTGTATCTGTTCCAGAACGGTCAGCCGGTTGACGGCTTCCAGGGGCCACAGCCGGAAGACGTTATCCGGACGCTGCTCGATAAATTCCTGCCGCGTGAAGAAGAGCTGAAAGCCCAGCAGGCGATGCTGCTGATGCAGGAAGGCAATCATGCCGACGCGCTGCCGCTGCTGAAAGACGCATGGCAGCTGTCGAATCAGGACAGCCAGATTGGCCTGCTGCTGGCGGAAACGCAGATTGCATTGAACCGTTCGGAAGAGGCAGAAGCCACGCTGAAAACCGTGCCAATGCAAGATCAGGACACCCGCTATCAGGGCCTGGTTGCGCAAATTGAGCTGCTGAAACAAGCGGCTGACACCCCGGAAATCCAGCAGCTGCAACAGCAGGTGGCGGAGCATCCGGAAGATGCGGCCCTCGCGTCACAGCTGGCGCTGCAACTGCATCAGGTTGGGCGCAATGAAGAAGCGCTGGAACTGCTGTTCAGCCATCTGCGAAAAGACCTGGGCGCGGCGGATGGTCAGGCGCGTAAGATGCTGCAGGAAATCCTCGCGGCGCTCGGCACCGGCGATGCATTGGCGTCGAAATACCGCCGCCTGCTGTACTCCCTGCTGTACTGATATTCCCTCTCCCCGGCGGCGTCCTGTCGCCGGGGTATTTTGTACGCTTTCAGCACAGAAGAACGTTACCGCAGCCTACTGAATAAAAGTTATACTTCCTGTATCGACCCTGACATGTAAGTCCCAGGGTTTCTCAGTAAAAACAGGAGGTTTTGGATGCTCATCTTTATTCCCGTATTGATCTTCGTCGCGCTGGTAATTGTGGGCGCAGGCGTCAAGATCGTTCCTCAGGGTTACCAATGGACGGTCGAGCGCTTTGGGCGTTATACCAACACCCTAAATCCAGGCTTGAGTCTGGTGGTGCCCTTTATGGACCGTATAGGCCGTAAAATCAATATGATGGAACAGGTGCTGGACATTCCATCCCAGGAAGTTATCTCCAAGGATAACGCCAACGTTTCCATTGATGCGGTGTGTTTTATTCAGGTGATTGATGCCCCAAAAGCGGCGTATGAAGTCAGCAACCTGGAACTGGCTATCATCAATCTGACGATGACTAACATCCGTACTGTGCTGGGCTCGATGGAGCTGGACGAAATGCTCTCTCAGCGTGACAACATCAATACCCGCCTGCTGCATATCGTGGATGAAGCCACCAATCCTTGGGGTATCAAAATCACCCGTATCGAAATTCGTGACGTGCGCCCACCGGCTGAACTTATCGACGCCATGAATGCGCAGATGAAAGCCGAACGTACCAAACGTGCCTACATCCTGGAAGCCGAAGGGATCCGCCAGGCGCAGATCGTCAAAGCCGAAGGTGAGAAGCAGTCGAAAATCCTTAAAGCGGAAGGTGAGCGTCAGTCAACGTTCCTGCAAGCGGAAGCGCGTGAGCGTTCAGCCGAAGCGGAAGCCCGCGCGACGCAAATGGTTTCCGAAGCCATTGCTGCCGGGGATATTCAGGCCGTGAATTACTTCATCGCGCAGAAATATACCGATGCGCTGCAGCAGATTGGCTCAGCGAATAACAGTAAAGTGGTGATGATGCCGCTGGATGCGAGCAGTCTGATGGGCTCGATTGCCGGGATTGCTGAACTGGTGAAAGACAGCGCCGGTGAGCGGAAAAAACCATGATTGATGCCCTTCTCGTCCACCCGCACATTTTCTGGCTGAGCCTTGGCGGCCTATTGCTGGCGGCGGAAATGCTAGGCGGGAATGGCTATCTGCTGTGGAGCGGCGTGGCGGCGATTGTCACCGGCCTGTTGGTGTGGCTGCTGCCGTTTGGCTGGGAGTGGCAAGGGGGGGTGTTTGCAGTACTGACACTGCTCGCCGCCTGGCTGTGGTGGCGATGGCTGTCGAATCGTGTACGTCAGCAGCCCCGTGCCGACAGCCAGCTCAATCAGCGCGGCCAGCAACTGGTCGGTAAAATCTTCACGCTGGATACGGCGCTCATCAACGGCCGCGGTCATATGCGCGTCGGCGACAGCTCATGGCCGGTACTTGCCGAAGACGATCTTCCGGCAGGCACCCGCGTAGAAGTGTTCGCCGTCGAAGGTATTACCCTGAAGGTGCGCCCGCGCTAATTACGCTTTCGATGACAGCAGCCGGACAGATTATCAATAATCGGGCAGTCGGCGCTGTCATCTCCTGGACAGGCATCCGCCAGCGCCAGCAACTGTTCCCGCATACTCTGCAATTCCGTGATGTGCTTTTCGATATCGGCCACTTTCTGCAACGTCCTCGCCTTCACATCAGCGCTGTGACGCCCCGGATCGTTGAACAGATTCACCAGCTCGCCACACTCTTCCAGATTGAACCCCACCTGGCGCGCCTGACGCAGCAGCGTCAGCTCATCCAGATGTTTTTGCGTGTAGCTGCGGTAGCCGTTATCGCTGCGCAACGGCGGGGTGACCAGACCCTTCTCTTCGTAAAAACGAATTGCTTTGCTGGTTAAACCGGTTCTTTTCGCAACGTCGCTGATGTTCACGCCTGCCTCCACTCATATGTTGTGGGAATAGCTTAACTGCGCCAGAAGGTTCTCGACAAGAGGATCAACACCGGATAAATCTCCAGACGGCCCAACAGCATCGCCCCGCACAACAGATATTTGGCGGTATCGTCGAGCGAGCCAAAGCCCGTTGCGGTCGCGCCAAATCCCAGGCCCATATTATTGATGCAGGCGGCAACGGAGGCAAACGATGTGAGTAAATCGTAGCCCAACAAATTCAGCGCCCAAATGAATGAACAGGTGCAGAAGATGTACAGGAAGAAGAAACTCCAGACCGAGCGCATCACCCTGTCGTTAATCACCGTATTGCCCACGCGCACGCTCATGATGGCGCGCGGATGTGCCAACTGGTGCACTTCGTGGCGGCTTTGGCGGAACAGGATCAGGAATCGCAGCGCCTTAATCCCGCCACAGGTTGACCCCACGCAGCCGCCGAAGAAGCTCGCCGACAACAGTAAAACCACCACGTGCGTGGGCCACGAAGCGTAATCCGCCGTCGCCAACCCGTTATCAGTAATCATTGAGCTGACGAGGAAGAAGGAGTGCACGAACGACGCAGGCAGCGCGTACATTCCTGCCCGCCAGACTTCGAAGGTGATTATCGCGACCACCAACATCACCACGCAGAGGAAAAAGCGCAGCTCGCTGTTGCGGCGGAAAGGCTTAAGGCTGCGGCGTGAAAGTGCCACGAAATAGAGGGTAAAGTTCACCGCCGACAGCAGGGAGAAACCGCCCGCCACCAACTCGATGGCGTAGCTGTTGTAGTAGCCAATACTCTCGCTTTGGGTGGAAAAACCGCCCAGCGAGACGGTCGACAGGCCATGACACAGCGCGTCGAAAAATGGCATTCCGGCGAGGTAAAAGGCCAGCGTACAGGTCATGCCCAGCAGCATGTAGGTGAACCACAGGCTTTTCGAGGTATCGGCCAGGCGCGGCGTCAGGCGTTCTTCTTTAAACGGGCCGGGCATTTCCGACTGATACAGCTTCATTCCCCCGATGCCCAGCAGTGGCAGCACTGCGACCGCCAGAACGATAACCCCTAACCCGCCAATAAAGTTTAGCTGCGAGCGGTAATAAAGAATCGAACGCGGCAGATGCGTCACGTCACTGAAAATCGACGCCCCGGTGGTGGTTATCCCGGACACGCCCTCAAATATTGCATCGGCCAGGGAGATATTAAGCGAGTCATCCAGCCACAGCGGCATGGCGCTTATCAACGAAAACAGCAGCCAAAACAGAACGATGATGATAAAGCCATCACGCGTTTCGAGCTGGATTTTCGACTGGCGCGTTAGCCCCCAGCCAATCAGCCCGGCGGGGAAGAAAATGGCAAACGTCGACAGAAACGCAAACAGGCTGCGCTCCTTATCCACCAATGCCAGCAGCATAGGCGGAAGCATCGTCAGGCTATACAGCACAACGAGGAAAGCGCAAAGATGAATAACCACTTTGATGCGTGTCGAAATATACATACCAGCTAGATGACTTCGATTGATCTATTTGTCGGCAGTATAAGTGATTTGCGCAGCAGCATTTTGTTTTACTGAGGTAAATCAGAGATACCCTGCGATTTCTCCGGGAGTTTCTCGTAAACGCCGCCTTATTTAAATCACGCTTGACCTTCCCCTTGATGGAAGGTTTAAGCTTTATCACAGTGACAGAAAGAAACAGTGTCGACGCGGTTTGTCGGCTAATCCATCAGGAGAATGAATATGTCTCAAATTATTGATCTTACGCTGGACGGCCTCACTTGCGGCCACTGCGTCAAACGCGTTAAAGAAGCTCTGGAGCAACGTCCGGACGTCGCTCAGGCAGACGTGACAACCACTGAAGCACATGTCACCGGCAGCGCCAGTGCGGAGCAACTGATCGATACCATTAAACAAGCCGGATACGGGGCGGAGCTTAGCCACCCAAAGGCTAACCCGCTGACAGAGTCATCACTCCCGTCGGAAGCACTGACAGCGGTCCCTTCAGCGCTTCCGGCAGCCGATGACCTTGATGACAGCCAACAGTTGCTGATCAACGGCATGAGCTGCGCCAGCTGTGTCTCCCGGGTTCAGAACGCGCTTGCTGCCGTTCCGGGTGTCACACAGGCACGGGTCAATCTGGCGGAACGCACGGCGCTGGTGATGGGCAGTGCGGCCGCCACCGATTTAGTGCAGGCGGTGGAAAAAGCGGGCTACGGTGCAGAAGCGATTGAAGATGATCTGAAGCGTCGCGAGCGTCAGCAGGAAACCGCCGTCGCTACCATGAAACGCTTCCGCTGGCAGGCGATCGTCGCGCTGCTGGTCGGCGTCCCGGTCATGGTCTGGGGAATGTTCGGCGATAACATGATGGTCACCGACGCCAACCGTTCCTTGTGGCTGGTCATTGGCCTGGTGACGCTCGGCGTAATGATTTTTGCCGGGGGCCACTTCTACACCAGCGCATGGAAAAGCCTCAAGAATCGCACCGCGACCATGGATACGCTGGTCGCCCTCGGTACTGGCGTGGCCTGGCTCTATTCGATGAGCGTCAACCTGTGGCCGCAGTGGTTCCCGATGGAAGCCCGGCATCTTTATTATGAAGCCAGCGCGATGATCATCGGTCTGATTAACCTCGGCCATATGCTCGAAGCCCGTGCGCGTCAGCGTTCCTCTAAAGCGCTGGAAAAACTGCTCGACCTGACCCCGCCGACCGCTCGCGTCGTAACGGAAGAGGGTGAAAAATCAGTACCACTGGCAGACGTACAGCCGGGCATGACGCTGCGTCTGGCCACCGGCGATCGCGTTCCGGTTGATGGCGACATCACTCAGGGTGAAGCGTGGTTTGATGAAGCGATGCTGACCGGCGAACCGGTTCCGCAGCAAAAAAGTGACGGCGACAACATTCACGCCGGAACGGTAGTGCAGGATGGGAGCGTACTGTTCAAAGCCAGTGCGGTCGGTAGCCACACCACGCTGTCGCGCATTATTCGCATGGTGCGCCAGGCGCAAAGCAGCAAACCGGAAATCGGCCAGTTGGCTGACCGCATCTCCGCCGTGTTTGTCCCGACGGTGGTCGCTATCGCGCTGCTAAGCGCTGCCATTTGGTATTTCTTCGGCCCGGCGCCACAGATTGTCTACACCCTGGTGATTGCCACCACGGTGCTGATCATCGCCTGCCCGTGTGCATTAGGGCTCGCAACGCCGATGTCGATTATCGCCGGAGTGGGTCGCGCCGCAGAATACGGCGTATTGGTGCGCGACGCCGATGCGCTGCAGCGCGCCAGCGAACTGGATACGCTGGTGTTTGATAAAACCGGCACTCTGACCGAAGGTAAACCGCAGGTCGTGGCGGTGAAAACGTACGGTGATATGGATGAAGCGCAGGCCCTACGCCTGGCAGCCGCGCTTGAGCAAGGGTCGAGCCACCCGCTGGCTCACGCCATTATTGAAAAAGCCGGTGAAACGCAGCTACCACAGATATCCGCGTTCCGTACCCTGCGGGGTCTGGGCGTAAGTGGCGAAGCCGAAGGGCACGCATTGCTGCTGGGGAATCAGGCGCTTCTGAATGAGCAGCACATCGCTACGACAGATATTGATGCTGAGCTTGAAGCCCAGGCAGCGAAAGGCGCGACGCCGGTACTTCTGGCGGTCGATGGCAAAGCGGCGGCGCTGTTCGCCATCCGTGACCCGCTGCGGGCTGACAGCGTTGCCGCCCTGGAAAGACTGCACCGCGAAGGTTATCGCCTGGTGATGCTGACCGGCGACAACCCGATAACTGCGCAGGCGATTGCCAAAGAAACGGGTATTGACGAGGTGATTGCGGGCGTATTACCGGACGGCAAAGCCGAAGCGATTAAAAAATTGCAGGCGGAAGGCCGGAAAGTAGCGATGGTCGGCGACGGTATCAATGATGCCCCAGCGCTGGCGCAGGCGGAAGTCGGTATCGCGATGGGCGGCGGCAGCGATGTTGCCATCGAAACGGCGGCCATCACGTTGATGCGTCATAGCCTGGTGGGTGTGGCTGATGCGTTGGCTATCTCAAAAGCGACGCTGCGTAACATGAAGCAGAACCTTCTGGGTGCGTTTATTTACAACTCGCTCGGTATTCCGATTGCCGCCGGGATCCTCTGGCCGCTGACCGGAACGCTGCTCAACCCGGTAGTTGCGGGTGCGGCGATGGCGCTATCGTCCATCACCGTGGTCAGTAACGCTAACCGCCTGCTACGGTTTAAACCGAAAGCGTAACGTCACGTCTGGCCCTTAATTCATTACGTTAAGGGCCAGATACTGCAGCAGCATAATCGTTTTGCCATCCTGAATTTCCCCGCTGCGAACCGCAGCCAGCGCCTTCTCAAGCGGCCATTCCAGCACTTCAATATCCTCGCCTTCGGCCTCAATGCCCCCGCCCTGCCCGCTTCGCTCCTGTTCTCGATATTCCGCGATAAAGAAATAGAGTTTTTCGGTCACTGAGCCAGGGCTCATGAAAGCCTCAAATATTTTCTCCGGTTCGGCAATCTGAAAGCCCGTTTCTTCTTGCGTTTCGGCGATGATGCGCTGCTCCGGCGAGGCGTTATCGAGTAAACCCGCAGCGGCCTCAATCAGATAACCATTCTGGTCGTGCAGATACACCGGCAGGCGGAACTGGCGAGTCAGCACCACCCTTTGTTTTTCGCGGTTGTAGAGCAAAATGGTGGCGCCGTTACCCCGGTCATAGGCTTCGCGGTTTTGCTGCTGCCATGTCCCGTCCTGACGACGTAGTTCGAAGGTGTATTTTTTGAGGGTGTACCAGTTATCCGATAAAAGCTGGGCTTCAAGGTGGCGTATATGATCGTGAGCTTTATGCATATTTTCTCTCCGGCAGATGACTTTAAAAACGCT
>Ga0160437_1001521_pt1 | contig 10440 bp, 11 predicted proteins | sample HID1975I_E0MG_FD_108227 | JGI IMG/M metagenome (GOLD analysis project Ga0160437, IMG submission 108227) | Enriched soil microbial communities from UW Madison campus, WI, USA - HID1975I_E0 MG | ecosystem: Environmental > Terrestrial > Soil > Unclassified | place: USA: Madison, Wisconsin... | reverse complement strand
GCAGACATAGCTTCCTCCGGTTTTTGTTATTTGCGGCGCGTTCAGGACGCACGAGGCCGCAATGCGTCGTACTCACTGAGTCATCAGGGAAAAGAAAAAGGAAATTAAGGCGTTAGTGACGTCGTCGTGGGGTCAGCCATTCGGCAGCCTGCACCAGCAAACCGTCGCGGCCTTTAGCCGCCACCAACTGCAGCGCCACCGGGCGACCGTGGAGTTCATCCACCGGTAGCGACAGCGCCGGGTGTCCGCTCAGGTTGAACGGCCGTACCAGCCGGGTGAGATTGACCACGCTCAGCGGGTCGTGCGCCTCGCTCAGCGTCGGCGGCAATTCTGGCAAGGTCGCTAGCGCCAGTAAGGGAGTTTGCGTCAGTAAGGCATCAAGCTGCGCGCTGAAATCACGGCGAATGTGTTCGGCAGCATCGAGCGCCTCTGGGCTGACATCTGCCCCCGAACGAATGCGGGATGCCACGTCGGCGGAGACGTGCCCACTCGCCAGCAGCGGATTCAACGCCAGCCAGTTTTCGTGGCTGATGATCGCCAGCCCGGCGCGGTGCGCGTCGGCGAACAATGGCAGCTCGGCGTCGCGGGGCTGGACGGAATGCTTTTCGAGGAACGCCCGCAGGCAGGCATCAATTTCTGGGGTAGCAACGGAGAGGAACGACATCGCCGGCAGCTCAGACAAGGGTTCGTCGACAGTCACGTCGAGTCGGGTCATCGCCTGGCGCAGCACCGCCGCGTCGCGGGTGAAAACGCCGACGCAGTCCAGCGAGCTATCCGCAGGCATGACGCCTTTGCGGCTCAGGACGCCGTAACCGGGCTTGAGGCCAATGACCCCGCAGCAGGCCGCAGGCATTCGCACCGAGCCGCCGGTGTCTGTGCCGAGAGCGAAGTCAACTTCACCCGACGCCACCACCGCCGCCGAACCGCTGGAGGAGCCGCCGGGGATCACGTCCGGAAAGTGCGTGTTGAGCGGTGTGCCCGCCCAGGCATTGATGCCCGTCACGCCAAATGCCAGCTCATGCAGTGTGGTTTTTCCGGTCAGGACGCAATTGTTGCCCAGCAGCGTGGCGACCACGCGGGCATGGTGTTCTGCATCCGGGGCATTTCCCAGCGCCCGACAGCCTGCCCGGGTCGGGAAACCGGCCACATCCAGGGTGTCTTTTACCGCAAAACGAAGCTCGCCCTCACCGAGGACAAATTGTTCAACAAAACCTTTACTCACAGAAACTGGCTTCATGATTAACACCTTGACCAGAAAAAACGAATCATATTCAGGCGAGTCGTCAATGCGACCTTTTGTCCTGACTCGCGTTAGGTCAATCATGGAATATTTAGATGAAAATTCAAGTAATCTTTCACGTTAATTTTACGCGCGAGAAACAACTTATTAACCTTAATACGTTAAAGGCTATTATGTCAGGCTGATGAAAAATAAAACAAAAATGGCGGGTTGGGGAGGGAAAACCGTCATACGAGATGATGACGGCGAGACCTTAAAAGATGTGTTGTTACATAGACTTAAGAGGAATTATTACGGGGATCACAAATTTGTTATTACGGGGTTAATGGTCAAAGTTCGTTGAGGTTATCCAGCACTTTTGCCAGCGACAGATTCATTTTTGAGACCTGGCTGCTGGTCATGCCCTTGAAGCCTTTTTCAAACACTTTACTGGCCTGGGCGTAGGCTTCTTCCACTTTTTGCCGCCCGAGTTCGGTGAGCATCACTTCGGTTACGCGGGCGTCACTTTCGCTACTGGCGGTGGTCACCAGACCGTCTTCGCGCAGGCGGCCAACGATTTTAGTCACCGTCGGCATTTTGGCCATCGCGTATTCCGCAATCTGCGAAATGCTGGCTTTGCCGTATTGGTGCGTCACCATCAACACCCGGAAGCCAGAAACATCAAGCTGCGCTTTTTTCAGTGTGATTTCCATGATTTGCGTGTAGCGCGCGTAAACATTCACAATCCAGTAGAACGGAAATTCTTCGCGATGGAAGCCGGGATCGGCGGCGGTGTCCTCAGCGGTTTTTTTTATGTTACTCATGCGTTTCCTTACCAGAAAAAAGCAGCAGATAACGCGATTATACCTGCGAATCTTTGGCGGCTATAGCGTCAATGCGACGCTGATGATGGCTTTGAAAAAGGTCATCAGTAAAAGCCGCGATCGCCGTCGCATTATGATTCATAAATGATATATCACCTGCAAATACGTATCATTTTTTGCGTATTACATTGACGTTTCCAGTGGCTATTTTCTATACGTTTAGCCGACCTGCACACTCATACTAATAATCGCAATGTGGAGTTTTCATGACTGATACGTCTGCCCCATTACCTCTGGACCCGCCGCTGGACCCGCGCCAACAGGCCGTTATCAAGAAGTTGTTCCGCCGCCTTATCGTGTTTTTATTTATCCTGTTCGTTTTCTCCTATCTCGACCGCATTAACATTGGTTTTGCCGGGCTGACGATGGGCAAAGATCTCGGCCTGACCAGCACCATGTTTGGCCTCGCCACCACCCTGTTTTATGTGATGTACGTCATCTGCGGCATTCCGAGCAATATCATGCTGAGCATCATCGGCGCACGGCGTTGGATTGCAATGCTGATGGTCATTTGGGGCATTGCCTCCACTGCCACCATGTTCGCCACCGGACCGAACAGCCTGTACGTGTTGCGGATGCTGGTCGGGATTGCGGAAGCCGGTTTCCTGCCGGGCCTACTGCTGTATTTAACCTACTGGTTCCCGGCGCAGTATCGCGCCCGCGCCAACGCCCTGTTTATGATTGCGATGCCGGTCACCATGGCGCTGGGGTCATTGGCCTCAGGGTTCATTCTGAACATGGACGGCCTGTTGAATCTAAAAGGCTGGCAGTGGTTATTCCTGCTGGAAGGCTTCCCGTCAGTGCTGCTGGGCCTGGTGGTGTGGTTCTGGCTGGATGACAGTCCATCAAAAGCGAAATGGCTGACCGAGGACGACAAAGCCTGCCTGAATGACATGCTGGAAGCCGACAAAATCGCGCTGCAAAAAACGCAGTTGGCCGCCAGCGCTTCGCTGTTGCCGCCGCGCAGCATGGCGCGCGAACTGTTCACCCCGATAATCATTCTCTACACGCTGGCTTATTTTTGCCTGACCAATACGCTGAGCGCGCTCAGTGTATGGACGCCGCTTATCCTGCGCAGCTTTAACGAAACCAGCAGCAACGTGACCATCGGCCTGCTCAGCGCCATCCCGCAGGTGTGCACTATCGTGGCGATGGTATGGTGGAGCAAGCGTTCGGACCGGATGAACGAGCGTAAATTCCACACCTTGCTGCCGTATCTGTTTGCCGCCGCAGGCTGGATGCTGACCGCCTCCAGCACCAATCCGCTGTGGCAGTTCAGCGGTATTGTGATGGCGTCGGCGGGCGCGTTTGCGGCGATGGTCATTTTCTGGACCACGCCGGACCGCTACATTTCCCTGCGGGCTCGCGCGGTGGGCATTGCGGTAATCAACGCCACCGGCATGACCGGCGCGGCACTGGGTCCGCTGCTGATGGGATGGATGAAAGATGTCACCGGCAACTTCAACGCCGGGATCTTTATGGTCGCCGCCTTCCTGGTGCTGGGGGCGATGATCATTGCCGTGATCCCGATGAAAAAAGCGAGCCCGCGCGAAGCAGCAGCGTCACTCCCGACTTGACTTAATATGTTCGAGGTGTACTTTTCAGGACATGAAGAAAATCCTGATTATCGTCCCCGACGGCGGCATGCTGTTTGAGTCTGCCGGTATTGCCGACATTCTGATGCAGGCCAACCGCCTGCATCCAGAAGGCCCTGCGCAGCCGCGTTATCACGTGGCGCTCGCGACCACCCAACCGCATCAAGTGATCCACGGCCAGTCAGGATTAAATCTGCTGGCCGATCACCGTTTGCATGAGCTGGACCCGCGAGAACCACTGGATACCATTATCATCACCGGTCGCGGGCAAGACCCGCTGGAGTCCCTCGCGGTGGTCGACTGGCTACACCTCGCGGCCCCGCACGCCCGACGCGTTGCCTCTGTGTGCGGCGGCGCGCTTTTACTGGCGCAGGCAGGGTTGCTGGATGGCCGACGCGCCACCACCCACTGGAAATTGCTCGATACGCTGAAAGCTGAATACCCGCAGGTTAACGTCGAAGCCGGGCCGCTGTATGTTCAGGATGGCCACGTCTGGACATCGGGCGGGGTCAGTACCGGCTTCGACCTCACGCTGGCGCTGGTCGAAGAAGACTACGGTTTTACTCTCGCCCGCGATATCGCCCAGGATATGGTGATGTACTTACGTCGTCCCGGCGGGCAACTCCAGTTCAGCCGCTATAACCTGAAGCAGTCCGACGGCCACGGCCCGATAAACGACCTGCTGACGTGGATCCTCAACAACATCACCGCCGACCTGTGCGTGGAAAAGCTGGCGGAAAAAGCCGCCATGAGCCCGCGAAACTTTACCCGGGTGTTTACCCGCGAGACCGGAGCATCTCCCGCTCGCTACGTGGCCGAAGCGCGTCTGGCCGCCGCTCGCCAGCGGCTCGAGCAAACCAACGATCCGCTCGAACGCATCGCCGAACAGACCGGGTTTGGCAGCAGCATCAATCTGCGCCGCCTGTTTGAAAAGCAACTGCATCTGACGCCGGGTGAATACCGCCAGCGCTTCCACTGTCGCAAAATGGCGTAATGTGATCCTTTTTTGTCGTTTACGCCAAAACCCTGCCCACCTACAGTGATGCCATAGACAACAGAGAAGGAGTTGATCATGGTTAAGGTCGGTATTAATGGTTTCGGCAGGATTGGTCGTAATGTTTTACGCGCGGCGTTCGGCAACCCCAATTTACAGATTGTGGCGATCAATGATTTAACGGACAGCAAAACCCTGGCGCATTTGTTGAAATACGATTCGCTACTCGGCACATTCTCCGCCAGCGTTGAAGCCGTCGAGGGCGGTTTGCGGGTCGACGGCCAGACGATCACCGTGTTCAGCGAACGCGATCCGGCAAACATTCCGTGGCGTGACGTTGAGGTGGATATCGTGATTGAAGCCACCGGTTTCTTCACCGATCGCGAAAAAGCGGCGGTTCACATCCACAGCGGTGGCGCGAAGCGCGTCATCATCTCCGCGCCTGGCAAAAATGACGACTTAACGGTGGTAATGGGCGTTAACCATCAGCTCTACGATCCACAAAAACACAGCGTGGTGAGTAACGGCAGTTGCACCACCAACGGCCTCGCCCCGGCGGCGCAGGTGCTGCATCAGCATTTCGGCATTCAGCATGGCCTGATGAACACCACCCACGCCTACACCAACAGCCAGGTTCTGCACGACCAGCCGGAGAAAGACCTGCGCGGTGCGCGAGCCGCGGCGCTGTCTATCGTGCCCTACTCCAGCGGTGCGGCAAAAGCGCTTGGCAAAGTTATCCCTGAGCTTGACGGGCGTTTGACCGGCTATTCGTTGCGCGTGCCGGTTCCGGTGGTGTCAATTGTCGACCTGACCGTCACCCTCGAGCGTGACGTCACCGCAGAAGAAGTGAATGAGGCGTTCCGTCAGGCGGCGGCGTCCGGACCGCTGAAAGGTATTCTCGGCTACAGCGATGAGCCGTTAGTCTCCAGCGATTACCAGGGCGACCCGCGCTCGTCGATCATTGATGGCCTGTCGACGCTGGTGATTGGCGGCAATATGGTGAAAATCCTCGCCTGGTATGACAACGAATGGGGTTTCTCCAATCGCTTAGTCGACCTCGCGTTGCTGATGGCGCAGCAGGAACGATAATCGGCATCACCCTGACTCCCGGGTAGCCGGGGGTCAAATCCGCCCCCTTTCCCGCCTCACACGATCCCCACAAAATTCGCTGCTAACGCGTGCCTTTGCTTATAAATCAATCCGATGTGCTAAAAATATCCGTGTAATCAGCATTGTATTGTTAAACAGGCTATGTAAAATCAAACAATCCGTGCTAAACACTTGTTAATTATTTAGTGGAATCCCGGGTCAGGGTGTTGTTTGCTCGGTGACTATCTCTGTGCGTCGTCTACGCCATGAGTCATCCCTGCTCCGCATGCAGCACCTGACCATTGGGCCTAACCCGATTTGCAGGGAACGTCAGAATGAAATTGCGAAACCTCTTGCCACTGTTGATAGTGACCGTGCTGGTCGGCTGTAAAGCCCCTGCACCAACGATGACCGACGACACACTGGTCACCAGTCAGGTCAATGGCGTCACGCTTACCCACCGTTATATCGTTGCCGTCCCGACAGAATTTACGCCTGTTAATGCCAGCTATCGTGCGCTGTACGCCGGTTCGGTCATGAATACCCCTGATTTTGGCGGTAAGGTTCTGAGTGAACTGGAAAACGGTAAAACCTATACCGTGCTCGGCAGCGTCCAGAACGACTGGCTGGCGATCGCCGAAGAAGACCAACCGGAACTGATTGGCTACGTGCCGCCACGCGCACTGGTCAAAAGCGAACTGTATGCGCAGACCCTGAAAAAAGACCGCCCGCGCGCCCGCAAGTCGAGCAATAAAAAAGCCACCTGCGTCAACGTGGACAGCAACAGCAAAGCTTGTCAGAACGCGAACAGCGGAACCTGGATTATTAACTAATCTTTATCCTGTTCCCTCGCTTGGGTTTACCCGTTATTGAGACGCATAAAGGAAATCTATGAAACTCTGGCTTTCAGGTGTGGCGTTGCTGCTGGCATCTTCGACCGTATGGGCAGAGAACTACCGTTTTGTACAGTCTCCTTCGCAGAAGCTGGATATCTGGATCGATAACATCAAGAGCAATTCGCCGCAGAGCTGGTGTGCGAAAGAGCTTCCGCTGCGCATTGTCGCCAACGGCGATAAATCCCCGTCGATCCTGACCGGTTTTATGCCACGTCTCGGCACGCTGCTGGAAAGCCAGTGCTCGGCGCTGCAACGCGTGCACTGGCGACTCGAAGATCCGCAGGGCGCAACGCTGGCCTTTGGTACTGCCGACCGCGGGAACGACTGGGATGTGAACGTCACGCCGGTGATGGACGACAGTCCGGTCACCGCGACGCAAACTGAGGATAAATCGGCCCCGGCAGACCGTACGCCGTGGCAGGAGTTTACCCTGCAAGATGGTTGTCGTCTGCGCACCTTCTGGGCCGCTAACGCAGGGGCTTCTGCGCTGTTTATTCCTGAAGGTCAGTGCGAAAAAGGCGGCTGGTTAAGTGGTCGCAGTGACGTGATTCAGAACGGCAGCGCAGGCGAACAACGTCTGCCGATGACCTTCGTGCACGGTTTCCCGGTGAGCGGCCTGCGTGACGGTATTGATGCCGACAACCTGCTGATCACCACGCTGAACAACGAGCGTATGGTGGTGAGCAACGAACAGGCACCGCAAAGCTGGATGATCCTGCCGTACAAACCTGAGCTTAACGCGTGGGCGGCCAGCGGCACCATTGCGGTCAAAGTGCCGCGCGAAATGGCGATGGATGAAGCTAATCTGCAAAAACAGCTCAATCAGGTGCGCAAAGCCTGGGCCAGCTGGCTAGCACCTGATAGCCCGGTCACCCTGCTGTTGATTGACTCCCTGCAAACGCAGCTGCGTGATCCGGCGGTGGGTGCATGGCGCACACAGAATTGATCTTGTCACTTTTTGAGCAGAGATCCGTAGCATGACAGATAACGATTACACACAGCGCCCGCCCGACGCTTTGCCGTCCGGTTATCGTTTTGATGAGTTTGAAATTCAGGATGTCATTGACGCCAGTAACGACAACATCGTTTATCGCGCCCTCGATCATCAGCTTGAGCGCCAGGTCGTCATTCGCGAGTTTTTGCCGCGCACCCTGACGGTTCGCAGTGAAACGCAGCGCCTGGTGCCACGCAGCAAGCTGGACCAATCGGCGTTTAGCATCGGTCTCGACGGGTTTATTCAGGAAGCGCGTCAGCTGGCGCGGCTGAATCACCCGAACGTGGTGCAAATTCTGCGTTTCTGGACCTACAACGAAACCGCCTATGCCGCGACCCCGGTGTACAGCGGCATGACGCTGGCCGAACTTTTTCAGCATCATCCGGAACGCATTAATGAAGTGTGGATCCGCCAGATGCTGCCGATGTTGTGTGGCGCGCTGGCCGCGCTTCATGAGAAAGGCTATATCCACTGCCGCCTGTCGCTGAACAGCATTCTGATTCAGGACAACGGCCTGCCGCTGCTGCTGGAATTTGGCGCTCTGCGTCAGAGCGGTGCAGAAAGTGGCGAGGTGAATAAGACTCTGCTGCATCCGGGCTTTACGCCGCTGGAACAATATTCTGACGACGTCGAGAACCCGTCCGGGCCGTGGACCGATATTTATTCGTTGGGTGCGATTCTGTATACGCTGGTCACCGGTAATCGGCCGCCTGCCAGCGTCACGCGCAGCATTCAGGACAACTGCGTTCCGCTGACGGAAAGTCGCCCGGAAGGGTATTCGCCCGAGCTGTTACAGGCGATCGACAGCACTCTGGCGCTGCGCCCGGAAGACCGTCCGCAGACCATCGCCGAATTTGCCGCGTTAGCAGGCATTAGCCTGAATGAGACTCACACTCTCCCCGCAGAAAGCCCGACCGGTTCGATGCTGATGGCGATTGACCAGGAGCCGGAGGCCGACACCGCCGCGCAGCCGTGGTGGAAGTCGTACCGTACGCCGTTGCAGATTGCCGGTGGCGTCGTGGTCGGTTTGATTGCCGGCGGGCTGTTGTTTGGGCAACGCGGGTCGACGGAAGTCGCCTCGAAAGCGCCGATGACAGGCACCGTGACCGCCGAATCCACGGCAAAACCGGTCGCCGCGGGTACCGCTCTCGCCCGGGTGTATATTCGTGTGGATGAAGGTGACGAGCTGGAAGTGAACGGTAAGGCGCAGAAAACGCCGAACCCGGTAAATGGCTATGCCTCGGTACAGCTTTCGTCCGGCCAGTACGTGATTACGTTGCGTAACGCCAAACAGTCCCGCAGCGCCAGCATCACCGTCGATAAACCCGGCACCTGGCTGTTAAACCCACAGACGTAATTCCTTCCGATGTAACGCCCGGCGGCGCAAGCTTGCCGGGTCTACAAAATGCCAGTAACCGTCGCGACCTTTCGGGTCAAACAGTGCCGGAATATCCACCGACTGGTGGGAAATCAGGTAGTAATCACACAGGGAATAGTACCGGCGCATCTGACGGCCATCCAGGTGCTGCGCGCTCACACGCCGACCGGCGGCATCGTACTCAAAGCGCAGCTTCTTCCCGTCCGGGCAGGTCAGCCCCACCAGCAGGTCAAACTCCCCTTACAGGTAGCGGGTGGTTTTACCTTTGCCGTCCGGCAGTCGGATGGCCGTCAGGCTGCCCGCCGCCCGGCCTACACCTGAAGGGCGACTGGCTAGCTGAGGCGGGTTTTAATACCAGGGCGGGTGTGACGGTGAAATTCACGGAGGGGGTGCCTGACCATTATTGCCGACAGCTACGAGGTACGGAAACTGCGCGAGGAGCTTTATCAGGTTAAAAAGGGGATCATAGATATGAAAGCGAGCATATCGGACGTACTGACTGAGGTATAAGAATAAAGGCCGGGAAGATCGCTAAGGATATGTCTGGCCTTTATTTATTGAATATTACTTTAATAAATCATCTATTTTATTTTGCATAATTTCAACCCTATGAAGAAGATTGTTATCATCAAAAATATCCAGATCTATTTTAGAAAAGTAAAACTTTAATTTAAGGAGCATTTCTGTAGATGTTGAGCTATAGTTTACCGCATCGTCAATATTGTTATAGATATCGGCACTCACCAATCCCCTGAGTGCTAAGTTCAATTCGTTAATATCTTTATGGAAATTATCAGTCATATTTAATACTTGCTAAATGTAATAATATCAACCCCATCCTGTGGGACAACAACTTCAATGCCTCCACCAGGATTCCCCCCTATGCCAGGGGCAGGACGAGTAATAACGTCACTCCCCGGTTTTAATTTTGCAGTCATAATGAAATCACTGCGATCAATGTTCTCCTGCGGTATCCCATATCTACCTGCATATCCAGGGCTTGAAGGGTGTTCTAAGGCCCAAAATTGTGCTCCTGTTGTTTCACTGCGCCCAGTTGTACCCATACGATAAAGAGTGGCACCATTTTCAACTTTTGCTCTTGCCACTAAGGCTTCTGGAGAATATGACTGATTAGCAGGGCCATAAGGCGTTTCTATATTTTCCTTACACAGTCCAAGCGGATCAACCCAACTCAACGGATTATGCACATACCCGTAAGGATTCACTCCACCCGCCAGACCTATCGGGTCCGGCGTCAGGTACTGCCCCGTCTCTGTATCATAGTAACGGAACCGGTTGTAGTGCAACCCCGATTCTTCATCCTCATACTGCCCCGCAAAACGCAGGTTACAGCTCAGCTTGTCCGCATCATTCGCCGCCACCGCCCACTG
>Ga0160437_1001519_pt1 | contig 10455 bp, 17 predicted proteins | sample HID1975I_E0MG_FD_108227 | JGI IMG/M metagenome (GOLD analysis project Ga0160437, IMG submission 108227) | Enriched soil microbial communities from UW Madison campus, WI, USA - HID1975I_E0 MG | ecosystem: Environmental > Terrestrial > Soil > Unclassified | place: USA: Madison, Wisconsin... | reverse complement strand
TGTAGGCGGGGATCGCGAGGCCGGTGGCGGTGCACGCCGACTTGATGACGCCCATGTCGAATCCGGCATTGTGGGCGACCATGATGTCGCCGCCGGCGAACTCGATCAGGTCGGGCAGCTGCTCCACCCACCCGGGCGCGTCGAGCACGTCGTCGGCGCGGATGCCGTGGATGCGGGTGTTCCACTCGACGAAGTGGTCGTGCCCGGGCGGCGGCTGGATGAGCCACCCGATGCGGTCGACGATCTGGCCGTCGCGCACCTTCACCAGGCCGACCGAGCACGCGCTCGCACTGGACCCGTTCGCCGTCTCGAAGTCGATCGCGGTGAAGTCCAATGGCACGTTCCGACTCTCGCACGAGGCACCGACGTCGGGGTGCGGGCGCGCCGGTCTGCCTCAGGGTCTTGCTATGCTCAATTGATCGTAATATTCTCACTGCATGAATATCGCGGAAGTGCGCGAGCCGACCTTCTTCATCCTGCTTTCGTTGGCGGGTGGGGTCAAGCACGGCTACGCGATCCTCACCGAATCGGCCGAGCTGTCCGACGGACGCGTGCACCTGAAGGTGGGCACGCTCTATGCAGCGCTCGACCGACTCTCCGCCGACGGCCTGGTCACTGCCGCGGGGGAGGAAGTCGTCGACGGCCGCAACCGCCGCTACTTCGCCCTCACCGACGAGGGTCACGCGGTTCTGGTCGCCGAAGCCGAGCGTCAACGCCGCAACGCCGAGCGGGCCGCCGCCCGACTCCGGGGGGCCGCCCGCGTGAGCGGAGCCGGGGCATGAGCGGCATCGAGAACCGCTACCGCTCTGCCCTGCGCTGGTACCCGGCGAGCTGGCGCGACGTGAACCAGGATGTGGTTCTCAGTACCCTGCTCGATGTCGCGGATGCGGAGGGCCGCGACCGGCCGACGGCGCGGGAACGCCTCGATCTCGCCGCCAACGGCATCCGAACCTCGGTGGAACGCGGGCTGCCGCGGTCGGTCCGCGACCGTGCGTCTGCCCTCGCGCTCGGCATCGGCGCCGCCTTCGCCGCCGTCTACCTGTACTTCTTCGAGCTCGACGGATCCGGGGGAGGTTCGCTCGGGGGCGAGAAGGCGGAGCTGGTGTTCGGGCCGGACCGCGACTTCGGTTGGGGGCCGTTCGCGAGCGCTGCAGCTGTCGTGATGCTCGCGTGGATCTTCGCCTTCGTCGCCGGAATCCTCGGTGGTCGACGGATCATGATGGTCGCGCTCGCCGCGTCGGTTGCGGCAGGAGTTGTCGTGGTCGCGGGTGGCGAGGCCGACTGGGCGGTGCTGAGGCCCGCCGCGACCACGCTATTCGTGCTCGCCGGCCTTGCCGCAGTGGCGGTGATCGGCGATCCAGGTCGGACGCCGCGCACTGTCGGATGGTCCGGACTCTCGGCGGCTGTCTCACTGGTGGCAATCGTCGCGCTTGTGCGACCGACCTTCTGGTCGAGCCTCCCGCCCGGCCGCTACTTCTTCGAACTCGTTCTGCATCCGTTCTGGGTCGGCGCGACGCTCGGTTCACTCCTCGTGGTGGCCGCCGTCATGCGCCGCGGCGACTGGTGCCTCGCGGTCCTGCTCGTCGCGCTGCCCTGGTTGCTGCTCATCGGGTGGGAGATCTACCTCGGAGTGGGAGGGGCGTTCGCTCCGCTCTACGGAGTTCTTGCGCTGATCGGGCTGGTCGCGTTCACGGTGACAGTCTCGGTCACGATGATGAGGCGCGTCGGTGCGGCCGATGCGCGCATTCGAGGTTCTTGACGGGCCAGCGGGTCGCCCCGCAGAAGGCGGGGCCGTCGTCGGCATCCCGACGACGGCCCCGATGGTGGTTCCGATCTTCTGGTGTGTCATCGCACGCGCATCACCGCGAGCGACATCGCGTAGTCGCGCTCGCGTTCGAGCTGCGCGAGCGCCAGTTCCTGCTCGCGGTACAGCATCGCGAGTTCGAGCCGGTTGGCGCGACGCTCGTGACGGGCGAGCTCACGACCGGGGCGGCGGCCCCAGCGGATGAGCGCCATGCCGAGGTGCAGGGCGGCGCGGTCGATCAGGCCGACCCGACGCACGGGGCGCTGGACGTTGACCGTCTCGGTGATCGGTTGCGTGGTGTTCTGACGCGTCGTGGGCGTCAAGGTGGTGTTCATGGTTTCGGTGTCCTCAGAGTGGTGGTTGTCGGAGACCGCTTCGTGGGCGGTTCCGGAGGGTGCCGCTGATAGGGGCACGGTACCGACCACCGCCGACATGGCGGGGTCGTGGACGGGACGTGATCCACGGATGCCGAAAGCATCCGGAATCGGGCTTCGAGAGCGTCGCCACCGTCATGGACGGCGGCGCAGAGACGCTTAGCCTTCCCGGACGGTGAGGGCGCCGACGAAGCCGGCGCGCAGAGCGAACGTGCGCTCGCTGCGGGTGATCTTTGCGTTCATCAACTCCGGCTCCTTTCGGTCTAGATGCTGTGCCGACGATCGGCACGAGGTGTCACGTTAGCGACTCCCCGCACCCGGATGCAAGCATCCCGGGTGTGTCGCGGTCCAATCACTGTGGATCGGCCTTGTGGTTGTCGCGCTGGCGCACTGCACGCCGCACCCCCGCGGAGACCGCGAGCCCGACAAGCACCCCGAGCGGCAACCCCGGCATCCAGGAGCCCGTGAACGCGAGCGAGATCGCGATAGCGACCGCGACGACGCCGGTGAGGATTCCGACGTGGAGGAGATTCAATTGCGTTCGGTTCATCGGGTTCGTTCGCGCGGGTGCTCGTCGCACCGCGGGTGACCCGGCCGACTCTATCGGGCTCGCCGGCCCGGGTACGCTTGACCCCCGTGGCTCTCACCATCGGCATCGTCGGTCTCCCCAATGTGGGCAAGTCGACCCTCTTCAACGCGCTCACCAAGAACTCCGTGCTCGCGGCGAACTACCCGTTCGCCACGATCGAGCCGAACGTGGGGGTGGTGAACCTCCCCGACTCGCGCCTGCAGGTGCTGGCGCAGATCTTCGGCAGCGAGCGCATTCTGCCCGCGTCGGTGAGCTTCGTCGACATCGCCGGCATCGTGAAGGGTGCGAGCGAGGGGGAGGGCCTGGGCAACCAGTTCCTCGCCAACATCCGTGAAGCGGATGCGATCGCGCAGGTGGTGCGCGGCTTCGCGGATGACGACGTGGTGCACGTCGCGGGTGCGGTGAACCCGTCGGACGACCTCGAGGTGATCACCACCGAGCTGGCGCTCGCCGACCTGCAGACCCTCGAGAAGGCGATCACGCGCCTCGAGAAGGATGTGAAAGGCAAGAAGGCCGACCCGGCGGTGCTGGCGGCGGCGCTGGATGCGAAGAAGGCGCTCGACGAGGGCATCCCGCTGTCGCGCGCGACCGGCATCGAGCTGCCGCTGCTGAAGGAGCTCGGTCTGATGACGGCGAAGCCGATCATCTACGTCTTCAACGTCGATGAGGCGGTGCTCACGGATGCGGCCCGCAAGGCGGAGCTGGCGGCGCTCGTCGCCCCCGCGCAGGCGGTGTTCCTGGATGCGAAGGTCGAGTCGGAGCTGATCGACCTCGACCCGGAGGATGCGGCCGAACTGCTCGCCTCCACCGGCCAGGACGAGTCGGGCCTCGACCAGCTGGCCCGCATCGGCTTCGACACCCTCGGTCTGCAGACCTACCTGACGGCCGGTCCGAAGGAGTCGCGCGCCTGGACCATCCGCAAGGGTGCGAAGGCCCCCCAGGCGGCGGGCGTCATCCACACCGACTTCGAGCGTGGCTTCATCAAGGCCGAGGTGACCTCCTTCGAGGACCTCGTGGCGGCCGGTTCGCTCGCCGAGGCCCGCTCACGCGGCAAGGCCCGCATCGAAGGTAAGGACTACGTCATGCAGGACGGCGACGTGGTCGAGTTCCGCTTCAACGTGTAGGCGACCTCGACAGCCGCACCGGGCCGCCTCGACATCAGGTGTCGAGTTCGGCGCCCCAGGCTCCGAGCGCGACGATCGCCTCCCGCAGGGCGAGGCCGCGATCGGTCAGTGCGTACGCGCGCGTGTTGTGCCGAAGCGGCAGACGGGCGAGGACGCCGGCTTCCTCCAGCTCGCGCAGGCGAGTCGCGAGTTGGTTCGTCCCCATTCCGAGCTCGCGCTGAAGATCGCCGTAACGCTGAGGCCCGTCGAGCAACTGCTCCACGATGAGGAGGGCCCATCGCGGCCCGACGACGCCGAGGGCCGCCGCGAGGTCGCTCACGCGGTCCCGTCGGGCTCCGGCTTCATCCAGAACGGCGAGTAGTGGTAGCCGTCCGGGTCGTCGAATTGGCGCTGGTACATGAACGGGTAGTCGTCGATGTCGCCGATCCGACCACCTGCCGCGCCGGCGCGCTCGACCAGTTCGTCGACCGCCTCCCGGCTGGGCAGGTCGAACGACACGGTGACCTTCGAGGGCGTGTCGGGGCCACCGATCAGTTCCTCGGTGGCGCCGACGCTCGCGTACATCTCGCGGCTTCCCAGCATCACGTACTGGTCCGGCGCAATCGCGAAGCACGACACGTTGTGGTCGGACATCTCGGCGTTGAGGTGCCAGCCGAGGGCGGTGTAGAAGGCGGTCGCGCGCTCGACGTTCTCGACCGGGCAGGTGATGAAGAGGCTCATAGCGTGATACTTCCAAAATGAAAGTACGCTGTCAACCTCGGCTGCGATGAGAGCCTCGACGTGCCGTAGGTCCTCCTCATGTCTTCGGATATCCTCGACGCCCACGCCCACCCCCACGCGCCGGCTCCCTACGGTCTTTGCGACGACCGAACCGGTGTGATCGAAGGGCCTGGGCCGGGTTGCGATGTTCCTCGGGCTGGGCGTCTTCGTGGGGTCGGTGTTGGCGTCAGTGCTGATAGGTGTCGCCGCTGCGCCGTACGCGATCGCGGGGCTGTCTGGTTTCAACGTGTACCTCCGACTCGACTCCGGGGATCCGATCGAGTCAACTCTCGCCGTGCTCGCTCTCGTGCACACGGGCGTCGCCACCATCGAGCTCGCGACCCCGGAGCATGCGCGGGCGATCGACCGCGTCGAGGGCGCCCCGCCCGCATCCGGACCCACCCTGCGGATCGCACTCGAAGTCGACGACACACCCGCCGCTCTCGCGCTCGCGGAGGAGGCGGGGATGGCGACCATCGCGCCACCCGTCGAGACGCCGTTCCGTTCGATCAACGCACGCATCCAGGGCCCGGCGGGGTGGCAGGTCACGTGGTTCCAGGAGCTGGAGACGCTGGAGCAGCGCACCGCCCGCGAGGGTTTCACCACCGACGACCGGCGCTGACCTCCCGATCTGCCGCGTCGCACCGCTCCACCCCCGTTCGGGGAAAATGCCGAGTTCGGTATCGCGTGCGCCCTAGTGTGAGCGCATGCCCGATCCCCGACGCTTCGTCGCGCCCGCGATCACCCTCCTGCTCGCCTTCGGCGGCGCGCTGCTGGTCGCTGCTCCCGCCCACGCCGACACGGCCTCACTCACCTACACGATCGAGGCGACCGACCCCGTGTCCGCACGGGTGGGCGGTTCGGCTTCACCGTGCCTGCCTGCGACCGGGTCGGGATTCCACTACAAGACGGTGACCGTGAAGGTGGATGCAACGGGCACCTACTCGGGCATCGACCAGTACGCCAACGGTGACGGGTTCCTGGCCATCTACAGCCAGCCGTTCGATCCGGCGTTCCCCGACGCGAACTGCGTCGGCGCGATCGACGACGACAGCACGCCGGTGCCCGCGCCGCTCACGGCAGGCACGGTCTACTACCTGTTCCAGTCGACCTACTCTCCGGGTTCAACGGGGAATTACACCTACAACATCACGGGCCCCGGCACCTTCCGCGTGGTGAATGCCACGACCACCACCGTGACCGCGACGCCGAGCCCGGCCACCGCGCCCGACGAGACCACGCTCACCGCGACCGTGACGGGCGACGTCGTCCCGACCGGCGACGTCGAGTTCTTCGACGGCACGACCTCGCTCGGCACCGCCGCACTCGCCGACGGCGTCGCGAGCCTGACGGTGGCTCTCGCCGAGGGATCGCACGACATCACGGCCGTGTATGCGGGCGACAACGCGACGCTCGGGTCGACCTCGGCGGTGTACACGCAGGTCGTCGAGGCCGCAGTCGTGCCGCCCGCCCCGGCGGCGACACTCCCCGACACGGGCGAAGACGTCACCGTGCCGCTGGTGACGACCGGTGGGATGCTGCTGATCGGCGCACTGCTGGTGGTCGGATCCGCGCGAGTTCGCCGTCGCAGCGGCCAGGTCGCGTAGCGCAGCCACCCGCGCCGCGCGCGTTCTCCCGCGTAGCCTTCTGCCCATGAGACACGGGATCGTGATCCTCCCGCAGGAGGACTGGCCGACCGCCGCTCGCAAGTGGCGCACGGCGGAGGAACTCGGATTCGACCACGCCTGGACCTACGACCACCTGTCGTGGCGCGGCCTCGCGGGCGAGCGCTGGCACGCCACGATTCCCACCCTGACGGCCGCGGCGACGGTAACCGAGCGGATCGGGTTGGGGCTGTTCGTCGCGAGCCCCAACTTCCGGCATCCGGTGCCGTTCGCGAAGGAACTCGCGACGCTCGACGACATCGCCGGCGGGCGCGTGCTGGTGGGGGTCGGTTCGGGTGGCACCGGGTTCGACGCGTTCGTGCTCGGCCAGGACGAGCTCACCCCGCGGCAGCGTCACGAGCGGTTCATCGAGTTCGCCGACGCGCTCGACGTGCTGCTGCGCCACGAACCGGAGGGCTCGGGAGGGATCTCGTTCGACGGCGACTGGTACGAGGCCGTGAACGCCCGGATGGTGGGGGCGCCGGCGCAGACGCCGCGGATGCCGCTGCTGATCGCGGGCAACGGACCCAAGACCGTCCGCTACGCCGCCGAGCGCGGCGACGGCTGGGTCACGACCGGCGGCAACGAGGATGCCGACCACGAGACGTGGTGGGCGGGGGTGGCGGTGCTCGCGCGGCGGTTCGACGACGCGTACGCCGCATCCGGTCGCACCGACGAGGTGTCGCGCATCCTGTCGCTCGACGACGAGAACCGCTACTCGTTGCGCAGCGCTGCCGCCTACGAGGATGCGGTGGGTCGCGCCGCCGCCCTCGGCTTCACGGATGTGGTGGCCCACTTCCCGCGCGAGCACGGCATCTACGCGGGCGACGAGCGGGTGCTCGAGCAGGTCGCCGCGCTGCTGTCGCGCCTCCGGTAGCGCATCCGCGCACTGGACAGCGCGCGGCCCGGATCGCGAGGATGGGCATGTGCCTGACGCCGTCGTTGAGATCCACATCCCGCTGACCCCCGCCCCCGACCTCGGGGAGGGCGACTACCCGTTCCCGTGGATCGAGTCGGTCGAGGAGTTCGTGTTCGGTCTCGAAGGCGAGGGCGGTGAGGCCTACGACGACGGCGAAGAGCACGACGGCCACTACATGTTCGACGTGTGGCAGGGGTCGGAGGATGAGCTGCTGGCGATCGCCCGCCGGGTCGCCGAGATCCCCGGGGTGCCGACGGGCGTGTTCGCGGTCGTGACCGACACCGACCGTGAGTCCTTCGGCGAGGGTCGCCGCGTCGAGCTGAGCTGACCCGCGACTCCGTCCGAGCCCCGCCGAGGCGGAGCCATCGACTCTCAGGGCCGATGTTGCGGTCGATCGCGCCGATCGAGGACGCTCAGAAGCCGAGGGCTTCGGGGCCCTCGGATGCGAGGCGCGGCTCGGTGCGCAGCTTCGGGTCGAACCCGGCCTTGTCGGCGTAGAAGGCGCGGATGCGGTCCATGTCGGCTGCGACGTCGCCCGTGAGTTCGAAGGTGGGCCCGAGGCCGGTGGTCATCGTGGTGCGGTCGACGTAGCCGAGGGTGACCGGCATGCCCGTCTCGCGGGCGATGCGGTAGAAGCCCGACTTCCACGGGCCCTTGTTCGTGCGGGTGCCATCCGGTGTCACGACGAGGCCGAACACCTCACCTGCGTGCACCCGCTCGACGACCTCGCCCACGACGCGCGCCGGGTCGGACCGGTCGACGGGGATGCCGCCGAGGCCCCGCATGATCGGCCCCCGCCATCCGCGGAACAGGCTGCTCTTGCCGAGCCACCGGAAGTTCATGCCGAGCTTCCATGCGATGCCGAGCATGAACACGAAGTCCCAGTTGGAGGTGTGGGGTGCACCGATCAGCACGGTCGGCCGAGTCGGCGCGGGCTCGGTCTTCAGGGTCCATCGGCTGAACGCCCAGAAGACGTTGGCGAGGGCACGACGGATCACGGGGCAAGGGTACGTGGGTGCGCATGCATACGGATGCATGCGTCGGCAAGAAGGGCGCCCGCGACAAGGTGAGCGGGTCGACGAAACCCGTGACGAACTTCAAAGTCGACAACGCGCTCTACGCGGCGAACAAGAAATCCGACCGCGATGGCGACGGGGTGGCCTGCGAGAAGCGCTGATCGCGCCCTACGCGTCGCCGATGGCGTGACACCGCCCGCCCGCCCTGACACAGTGGAGCGCATGATCCTGACGCTCACGATCGATCTCGACAAGCTCGCCGACGGCGCGACAGGCGACGAGGTGGGCCGCATCCTGCGCTACTGGGGCGGGGCGGCGAAGGACCTCGACTGGTCGCAGCCGGCCGACTTCCCGCTGATGGATTCCGGGTACACACACGTCGGAAGGCTGACCTCCGCATGAACGCGCCCCGCCGCGACTGGCGCGTGCCCGACGTCCGCCGGGTGACGGGGGTCGCTGCGATCGTGGTGGCGGTGGCGCTCACCTACGAGGGTGCGCGGCAGTTCATCGAGGGCGCCCGGCCTGGCCTCACCGACTACGACGGCCTTGTCGACTTCTACGCTCGCAGCGCCACCGGCACACTCGCGGTGGTGCTGGCCGACACCATCCTGATGACGAGCCTGATCGTGTTCTTCGGATGCTTCCGCCAGCTGGTCACCACGCGAAGCCCGGGACTGTCGTGGGTGGCCGACATCGGGTTCGGTGCGGGTCTCGTCTACGTGGCGGTCACCCTCGTCGGCGACGCGATGTCGGGGGCGGCAGGGCTGGATGCGGGGGCGGGCGACGGCGACGGCGCCATCATCCGGGGGCTCATCGAGGGGCACATGCTGCTGTTCGGGTCGATCGGATGCGTGCTCACGGCGCTCGTGATGGCATCCGCCGGGTACCTGGTGCTGGCGTCGTCGGTGCTTCCGCGGTGGACGGGGACGTTCGCGTTCGTGGCAGCCGGCCTCAACCTGGCGGCGGTGCCGACGATGTTCGGCGGCACCGACGAGACCGACCTGTTCTCGGTCGGCGGGTGGGCGAATGCCGTGCTCGCGGTGTTCCCGTTCCTGCTGTGGGTGATCCTGGTCGGCATCTACACGATCCGCGGCACACGCCACCACGCCGAGCGGGAGGGCCGCCGCGGCTCAGGTGCCGGTGAGCAGGGCGTCGCGCAGCTCGGGTGAGAGCCCCGGCGGCACGTCGACCGGCACCGCGAGGGCGTGCAGTGCCCGCGAGTAGAAGTTGCGGGCGGATGCGGCGAGCGCGATGTCGACGATCTCGTCGTCGGTGAGCCCCAGTTCGCGCAGCCGCAGGCTGTCGGCATCCGTCATCGAGGCGGAGTCGCGGGAGAGCTTCTCGGCGAACTCCATCATCGCCACCTCCACCTCGCTGAGCCCGGCGTGGTGGTAGTCGCGGGCGATCCGGGTCAGCTCCTCCTCGCTGAAGATCTTGAGCGACTTGTTGCCGTGCGCGAGCCGGCACGCCTGCGATCCGATCGCGCCGGCGGCGGCGAGCGTGACGAGCTCGTAGCGGCGCAGATCCATGGTGCGAAGGGACGCCCGGATGAGGTTCTCGAAGGCCCGGTACGCCGCCGGATTGGTCGCCATCACACGGGTGTGCGAGGGCACGTAGCCGAATGCGGCGAGGTCGTCGGCGTACAGTTCGGCTGCCTCGCCGGTGACCTCGTCGGGCTCGGGGGTGCTGATGATCGTCATGGTGGTCCTCCCTGCGGCCGATCCAACCACCGACCAGGGGAATCCGGGAGTGCCCGGCGGCCGTACGATGAGCCCATGGGGACACTCTTCTACGCGGATCAGGCCATCGAGATGGATGACCGCACCCTCGCCCACCTCAAAGTCGCGGTGGTGACGAAGCTGCGCCGTGGTGAGAGCTTCACCCTCTCGTGGGTGCACCCCGACGACGCCCCGATCGGTCGCACCACTATCTGGATGCACGAGTCGATCCCGCTCCGTTTCGAGTTCGACGAGACCGAGCCGCCGACGCTCGACCGGGAGTGGATCGAGGCGATCCTGCGTTCCTCGAACACGACCGGCGGCATCCAGCTGACCGCCGAGACGATGGACACGGGCGAGAATCCGGCGGTCTCCGACTCCGGCACCGTCTAGCACTTTCGGCTGCCGAACGGAACGGGTTGGCCGGATCCGCTCGGAGCGCGCACCCTGGTCGCAGGGAGTGATCATGAAAGCGTTGCTGTACGCGG
>Ga0160437_1001517_pt1 | contig 10474 bp, 7 predicted proteins | sample HID1975I_E0MG_FD_108227 | JGI IMG/M metagenome (GOLD analysis project Ga0160437, IMG submission 108227) | Enriched soil microbial communities from UW Madison campus, WI, USA - HID1975I_E0 MG | ecosystem: Environmental > Terrestrial > Soil > Unclassified | place: USA: Madison, Wisconsin... | reverse complement strand
GGCGATGATCCGGCGGGCAGTGGTCCGGCGGGCAGTGGTCCGGCGCGGCGCTCCCCAGTTCGGGAGCCGCCGCCACGATCCTGGCGGGGGTTGCCGCGAGCCGGTAGCCGACGGTCGGGAACAGCGCGCTTCCCGCCCCGCCCGGCAGTTCGGCGCGGGTGAAGTAGTTCCGGTGGCGGACTTGCGGCGATTGGCCGAGATCGCCCATGTCGTTGATCGGGACCAGCGTGATGCCGCTGGCCTGCGCCGATGCCGCCGCCTCGTCCTTGTCCAGCCCGGCCAGCCAGCCCACCATGTGCTTGCGGCAAGCCGCGATGCGCTCCGGCGATAGCCCCCGCTCCAGCCAGTCGGCCGGGAAGTCGCGCAGTTCCTCGGGGTCTCCCATCAGGCCGCGCAGCGCATGCCAATGGCCCGGCGTGGTCAGGAACACGTAGATGAACCCGTTGCGGCACGGGAAGATGCCGCCCGGCCCGCCAAGGTCGAACTGCCGCCGGCTCTCGCTGACGTCCATGTCCCCGGCGATCATCTGGCCGAGCACGTAATCGAGCCGTCCCGCGAGCACCTCCTGCGCCGAGACGTCGATGAAGGTCCCCTGCCCCGTTCGCCCCTGCCGGTGCAGCGCCGCGGCAAGGCAGAGCGCGCTTTCGAGGCCCGCCTCGTAGCTGGCCAGGAAGCGCCCTGGCCCCTTCAGCGGCGGCCGCTCGGCATCGGCGGCGCTGGGCGTATGATAGCCCAGGCCGCTGGCGTGCGTGACGATGAGGTCCGTCGCATGGGCGCGCTCGGGTGGTGGGTCCAGCCCGAACGGCGTCACCGAGCATAGGATCAGGCCGGGATGCTCCTCGCGGAACGTGGCGGGAGAGAGGCCGAGCGCGGTGAGCCAGGCGCCGCCGTGGTCGTCGATCACCGCGTCGGCGCCGGCCAGGAGCCGGTCCAGCCGCAGACGCCCCGCACGCGTCGTCAGGTCCAGCACCAGCGACTGCTTGTTGCTGTTGAGGTAGGCGAAAAGCCCGCTGCATCCACTTTCCGGCCGGTCATGCAGGAACGGGCCGAGGCGCCGGGTCGGGCTGCCTGCGGGACGCTCCACCTTGATGACTTCCGCGCCGAAATCGGCCAGCAGCTTGCCGCAATATTCCCCCGCGACCTGCTCGGCCAGTTCGACGATCCTTAGCCCCTTCAAAGCCGACACGTCCGCTCCCCCTGCGCGCTGATGCTGTCTCGTCTTGCGGTATAGGCCGGGGCCGGGCGGGCATAGTTGTCCTGATTTGCAGCCGCACCAGCCCGAGAACGCAGTGAGTGAAGAAGGGCAGCGAAGGCGCGGCCGATCATGGCTAGGCCAGGCAGGGAACAGAACGGGAGGATGGCGATGAGCGACATTTTCGACGTGATCGTCGTCGGTTCGGGTGCGGCCGGGCTGACTGCCGCCCTGCGCGCGCACGATCTCGGCCTGCGGGTATTGGTGGTGGAGAAGGCGCACAAGTACGGGGGCACGTCCGCCACCTCGGGCGGCGTCGCCTGGATCCCCAATCACGGGCTGGGCGGCACCAGCGACACGCGCGAAGAGACGCTGACCTACCTCGACGCCGTCATCGGCGGGCCGATCGATCGCGACCGGCTGGAAGCCTATGTCGACACCGGGCGCGAGATGCTGGACTGGCTCGGGCGGGAGGGCATCGCGATGATGCCGATGCCCTGGCCGGACTACTTCGCCGAACTGCCCGGATCGCGCAGCGACCGCAGCCTGGTGATGCCGCCCTGGGACGGTCGCCTGCTGGGAGACAGGTTCCCGCTGGTGCGCGAGCAATATCCCCGCTTCAAGCTGTTCAACCGCTATGCGATGAACCTGGAGGAAACCTTCACCATCGCCGCCCGCAGTGCCGGCTGGAAGCGCATGATCGCCAGGGTTGTCGGGCGCTACTGGAAGGATCGCAGCACCCGCAGGATCACTCGCCGCGACCGGCTGTTCGTTTCCGGCGCGGCGCTGATCGGCCCGCTGCTCGCCAGGCTCTTCGAGAAGGGCGTCGAGATCCGGCTGGAGACCGGGCTGGAGCGGCTGCTCGTCGCAGACGGCAAAGTCACCGGCGTCGCGGTGAGCCATCGCGGCCGCCGCCATGAGATAGAGGCCCGCCACGCCGTGGTGATCTGCGCGGGCGGGTTCGAGTGGAATCAGGCGCTGCGCGATCGCTTCTATCCGGTCAGGACCTCGATCTGGTGGAGCAGTACGCCGCAGGGCGCGAATGCCGGCGAGGCGCTGATCGCCGCCGAAGCCATCGGCGCGGCCACCGAACATACCGGCGAAGGCTGGTGGGCACCGACGATGATCCTGCCCAGCCGCTCCGCATCCAATTTCGAGGAAGTACACCAGGCGGTGTTCGACGTGGGCCGTCCCTACAGTGTCTGCGTCAACCGCGAGGGGGACCGGTTCGTCAACGAAGCCTGCTCCTACGATCGCTTCGGCGCGGCGATGGTGGCCGATCAGCGCGCGACCGGTGCCAACACGCCGTGCTGGCTGGTGTTCGACGCCGCCTTCCGCAGGAAGTTCACGGCGGGCGGCATCCTGCCCGCCGCGATCATGCCGGACCGCGCGATCCCGGTCGACTGGTGGGATCACTATATCTTCCGGGGTGACACCGTGGGCGAACTGGCGCGCAGGATCGACGTCGATCCGGTCAAGCTGGAAGACGTGACGCGCCGGATGACCGAGTATGCCCGCAAGGGCGAGGACCCCGAATTCGGCCGCGGCTCGACGATCTATGACAAGACCTTCGGCGACCCTACCTGCAAGCCCAATCCCGCACTGGGCGCGATCCGCGAGGCGCCCTTCTACGCGGTGCAGATCCACCTGGGCGATCTGGGCACCAAGGGCGGTCTGAAGGCGGACCGCCAGGCGCGCGTGATCGATACCGGGGGCACACCCATCGCCGGCCTCTATGCGGCCGGAAACGCCGCCGGAAGTCCATTCGGCCTCAACTATCCCGGCGCCGGGGGGACGATCGGCCCGGCCATGGTGTTCGGCTACATCGCCGCGAACGACATCGCGCGGCGGGCCGCCATGCGCGAGGCCGTGGACGTGCGGGAACCGGCGACAATCTGAGCGCGATCCCATTCTTGCAGGAGGGCCCATGGCCTCTATCACCGTCGAAAGGATTGCGAACCTGGCCGTGGTACGGCTGGCCCGCGCCGAGGCGCGCAACGCGCTCACCGTCGCCATGGCGCAGGAGCTGACCGCTGCGCTCGCCGGCGTGAGCGCCGACGATGCGTGCCGGGTCGTCGTGCTGGCGGGAGACGGCGCGACGTTCTGCGCGGGCCTAGACCTGAAGGCGGCGATTGCGGAAGGGCCGGAAAACGCGCCGGAATGGATGGCGCTTCAGGAAGTGTTCTCGGGCCTGATCCGGCAAATCCGCAAGATGCGCCAGCCGGTCATCGGGGCGATCCAGGGGGCGGCGGTGGGCGCCGGTCTGGGCATCGCGCTCGCCTGCGACGTGCGCATCGCCGCGCCGTCTACGCAGTTTATGGTCGGAGCCGTGAAACTGGGCCTCAGCGCGGGCGAATGCGGTATCAGTTATCACCTGCCCCGCCTGATCGGCGCCGGCCGGGCCTTCGAAATCATGCTGACCGGCCGCCCCGTAAACGGCGAGGAAGCGCTGGCTATCGGCCTCGTCAGCCATCTGGCAGAACCCGGCAGCCTGTTCGACCGTGCGCTGGAAGTGGCACGAACGATCGCGGCCAACGCGCCTTATGCCGTCAAGCACACCAAGCAGGTGATGTGGGCCAATCTCGATGCCCCGCTCCAAAACGCCCTGGAACTGGAGAACCACGTCCAGGTCCTGGGGTTGCTAACCCAGGATTTCGCCGAGGCCGCCCGAGCCTTCGCCGAAAAGCGCGCGCCCGTTTTCACCGGCCGGTAGCGGCGGGATGGCGCGAAGAGGGTGGTGTCAGTTCACTGCCAGTCATTGCCGCCGCAGGACCGCAAGCCGAGTGATGGGCCGAAGTCGGCCCGACATCTGGACGGGCCGCCGAATGAGCGTCCTTGCGCGAAAAGGAGAAGACGATGGCTGAAGCGGATCGCCCGAACCCGGAGGACATCATCCTCTACGAAAAGGATCCCGCCACCAAGATCGCCACGATCACGCTCAATCGTCCGGACCTCCTGAACGCACCCACCACCGCGGCGCGGCTGCGCTATGCCGATCTCATCCACCGCGCGAACGTGGACGATGACGTCAAGGTGCTGGTGATCCGCGGCGCCGGCAACAACCTGGGCGGCGGCGCAGACCTTCCCGAGCAGGAAGAGATGCTGGCCGCGGAAGGCGAATATTCGCTGCTGCACGAATTCCGCATCGGTGCGGGGGAAGACGTCCGCTACCCTCCCAAGGGCAGCTATCGCTATCTGGCGCAACTGACGCAGCTATACGCCAATTCGAACTTCGGGTGCCGCACGCTGCAGGACTTCAAGAAGATCAGCATCCTGGAGGTGAAGGGCTATTGCTACGGCTGGCACTTCTATCAGGCCGCCGATGCCGACCTGGTGATCTCGTCCGACGACGCGCTCTTCGGCCACCCCTCGTTCCGCTATGTCGGCTGGGCCCCGCGCATGTGGCAGTGGGCCCAGATGATGGGCCTGCGCAAGTTCCAGGAGATGGTCTTCACCGGACGCCCCTTCACCGCAAAGGAGATGCAGGACTGCAACTTCCTGAACAGCGTGGTCCCGCGGGACCGGCTCGAGGCGGAAGTCGCGAAATATGCCCATGCCTGCTCGATCACGCGGCCTACCGATGTCGTCTTCATGCAGAAGACCCTGTTCGAGACCTACAAGCAGCAGCAGGGCGAATACATGGGCTCGATCATGACCGCATGGCTGGAATCGATGCTGGCCCAGGTGAAGAACGATGCCGACGAATTCACGCTCAACAAGGAGACGTTCGGCCGGGGTCTCAACAATGCCGTGAAGGACAACGATTCGCTCTACCCGCCCGAATGGCGCCTGAGCAAAGGCGGTCGCAAGGCGGCGGAGTGAAACGAGCCGGTCAGTAGGGAACCGCTGCGGCGGCGAGGGTTGAAGAGTTCGGCGCCGAAGAGTTCGGCGTTGGGGCATTCGCTACCGGGGCTATCGAAACGGGCGCGCGGGGGGCTTCCAGCTCGCCCACTTCGGCTTCCTTGACTTCAGCCGCTGCCCGTGCGGCGGCGGCCGCGGCTTCGGAGGCTTTGTCCGGTGATGCCGATCCCGGATCGTCGGACAGCGGATATTCCGCTGCGGAATAGGCCTCGTCGAAGCTCTGCCCTTCGGCGCCATATGTCGCAGCCTGCCAGAGCTGGCCGTCCGCGCCTGCGCCATGGTCGTCCTGGCTTTCCAGCCATCGCGGCATGCCCTGGCCGGTGAAGCCGGTGTCGCTGACGAAAGAGGCTCCGCTTCCCGATTCGCCATAAGCCGGATCGTAGGCGGGCAGCGCATCCGAAGAACCTGGCCGTTGCGCGGCTTCCTCCGGCATCTTCATATGCGTGGGAATCACGCTGGTCGCCGCGAACCCGAGGGCGGCAGCACCCAAGGCACCCGCTGCGACTAGAACGTAACTGGGCAAAGCATCGGCTCCGGCTTGCCCCCCTCCTCCCTCTCAACGCGGCTTGCGCCCGGCCGTTCCTGGGCCGCTGCAATTCGCCTAGTGCGCGCTGGCGCCTGCTGCGCCGATCCCGGTTTCCGACCGGATGCGCTGTGCCGGATAGCCGCTTCTATCCACCGCCGCCCGCCCGGACCGATCCAGCAGCGAGACGATCCAGATGGTGAAGAAGGCCAGCGGCATCGAGAACAACGTGGGCGAGGAATAAGGGAACACCGGCTCTGCATTGCCCAGCACCGTCACCCATACCGTGGGCGAAAGAACCGTGAGCACGAGCGCGAGCGCCAGGCCGAGCGAACCGCCCCAGACGACCCCGCGCGTCGTGCAGCCCTTCCACAGCACGGACAGAAGCAGCACGGGGAAATTGCCGGAAGCCGCCAGGGCGAAAGCCAGGCTGACCATGAAGGCCACGTTCTGCTTCTCGAAGAGAATGCCCAGCACGATCGCGATTGCGGCGAGAACCAGCACCGTACGCCTGGAAATGCGCAGTTCTTCCGCCGAGCTGGCCTGTCCCTTGCGCAGGACCGAGGCGTAGAGATCGTGGCTCACCGCCGAAGCACCGGCCAGCGTCAGCCCCGAGACGACGGCCAGGATCGTCGCGAATGCCACGGCGCAGACGAAGCCGAGGAACAGATTGCCGCCGATCGCGTCGGCCAGATGGAGAGCCGCCATGTTGCTCCCGCCGCGCAGGCCGCCCGTCAGCGGGTCCAGGAATGCGGGCTCGGTAGCGACCATGACGATGGCGCCGAAGCCGATGATGAAGGTGAGCAGGTAGAAATAGCCGATCCAGCCCGTGGCCCAGAGCACCGACTTCCGCGCCGCCTTCGCATCGGGCACGGTGAAGAAGCGCATCATGATGTGCGGCAGCCCCGCCGTACCGAACATGAGCGCCATGCCGAAGGAAATCGCCGAGATCGGGTCCTTGATGAAATTGCCCGGCCCCATGATCGAGCGGCCCTTCGCTGCCGCCGAGGCCGAGTCGGCCCCGGCCTGCCCGGCCAGCATCGTCTTCACTTCCACCGCTTTGGCGAAGAGGGCGTCCGGCGAAAAGCCGAAGCTGGCCATGACGGCGAAGGCCATCACGGTGGCGCAGCCCAGCAGCAGCACCGCCTTGATGATCTGCACCCATGTCGTCGCGATCATGCCTCCGAACAGCACGTAGAGCGTCATGAGCACGCCGACGATGACCACGGCATAGGAGTAGGGCAGGCCGAACAGGAGCTTGATCAGCTGCCCGGCGCCGACCATCTGCGCGATCAGGTAGAACAGGACGACCGCCAGCGTGCTCAAGGCCGCGAAAAGCCGAACCGGGGTCTGCGCGAAGCGGAACGAGGCGACATCGGCGAAAGTGTAGCGGCCCAGGTTTCTCAGGCGCTCCGCCAGCAGGAACAGGATGATCGGCCAGCCGACCAGGAAGCCGGTGGAGTAGATCAGCCCGTCATAGCCGTCCGCGAAGATCTGCGCCGAGATGCCCAGGAACGATGCGGCCGACATGTAGTCGCCGGCGATCGCCAGGCCGTTCTGGAAGCCGGTGATGCCGCCGCCCGCCGTGTAGAAATCGGCGGTGGTCCGGGTCTTGCCCGCCGCCCAGCGCGTAATCATCAGCGTGCAGAGCACGAAGGCGCCGAACATGAGGATGGCGGGCCAGTTCACGGCCTGCTGCCGGGTTTCCTGCGTCAAGGCATCGGCCAGGGCGGGCAGCGGCAGGCAGCAGGCGGAAACGACAGCGGCCCAGCGCGTCATGCGGAACGGCGCGATCACTGTTCGGCATCCTTCCTGATGGCCTGCAGCAGCGGATCGAATTCGCGATTGGCGCGGGACACGTAGATCCCCGTCAGCGCAATGCCCACAAGGATCACGCCCAGACCCACCGGGATCCCCCAGGTCGTCACATGGTTGCCGATCGGCGTCGCCAGAAGGTCCTTGCGGAAGGCGATGGCCAGGATGTAGCCGAAGAACACCACCAGCATCACCCCTGTCAGCGTCCAGCTGAAGCGCGACCTTCGGGCCACCAGCGCGTGATAGCGCGGGTCTTCGGCAACACGCTGCAACGCGCCGCCTGCCGGTTCTGCAGGATCCATGCTTCGCACCCTCTCTCGCCATTATTGCGGCGGATGCTATGCCGAATTTCCCGGAATATCTAATGTTTAATGCGCAGCCGCGACGGGCCTTCCGGGCCATGTCCGCCCGGCAGCCGGACTGCGCGGCCAGCCGATGCCGCCGCCGAAAGCGCAGTACGAGGAAAGAAGCCGGCCGGGGCAGTTGGCTTTCGTCAGGGTGATCTTGGCCCCGGCCGGTCGGCGCGCCTGAGGCTAAGCGCCGGAGTTTTCGCGACCCGCGGCTTCGTAGTCTATGCCGAGCTGCTGCAGGTAGGAATCGTACTTGCCCGGATCGTAGTATTTGGGCTGCATCGCCGGCCGGATCTGCGCCATCGTGCGCGCATTGCGGTCTATCGCGGGCATGTCGGTGGCGGCGATGAGCGGATCGTACTTCTGGTCCTTCAGCTGGACATCGCGCATCCAGCCCTTGGCATCGGTGATGAGCTGCGGCGTGGTGACGAGGTCGAGTATCGTCATCGCCACTGCCTTGGCGCCGACCACGGTCCCCTTGTGCGCGATCGGCGTGGCCATCGCCATCGCGGCGGTGGCGTGGTGGAAGATCACGTTCGGCACGTTCGCCGGATAGCCGATGGTCACGGTGGGCACCGTCCACATCACGTCGCCGATGTCGTCCGAGCCGCCGAAGCTGGCATTGCCGCGGGTGTCCGGTGTCGAAAGCGGCGCCACCTTGTCGGGCAGCGGCTCGACCTTGAGGTGGTTCTTCACCTGCACGGCCCGGGCAAAGCCCTGGTCCGCGGCGGACCATTGCGGAACACCCACCGCCTCGATATTGGCATAGAGTGCCTCTGCCAGGGGCTTGTTGCCGTAGTTCGGCGCGGCGAAGCCCAGGACCTTGCGGCTCACCGTCGTACCCGTAGCCAGCGCCGAGGCTTCGGCCACCTGGTTCCCGGTCTCATAGAGACCGCGCAGCGCGGCGAAGTCCTTCTCGCGGAAATAGTACCAGCTGCTGGCCTTGTCGGGCACGACATTGGGCTGGCCGCCGCCATTGGTGATGACATCGTGCGAACGCTGCGTGAGCGGCAGATGCTCGCGCCGGAAGTTCCACATGACGTCCATCAGCTCCACGCCGTCCAGCGCGCTGCGGCCTTCCCACGGCATGGCCGCGGAATGCGCGGTCTTGCCTTTCCATTCGTATTCGACCGAGATCATGCCGGTCAGCCCGAGATCGCCCCAGCCGGTGCCGAAACCGGTGTTGACGTGAGCGAAGATCGACGCGTCGACATCCTTGAACAGGCCGGCGCGCACGTAATAGGCCTTGGTTGCCAGCAGTTCCTCGGCAACCCCCGGCCAGAGCATCAGCCGCCCCTGGATGCCGTGCTTCATCATGACCTGCTTCGCGGCAAGGGCCGCGGCCACCATCAGCGGCATGCCCGAATTGTGCCCCTCGCCATGCCCCGGCGCGCCCTCGACCAGCGGCTTCACGTCCGCCACGCCGGGAACCTGGGACACGCCGAGCAGCCCGTCGATGTCGCTGCCCAGCGCGATCTTCGGCCCGCCGGTCCCCCATGTCGCGGTGAAGGCCGTGGGCACGCCGGCAACGCCGCGCTCCACCTTGAAGCCGTTCCTTTCGAGGATCCCGGCAAGATATTCGCTGGTCTTCACTTCCTGGAAGCCGGGTTCGGCGAAAGAGTAGATCTCGTCCACCATGACCTGGATCTGCTTGCGCTGCGCCTCCACGGCGGCGCTGACTTCCTGCTTCAGCGCCGGATCCGCAGCCGCCTGGGCGGCGCCGGGCAGGAGCGAGGCTGCCGCAAGGGCGGCGACGACAAGGGCTTTCTTGCGCATTCGGTTCACTCCGCCGGCTTCGTCAGCGTGGGATACTTCACCCCGAGCTGGTCGAGGTACGAGGGGTACTTGGCGGGATTGTAGTAATACTTCTCCATCAGCGGGCGGTAGAGCTGCATGTTGCGCTCGTTCAGCCAGATCGCGGGCACGTCCTTGTCCGTAAGGACAGCCGCGTAATTGTCCGTCTTGAGCTGGACGTCGGTGAAATAGGCCTTGGCGTCAGTGACCAGCTGCGGTGTGGTCAGGATGTCGAGCACGGTCATCGCCACGGCCTTGGCCCCCGCTTCCACGCCCTTGTGGGCGATCGGGGTCGCCATCGCAAAGGCCGAAGTGGAGTTGTGGCCGATCATGTTCGGGATGTTCGACGGGAAGCGGATGGTGATCGTCGGCACGGCCCACATGATGTCGCCGATGTCGTCGGAACCGCCGCCCGTGGAAGGCTTGCGGTTTTCAGGCGTGGAGAGTTCGGTGACCTCGTCCTTCAGCGGCTCCATCTTGCGCTCGTTGAAGGTCTGCGCGGCCTTGGCGAAAGCCTGGTCGTCGGCGCTCCATTTCGGCATGCCCACCGCCTTGATATTGGCATAGGCCGCCTCTGCCAGCGGCTTGTTGCCGAAGTTGGGCGCCGCATAGCCGAGCGTCTGCTGGCTCATCGTCGTGCCGGTGGCCAGAGCAGCGGCCTTGGCGATGTCGTTGCCGGTTTCGTAGAGCTTGCGGATATCGTCGAAGGTGCGTTCGCGGAAGAAGTACCAGATGCTGGCCTTGTCCGGCACCACGTTGGGCTGTCCGCCGCCGTTGGTGATGATCATGTGCGAGCGCTGGGTCAGCGGCAGGTGCTCGCGCCGGAAGTTCCAGGCGACATCCATGATCTCCACCGCATCGAGCGCGCTGCGGCCTTCCCACGGCATGCCCGCAGAGTGCGCGGTCTTGCCGTGGAAGGTATATTCCACCGAGACCATG
>Ga0160437_1001513_pt1 | contig 10493 bp, 8 predicted proteins | sample HID1975I_E0MG_FD_108227 | JGI IMG/M metagenome (GOLD analysis project Ga0160437, IMG submission 108227) | Enriched soil microbial communities from UW Madison campus, WI, USA - HID1975I_E0 MG | ecosystem: Environmental > Terrestrial > Soil > Unclassified | place: USA: Madison, Wisconsin... | reverse complement strand
CCGAGCAGAGTTACCAGCAAACCCGCGAGCTGATTCTGCGTTGGCATAACCATCAGCGCCTCGGCTACGCCATCACCCCGCGTTTCGCGCCAACCTCCACGCCGGCGCTGCTCGAAGCGGTGCAGCGGCTGCGCGAAGACTTCCCGGACACCTGGCTGCACACCCATCTGAGCGAAAACCCGCAGGAAATTGCGTGGGTGAAAAGCCTGTGGCCGGAACATGAAAACTATCTCGACGTCTACCATCACTACGGCCTGACCGGCAAACGCAGTGTCTTCGCCCACGCCATTCATTTGCAGGATGCAGAGTGGAATTGCCTGCATGACAGCGACTCGGCAGTGGCGTTTTGCCCGACCTCGAATTTGTTCCTTGGCAGTGGTCTGTTCCGCCTGCAAACCTGCTGGCAGAAGAAAGTGAAAATGGGCATCGGCACCGACGTGGGTGCCGGAACCACATTCAACATGCTGCGCACGCTCGGCGAAGCCTACAAGATCGGCCAGCTGCAAAGCTACAAACTGTGCGCCAGCGAGGCGTTCTATCACGCGACCCTCGGTGGTGCGCGAGCGCTGTGTCTTGATGAGCACATCGGCAATTTCAGCGTTGGCAAGGAGGCGGATTTTGTGGTGCTGGACCCGGCGGTTTCGCCGCTTCAGCAACTGCGCAACGCCCGTTGCAAGGATATCTACGAACAGCTGTTTATGCTGATGACCCTCGGCGATGACCGGAATATCGACCAAACGTGGATCAACGGGGAATGTGCCTGGAACCGTAATGGGCTGGAGGTGGCGGCATGACCCAATTTTTACTCAATCAACAGCCGGTCATGCTTGAAAATGTCGACCCCAATCTGACGGTGCTGAATTGGCTACGAAACGACCGTCTGCGCTGCGGTACCAAAGAGGGCTGCGCATCGGGCGACTGCGGGGCCTGCACGGTGGTGCTCGGCAGCGTCGACGACGGCAAAATTCGCTACCAGAGTGCTAACGCCTGCCTGTTATTGGTCGGCCAGCTGCATGGCAAGCAACTGCTGACGGTGGAAGATTTGGCGGACAGCGGCGAACTGCATCCGGTGCAGCGGACGCTGGCCTGCGGGCATGCCTCCCAGTGCGGGTTTTGCACGCCGGGGATTGTGATGTCGGCCTTCGCCATGCATAAAAACGGCGCGAAGGCAGACAACGCGACGGTGGCCCATCAGCTGGGCGGCAATTTGTGCCGCTGCACTGGCTATCGGCCGATTGTTGAAGCGGCAATGCGCATTTTGTCTGAATCCTGTGCGGATAAATTCGATGCGCAGGAGGCGCAAACGGTGGCCCAGCTTCAGGCCCTTGGCGAGCCAACGGATGAACGCTTGCTGATGCCGGAGACGCTCGATGCGCTGGCAGAAAGTTATGCCCAATACCCGCAGGCGAGACTGCTGGCGGGCGGAACCGATCTTAATTTGCTGGTGACCCAGGCGTACCAGCGTCACAGCCCGCTCATTTCACTGGGGCGGGTAGAAGAACTGCGCGGCATCGAACGGCAGGGCAACCGTCTGTTGATTGGCGCGATGACCACCCTGGACACCCTACAGCAACAGCTGAAAGAACCGATCCCAGCCTTCAGCGAGATGCTCGATCGTTTTGCGTCGCAGCAGGTTCGCAATCAGGGCACGCTGGGGGGCAACATCGCTAATGCATCACCCATTGGCGACTGCGCCCCGCCGCTGCTGGCCCTCGACGCACGGCTTCGGCTGCGCTGTGGCGCACAAACGCGCGACGTGGCGCTGACCGATTTCTTTATTGGCTACCGTAAAACCGTCATGCAGCCGGGGGAGTTCATCAGTCATATCCTCATTGAGGACGTGACGTTGTCACGAAACCTGCAATTATGGAAAGTTTCAAAGCGGCGGGAAGACGACATTTCGTCGGTGTTTGCCGCCATTAATCTGGAGGTCAGCGACGGCGTCGTGAGCCGGGCGCGCATCGCCTTTGGCGGCATGGCGGCCACGCCTGCCAGAGCGGTAGAGTGCGAAGCTGCGTGGGTTGGTCGGGCGGTAAATCGTGACACGCTGAACGCCGCTTGCGCTGCGCTGGCGGAGGATTTCTCGCCGCTGAGCGACGCCCGCGCCAGCGCGGAATATCGCCTGCAAGTGGCGAAAAACCTGCTGAAACGCTATTTCCTGCACATGACGTCTGAACATCTCGTGGAGGTGACTGATTATGTCCGCTAAACCGCCAGTCATTTCCGAAACGGTGCTCAAAGCGCAGTTTCTTGAGCAGTTAAACGGCCGCGTGGGCAAATCCCGCGTGCATGAAAGCGCCGAGCGTCACGTCAGCGGCGCGGCAGAATACATTGACGATAAAACGCCGCTCACCGGGATGCTGCATCTCTGTCCGGTGCTCAGCGAATGCGCCCACGGGCGTATTACGCGCATCGACACCGCCGCCTGTTTGCAGGTGCCGGGTGTGGTGCGCGTACTGAGCTGGCAGGACGTGCCGGGCGAACTGGATATCGGGCCGCTGGCACCGGGCGACCCTCTGTTTGCCAAAGACACGGTGGAATATCACGGGCAGGTGGTGCTGATGATTGCCGCTGATACGTATGACGCCGCGCGTGCCGGGGCGTTAGCGGCGAAGATAACGATTGAACCCCTGGATGCGGTGCTGGATGTCGAACAGGCGCTGGCGCAACAGCATTTTGTCGAACAGCCGCACGTCCAGCAGCGTGGTGATGCCGACGCGGCGCTGGCCGCTGCGCCACACCGGTTACAGGGCCAGTTCCATATCGGCGGTCAGGAGCATTTCTATCTCGAAGGCCAGGTGGCAATGGCGCTGCCGGGCGAAGAGGGCGCGATGCAAGTCTGGTCCTCAACGCAGCACCCGACCGAAGTGCAGAAACTGGTGTCCTCGGTGTTGGGCGTGACGCAAAGCAAAGTCACCGTGGACGTTCGCCGGATGGGCGGCGGGTTTGGTGGGAAAGAAACGCAGGCGGCAGGGATTGCCTGCCATGCCGCACTGGCAGCGCGGGTGACCGGCCGCCCGACGAAGTTGCGCCTTTCGCGTCGGGATGACATGCGCATCACCGGCAAACGCCACCCGTTCTTTGTACGCTTCGATGTGGGCTTCAACGACGACGGCATACTGCACGGCGTGGTGATTGATTTGGCCGCCAACTGCGGCTACTCGCTGGATTTGTCCGGTTCAATCTGCGATCGGGCCATGTTCCACGCCGATAACGCCTATTACCTCGGCGACGCGCGCGTGACCGGCTATCGCTGCCGCACCCATCTGGCGTCAAACACCGCGTTTCGCGGCTTCGGTGGACCACAGGGCATGGTCGCCATCGAACAGATCATGGATGCCATTGCCCGCCGGTTATCCCTCGACCCGCTGCAGGTTCGCCGAATTAACGCCTACGGCGGCGAAGGGCGCGACATCACCCATTATCACCAGCCGGTAAAACAGAATTTGGCGCAAACGGTTATCGGTCAGCTGGCGGATTCCGCGCGCTACGCCGAGCGTCGGGCGGAAATCGCCCGCTTTAACGCGCAAAGCCCGGTACTCAAGCGCGGGTTGGCGCTGACGCCGGTCAAATTCGGCATCTCGTTTACCGCCAGTTTCCTCAATCAGGCTGGGGCGCTGATCCTGATTTACAGCGACGGCACGCTGCAGCTTAACCACGGCGGCACCGAAATGGGTCAGGGGCTGAATACCAAAGTGGCGCAAATTGTGGCGAACGTACTGCAAATCCCACTCGATGCGATTCAGGTTACCGCCACCAGCACCGGCAAAGTGCCGAATACCTCGCCGACGGCGGCATCGTCCGGGGCCGACCTCAACGGTAAAGCCGCAGAAATTGCCGCGCAGACCCTGAAACAGCGCTTAGTGGAGATGCTCTGTGCGCTTCACCAGTGCCCCGAAGATCGGGTGACGTTTTGCAACGGCGTGGTGCAGGTCAACGAGCGCTATTTCAGTTTTGCCGACGTGGCGATGCTGGCGTGGCTCAATCAGGTTCCGCTTTCGGCGACCGGATTCTATAAAGTGCCGGGGATTCATTATGACCGCGAGGCCGGGCGCGGCGAACCGTTCTATTACTTCGCCTGGGGCGCGGCCTGTTCCGAAGTGATCGTCGACACGCTGACCGGGGAATATCGTCTGCTGCGCACCGATATTCTGCATGACGTCGGGCAGTCGCTGAACCCGGCGCTGGATATCGGCCAGATTGAGGGCGGGTTCATGCAGGGCGCGGGCTGGCTGACCACTGAAGAGCTGAAGTGGGATAACAATGGACGGCTACTGACCGATGGGCCAATGAGTTACAAAATCCCGGCGATAAGCGACATGCCGGAGGTGTTTAACGTCTCACTGCTCGAGGCTCACGCCAACAGCGCCGAAACGGTTTATCGCTCAAAAGCGGTGGGCGAACCGCCGTTTATGCTCGGTATTTCGGTGTGGTGCGCGTTACAGGATGCGGTGGCGTCGGTGGCAGATTATCGTCATCACCCAATGCTCGACGCCCCGGCGACGCCAGAAAGAGTGCTGGCAGGCGTCACTCAGCTGGAGGCGGGCGAGAATGAAATCTGACGAATGGCTGGACGTGCTGATGTCATTGCGCGAGCGTCGCATGCCCGCGGTAATGTTGACGCTGTTGCAGGATAAAGGCTCGGTGCCGCGTGAGGCGGGCACCAAGATGGTGGTCAGTCGCGAAGAAAGCTGGCTGACTATCGGCGGCGGTAATCTGGAGTTTCAGTGCATCGCCATCGCGCGTGAAATGTTGCAGTCCGGTGTCCAGGCCCCGCGTCAGGAAACGTTCGCCCTCGGCGCGCGCACCGGCCAGTGCTGTGGCGGCATGACCCAGGTGCTGTTCGAACCCTGGGGGCTGCCGCAGCCGGAAGTGTATGTCTTTGGGGCTGGGCATGTGGGGCAAGCCCTGGTGAGCATTCTTGCCACGCTGCCGTGCCGGGTGAACTGGGTGGATCAGCGCGAGGCACAGTTTGGCGCGGTGCCCGCCGGGGTGCGCTGCCATCACACCGAAGATCCGTGTGATATCGCCCGCCACGCGCCGGATAACAGCCTGTTCGTGGTGATGACCCATCATCATCCCCTGGATCTGGCGCTGGCTGAAACGCTGCTGCGTCGGGGACGCTATCGTTATTTGGGCGTGATCGGCTCGCAAACCAAACGCCAGCGGTTTGACTATCTGCTGGAAGGCAAAGGCATTGCCCGGGAAATGCTGGATACCCTGCGCTGTCCAATTGGCTTGCCGGATGTAAAAGGCAAACTGCCCGCCGAAATCGCCGTGGCGGTGGCAGGGGAAATCATTGCGGTTTATCAAGGGGTTGCCTAATCTAAGGAGAATCCCGTTTTCAGGAGTCCGTGATGAGCAGTGAGAACCCGTTTTTAAGCGTCAGCCTGTTGCCTTATCAGGCCCCGCGTTTTGATGTGATTGAGGACGGTCATTACCGTCCCGCGTTCGATGCAGCCCTGCGCCAAAAGCGCGAAGAGATCGCGGCGATTGCCGGGAACAACGCCCCCGCAACGTTCGACAACACCTTAGTGGCGCTGGAGAAAAGCGGCGAGCTGCTGGGCCGCGTCACGTCCATATTTTTTGCCATGACCGCCGCCCACACCAACGACACGCTCCAGCGTCTCGACGAGCAGTTCTCTGCGGAACTGGCGGAATTATCCAACGATCTGTACCTCAATGAGGCGCTGTTCGCCCGCGTCGACGCCCTCTGGCAGCAGCGGGAAACGTTAGGTCTGGATGCGGAATCGCGGCGGTTAGTCGACGTTATTCATCAGCAATTTGTTCTGGCGGGGGCGAAACTTGCGCCTGCGCAAAAAGCCGAGCTGCGCACGCTGAACACCGAAGCCGCGACGCTCAGCACCCAGTTTCACCAACGGCTGCTGGCCGCCGCGAAATCCGGTGGTCTTGTGCTGAATTACCCGCATCAGCTGGAGGGTCTTAGCCCGGAAGATATTACCGCTGCTGCCAGCGCGGCCTGTGAAAAAGGGCTGAACGATCGCTGGCTTTTGCCCTTGCTTAACAGCACACAACAGCCAGCGCTGGCACAGCTTCGTGATCGGCAAACCCGTAAAAATCTGTTCGATGCGGGCTGGTTACGCAATGAGAAAGGCGACGGGAACGACACCCGGGCGCTGATTTTGCGTCTGATCACCGTGCGTGCAAAACAGGCCGCGCTGCTGGGCTATCGTGATTACGCGAGCTGGAGTATGGCTGACCAGATGGCAAAAACGCCGGAAGCCGCCTTCGCCTTTATGCGCCAGATTGCCCCCGCCGCCCGGGCACGCGCCGAACGTGAACTGACCGATATTCAGCACGTGATTGATGAGCAGCAGGGCGGTTTTCAGGCACAGGCCTGGGACTGGAACTACTACGCCGAGCAGGTGCGACTGGCGCGTTACGATCTTGACGAAGCGCAAATCAAACCGTATCTGGAGCTGAATAACGTGCTGACCGACGGCGTGTTCTGGACCGCTTCGCAGCTGTTTGGCATCCGTTTTGTCGAGCATTTCGATATCCCGGTTTACCACCCGGATGTTCGCGTCTGGGAAATTTTTGACGCCAATGGTGTGGGTCTGGCGCTGTTCTACGGCGATTTCTTTGCCCGTGATTCGAAAGGCGGCGGCGCGTGGATGGATAACTACGTCACGCAGTCGACGCTGCTTGAACAGCGCCCGGTGATTTACAACGTCTGCAACTATCAGAAACCGACGGCGGGTAACCCGGCGTTGCTGAGCTGGGACGATGTGGTAACGCTGTTCCACGAATTCGGTCACACGCTGCACGGACTGTTCGCCGTCCAGCGCTATCCGACCCTGTCCGGGACGCGCACGCCACGCGATTTTGTCGAATTTCCGTCGCAAATTAACGAGCACTGGGCTCGTCATCCACAGGTGTTTGCCCGCTTTGCGCGTCATTATCAGAGCGGAGAGCCGATGCCGGAAAATCTTCGCGACAGCATGATGCGTGCCGCGACGTTCAATAAAGGTTACGACATGACCGAACTGGTCAGTTCCGCACTGCTGGACATGAACTGGCATACGCAGACGGCTGAAACGCTGCCTGACGACGTGGACGCGTTTGAACAGCAGGCCATTCGTGGAGAAAAACTCGATTTGACTGCCGTACCGCCGCGCTATCGCAGTAGCTATTTTGCGCATATTTTTGGCGGCGGTTATGCCGCGGGTTATTACGCCTATATCTGGACGCAAATGCTGGCGGATGACGGCTATCAGTGGTTTGTCGAACAGGGCGGCCTGACGCGTGAAAATGGTCAGCGATTCCGCGAAGCGATTTTATCACGCGGCAACAGCAGTGATTTGGACGTGTTGTACCGCGAATGGCGTGGACACGATCCGCTGCCGGAACCGATGCTTATCAATCGCGGGTTGAGCGAATAATCGTGCCCGGTGGCGCTACGCTGACCAGGCCTACAAATATAAACGTAGGCCCGGCCGGCGTAGCGCCACCGGGTGGGACGTAAAACCCCATTAATTGTTATGATTTAGAATTCTCTGATGCGCTATTTATACAGTTATTAAAAACACTATCTTTATCCGTAATACACCTTAGATACACTCTCTCAACATAACGCAAATTAAAAACCACAATACCTTGTGAATCAACAAGATAAAAACACACAATCCACTGCTTAATGGATCTGTTCATTCTGCGCATAAATAAATATGATGCATTGGCACATAACGCGAGTGAGCAACAATACGCCCAGCATAAACAAGGAATGATAAACAATACTGCATTGACAGGGGCGCTATTCTAATAATACTCAGGATTGAATGATGAATAAAAAGATAATGATGGTAGCAACAACGCTGGTAGTAGGCGGGATCGTTTCATTTCCTGCTTCTGCCATTAGTCAGGCCTATCGTGCCCAACTGGAAAAATCAGGCTGCACACAAGTTAGTGAAGCTGACGGAACGTGTCGCCCAGAGCTCACTAGAAAACAAAATCAACAGGTTAAGGCCGGGGTGAAAAAAACACGCAGGGTGCCTGTAATTCGGTCCGTCGCGATAACCCACGACTGAACTCGCAGGGTAAAAGGTTAATATCCGATTCGTTTAGGCTTCATTGACGTTCGGAGTGGTAGTCTGAGCGTATTAGGCAAATAAGGCACGGACGCGCCCGATTTGCTGAAAAATCAAAACACAAATCTATCCATGCAAGCATTTACCGCCACACCGTTGGCGGTTTTTTTTGTCTTTAATTTCTCGCCGTCGGGATAAATTCCAACAAAAAGCCCCTTGTGCGATAAGCAACAAGGGGCCGTTACGGGTCGGGACTGTCAGTGTTCATTAGTCATCCCATTTATGGCTGAAATACGCAGCAAGAAAACCGGCGAATACGATAGTTCCCAATACTGCCATAAAGACATGCATATTTCCCAGCATGATAAACCTCCGTTAATGTTAAAAGCGTACGATAAAATCCTCACTTACCTTAATTAGCCGCGATGAACAGAGAATACCGGAGTCAATCTAAACGAATCGTTAATTATGTGAATTATTTAGCCACTTGAGTAAATTTTTTTCGAAAGGCTTGTGGGCTCATCGTGTAACGTTGCTGAAAATGATGGCGCAGGGCGCTGGAGGTGCCAAAACCATTATTCGCGGCGATATGTTCGACGCTGAGGCGACTGTCAGTTAAGGCCTGCTGCACACGCTGTAACCGTTCATTGAGCAACCAGCGAGCGGGCGTGACACCAGTGGCTTCCTGAAAACGTCGCAGCAAGGTGCGCGGGCTCATCCCAACCCGCTGGGCCAGCGATTCCAGAGTATGCGTTTCGGCAAGATGGGCGTGAAGCCAGTCAAAAAGTTGCCCGAGGCGTTCGCTTTCCCGGCTGCGCGCCACTGGGCGCTCAAGCTGCTGGGTCTGGCTGCCGTCGCGATGCGGCTGCACGACTAACCGACGCGCGACATTGTTGGCGGTTTCCAGTCCAAAATCGCTGCGCACCACGTGCAGGCATAAATCAATCCCCGCCGCGCTCCCCGCCGAGGTCATCAGCCCGTCGTCGCCGACGTACAGCACATTTTCCACCACCTGAACGGCGGGGAAACGCCGCTGCAATTCTTCGGTATAACGCCAGTGGGTGGTGGCCTGACGCCCGTCCAGCAAGCCGCTGGCCGCGAGGACAAACACGCCAGAACAAATCGACATCAGCCGACAGCCCCGCTGATGTGCCCGGCGCAACGCTTCGCACAATGCCTGCGGCACGGGGGCGTCCACGCCGCGCCAGCCGGGGATCACGAGGGTGTCCGCCTGTTCCAGAAGCTCAAAACCGCCATCGGCTACAACACGTATTCCTCCTGTTGCGCGCAGTTCGCCGTTGTCCACCGAGGCCACCGCAAAGCGATACCAGTTTTCGCCCAGCTCCGGGCGTGGCAGACCAAAAATTTCGACGGCGACGCCAAATTCAAAGGTGCACAGGCCGTCGTAGGCGAGGGCCACGACCAGCGGGCGGGAAGCGGTTGTCATTATCCTGGCGATTTCTGTCATGTCGGCGGGCGGTGCGTGTCCTGAATTTTTGTTGAGATAAGTGGTAACACGACACCCGTCAACACAACAAGAGGGAAATACCATGAGTTATGTCACTGAGATCCCTGCGGCGAGACCGCAGGACGCCATTGCCCATTTTCAGCGCCGTTTGAGCGTCGAAACGGACTGTGATGATGTGCATTCAGTCATTGAAAGCGGAGAGGTGGATTTTGTCCTGCTGCACGTTGTGGGTTCGCCTGAAACGTTCGCCCGTCGCCATCTGCCCGGCGCGCTGCATCTTCCACATCGTTATCTTACCGAAGAGCGCTTGCGCGACTGGCCGCCGGAAACGCTGTTCGTGGTCTATTGCGCGGGGCCGCATTGTAACGGTGCCGACAGGGCGGCGCTGAAGATCGCACAGCTTGGCCGCCCGGTAAAAATCATGATCGGTGGACTCACTGGCTGGGCGGATGAAGGTCTGACGTTTGCCTCATCATGAATTTTTTTCACGGGTGATGAATTTATCTCGTTTGCCAGCGCCTCTTCCGCATGGCAAGTTGAAGACATATAGCCATCCAGAAGTCTAAATATTGATTTCGCAATTATCACGCCAGGCAATCATTTGCCTGGCGACGAGGAGAGACCATGTCACGTCACACCGCCCCATACCGCGCCGATATCGTTGGCAGTTTTTTACGTCCAGACAGCATTAAACACGCCCGCCAGCAGTTTGCGGAAGGCGCTATCGACGCGCAGACGCTGCGAGCGGTGGAAGATGAAGCGATCCTCCACGTGGTTCAGCACCAGTGTGACTGCGGCCTGAACGTGGTCACCGACGGTGAGTTTCGCCGGGCGTGGTGGCACTTTGACTTCTTCGACGGTTTACAGGGCGTTGAGCGTTACGATTCTGACCAGGGCATTCAGTTTAACGGGGTACAAACCAAAGCCCACGGCGTGCGCGTGACGGGCAAGCTTGGTTTCGGTTCGCACCCGATGCT
>Ga0160437_1001511_pt1 | contig 10497 bp, 10 predicted proteins | sample HID1975I_E0MG_FD_108227 | JGI IMG/M metagenome (GOLD analysis project Ga0160437, IMG submission 108227) | Enriched soil microbial communities from UW Madison campus, WI, USA - HID1975I_E0 MG | ecosystem: Environmental > Terrestrial > Soil > Unclassified | place: USA: Madison, Wisconsin... | reverse complement strand
TCCTGCGGATAGTCCAGCGTGATCAGCAGGCCCCGGCTGGCGGGGGATAGCTGCCCGTAGACGTGGCGCACGTAGTCCGCCCGCATGTCTTCGGGCAGCGCGACCAGCGCCGCGCGGTCGTACGCACCCACGCAGTGCGACAACAGTTGCGAATCCAGCTTGAAGATGTCGCCGCAAATGATTTCAATGTTGCCCGCCACGTAGTGCTTGCCGTAGACGGATTCATGCGTCACGGGCCGCAGCTCGTTTTCGGTGAAGAACTGTTCCACCGCAAGCTGGGAAAGTTCGACGCCCAGCACCGAGTGCCCCTGCGCCGCCAGCCACACCATGTCCAGCGATTTGCCGCATAGCGGCACCAGTACCCGTCCACCCTGCGGTACGGCCAACGTGGGCCAGTACTTCTGCAAGAGCGGCGTAATCCGGGCTTGATGAAAGTGCGTGCGCCCTTCGCGCCAGCGTTCCAACCAGAATTCTGCGTCCATGTCCTGTCTGCTCCTCCTGTGTGTCGATTGCAAGCTCTACGCTTTTATCCGGGCCAGCCGGGGCCCGGGGGGGTGATGCACGCGGCGTGCCGGGTTTGCCGGGGGTTGCCGGTTTGCCTGACGCTGCTAAGTGTGCCGGGCATTGTAGTGCTCCGTTCAGGGTCCTGTTCAATAGTGACGCCGGCGCCCTGGCCCGGTATGCTCTGCACCAGCGCGCCCCTTCCCTCTTAGGAACCGATGCCCGACGCTCAACACCTGCAGGCCCTGCTTGTCCAGTGCGCGGAAAGACGCGAATCCGCACTGGCGGAGCTTTATCGCCTTGCGTCCCCGCATCTGTTTGCGCTGGCCAGACGTATGTTGAGAGACCAGGCCGCCGCGGAAGACGTGCTGCAAGAGTGTTTCGTATCGATCTGGCGCCAGGCCGGCCAATACCAGGCCGAGCAGAGCCAACCCATGACGTGGATGACCCGCATCGTCCGGAACCGCTGCATCGACCGCCTGAGGCGGCCCGACGTCGTGGTGCCGGACCCGGACGACACGCTGACGCTGGCCATGGCCGACGACGGCCCCGGCCCGCTTGCCCGTTTGGAAGCCAGCCAGGATGGTCGCCGCCTGGCCGACTGCATGGGCCAGTTGGAAGGGCCGCAACGGGTTGCCATTGCCATGGCGTTTTTTGATGACCTGGCGCATCCCGATATCGCGGCCCGCCTGGAGACGCCGCTGGGAACGATCAAGAGCTGGATACGCCGTGGCTTGCAACGGCTGAAAAGGTGCCTGGAATGAATTACCGCCACCCCGAACTGCAGGACCGCCTGGCCGCCGAGTACGTGCTGGGCGGCTTGCGCGCGGGTGCGCGGCAGCGCTTCATCAATTTGATGCGCGATGACGCCGGCCTGCGGCGCGCGGTCATGGAATGGGAAGACCGGCTGTTGCCGCTGGCGATGGCCCTGCCGCCCGAGACGCCGCCCGCGCATGTCTGGCAGGCAATCGCCGCCCGCATCGCCGCGGCGCCCAAGTCTGCACCCAACTCCGCCGCCACGCGCGCGCCGTCGGCTCCACGCGGCCTGTCCTGGTGGCGCGCCTTGTCGGCGGGCTTGGCCACCGCCGTGGTGGTGCTGGCCTTCCTGATGCTCAAGCCGGCCCCCGCACCCACCGAAGTACGCACGGTTGCGGTGCTGTCCGGCGAGAAGGCGCCCGGCGCCATGGTCGTGAATACGTTGCCGGACAACCGCCTGGCCGTGCAGCCCATGCAAGACCTGGTGGCGCTGGCCGATGGCCGCGCGCTGGAGTTGTGGTCCATCACCCCCGGACAGGCGCCGCGCTCGCTGGGCCTGGTGCAGCCAGGCCAGACCACGGTGCTGGCCCCCAGCCTGCTGCCGCAGCAAGGCGACACGGTCGCCATTACGCTGGAACCGGCGGGCGGCGCCCCCGGCGGCATCCCCACCGGCCCGGTCGTCTTGAGCGGCAAGGTCATCTGAGCAGGGTTAGTCCTTAGGCTGAACACGCATCCAATCGCAGGCTTGCCCCGTATCTCCTCATGACGGCCACACAAAAGGAGATCGTCATGAAATTGCTAGCCTCGATTGCCATCGCTTGCTCGGCCCTGACCCTGTCGCCCACCTTCGCGGCAGACGTCATGGTGGGCGGCCAGCCGATGATGCCCGCCAAGAATATCGTCGCCAACGCGGTGAATTCCGCGGACCACACCACGCTGGTGGCGGCGGTAAAGGCGGCGGGCCTGGTGGATACGCTGCAAGGCAAGGGCCCGTTCACGGTGTTCGCGCCGACGAACGCCGCCTTCGGCAAGCTGCCCGCGGGCACCGTGGACACGCTGGTCAAACCAGAAAGCAAGGCCACGCTGACCAAGATCCTGACCTACCACGTGGTACCGGGGAAGCTGGATTTTGACGCGCTGGCAGCACGTATCAAGAAGGGCGGCGGCAAGACCGAGTTGACAACGGCCAGCGGCGGCAAGCTGTGGGTGATGATGAACGGCAAGCACAACCTGACCCTGAAGGACGAAAAGGGCGGCGTGTCCACCATCAGCACCTATGACGTCTATCAGTCCAACGGCGTGATCCATGTGATCGACACCGTGTTGATGCCGAACTGATCGCTAGCTTGAAAGCGGCCCCACGGGGACATCGTTCCAGCCCGGCCTGCGCGCCGGGCTTTTTGCGTTGGACTTTCTACGTTTGGCGTCTTTGTTTTTTACGGCGCGCCGCGCTTCCGGTATCGTAGGCATCCGTCACCTCCCTGACGCCAGCACATCCCTCTTTCAAGGAAACGCCGACCGCCATGCTTGCAACCCTGAGCCGCCGTGTGCGTGCCTGCCTGCTCGGGCCGGCCCTTGCCTGCTGCATCGGCCTTGCCGTGTCGGCCGCCCATGCGCAACCCGCCGCGCCACTGGACCACGCGTACCAATCCGAGCTGCGCGCGGAAAACGAGGCGCTGCAAACCCGCATCAAGCAACTGTCGCCCGCCATGCAAACGCTGAACACGCGGATCTCGGCCGCCTTGCGCGCGAACGATCCGCAGGAGGCGCAGCGCGTGGCCGAAGAGATGGCCAAGCAAGATCCGCGCAACGCCGACGTCAGGCTGTTTCTGGGCAAGCTGCAAGCGCAGCAAGGCAAGCTGCCCGCCGCCCAAGACCTGTTCGACGAGGCCATCAAGCTGAATCCGGACCATAAGTGGGCATACGTCAACAAGGCCGGCGCGCAGGCGCAACGCGGGGATTTGCCCAATGCCTTGGCCACGACGCAAGCGCTGACGAGCCGCTTTCCGGACTGGAGTATCGGCTACAACCTTCAGGCCTCGTTGCTGGACGGCATGGACCGCGAAGACGAGGCGCTGGCTGCCTACCAAAAAGCGGTGCGCGCCAAACCCGCCAGCGCGTTGATTCTGACCAATCAGGGTAATTTGCTGCGGCGCCTGGGTCGGCAAGCCGACGCGCGCCGGTCTTACGAAGACGCATTGCGAATCCAGCCGGGTTACCCGCTGGCCGAGTCGGCGCTGGCCGATCTGCGCAAGTAATCCGGTAGCCATGATGAAACGCCGTGCGCTGCTCAAGAGCCTGGGTCTGGGTGGAAGTTTGGGGGTGGGTCTGGGGATAGGTCTGCGTCTGAGTTTGGGCGGGCTGATGATGGCGCCCTTGCGCGCCTTGGCCGCCACCGACCGCAAGCCGATCATCCGGCAAGTGTTCGCCCTGCCACCCGACGCCATTCCGATCTCGTCCCAGCACGCCGCGCTGATCCGCTTGCTGCGTGTGCAATGGATGCCGATCGAATCCGGCGCGCCGGGCATCGATTTCGAACAGCCGCTGCTGGGCGGGCCCGACACACTGGCCATTGCGCGCCGCGCGTTGAAGACATCGGACGACCCGCTGGCCATCCGGCGCCTGGCCGAAGTGTGCCGCGTGCTGCCCGGCTTCGTGGCGTCCGTGGGAAAGCTCGCGCCGGGCCATTACCCCTTGCCGACCGAGATGAAAGAAGCGTTCGACTTTCCGCAAAGCGGCATGGACGCGCTAGGCGGCTTCACGCTGCGCGCCGAACACCTGGTTTTGTTGCGCGCCGCCGTCTGGCGGGAAGCAAGCCCGCAACAACTGGAAGCCGTACTACGCGAAGGGGACCGCTTCTGGCCGGCGCCCCTGATTGACGGCAAGCGGCCCTATGGCGACGCCAGCTACTACCAGATCGACATGGGGCGCCTGCTGGGTGAGCCCTACCCCCTGGACGCCAAGGGCTACGCCATCACGGAACCGGCTAAGGACGCCCGGCTGGAAAAGCTGCATTACGAAACCTTGGCCGCGTTGCAGGTCTTCCTGGGCCACGCCGTCGCGCGCAAAGCGAAACGGTGATGCCGCCGCGCTAGGCGCGGCGAATGAAGCTGCGGATATCGTCCATGACCGGCACGGCGGCCAGCAAGGTCAGCAGCAGCGCCAGCGGCCAGGTCGAACCGAAGCCGAAGTGGTAGAACGAATACGCGCCGGTCACGCCGCCCACGAAGAACAGGGTAACCATCAGGCTCAGCACAATCAGCTTGCCGCGGTCGGCGAACACGGGCGGCTTGTGTTGCGTGTCGCTCTTGGACACGTTCCAGTAAAACAGCTTGCCCAGTTCGATGCCGATGTCGGTCACCATGCCGGTGACGTGCGTTGTGCGGATCTCGGAGCGCGACACCTTGGTGATCATGGCGTTCTGCAGGCCCATGATGTAGCACAGCAGCATCACGGTGCCGGGCACATAGAACCAGCGCAGCGTTTCCAGGTTGGCGCCTAACAGGCCAAAGACCAGCAGCAGCACGGCTTCCAGCAGCAGCGGCAAGGCGTATTCGCTGGCCAGGTGGGAACGCCGCCCGAAGTTGATCAGGAACGCGGAGCTGGCCGCGCCCGCCAGGAACGACAGCAAGGCCGCCACGCCCTGCAACACCACCACCAGGCCGCCCAGCGCCATGTGGTCGGCCATCATGGAAACGATGCCCGACATGTGCGAGGTGTATTGCTGCACGGCCAGAAAACCGCCCGCGTTGACCGCGCCGGCGGTAAAGGTCAGGAAGTAGGCAAGATGCCTGTTGGCTTGCGGGCTACGGCTGACCGCCGTCAGTCTGCGCAGATACGGAATGGCCACGCTTTTCCCTTCAACACAAGAGCGCGCTCACGGAAACGCGAAGCACATTCTAGTCGGGGACGACGCGCGGCGGACGACGACATTGCGGGCATCACCCTCGTAGTCAAGCCGCCCGCAACGTCATAGTGAGAACGCCCGCAGGTTGGCAACGCGTTCGGCCAGGCCGTCCGCGCCCAGGTAATGGCTCAGCTTGCCCGCGCGCACCTTGTGCAGGTCCTCCTGGTAGCTGTTGGCCATGGAATCGCGCACCTCGGCGTAAGCGGCGGCGATACCGTCACCGCAGGCTGCCGCGACGCGGCGCGCGGCTTCGGGCGATCCGCAAGCCACGCATCGGGCCACGCCCAAGGCATCGGCTTGAGCGCCTTGCGCCAGCAGCCGCTCGACAAGTTCCGCCGACGGCTTGCGATCAAAGCGATGAATGGCCGTCGGGCTGGCCGCCGCACCCGCTTGCAACAAGGCGTGGGCGGCGGCGCAAGCGTGCTGCATCAAGGCCACGTCCACCGGCGTGGCGCTACCGCGCAGGGGCTCGTCGAAACGCATGCCCTGCTCTGCCAATTGCCGCACCAGCGCCGCGTCATCCTTGCTGATGGCGTGTTGCAAGGCCAGGCCGGCCAGACGCGGGGACTGCATTAGCGTGCCGGCCGCCAGTGGGCCACGCCAGTCCACCTGCGCGCGCCGGTAGAAGGCGACGAGTGCATCGGCTAGCGCTTGCGGCATGCCGTGATCCGACACCCGTTCGTCCAGATATTCCAGCACGCGCACGCCGGGGCTATCCAGGTCGTCTTCGGGGTCTGTCTCCAGGCTCAGCGCGGCGAAGGCGGCGTGCAGATCCGGCGCAATCGTTGCAATGCCATCCTCTTGCAAGGCATGCGTCCAGCCGGGCAGGCCCTGCTTCCACGCCACGATGCTGCCGGCGCGGGGGCCGGGTTCCGTCGCCACGTAGATGCGGTCGCAGTATTCAAAACCGCCTATGGGCAGATAGCGCAGCGTGCCGTTCCAGGTCTCGCCGTCTTCGGCGGCGGCGGTTTCGGCGCACTCTTGTTCGTGTTCGATCCAGCCTTGCAGATCGCGATAGTGGTCGCTGCCGTCGTAGAACAGTTCGGACCAGCTCAAGGCCTCTTCATTGCCGTTCATCCGCGCGTGCAAGTCGTAGGCGAGCTCGCCGCCAGCGGTCAGGCGCCATAGGTCGCGCAAGGCTTGAGGCAAGGGGCCGGCGCAGGCGGATTCAATCTCCGCGATGCGCGCGTCGGACAAGGGCGGCTGCACCGCGATCAGCACGCGGTTGGCGAACAGCGCAATACCGTGTTCGCGTAAGACGCGCACATCGTCGGGGGAAAACGGGTGGGTCATCTGGCGTCTTCAGTAGTGAAAGCTGCCAGGATTCTACTAGCGGCCGCGCCATCCACATGCGCTGCCGCCGGGCCGGCGATCATTGTTGACGCGCGCTCGCCGGCCCGGCCCTGCCCCGTCGCGCTTACACCGCGCCTGACTCGATCAACTGCTGGCGGCGGAACTCGCCCTGGCGCACGTGCATCCAGCCGGGATACTCCGGCGGCAGCGCGCTGACCTTGTCCAGGGCCGCCAGCTCGTCTTGCGTCAGCTTGATGCTGGTTGCCGCCAGGTTGTCGTCCAGCTGATCCACCCGCTTGGCGCCGATGATGACGCTGGTGACCACTTGCTGATGCAGCAGCCACGCCAACGCCACTTGCGCCACGGATACGCCGCGCGCATCAGCCACCGACTTGAGCGCGTCGATGCTGTCGTAGGCCCGGTCGCGGTCCACCGGCGGGAAGTCGAACGCGGCGCGGCGGCTGCCGGCTTCAACGGAACCATCGCGGCTGTACTTGCCGCTAAGCAAGCCACCAGCCAGCGGGCTCCACACCATCAGCCCGACGCCTTCGCTTTGCAGCATGGGGACGAGTTCGCGTTCCAGGTCGCGGCCCGCGATCGTGTAGTAGGCCTGTAGCGATTCAAACCGCGCCAACCCCAAGCGTTCGGCAATGCCCAGCGCTTTCATGATTTGCCAGGCCGCCCAGTTGGACACGCCCACATAACGCACATGGCCATGCTGGACCAAGGTATCCAGCGCGCGCACGGTTTCCTCAATGGGCGTGGCCGGATCAAAGCCGTGGATCTGATAGAGGTCGATGTGATCCAACTGCAAGCGTGCCAGGCTCTTCTTCACGCCATCCAGAATGTGGACGCGGGAATTGCCGCGCGCATTCACGCCCGCGCCGGTCGGGCCGAACACTTTCGTGGCGATGACCACGTCGTCGCGCGCCACCTTCAAATCGCGCAGGGCCTGGCCGGTGATGATTTCGGAACGACCTTCCGAATAAACATCCGCCGTGTCGATGAAGTTGACGCCCGCCTCCAACGCCCGACCCACCAGCCGGTTGGCGTCTTCTTGTTGCAGGTTGCCGATCTTGCTCCACAGCTCGCCCTCGCCGCCGAAGGTCATGGTGCCCAGGCAGAGTTCCGAGACGAAAAGGCCAGTGCTGCCGAATTTCTTGTATCGCATGGTTGAGCTCCTTTCAGCGGCGTCGCGGGGTCCATGCGCCCCGGGATGGGACGCCGAACACCTGCTTGCCGGGGTGGGAACAGTATGCGTCGGCAGGCGGCGACGCGCGCTGCTTGATCCTGCCCTTTTTTTGCCTGATTCTCTGGCGTGCCCTCCGGAGAATCAGGCATGCGCCCGATCCTCCTGACTTTTTGCCCATTTCTCCAGACCGAAAAAGGCAACTGTGCATCACGCCTGGACCGCGAATACACTGAACCCCGCCCTACACTCTGCGGCGCCGCCGGCTTGCCCCGCGGTCGGCGCGCCTTCCGGAGCCCCCATGCCTATTACTACCGCTCGATCCGCTACCGTTCCCACCCAAGACGCTGTCCACGCCGCCCCCTTGGACATCGCGTACGAACCGGCCCGCCGGGAACTGCTTTGCACCCTGGACCGGATGACGGGCAATCTGGAAGGATCGCTGGACACGCCCATCGAAGGCCTCTACCTGCACCGGCTGTCGCAGCCCACCGGCGCCAAGCCGGGCTTGCAGAAAGCCGCGTTGGCGGTCATCGCGCAGGGTTCCAAACGCCTGTTGATCGGCGATGAGAGTTTCGAGTACGACCCCTTCCATTACCTGATTTCCTCGGTGGACCTGCCCGTGGTGGCCAAGGTGTCGGTGGCCAGCCCGACGCTGCCCTACCTGGGCCTGCGACTGGATCTGAACCCCGAGGAAATCGCCGAACTGATCAGCGACGAGAACCTGCCTCCGCCGGTACCCGCGGAGGCGTCACGCGCGCTGAGCGTGAATCCGCTGGGCGGCTCGCTGCTGGACGTGGTGCTGCGCCTGCTGCGCCTCTTGGACAGCCCGCGTGACATCCCCATCCTGGCGCCCATGGTCAAGCGCGAGCTGCTGTACCGGCTGCTGATGAATGGCCAGGGCGTGGTGCTGCGCCAGTCGGTGCTGCAAGACAGCCAGTTGAACCGTGTGGCCAAGGCCATCCGCATCCTGCGCGACAACTACGCCCAGCCGCTGCGCGTGGAGGAAATCGCCCGCGACGTACACATGAGCGTGTCGTCCTTGCACCACCATTTCAAGCAGGCCACCGCGATGAGCCCGCTGCAATACCAGAAGCATCTGCGCTTGCAGGAAGCGCGCCGCCTGATGCTGAGCGATGACGCGGGCGTGGCGCTGGCCGCGCATGCCGTGGGCTATGAAAGTTCGTCGCAGTTCAGCCGCGAATACAGCCGCCTGTTCGGCACCCCACCGCTACGCGACAAGCAGCGCTGGAAGGAAGAATCGCTGGGCGTGGCGGCCTGACAGGGTTATCCGCGCGGGTCCGTCCCGCTTTCCGTCTTCTGGCAAACACCGGCGCCGTTATATGCTCGCCGCTACGTCTAGAAATCGGAAATCGCGGAAACGGTCATGCATGACTTGAATGATCTTTATTATTTTGTCCAGGTGGTCAAGAACGGGGGCTTCGCGCCCGCCGGCCGCACGCTGGACATTCCCAAATCGCGCCTGAGCCGCCGCATCGCCTTGCTTGAGGAACGGCTGGGCGTGCGCCTGATCCAGCGTTCCACCCGCAGCTTTGCCGTGACCGAGCTGGGCCAGGAATATTTCGACCAATGCCTGTCGATGCTGGCCGGGGCCGAAGCCGCGCAAGACGTCATCGACCGCACGCACGCCGAGCCGCAAGGCACCATCCGCATGAGCGCGCCGCCCGCGCTCATCTACTACTTTCTGGGCGATGTGGTGGCGCGCTTCATGGAACGCTGCCCCAAGGTACACGTCTACCTGAAGAGCTTTTCACGCTCGGTGGACGTGTTGCGCGAAGGGTTCGACCTGGCCGTGCGCGTGCGTTTCGGCCCCATGGAAAGCAGCGACCTGGTCATGAAACACCTGGGCATGAGCTGCCAGAGCCTGGTCGCCAGCCCCGCGCTGGCGCGCTCGCTGCCTCCTAACGCCGATGTGGCCCGGTTCGCGCAATTACCCACCTTGGCGCTGGGCACCGAGCAGCGTGAATGCCAGTGGCGGCTGGACGGGCCCGACGGCGCGCGTCTAAGCGTGCCCTTCACGCCGCGCCTGGTCACCGATGACATGCTGGCGCTCAAGCAAGCCACCCTGCGTGGCGTAGGCGTGGCCGCCTTGCCCCTGATGATGATTCGCGACGAACTGGACGCCGGTACGCTGGTGCCCGTGGGCGCGCCCTGGGTACCCGAACCCGGCGCCGTCCATGCCGTATTCCCGTCGCGGCGCGGCCTGCTGCCGGCCGTGCGGGAGCTATTGGATTTCATGGCGGCGGAGTATGGTGAGAATGCCCAGCGCGAATGCGATACGCAGCAGCGCCATGGCATTACTGGCCACAAATCCCTCGCAATCTCCCTTCCATCGCCCACCCCATCGTCCGATAAATAGAACGCTGAAGCGCAATTTGACCGACTACCGGGGTTATAGGCTGGTATTTAGAATTCTGTTCATGCACTCAACGCGCAACACCGCGCACCACCTTGAAGACATAACGGAGCAAGAACCATGACCAAGCCCTACGTGAAACTGGACAAGAACGAAGCCGCCGTCCTGCTGGTTGACCACCAAGCCGGCCTGCTTTCCCTGGTGCGCGACTTCCAGCCGGACCAATTCAAGAACAACGTTTTGGCCCTGGCCGACCTGGCCGAATATTTCAAGCTGCCCACCATCCTGACCACCAGCTTCGAAGACGGCCCCAACGGCCCGCTGGTTCAGGAACTGAAAGACAAATTCCCCACCGCCCCCTACATCGCCCGCCCCGGCAACATCAACGCCTGGGACAACGAAGACTTCGTCAAGGCCGTCAAGGCCACCGGCAAGAAGCAACTGATCATCGCCGGCGTGGTCACCGAAGTGTGC
>Ga0160437_1001507_pt1 | contig 10507 bp, 10 predicted proteins | sample HID1975I_E0MG_FD_108227 | JGI IMG/M metagenome (GOLD analysis project Ga0160437, IMG submission 108227) | Enriched soil microbial communities from UW Madison campus, WI, USA - HID1975I_E0 MG | ecosystem: Environmental > Terrestrial > Soil > Unclassified | place: USA: Madison, Wisconsin... | reverse complement strand
AATTCCGCCACGCCATAACGCTCGGGATCATGGACGTGATAGGCAAACACGCTGGCGCCCTCGACACGCGCATTGGCGTTGGCCAGAAGCTGGTGAAAGTCGTGGCCGTAGAAAATGTTGTCGCCGAGCACGAGCGCAGACAGATCATTGCCGAGGAAAGATTCACCGATAAGAAATGCTTGTGCCAAGCCGTCGGGAGAGGGCTGCACTGCGTACTGAAGGCTCAAACCCCATTGCGAACCGTCCCCCAGCAGTTGCTGGAACCGCGGCGTGTCTTGCGGAGTCGAGATGATCAGGATGTCTTGAATGTCCGATAGCATCAGTGTGCTCAGCGGGTAGTAGATCATCGGCTTGTCAAAGACCGGAAGCAATTGCTTGCTGATCGCGAGCGTGGCGGGGTGCAGTCGGGTGCCGGAGCCGCCGGCCAGGATAATGCCTTTGCGTTTCATGCGGAAGGTTCCAATGACGTAAGTTGATCGACCGTGCGGTCGACGTGTACCGTCCAGTCCGGCAGTTGCAGCTTCAGTGGCGCGGTCAGTGTGATCGTATTCAAGCGAGAATTCTTGGGCCGGACGGCAGGGACCGGATATTGCTCAGTCGGAATGGGCTGGATATTGGCCGCTTTTGCGTTGAGCACGAAGCCGTTGTGAAGAGCACGCTCTACCACTCGGGTGGCCAGCCCATGCCAAGTCGTTTGGCCCGAGGCGGTCAAGTGATAGATGCCTGTTGCCAGAATGCCTTGTTGATGGCCCGCAATGGCCAGGGCAGTGACGTCCGCAATCAATTCGGCCGAGGTCGGCGCGCCATGTTGATCGGCCACTATGTTCAAGGTGTCGCGCTCTTTGGCGAGGCGCAAAATTGTCTTAACGAAATTGCCGCCGTGGGCGGAGAACACCCAGCTAGTGCGCATGACGAGAGCCTTGCAACCGCTATCCGCGATGGCGGTTTCGCCTGCCAGTTTTGTTGCACCGTACACGCTCTGGGGATTTGTCTGGTCACCTACGTCGTAGGGCGCATCCTTGCATCCATCGAACACGTAGTCGGTGGAGTAGTGGACCAGTAGGGCACCTGATTCTTTAGCGTAGCGAGCCATCTCGGCAACCGCAGCGGCATTGACGGCATGCGCGGTGCCCTGATTCGTTTCGGCTTTATCGACCGCGGTATAAGCTGCGGCATTCACAACGATGTCAGGAGCCTGGGAGTGTAGCAATTGCTTTAACGCTTCCAGATTTTCCAGATTGGCGCCTTGGCGACCGAGTGCAGCGACGCTGCCCAACGGCAGCAGTGTGCGCTGTAATTCGCGGCCGACTTGACCATCTTTGCCGAGCAGTAAAATTTTCATAATTAGTAGTCAGATGCGATTTGATACTGCAGCCGCAAATAGTCCGAGGTTACCCAGCATCGTCTGGCGATAGACTCCCGAACGCTTAATACCCACAACTCTTGGAAGCAGGCTTCGTTGGCGCGCGGCGATGAATCGGTTGTAAATGCGGCGATTGGCGGGTGTCAGCTTCGGTAGCAAGGGGGTAATGGCGCAGATATGTTGGTTAGTCCAAAGTTTCAGATGTCCCTGGAACAACATTTTGATTCGCAGCAAGCGGGCACCCAAGCCTGCGTTGGCTCCAATCAGATTCTCTCCATGCTGGCGGTAGCACAGCGACGGTTCGCTATCGTAATGAACATGGCCGCCACAAGCGCTAACTACGATATAGATCCACCAATCGTGTGCGATCACATCGACTTCTGCGCCCGCCTCGCGGAGCAAGTCACGGGCCGCATTATTTATGACCATGGTATTGCCCCCAGCCACGTTCTGCATGAGGGCATTGGCAAACGCGGGCGGACGGGAAAACAGCGGCGAAAGGCCGATGCGTTGACCTTCGTCGTCAATCAGCTCAGTGCGCGTACAGTATAGGGCGGGCTCCCCTTCTGGCACCTTGCTGAGCCACTTTACGGCACGTTCCAGCTTGTCGGCATGCCAAATGTCGTCCTGATCCGACAAGGCGTAATAGTCTGCGTGCAACCTTGGCTCACAGATCAACGACATGAAATTCTTCACAAATCCTTTGCGTGGGCCGGCCTGAACGGTTACTTGTCCTGGACTGTGTTGCTGGGCGAAGGACGACAACTGCTTCAGCGTCGTATCGGTAGAGCCATCGTCCGACACCCAGAGCTTCCACTCTGGGTGGGATTGCGCCGCAAATGAATTCAGCTGTGCAGCTAGGTACTTTTCACCTTGGTAGGTGCAAAGAAGGATGGCAACAAGCGGGTTCAAGGGGCCACCTGCATAGATAGTCGGCTATTTGGCAAACAAAAACTCGGCATAGTCACGGTTGAGCGCAGGGAGATGTCGATGCCCCGCAACATGCCGCCAATTCGTCGCTCTCGCGACGATCGCAGTTGGATGTGCGAGGTTGGCTTCTCAGCCGGCGTACTGGGTATCAACCCAGTCGCGGTACGCACCGCTGGTGATGTTCGCGACCCAATCCTGATTCTGCAGGTACCACTGCACCGTCTTGCGAATACCCGTCTCAAAAGTCTCAGCCGGCTTCCACCCCAGTTCGCGCTCCAAGCGCGACGCGTCGATCGCGTAGCGCTGATCGTGACCTGGGCGGTCTTTCACGAACGTTATCTGGTTCTTGTACGGCTGACCATCCGCTCGGGGGCTGAGTTCGTCCAGCAGTGCGCAAAGCGTGTGAACCACATCCAGGTTGGCCTTCTCATTCCAGCCACCCACGTTGTAGGTCTCACCCAGTTGGCCGTCGGCCAGTACGCGGCGGATTGCCGAGCAGTGGTCCTTCACATACAGCCAGTCTCGAATCTGCTGCCCGTCGCCGTAGATCGGCAGCGGCTTGCCAGCCAGCGCGTTGTGGATCACCAGCGGGATCAGCTTTTCAGGGAAGTGATACGGCCCGTAGTTGTTCGAGCAATTGGTCGTGAGAACCGGCAGGCCATAGGTGTGGTGATAGGCACGCACCAAGTGGTCGCTTGCGGCCTTGCTGGCCGAGTACGGGCTGTTGGGCTCGTAGCGGTTGGTCTCGCTGAAGGCGGGATCATCTTTTTCCAGCGACCCGTAGACTTCATCGGTGGACACGTGCAAAAAGCGGAACGCAGCGCGTTCGTCGTCGGGCAGGGCATTCCAGTACGCGCGCACGGCTTCCAGCAGTTGGAAGGTGCCGACAATGTTGGTCTGGATGAATTCGCCCGGGCCATGGATTGAGCGGTCCACATGGGATTCGGCGGCGAAGTTGAGGACGGCGCGTGGTTTGTGCTCGGCGAGCAGGCGGCTGACCAGTTCAAAGTCGCCGATGTCACCTTGCACGAGCTTGTGAGCGGCATTGCCTTTCAGCGACGCAAGGTTGTCGGGATTGCCTGCGTAGGTGAGCTTATCCAGCGTCACGACGGGTTCGCTGCTTTCCTGGAACCAATCGAGTACGAAATTGGAGCCGATAAAACCCGCTCCGCCGGTGACAATAATACTCATTCTTATATAGCCTTTAAGCGTTAAGCGCGCACGCCAACCTGCTGATTAACCCGCAATTATGCCGTAAGTGCTTTAACTGGACCTAATAAGTGAAACAAATCTATGGCGTGCAACGGCTGCGTTACAACACTACTAGGATGCCAAGTCGTCCAGATGCCTTGCAATTCATCTCATGAGTTACGTCGCCTTACGGGCATTCGGGCTCGTCCAAAATGCGTCCCCTTTTCCTTCCGACTTATTAATACACCGCGCCAACACAAACATCAGGTCCGACAGCCGATTCAAATACTGCCGGACGGGCGAGTTCACCGCCTCGACTCCCGCCAGCGCGACCACTGCCCTTTCTGCTCGTCTACAGACAGTTCGTGCCACGTGTGCCTGCGCCGCGGCTCGCGTCCCGCCGGGCAAGATGAATTCTCGCAGTGGCGTCAGCGTGGCGTTGTAGTGTGCCAACCTCTCATCCAGCCGCGCGACCTGTTCATCGGTTACTGCCACATGCCCCGGGATGCAAAGCTCGGCACCCATGTCGAACAAGTCGTGCTGAATCGCCACCAGATCCGCCGACACTTCTGCCGGCAGTGCCTCGCTCAGCAACACGCCAATGACACTGTTCAATTCATCCACATCCCCCAAAGCAGCAATCCTTGGAGCGTCCTTGGGTGTGCGTGATCCGTCCCCCAAGCCCGTGGTGCCGTCGTCCCCCGTGCGGGTGGCAATGACAGATAAGCGGTTGGCCATGTGAAACGTCCTGAATTGGGTGAATGTGGAGGGTTGCGTCCAGCGGTAAGCGTGCGCCTCGCAAAGAGGCTGGCTCGCAATCAACCGTCAGGATTGTTGCGTTCTGCCGCAGGAACTGTTTCATAACGGCGGTATCCTAGCACTGTGGAAAGCAGACCGGGCCCAGTCCTGCCCGGGCGGCTTTCGGTGTCAATGGAGGATGCCTGTATGGCTTTTGACCGCAAGTATGCAATGCCCATGGCCGTCGCCACTGCGATGGCCGTCGTGTCGCTGGCGACGCCCCTGGCGTTTGCGCAGCAGGCCGATGCCAGCGGCGAAGTCCGTCGTGTCGACCCGGCCGCGGGCAAGGTGACGATCAAGCATGACGAAATCAAGGCGCTGGACCTGCCGGCGATGACGCTGGTCTATGACGCGGACCCGGCGCTGCTGGCGAAGATCAAGGCGGGCGACAAGGTCCGTTTCACGGCCACGCGCAAGGATGGCAAGTACGTTGTGACGGCGATCACTAACTGAAGTTCATGGCTCTGAAGCTCATGACTCGGATTCGCAAACCGAAGCGCATGGTTTGAAGAGAAAAAATGGGGCGCTCAAGAAAAAGCCGCTTATCGCGATCAGGCGATAAGCGGCTTTTTTGCCAGTGGGACCAAGTGCAAGGGCGCAAAGGGTAGTGCACCCTTTGACACCCACCGGCCTAGCGGCCCACCGGCTTACAGCACGTAGCGGGCCAGATCCTGGCTGCTGGCGGCTTCGGCCAATTGCGAATTGACGTAGGCGGCGTCGATCTTCACGTGCTTGTCCTGGCTGGAGGTGGCGTCGAACGACAGTTCGTCCAGCAGCTTCTCCATGACCGTGTACAGGCGGCGAGCGCCGATGTTTTCGGTGGTTTCGTTGACGTCGAAGGCCAACTCGGCCAAGCGGCGTACGCCTTCTTCCGTGAACTCCAACTGCACGTCTTCGGTGGCCATCAGCGCGGTGTACTGCTTGGTCAGCGACGCATCCGTGTCCGACAAGATGCGCACGAAGTCTTCGGCGGTCAGCGATTCCAGTTCGACGCGGATCGGGAAACGGCCTTGCAGTTCGGGGATCAGGTCGGATGGGCGCGCCAGGTGAAAGGCGCCCGACGCGATGAACAGGATGTGGTCGGTGCGCACCATGCCATAGCGCGTGTTGACCGTGGTGCCTTCGACCAGCGGCAGCAGGTCGCGCTGCACGCCCTGGCGCGACACGTCGGCGCCGCCGGATTCCTGGCGGGCGGCGATCTTGTCGATCTCATCCAAAAAGACAATGCCGTTCTGTTCGACGTTATTGATGGCAACCGTGCGCAGGTCTTCTTCGTTGACGCGCTTGGCGGCTTCTTCGTCGATGATCAGCTTGAAGGCTTCGCGCACCTTCATTTTCTTGGGCTTCTTTTTGTCGCGAGCCATGCCGGCGAACATGCCGCGCAGTTGCTCGGCCATTTCTTCCATGCCGGGGGGCGTCATGACGTCCATCTGCGGCGCGGCCTGGGACACCTCGATCTCGATTTCCAGGTCGTCGATCTTGCCTTCGCGCAGGCGCTTCCTGAAGGTTTGGCGGGCGCTGTTGTCTTCACCGCGTTCCGGCTCGCCGGAGGCGCCGCGCGCGGGCGGCACCAGGGCGTCCAGGATGCGGTCTTCGGCGGCGTCTTCGGCCTGGGTGCGCACGCGGCGCATTTCCAGTTCGCGCGTTTGCTTGATCGAGTATTCGGTCAGGTCGCGGATGATGGTGTCGACGTCGCGGCCAACGTAGCCCACTTCCGTGAACTTGGTGGCTTCGATCTTGATGAAGGGCGCGTTGGCCAGCTTGGCCAGGCGGCGGGCGATCTCGGTCTTGCCCACGCCGGTGGGGCCGATCATCAGGATGTTCTTGGGGTGAATTTCCTGGCGCAGGGGCTCGGCGACCTGCTGGCGGCGCCAGCGGTTGCGCAGGGCGACCGCGACGGCGCGCTTGGCGCGGTTCTGGCCGACGATGTATTTGTCGAGTTCGGAGACGATCTCTCCGGGCGTCATGTTGGATGCGGACATGAGGGCGAATCCTTGAAGCGAGAGCGGCGGGCTGGGGAAGCGGCCGCGGCGCAGGGAGGTTGCCCATGCGCCGCGTGGCGGGTGTCAGTCACCCAGCGTTTCGATGACGTGGTTCTGGTTGGTGTAGATGCAGAGGTCGCCGGCGATTTCCAGCGATTGCTTGACGACGACTTCGGGCGACAGCTCGGTGTTGCGCAGCAAGGCCAGCGCGGCCGATTGCGCGTAGGCGCCGCCCGACCCGATGGCCGCCAGGCCGTGTTCGGGTTCAAGCACGTCGCCGTTGCCGGTCAGGACCAGCGTGTGCTCGGTGTCGGCCACGATCAGCATGGCTTCAAGACGGCGCAGGACGCGGTCGGTGCGCCAGTCGCGGGTGAGTTCGACGGCGGCGCGCATCAGGTTGCCCTGGTGTTTTTCCAGCTTGGCCTCGAAGCGTTCCTGCAACGTGAATGCGTCGGCGGTGGCGCCGGCAAAGCCAGCGAGGATCTTGTCGTGGTACAGCCGGCGGATCTTGCGGGCGGTACCCTTGACGACGATGTTGCCCAGGGTGACCTGGCCATCGCCGCCGAGCGCGACGCGGTTGCCGCGGCGCACACACACGATGGTGGTGGCGTGAAATTGTTCCATGCGTTCCTTCCTTTGAAGGGATTAGCTGGGGGCGGTTCGAAGGAAATCAAGCGGGGCGCGCGACGGCCAATAAAAAAGGCCATGCTGGAAACCAGCATAGCCTTTCAGGGCAGGGCGCGAAAACGGGACGGATCAGTCGCCGTACAGCTTTTGGCGCATCTCACGGCGTTCCTGCGCTTCCAGCGACAGGGTGGCCGTGGGGCGGGCCAACAGGCGGGGTACGCCGATCGGTTCGCCGGTTTCTTCACACCAGCCGTATTCGCCGCTGTCGATGCGGGCGATGGACTGTTGCACCTTCTTCAGCAGCTTGCGCTCGCGGTCGCGGGTACGCAGCTCAAGTGCGTGTTCTTCCTCGATGGTGGCGCGATCGGCGGGGTCGGGCACGAACTGCGTTTCGCGCAGGTGCTCAGTGGTCTCGCCGGCGTTGGCCAGGATGTCCTGTTCGAGTTGTTTGAGCCGTTCCTTGAAGAAAGCCAGTTGGCGTTCATTCATATAGTCGGACTCGGGCATGGCCAGCAATTCCTTCTCGCTGGGCAGATCAATCGCCGTATCGCTCGTCGACTTGCTTGATTTTTTAGTTGCTGCCTTGGTAGCCATGAAAACACTCCACTATGAATCGATCCTGGCGCGGGCGTCCTTTCCCGGTTCGTGCTGCTTGCTGACTACGTTACTCGTACCTCACAGTACTGCCTTCGTCGCATCGCGTCACGTCGGGAAGGGGGATTACCCCGCCAGGCACTGCTCCAAGCCCCGGGTGAAAATCTCCTGGGGCAGCTTACGACCAATGAATACCATCTTGGTGGACGGTTTTTCAGCCGCGGTCCACGGCTTGCCGGGTTCGGCGCCCATCATCATGTGCACACCCTGGAACAACATGCGGCGGTTGATGCCCTTCATGTACAGGATGCCCTTGTAGCGCATCAGGTCGGGGCCATAGACCTGCACCACGCCACCCAGGAATTCCTCAAGGCGCGCGGGATCGAACGGCTTGTTGGAACGGAACACGAACGCACCGATTTCGTCGTCGTGCTTGGGGTGGTGATGGTGCGCGTGATCGCAATGCGCCCCGCAATCGCCTTCGTGATCATGGTCGTGGTTGTGACCGTGGCCATGATCGTGCCCGTGGTCATGCCCATGGTCGTGGGCATGGCTGTGGGCGGCGTCGGGGTGCTCATCGGCCAGGAACTCCGGGTCGATGTCCAGAATGGAATTCAGGTTGAAGCCGCTGATGTCGATGATCGACTTCAGGTCGACTTCGCCGAAATTGACCGGCGTGATCGGCGCGCGCGGGTTCATGTGAACCAGACGGTGGCGCAGCGCTTCGTAGTCAACTTCGTTGACCAGGTCGCGCTTGGAGATCAGGATGCGGTCGGCGAAACCGACTTGCTTCTGGGCTTCGGGTTGTTCGTCCAGCGTGGACATGCCGTGCTTGGCATCGACCACGGTTACCACCGCGTCCAGGCGGTAGTACTCGGCGATGTCGTCATCCATGAAGAACGTCTGGCAGACGGGGCCGGGGTTGGCCATGCCCGTGGTTTCCAGGATGACGCGCTCGAAAGTCAGTTCGCCGGCTTCGCGCTTGACGCGCAGCTCGGACAGGGTACGCATCAGGTCGCCACGCACCGTGCAGCAGACGCAACCGTTGGACAGTTCGATGATTTCTTCATCGCTGTCCTGCACGAGCAGGTCGTTGTCGATGCTTTCCGGTCCGAATTCGTTTTCGATGACCGCAACGCGGCGGCCGTGGAATTCGGTCAGGATGCGTTTGAGCAGGGTGGTCTTGCCCGCACCGAGAAAGCCGGTGAGGATGGTGACGGGAACCATTTTGTCCAAACTGCGCGGGGTGTTCATGGCGAAGCTGCTAGCGTGAAGTCAAGACTGTGAAGTCAAAGCTGAAGCCTAGGCATTCAACATAGGCCCTGACAGGGTGTTTTGCCCCGTGCAGGATGATGTTTGCCGCAGGCTGCGTGGGCCGCCAACAGCGGCCGGACGCAGGATTACAGCACAGTCGGGGGCAGGGGGCAAACCCCGGATCAACCCAGGGGCCGAAGCCGTCCGGATCGCGTCTGTAGGCCGGCAAGTATCCGGCGATATCACTATTTTGGGGCGGTTTTGCGGATTTCAAGTGAGGCCGGTTCCCGGCAGGGATGACGGGCGCCCGGCCACATGCCGCTTCAGTGATGGTGGTGGTGATGCGCAGCGTCGGCGGGCTGCTTTTTCTGGCATTGGGGACAGAGCGCGCGGATCTCGGTCTCGTGCGTGGCCAGGGCGTAACCCGTTTGGGCGACCCGTTCGGCCAATTGGCGGCTCATGGCGGGGTCCGACACTTCGGCTACCGCGCCGCAGCCGGTGCAGACCACCAATAAATCATGCGGGGCGCCGCCGGCGTCATGGCACGCGCTCCAGGCGTTGACGGCGTCCAGGCGGTGGATCAGGCCTTCGTCCATCAGGAAGTCCAGCGCGCGGTACACGGTGGGGGGCGCCGCGCCGGGATGCACTTCGCGCATGGCGTCCAGCAATTCATACGCCTTCAGGCTGCGCCCATGGCGCAGCAGCAGTTCCAGCACCTTGCGGCGGATGGGGGTAAGGCGACGGCCGCGCTGTTCGCACAGCGTCTCGGCGACGCTGAGCTGGGCGCCGACGGTGTCGCTGCGGGGGGAACGGGGCGGAGCGGGCATGGTGGACTTTATCTGAATGAAAGACGCGCGCGACGCGCGCGAGATGCCAGGAAAGTAGCAGAAAACTCAGATATGCGGGCACCCCCGGCCAGATTCAAGTCAGTTTAGTTATGATATAACATTGTAAAAATAAGCCGGGCCAAGTTCAGGCGGTGTCCGCGTTTCGGATTAGCTGTGGTTTCGCTGGCCGGTGCGTGCTTCTTTCCCCTGTCCGCCCTTACGTCTTTCGTCTTTAGCCTGCCCGCTTTCCATGTCTCACTTCACGCTTTTGCCCCCGCGGCCCGGCGCCGCGCTTCGGCAAGGCACGATTCCCCGCTCTGCCTTTCTGGTTTCCGCCTGGCGCCGCATGGCCGTCGCCGTGGTGGCGGCCGCGCTGCTGTGGGCGCTGACGGCTTGGGCGCTGGACTGGTGGCCGCGATGAGCAAGGCGCCCGTCACCATTGAGCTGGCCGATGCATCGTTTGGCTGGCATGGCCATCCCGCGCTGAAGTCCGTGTCGGGCTGTTTTGCCGCCGGCGGCATGACGGCCGTGGTCGGGCCGAATGGGGCGGGCAAGTCGACGTTGATCAAAGGCATCATGGGCGTGCTGCGCCCCATGGCGGGCAGCGTGCGCATCAGCGGCGGGGGGCGTTCCGAACTGGCCTGGCTTCCGCAGGCGGCCGAATTGGACCGATCGTTCCCGGTCACGGTGCTTGACCTGGTGGCCATGGGCGCCTGGCGGCGGGTAGGCGCGTGGCGCCGTTTTCGCCACGACGAACTTGAACGCTGCATGCATGCGCTGGAAACGGTGGGCCTGGCGGATGCCGCCGGGCGCGGCGTGGACACTTTGTCGGGCGGGCAGATGCAGCGCACGCTGTTTGCGCGGATGCTGGTGCAGGACGCGCCGGTGCTGCTGCTGGATGAGCCCTTTGCCGCGGTCGATGCCCATACCGCCGACGACTT
>Ga0160437_1001506_pt1 | contig 10509 bp, 12 predicted proteins | sample HID1975I_E0MG_FD_108227 | JGI IMG/M metagenome (GOLD analysis project Ga0160437, IMG submission 108227) | Enriched soil microbial communities from UW Madison campus, WI, USA - HID1975I_E0 MG | ecosystem: Environmental > Terrestrial > Soil > Unclassified | place: USA: Madison, Wisconsin... | reverse complement strand
CCATTTGCTCGGTCATGCCCGGCCCGGCCGAGTCGGCGGCCGACGCTTTACCGGCATCCGCTTCCGACGTGGCGCCGGCGGAAGGATCTTGCGCCTTGGTGTCGCGGGCGCTTTCGAATGATGACGGTTTGGCGGCGGACTTCGGCGCGGGCTTCAAGCCCAGCACCACTTCAAGCGGCGACGCCGCGCCACTGTCGCGCACGGCGTTCATGTCCATGCTGGCGGCGCTGTCCACAAAGGCACGCAAGGTGCTGATGGTGGAACGCTGCACTTCCATGCCCTGGATGGTGGATGACAGCATGGACAGGTTCATGCGCAGCCAGTTCTCCACCGAACGCAGCTCGGCGATACGGCGGTCCAGATCTTCAAGATTCATGGGAGGCGCCATGGGCAAGCTGCTGGCCAGGCCGCCCGGGCCGGTCAGGCCGGCCCAGGCCTGGCGCATCATTTCCATGCTGGCCAGCAAGGGATTGCCCGACAGATCGGAATTCTGTCCCATGCCGGGAAGGACAAACGGGTTCGTGAATTGGTCGCTCATGCCAGGTCTCCCCATGGACTGATCGCCACCGGCCTTGGCTTAGCCCGGCAGCAGCTGGTTGTTTTCCACGCGCACATGATCGCCCGAGGCAAAGGCGAACGGCTGCGCGCTGCGGAACTGGCGCGCACTGCCGTCGCTCATGCGAACCGTCAGCTCATAGTGCGTCACCGTTTGTTGCTGTCTGATATTACGCTCAACTTCACGGCCTGCCAAAGCGCCGCCCACCGCGCCCAGCACGGTCAGCGCCGTCTTGCCGCTGCCTCCGCCAAATTGATTACCCACTACGCCGCCGACCACGCCGCCGCCGATGGTGCCGACCAGGTGGTCGCTGTTGTCCTTCACCGGTACCTGCACCTGGCGGATGGTTTCCACCACCCCGCAGCTTTGGCATGCCTGCTTGGCCGGCGCGGGCGCCTGCGCGCGGGGCGCCGAGGCCGACGCCGGGCGAGCCTGCTGGGTCTGCGGCGCGGACTGTTGCGCCTGTTGCGGGGCGGGCTGTTCCCCCGGGGCGGGCGCCAGATTGGCGCCTTCGGGGCCCGCTTCAACCACGGGCGTATCCGCATGCGGATTGGCCGACGGCGAAGGCAGCCAGCCCATCACCGCCGCGACGCCCACCGCGCACATGACGATGACCGCGATGGCGGCGGCCGCGACCAGGGGGTGCAAGCCGCTGCGCGAGTTCTGGATTCGGGTGGATGTATTCATAACGATGCTCCATCGTAACTAACCGGCATCGGTATAGCACCCGAGCGCGGTTTCGGCATGTTGCGATGGTGACGCTTCTTTGCAGGGGTTTCAGGCGCGGGGCGCGTCGGTGGACAGCCATGCCCATTCGTGGACAATAGCGCATGGATTCCATTTCCCTGCCCCAGCTCGAACAGGCAATCAACTACTGGCGCAACGTCTCGCCGTCGGTCGGCGACGAGTCGCGCCTGTGCCCTGAAGCCGCGGCGCTGGCCACGCCCTATGCCCTGATGATCATCACGCACCGGCACGATATTGCGGTGGCCGAGCTGAATGAAAAAGCCCAGGCGGCGTTGGCCGGCTGGGCTGCGGCGAGCACGCAGGCCCGCTGATCCTTCTTACGCACTAAGCCGCTAGTCTTTCAGCAGCGCCTTGATGTCGTGCGTGAGCGCGTCCACGCCCAGCGTGTTGTTGGCCAGCACGCGCGATTCACCCTTGCCATCCAGCAGGTAGAACGCGGCGGTGTGGTCCATGGTGTAGTTGCCGTCCTTGGTGGGCGCCTTGGCGTAGTACGCCTTGAATGACGCGGCGGCCTTCTTGATCTGGTCCGGCGTGCCGGTCAGCCCCAGAAAGCGCGGATCGAACGCGGTCACATACTGCTTCAACACTTCTTGCGTATCGCGCTCGGGGTCCACGGTGATCAGCAGCACCTGCACGCGGTCGGCGTCCGGGCCCAGCTTCTTCATGACTTCGGTCAGTTCCGCCAAGGACGTGGGGCACACGTCCGGGCATTGCGTGAAACCAAAGAACACCACCACAACCTTGCCGGCAAAGTCCGACAACTGGCGGGTCTTGCCGTTGGTGTCGGTCAGCTCCATGCCACGCCCCAACTGGGTGCCGCTGATGTCGCTGCCCTTGAACGTGGGCGCGCTTTCGCCGCAGGCGGCAAGGGTGGCGGTAAGGACAGTGACGGCGGCGGCCGCGGCTAAGCGCAGGCCCAGCCGGCGGCTGGCGGAAAACACGGACATCAAACAACCTCCAGGGGTCAGCGCAGCAGGGCGACCCAGTGGTCCACCAGCAGGGCGCCAAATAGCAGCGCCAGGTAGAGAATGGAAAAGCGGAACATGCTGCGCGCCAGTTCGTCGCTATAGGCGCGGTACAGGCGCCAGGCATAGGACAGGAACATGCCGCCCAGCACCAATGCCGACAACAGATACAGCGCGCCGCTCATGCGGATGGCGTAGGGCAACAGCGTCGTGGCCACCAGCGCCACGCTATAGAGCAGGATGTGCAGGCGCGTGAACTGGTTGCCGTGCGTGACCGGCAGCATGGGCAGGCCGGCCTTGGCGTAGTCGTGGTTGCGGTACAGCGCCAGCGCCCAGAAGTGCGGCGGGGTCCAGATGAAGATGATCAACACCAGCACCCAGGCCTCGGCGGGCACGGAATCCGCCACGGCGGCCCAGCCCAGCGCGGGCGGCATCGCACCCGACAAGCCGCCGATCACGATGTTCTGCGGCGTGCGCGGCTTGAGGATGACGGTATAGATAACGGCGTAGCCCACAAACGTGGCGAAGGTCAGCCACATGGTCAGCGGGTTCACCAGCGTGTACAGCACGAACATGCCCGCGCCGCCCAAGAGGCCCGACAGGCTCAGCACCTGGAAGGCGGAAATGGTGCCTCGGGCGGTGGCGCGCCGCGCCGTGCGCAGCATGCGCGCATCCACTTCCTGTTCGATCAGACAGTTGATGGCGAAGGCGGCCGCGGCAAGCAGCCAGATGCCGATGGTGCCAAACAGCACGCGGCGCATATCGGGTACGCCCGGAACGGCGAGAAACATGCCGATGACCGCGCAGAACACCGCCAACTGCGTGACGCGCGGCTTGGTGAGTACGAAGTATTGGCGGAGCAATCCGGAGGGAGGAGCGGCAAGACTGGTCATAGTGGACCCTATTTTAAACGCGCACCGAATTGGGGCCACAGCCCCCGGTCGGCGCGCTTCCCGCCGTGGATAAACGCACCATCAGCACCACGGCGGCCAAGGTCAGGCCGGCGGCGCCCCCATTGTGCAAGACCGCAATCAAGAGCGGCCACTGGAAGAAGATGGTCGTCAGACCAGTGAAAAGTTGCGCGGCCAGCAGGGCCAGCATCAACGTGGTGGGGCCACGCAAGCCCGGTTCGGCCCGCAGCCGCCAGGCCAAGGTTCCCAAATACAGGAACACGACAAAGGCAAAATTGCGATGCACCCAGTGGATGGCCGTCAACGCGGGCTGCGAAATCATTTCGCCTGAAGGCAGTTCACCCAGGCCACGGATCACCGAATAGCCGCCGTGGAAATCCATGTCGGGCACCCACTGCCCGTGGCACATGGGAAAGTCCATGCAAGCCAGCGCGGCGTAGTTGGTGCTGACCCAGCCGCCCAACGTCACCTGCACCAGCAGCAGGCCAAAGCCCACCGCCACCCAGGGTTTCCAGCGCGCCGCCGCGGCGGCAATCGCCAGGTGCGGACGTTCGCGGGCCGATAGCCACGTCATCAGCGCCAGCACCGACAGCCCGAACACCAGGTGGGCCGTTACAACGGCTGGCATCAGCTTGTGCGTGACGGTCCATGCGCCGAAGGCGCCTTGCACGCACACGGCGACCAGCGTCGTGACGGCCAGCGCGGGCGAGCGGCCCAGTTCGCGGCGATAGCGCCATGCCATGTAGACGATGCCGATGATGAGCATGCCCAGGATGGTGCCGACGTAGCGATGGATCATTTCGATCCAGGCCTTGGACATCGTCACTGGGCCGAACGGCATGGCTTGCGACGCTTGATGGATGTCGCCCTGCGCGCCCAAGGGCGTGACGCTGCCGTAGCAGCCGGGCCAATCCGGGCATCCCAGGCCGGAATCCGTCAGGCGCACGAAGGCGCCGAACATGATCAGGTCCAGCGTCAGGAACCAGGTGAAGAAAACGAGCTTGCGATAACGCGCTTTGATGCGTTCCATATCAACCATAAAAAATGCCCCCACGCCGCACACCCTGCGGGTGCTTGCTGCCCCCCAAGGGGGCCGCTTTTTTCCTTGGGGCGGCCCGGCGGAAAAAAATGCCCCCCACGCCGCACACCCATGGGGTGCTTGTCGCGGGCAAAAATTAACCAATGCGCGAGTTATAGACCAGCTTGCTGATGTCCTTGCGCACCTTCACGCCATCCGCCTGCGCAGGGTACTGCATCATCAGATTGCCCAGCGGGTCGATCACCCAGATCGGGTCCTGCAAACCCGGCTGCCCGGCGGCGGTGTCGCGGGCCAGCAGGTAGTGCGCAAGCTGGTCCGGGTTCACGCGCAGCATGACCGTGCCTTGATAGGCATCCAGCACTTTCTGCGGCACCGGCGCGTCGTCGGTAATGAACCAGACGCGGGCCAGACGGTCCACGTTCTTGCCCTGGCTGGCGTGCGTGTTGCGCGTAATGTAGAGCTTGCGAGCGCAGCTTTCCGGGCATTCCGCGCCATCGGCCGCCACCAGCAACCACTTGCCCTTCAAGCTTTGCAGGTCGAACGGCTTGCCGTCCAAGGTCGTCAGCTTCAGGTCGTTGGCGGCGGGCATGGGCCGCTGCGGCGACACCAGCGTGCCGTAATTGCTGGACTCGTCCGGCCACCATTGCGGGTTCATATACACCACGAAGGCGGCCACGATGGGCGCCAGCGAACACAGGAACACCAGCACCATGGGCGTCAGCGAGCGCTTGCGTGCGGGTGTGTGGGATGAGATGTCGCGAGCCACGTTATATCCTGGAAGAGTCATTCATTGATGCGCGCGCTCAGGCCCTGGGGCCTTGTCCCGCGCGCTGGCGCATGCGCTTGATGGCGCCCCCCAGCACCACCAGCCATGCGATGGCGGCAATCAAGCCGAACGCGAACCACTGGATCGCGTAAGACGTATTCTTTTGAAAATCCACGGACGGCTGGGGCCAATCGCGCACCAGGCCGTCGCCGTCGGCCTGACTGGGCTGAGCGTTCTGGCTGGTCTGGCCGTTCTGACCGCTCTGGCTGCTCTGGGCCAACACGACGGGCAGCAGGTTCAGCCCCGTCGCGCGCGCATAGGCGTCCAACGGCAAGTTTTGAACCTGCGGCACCTTGCCGCCCGTGGCAGGCAGCGTAGCGGGCAGGGCCGATTGATCCTGCCCGCCAAGCGACCACAATTCAAACATGCGCGGCACACGGTCGGCCATTTCGCCGGTGATGATCTGCGGGCCTTGCGGTGTGGCCGGCAACGCGGGTTCGCCCTGGCCGGGCATGACCCGAGGCAGCCAGCCGCGCAACACCAGTACCGCCTGTCGCGACGACGCATCCAGCAGCAGCGGCGTGGCCAGCCAGTAGCCCGGCCGCCCTTCGTGGTTGCGGTTGTCCAGCAGTACACTGAATTGCGGTTGCCACACGCCCGTGGCCTGAGCCACGCGCCAAGGCGTCAAATCATCGGAAGGGGTGGCGGGCGTCAGCATGACCGGCGCTTGCTTGCGGCCCGCTTCGATAGCGTCCAGAATGGCGCGTCGCTCATCGCTGCGACGCAACTGCCACTGCCCAAGCGACACCAGAATCACCACGGCGATGCCAAGCAGAAGTAGGGCGGTTACCGTGTAGCGTGTTGAATGCGGTCGGGCCATGTATCGTTGCTAACTCTGTTTTGTCCGGAGACCACCATGCGCGTTTTCGTCGTACTGGCCTTCATCGGAATCCTGGCCAGTCTGGCATCCGCCCTGGTCTATCTGATGCGGGACAAAGGGTCCACCAACCGCACCGTCAATGCGCTGACGGTACGCATCGGGCTATCGGTCGCCCTGTTCCTGTTCGTGCTGTTCGCCCATCACATGGGCTGGATCGAAAGCACGGGTCTGCGGTGATGGGTATGGCTGTGGCTGTGGCTGTGGTTATGGCCATGGTTATGGTCACGGCTTTGGCCGGGGCTACGACGCTGGCAACGTAGGATGGGTGAAGCGCGCAAGATTCGCCGCAAGAACCGCGATATCCAACGCGCGTAACCCATCAAACAACGCCACCCAATCACCAAGCTTTGCCACACCGCAACCTTCCGTTGGAGGGCTTGCACCGCTTCACCGCTGCTTGATGGGTTGCGCGCGATTATCGACAGGGTTCTTGCGCAGGAGTTCCCGCGCTTCACCCATCCTACGATGTCCGGCTGCTGCAATCTCGCACGTAGGATGGGTGAAGCGCGCCGGATTCACCGCAAAAACCCCGGCACCAAACGCGCGTAACCCATCACACAGCGTCGGCACCATCACCCAACATCGGCGCCATCACACAACATCAGCACCATCACACAACATCGGCGCCATCACACAAGCTCAGAACCGACACACCCCATCAGAACCAATACACAAACAAATACAGCCCCAGCCACACCACGTCCACAAAGTGCCAATACCAGGCCGCGCCTTCAAATCCGAAGTGATGGTCGGCGGTAAAGTGCCCTCGCATCAAGCGAATCAGAATGACCGTCAACATCGTGGCGCCCAGGATCACGTGGAACCCGTGGAACCCGGTCAGCATGTAGAACAGCGAACCGTACGCGCCCGAATTGAACTTCAGGTTCAGCTCGGTATAGGCGTGATGGTATTCGGCGGCCTGACAGGCCACGAAGATGAAGCCCAGGATGACCGTGGCGGCCAGCCAGAACATCGTCTTGCCGCGATGGTTTTCGCGCAACGCATGGTGGGCAATGGTCAGCGTGACGCCCGAGGACAGCAGCAGCGCGGTGTTGATCGTGGGCAGCCAGAACGGGCCGACCGTCTGGAATTCCTCAACCACGCCGGCCGGTCCGAAGTTGGGCCACGCGGCCTTGAAATCGGGCCACAACATCAGACGATGATCGATGTCGCCCAGCCACGGCGTGGTGATGGTGCGCGTGTACCAAAGGGCGCCAAAGAACGCCGCGAAGAACATCACTTCCGAGAAGATGAACCAGCTCATGCCCCAACGGTAGGACCCGTCGATGCGCTTGCTGTTCAGGCCGGCTTCGGATTCCTGGATGGCGTCGCCGAACCAGTAATACAGCACCACGATCAGGCCGATGAACCCCGCCAGGACAGACCACTTGGCCCAGTCGACCCCGTTGATCCAGGCCGCGGCGCCCAGCCCCATGAACAGCAGCGCCACCGCCGTGCGTACGGGATGACCCGAGTCGGCGGGCACAAAGTAGTACGGTGCCTCTTTACCTTGAACCGAGTGGCTTGCACTCATGGCTTTCTCCCTGGTACAGATTTATAGAATTAAGTGATTCAAGTCAGGCTGGAAACGGCCCAACGCACAATTAAAACCAGCACAGTTACGAAGATTGCCGCCGCCAGCAGCCCAGCCACAATCACGTGCACCGGGTTCAGCTTGGCGATGTCTTCCTGATGGCCTGAACCCTTGCGCACACCGAAGAACCCCCAAGCCACCGCCTTCATGGTCTGAAGGAAACTCAGCTTGCGCCGGGAGGTTTCGTGCAGATCGTCGCTCATGGCCTGGGCCTAGCTGACCGCGTTGCCGGTCAGCAGGGCTGAACCGCGAAACACGGTCCAGCCAAACACGGCAATGACGAAGGCCACGAGGACCCATCCTGCAATCTTGTTACGGCGGCGCTGCTCGGGTGTCATTGCTGTGCTACCTGGAACGTGGAAGACGGTTTATTTGACTTCGGGCGGCGTTTCGAAGGTGTGGAACGGCGCGGGCGACGGCACCGTCCATTCCAGCCCTTCGGCGCCTTCCCACGGCTTGGCGGCCGCCGGTTCGCCCTTGCCCATGTAGCAACGCACGATCGCCCACAGGAAGATCAGTTGCGACAAGCCGAACCAGAACGCGCCAATGGTGGCCATTTGGTGGAACGTCGTGAACTGCGCGGCGTAATCGGCGTAGCGGCGCGGCATGCCGGCCAGCCCCAGGAAGTGCATCGGGAAGAAGGTGACGTTGAACGAAATCAGCGTGAACCAGAAGTGCAGCTTGCCCAGCTTTTCGCTGTACATGCGGCCCGTCCACTTCGGCACCCAGTAATAAGCGCCGGCAAACAACGCGAACAGGGAGCCGGCCACCAGCACGTAGTGGAAGTGCGCCACCACGTAATAGGTGTCGTGCACCTGGATGTCGATAGGTGCCACCGACAGGATCAGGCCGGTGAAGCCGCCCATCGTGAACACGAAGATGAAGCCGATCGAGAACAGCATCGGCGTTTCAAACGTCATCGAGCCGCGCCACATGGTGGCGACCCAGTTGAACACCTTCACCCCGGTCGGGATGGAGATGAGCATGGTGGCGTACATGAAGTAAAGCTGCCCGGTCACCGGCATGCCCGTCGTGAACATGTGGTGGGCCCACACAATGAACGACAGCACGGCAATGGAGGCGGTGGCGTACACCATCGAGGCGTAGCCGAACAGCTTCTTGCGGGCGAACGCGGGCACGATGGCCGACACGATACCGAACGCCGGCAAGATCATGATGTAGACCTCGGGGTGCCCGAAGAACCAGAACACGTGCTGATACAGCACCGGGTCGCCGCCCGCGGCCGCATTGAAGAAGCCCGTGCCGAAGTGGCGGTCGGTCAGCACCATGGTGATGGCGGCGGCCAGCACCGGCATCACGGCCAGCAGCAGGAACGCGGTGATCAGCCAGGTCCAGCAGAACAGCGGCATCTTCATCAGCGTGAGGCCGGGCGCGCGCATGTTCAGGATGGTCACGATGATGTTGATTGCGCCCATGATCGAGGACGCGCCCATCAAGTGCATCGCGAAAATGCCCAGGTCCATGCCTGGACCCATCTGCAAGGACAGCGGCGCATACAGCGTCCAGCCCGCGGCGGTGGCGCCGCCCGGCACGAAGAACGATGCCGTCAGCATGATCGCGGCCACCGGCAGCAGCCAGAAGCTGAAGTTGTTCATGCGCGCGAACGCCATGTCGGATGCGCCGATCTGCATCGGGATCATCCAGTTCGCAAAGCCCACGAAGGCCGGCATGATGGCGCCGAACACCATGATGATGCCGTGCATGGTGGTGAACTGGTTGAACAGTTCGGGGCGGAAGAATTGCAGGCCCGGCTCGAACAATTCGGTACGCAGCAGCAAGGCAAGCGTGCCGCCTTCCAGCAACATGGCAAACGAGAAGATGAGATACATCGTCCCGATGTCTTTATGGTTCGTGGCGAAAAGCCAGCGGCGCCAGCCCGAGGGCATGGCGTGGTGGTGGTCATCGTGACCGTGGCCGTGGCCCGGCGACACGTGGTCTACAGTGACGCTGCTCATGATGGACTCCTTCCTGCTGAGTGCCGGCCCCGATCCACGGGACCGGCAGGGTATCTCTAACTAAACGGAACCGGTTCTATCGGTGGAGGAACGTGGGTGCGCAATCAACGCGCAGCCGCGACGTCCTTCGGTAGAACCGTCGGGTCCTGCCCCTTGCCTGCATTGCTCCAGGCATGGCGCGTATAGCTGATGACCGCTGCGATCTCGACATCATTGAGCTGCCCGCCGAATGCCGCCATCGCGGTGCCGGGCTTGCCCTTCAGCACGGTGTTGATCTGTTCGGCCTTGGGGCCCAGAACAACCTTGTCTCCGTCAAGCGGTGGGAAGCTGCCCGGAATGCCCTTGCCGTTGGCCTGGTGACAGGCTACGCAATTGGCGGCGAAGACTTTTTCGCCACGGGCAACCAGTTCGGCTTCCGTCCACTCTTTATTAGGATCGTCGGCGTTCGCCGCCATCTTCTTCTTTTGGTCTTCTACCCATTTGTCGTAGTCGGCTTGCGCCAGCACTTCAACAACGATGGGCATGAAGGCGTGGTCTTTGCCACAGAGTTCCGCGCATTGCCCGCGATAGATGCCGGGTTTTTCAGCACGGAACCAGGCGTCGCGCAGGAAGCCGGGGATGGCATCCTGTTTGACGCCGAAGTCGGGAATCATCCACGAGTGGATCACGTCGGCCGCGGTCAGTACGACCCGGACCTTTTTGTCCACCGGGACCACCATGTGGTTGTCCACTTCCATCAGATAGAACTCGCCCTTGGGCTCGCGGTTCTCGATCTGCGCGCGGGGCGTGGACAGCGTGGACAGGAACTTGACGCCAGCGGCGGAGCCGTCGAGGTACTCGTACCCCCACTTCCATTGATAGCCGGTGACCTTGATGGTGAGGTCGGCGCTTGATGTGTCTTTCATGGCCACGACCGTCTTGGTGGCCGGTAGCGCCATGGCGATGACGATGATGAAGGGGATGACCGTCCAGGCGACTTCCACGCCCAGATGCTCATGGAACGTCGCGGCCTTGT
>Ga0160437_1001504_pt1 | contig 10514 bp, 7 predicted proteins | sample HID1975I_E0MG_FD_108227 | JGI IMG/M metagenome (GOLD analysis project Ga0160437, IMG submission 108227) | Enriched soil microbial communities from UW Madison campus, WI, USA - HID1975I_E0 MG | ecosystem: Environmental > Terrestrial > Soil > Unclassified | place: USA: Madison, Wisconsin... | reverse complement strand
CAGCAAACTCTGCTGCTGACAACTGCCCGACGACCTGCTGCACGAGCGGGTCGCGCGCGGGTGTATCTCCGCTGCCATGACTGAACACTCTTTTGCGTTCACGGATGAACGCCACAGCGTCCCGAAGGATGGCGCGTGAAATTCCAGCCAGTGTCGCGAGATGGACCAATTGAAGAAAGGCAGTCATTGAGGTCGCTCCAACGAAGGGCAGGTCGATGATCTGTCCTTCGTCGACCTTGACTCGCTGAAATCGCGTGGTGCCCGAGGCAGTCAGTCGCTGACCAAATCCTGTCCAATCGTCGACCAACTCCACGCCGCTTGCGGCGGAAGGCACCATGACCACGGTGCGTACGTCGGCCGATCTACCCTCGGCCTGCGCTGTCACACCGATCCAGTCCGAGTAGAGCGCGCCGGTGCTGTAGTACTTCTCGCCGTCTAGATACCACTGGCCCCTCTGCTGGTAAAGGCGGGTACTCCATGTGCCTACTTCAACATTTCCGATTTCGGTGGTCGCGTTTCCGAAGATTGCACCGTCTACCACCAGCTTTAACCAATGCGCCTTCAGATCCGGCGAGAACTCCATGAGGACACGCTCAACGAAGCCAAAGTGCGCGCGCAGTGCTTGGCTGAGGTTGGAGTCGGCCGCTGCAAGCTCAATCAGTAGTTCAAAAAGTTGCTCACGCGTTGCGCCAAGCCCGCCATACGCCACGGGTACGCGCACAGCGCCGAATCCCGTCTCGCGCAACCAGTTGATAGCGTCATAGGCCAGCTCCCGCCGTACCTCGCGCTCTACGGCACCAGCTGCGATACGGTCGAATACAGGCTGGAATCGCCAGATGAGGTCGCTGATTGATGAAGTTTTGATAGTCATGAAAGCTACTGACTCGCTTCTAGTGCCAGAAATTTGGGAAGCCCCTGTTTCACAGCGTTGTTACCGGATTGCATAGTCAGTTGGATGCCTTTGATGTCAGCCAAGGCAAGTTGTAGAGCTTGGGATCGCCGGCGAACATTTCATGGATGCTCTTTCGGACCGCCGGTGACTCGTGGTAGATCTTGATGAACTTCCGAATTTGTGGATCCTCACTGTTGTCGTTCCGAGTCACGAAGCGCACCGCGTAGTAGGGGTCATATGAAGGCGTCACCGCCAGCACCCTATCCAACAGCTCCCTCTTTCCAGTCAGAACCAAAGAGAACGGCATGGTCGCGGCGAAATCAACGTCGCTCAACGATCGAAGAATCTGAGTCCCTTCAATCTCGACAAACTTGATCTTCAAGGGGTTTTCAACGACATCTGACAGTGTTGCGAAGTGCTTCGCACCCGAGCGCAACTTGATCAGACCCACATGTTGCAGAAGACCTAACGCGCGTGCTTGATTAGCAGGATCGTTGTAGATGGCGAAGACTGCACCTGGCTTCAACTGATCAAGCTTGGTAATCTTTAAAGAGATCAGATTCATGACTCCGTCGTAACCGATGTCCACACTCTTGATCTTGTAGCCTCTCGCCTTGATGGAGGCGTCAAGGAACCCCTGGTGCTGGAAGTAGTTCAAGTCCAAGTCGCCGCTGTCCAGTGCCAAATTCGGCGTGGTCCAATCGCCGAATTCCACCAGCTTGATTTCGATACCTTGCTTCTTCGCCTCTTCGGCAGCGGCCTTCACAGAATCCACCGTGTAACTGGCGACACCGATCCTCAGTGGCTTTTGCGCTTGTGCGAACGCCGAAATAGAAGCATTCCAGGCAAGTAAAAGAGAGAGAAGAAAAATTATCCGCATAGCAATTTCCTGATCGTTATGAAACTATGTTGCGTAGCCCGGTGAAGGGCGTAGCGCCCGACAAGACCCCCATCGGCGGATGCCGATTAGCGGTATCCCGATGGCGCCGGATGCTTCCCATTCAGGAAGTACTGGCCAATTTCATCCAGCTTGTAAGCCAGCGGGTCGTGAAGGCTCATCGTCCGCAGGTTTCGCCAGAACCGATCCAAGCCATGGCGCCGCGTGGTACCCCGGGCACCCGTTGCATCGAATATGCCGCTGGTGATCTCCAATCCAGCTTGGGTCGACGTCACTTTCGCACTAGCGATGAGCTCAGCTGCCGCCCATCGCTGGTCATAGTCGATCTCGTCCGCCCTGTCGATCAACCAAGTCAAAGCTTCATCGGCTTTGTCGATGAGAGCGGAAACGGCCTGTAATTGAGCGACATGCCCACCGAAACGATTCACGATATGGGGATCGGTGGAAGCGCTCGATGCCTCCGCATGTAGCCAGGGCTGCGCCTGCGTGCGCACATAGTCGGCGGCCTCGAGTACCGCCCCTTCCGCAATGCCCAAGTGCAACGTCGAAAACAGGAGTTGAAACACCAGGACGCTCAGCGAAACCCCGGGGGTTGGTAGTTCATCGATACGGTTGAACGGGCCAAGAACATGATGGGATGGCACAGAGACGTCCTTGAGTTCGACGCCGCGACTGGCGGATAGTCGCTGGCCCAGAACATCCCAGTCGCTCTTGAACTGCACGCCCGGTGTCTTTGGGTCAATCACCACAAGGGTGTAGCGATTGGTCTCTAAGTTGAGGCTGCGTACGATCACGCGGTCTGCCACAGGAGCGCCCGTCGCAAAACCCGTGTTCGAGTTGACGATATAGCCGTCTTCGTCGGCGGCGGACACCAGTTCGGCCAAGCCAGTACGGTTGCTACCCGAACCTCCTCGTGCGCTCCCTGAGCCTGCCCATAGGAAGTTCCCTGTCGCGCTCTGCTTCAGCAGTTCGGCGCCGTTCTCGCCTCCATTGCTTTCGATCAACCGCAGCCAACCATAGTGGTATCCGAGCACCTGAGCAATGGAAGCATCGCTGCGTGCGATCCTGCGCACAACCTGCTGCGTGACGCGCCACTGAACGCCGCCTCCCCCATAGCGCTTCGGGATCGGGATCGTCAGCAGTCCTCTTTGTTTCAGCAACGCGACCTCGGCAAGCGGCATCTCGTTGGCGAGGTCCCGTTCGACAACTGTCTCCCTCAGGACGTCGGCTACCTCGCCAGCAATTCTGAGCCAGTGCTCAAGGACGGGATCCGCCGCACTGGCAGGATTCGGAATAAGTTCGAAAGAATTTCTCATGCTCGTGTACTGTGTTTGGAGATCAACGCATGCGGGTCGGCCGTGTAACTTGTTTGGATCGCGGGCGTCTCCTCTGCAGATGCAACGCGCCGTGCGCCACGCGTTAATGGAAGCCGAGTGGCGCATCGTTGGCGCACTTTTTATTCAAGCCGCGCGCCGCTCCCGCTCCGAGTAAGCGCCTCGATAGCGGGCTGCCGGATGTCGATCATTCAGACGGTCTTCTCCAAACAGCTTTGCACGCAAGGTGCCTTCCCGGTACTCGGTTTTTGCCAAACCGCGCTTGCGCAGCACAGGCATGACGTGCTCGATAAAATCGTCGTAGCTTCCCGGCAGCCGCCAGTTGACGACGTTGATGCCGTCAATACCTGCACGCTGCCAGGCTTCCAACTGGTCGGCGATCTGATCGGGTGTGCCGACGATCCGTGTACGCCGACTCACTAGGTCACCGAGGTCTGCAACCGTTGGCTCTTTGTCCGCCGAGCTCTTTCGGATCCATTCAAGAATGCTCTGGGCAGCATTGGTACGAATCTGAGACAGTGGGGTCTCGGGTGGATACGGAATCCCCTTTGAATCCACTGCATAGTTCATGTGCGCCAGGAATCCCTCCCGGCTGGCGTATTCCTCGTACTCCCGCTCGATCCGTCTGGCCTCCTCCTCCGTGCTTCCGATGACGAACGACATTGCCTGGAAAAATAGGATGTCCTGCGGATTGCGCCCAGCTTCAGTCGCTAGATGACGTGTTTCCCGAATGAGACTTTCGGCGGATGTGAGATTCGGCACGGCGATGAACTGCGCCTCGGCGTTCATAGCGGCAAAGCGTCGACCAGCACCTGACGAACCGGCCTGAAACAGCAGCGGCGTACGCTGCGGTGATGGCGACGAGAGGTGCGGACCTTCAACCCGGTAGCGCTTCCCCACATGATTGATCTTGTGGATTCGAGCCGGATCTGAGAACACGCCCCTTGCCCGGTCTTTCAGGAGCGCGCCCTCGTCCCAAGAGCCTTCCCACAGCTTGTATAGAACATCTACATACTCCTTTGCCCATTCGTACCGTTCATCATGCTCTGGCAACTGGCTGAATCCGAAGTTTCTGGCGCCATTCTCGAGAGTGCTCGTCACGATGTTCCACGCGATCCGTCCTTTGCTGATGTGATCAAGCGTTGAGATTTTTCGCGCAAAATTGAACGGATGCTCCTGAAGAATGGAACTTGTAAACGCAAGGCCGAGATGCTCGGTATTGACCGCTAGCGCGGAAAGCAGCACTGACGGATCATTGCTTGGAATCTGCAGCCCCTCCCTCACGTTGACCGAATAGTCCCCATCGATCGGCCCGTACAGGCCAACCACATCGGCAAAGAAGATCGCATCGAAAATTCCGCCCTCCAGCCTGCGGGCCAGATTGATCCACAGATTCACGTCGTTGAACTCGGACTGACACGATTCAGCGTGCCTCCACTGTCCGTGCTGGATGTGCGAAGCGGTGTTCATTACGAAAGCGTTGAAGAGCAAATGGCTCATACTTTCCTTTTCAATCTAATAGAGTAGGTCTGGACTTCACCCGCTGCACCGCAATTTTCGCCAGTCACTTCGAGAAGCTTCGCGTCCTCTCGCTCCTGGCCTATGCCGGAACTGCGCATCGAAGTTCCTATCAACGGGTCAGACCTTCAGGCTGCCAGCGGCAGTTCGACATGTTCAGCAGCGACGGATGAGGCCGTCGCAATAGACCGCAATAGAGGCAACGCGCGGTTCACCGCCAATGAGATCCGATCGCGCAACGCGAGGTCTGCAATCTCGTAGCCTTTAAAATCCCCTTCGGAGGCATACACCCCTATAGGAAGCGTGTGCGACTGGAAGAAGCTGAAGAGCGGTCGCAATTGATGATCGATAACCAAGGCGTGGCGCTCGCTGCCGCCGGTGGCCGCGAGCAGCACGGGCTTGTCGATCAGGGCCTCGTGGTGAACGAAGTCGAACAAGTGCTTGAACAGGCCCGTGTACGAACCGCGGTACACCGGGCTGGCCACCAGCAGCAGGTCGGCCGACTCGATGGCGGCAATGCTTTCTTCCACGGCGGCGGGCAACTGGTTGCGATACAGCACACCGGCAAAGTGCGGGCCGATTTCGCCGAGCGAGATCACGCGCGCATCGATGGCGATCTCGTCGCCGAGAGCGGCCAGCAGTTGATCAACTAGCACCAACGTGCGCGATGGACGTTGCAGGCTGCCGGACACGGCAACGATTTTCAGTTTTCGATTCATGTTGATATCACCTCTGTTTGGAAGCTGCGATCGATTCGCGGCGTACTCGATATAAGCGAATGGCGTGCCACTTCCTTTTTCCTTATGAATCAAAGAGTTAGAGCGAAATGGCTATCTGCATTCATGCTGGATCGGCAGCAGGCTGCGGGTAGGTTGCTTATGGGTCAGCACTTCGACGCCGAAAGTCGTTTGGGGTAGATCGGTATGCGGCCGTCGCACGAACGCCAGGCAGCAATCCCATGAAGAAGTTGCTTCTGCTGCAGCAGGGCGATGTGCGCGATGGAAAGCACAACGGGCCTGCGACGCGAAGCCGCAGACCCGTTGCACGGCAATGCCGAAGTTCAGGAATAGAAGCTGGGTTGCGGCACGCGCGCATTGAGCGCCCAGTCGCCGAGTTCGCGCAGCTTGTAGTCGACCGGATCGTGCAACGTGTGCACGCGCAAGTTGCGCCAGTAGCGATCCAGGCGCAGCGCGGCGGTGGTGGCGCGCGCGCCCGTCACCTCGAACATGCGGTGCGCCACCTCAAGGCTCGCGCGTGTGCTCGCGACCTTGGCTGCGGCGACAGCAACAGCCACCTGCCCGCGCTCGTGCTCATCGAGCGAAATGCCACGCAGCCACGCCTGATCGAAGGCCGCGGCCGCATTGTCGAGCAGCATACGGGCGCCTTGCAGCGCGAGCCAGAAGTCGCCGTAATGCGTGAGCACGTAAGGATCTTCGTTTGCCGCCGATGCCGTCGAGAACAGCCAGGGCCGGCCTTGCTGCAGCGTGAACGACCTCGCCTCTTCGAGCGCGCCCTCCCCCAGGCCGAGGTAGATGTTCGCGAGGATCAGTTGCGCAAGCAGCGGCCGCAAGCACGCGAACGGCGTCGAGAGCGGGCCGGGGTCGAGTAGCAGTTCATTCGTCTCGACGCGCACGCCATCGAACACCACGCTGCCGCTGTCGGTCTGGCGCTGGCCCATGTTGTCCCAATCGCCCTGTACCGCAATGCCGGCGCGTTCCGTGGGCACGACGCCAATAAGCAGGCGATTGTTCGCGTCGAGAGCCGAGGCGAGCAGCATGTCGGAGTCGCTGGCACCGGAGCAGAAGCTCTTGCAGCCCGAGAACACATAGCCCCCGTCGACGGCTTGCGCGCGCGTGGACTTGTCGAGCGGGTTCAACGCATTGCCCCAGAACCAGCGTTGCGCGCGGGTCTGTTCGATCCACGGCTGCCACTGCTCGCGTTGGGCGAAAAGCTGCGTAGTCGCGAGCAGCAAATGATGAAAGGCGAACAGGTGTGCCACCGAGCTGTCGACACTCGCAAAGCCCCGCACCACGTCGAGCGTCTGCTGCCAGCTCGCGCCGAGGCCGCCGAACTCGGCCGGCACGCTGAGCATGAGCAGGCCGCTGCCCCGCAGCAGATCGCGCTCGGCCTTGGGCGTGCCGCCGCGCTGGTCGCGCTCGACGGCAGTCTCGGCCAGTGCCTCCGTGATGCGCTGTACCGTGGCATACCATGGCACGGCTTCATCGCCGGCCTCCGCGGAGAAATGCTTCATGCAGCAGCCTTTTCGCGCACTGCGACTGTCGACGAAGGCGGCACGATGTCGTTGGCAATGACCTCACCGAAAGGGCCGGTGATGTTGGCTTGCCCTGCTGGGCGCACATGATCGAGCGGCAGCAGCGGAAACAGCAACTCTGCCACGCGATAGGCCTCCTCAAGATGAGGATAGCCCGAGAAGATGAACGTCTCCACGCCGAGTGCCGCGTATTCCTTGATGCGTGCCGCCACCTCTTCGGGGCTGCCCACCAGCGCCGTGCCCGCGCCGCCGCGCACCAAGCCCACGCCGGCCCACAGGTTGGGTGACACCTCCAGCCTGTCGCGCCGCCCGCCGTGCAATGCGGCCATGCGCTGCTGGCCCACTGAGTCGAAGCGCGAGAAGGCCTTCTGCGCGGCCGCGATGGTGTCGTCGGTCACGTAGGAAATGAGTTCGTCTGCAGCGCGCCAGGCCGCCTCGCTGGTCTCGCGCACGATCACATGCAGGCGGATGCCGAAGCGCAGCGTACGGCCATGCCTTGACGCCGCGGCGCGGGCCTTCGCGATCTTGTCGGCAACGTCGGCCGGGGGCTCGCCCCAGGTAAGGTACACGTCGACCTGCTCGCCCGCGAGCGCAATGGCCGCCTCCGACGAGCCACCGAACCACAGCGGTGGATAGGGCTTCTGCACGGGCGGGTAGAGCGTCTTGGCATTCTCCACGCGCAGGTGCTTGCCCGAGAAGTTGACAGTCTCGCCGGCAGCGACGCCGCGCCAGATGCGCAGGAATTCATCGGTGACCTCGTAGCGCTCGGCATGAGTCAGGAAGCTGCCGTCGCCGTGCTGCTCGTCGGGGTCGCCGCCGGTCACCACGTTGATGAGCAGGCGACCATCGGAAAAGCGGTCGAGCGTCGCGGCTTGGCGTGCGGAGACCGTCGGCGAAATGATGCCGGGGCGGATCGCCACCAAGAACTTGAGCCGCTCGGTTTGCGCCGCGAGCGACGAGGCGACCACCCACGAGTCTTCGCAGGAACGCCCCGTGGGAATCAGCACGCCTTCGTAGCCCAGTTCGTCGGCAGCTTGTGCCACTTGCCGCAGGTATCGATGGCTCACGGTGCGTGCGCCGCGGGAGGTGCCGAGGTAGCGGCTGTCGCCGTGTGTGGGAAGAAACCAGAAAAGTTGCATGAAGCGGTTCAGCAGTTAGCGTGCCAGTCGACCCTGCCTGTGGGATCGCGCCGGAACGCGCGATTTGTGCTGCTCCAGCAGCAGCGGAACACCACATCTGCTGCGCGCGGCACACTACCCGGCCGCACTGCTGCCATGAAAGCAAAACAAGGATCGATATACGCATCGCATCGTTGGCCGGAAGCTTGCGCGCCGCCAACATGCTGCTGGCGCAGCAACCGTGCTGCCTGCACATACGAGGCCTTGTGTGAGTTCAGTGAGTTCTGTTCCCGCTTTCGAATCCCCTCGCGACATCGCGCGCGGGCTGATGCAGCGCTTCGCAGCCACCGCGGTAAAGCGCGACGAGCGCGGTGGCACGCCGAAGGCCGAGCGCGATGCCCTGCGTGCAAGCGGCCTGCTCGCCTTGAGCATCCCGTCCGAATTCGGCGGCGGTGGCGCGGACTGGCGCGAGACGCTCGACGTCGTTCGCCTGCTCGCGCAGGCCGATAGTTCGCTTGCGCATGTGTTCGGCTTTCATCACCTGATGTTGGCCACGGTGCGCCTCTTCGCGCGGTCCGTGCAATGGCAGCCATGGTTCGAGCAGACCGCGCGCCGTCGATGGTTCTGGGGAAACGCCCTTAACCCGCTGGACGACCGCACGGTGTCCAGCGCGCACGAGGGCTGGCGCGAGTTCACCGGGCAGAAGAGCTTCTGCTCGGGCGCGCTCGATTCTGAAATGCTGATCGCCTCGGCGCGCGAGGAAGGCAGTGGCGCCTTCATCATCGCAGCAGTGCCCACTGGCCGCTCGGGCATCTTCGTCGCGCCCGACTGGAACAACATCGGCCAGCGCCAGACCGACAGCGGCAGCGTCACCTTCGAGAAGGTGCGCGTCGAGCAGCACGAGGTGCTGGCCGATCCGGGTCCGCTCTCGACGCCCTTCGCCTGCCTGCGGCCGCTGGTGTCGCAACTCGTGCTGGCCAACATCTATCTCGGCATTGCGGAGGCGGCCTTCAACGATGCAAGGCACTACACGCTGCACGAGTCGCGTCCTTGGCATACGGCCCATGTGTCACAGATGCATGAGGACCCCTATGTGCTCGGCCACTACGGCGACTTCTGGGTCGGCCTGGAGAGCGTGCGCGTGCTGGCCGACCGCGCGGCCGACCGGCTCGACGCGGCATGGCGGCTCGGCCCCGCGTTGACCGAGGCCGAGCGCGGCGACGTCGCGGTGGCCGTGGCCACCGCGAAGGTTGCCGCTACGAACACGGGGCTGGACATCTGTACGCGCATGTTCGACGTGGCCGGCGCGCGTGCCACGCATGGCGGCCTACGGCTCGACCGCCACTGGCGCAATCTGCGCACCCAGACCCTGCACGATCCTGTGGCCTACAAGCTGCGAGAGCTCGGCGAATGGGCCCTCAAGCAGCAATATCCCGTACCGACCTTCTACTCATGACCGCCTTCACCCGCCCCCTCGCTGTGCTGCCGCCGGCAGACGCCTCCCCCGCATCGGACGAAGACTGGGATGCCCCCACCCTGCTGACGCTGCCCAACCCGCGCAAGCTCACAACCTCGATTCGCGCCACGGCCCAGGTGTTCCAGGATCCGCGCTCGGCTGCGCTGCTCGAACGTGTGCGCATGGTGGCGCCCAGCGATGCCAACGTGCTCATCATCGGAGAGACCGGCACCGGCAAGGAGCTGATCGCGCGCCACGTACACGACCTGAGCCGCCGCAGCAACCGGCCTTTCGTGGCTGTTAACTGCGGTGCCTTCTCTGAGAGCCTGGTCGAAAGCGAGCTCTTCGGCCACGAGAAAGGCGCCTTCACCGGCGCGTTCTCGGCCAAGTCGGGCTGGTTCGAGGCGGCCAACGGCGGCACGCTGTTCCTCGACGAGATCGGTGACCTGCCACTGTCGATCCAGGTCAAGCTGCTGCGCGTGCTGCAGGAGCACGAGGTGGTGCGTCTGGGCTCACGCAAGAGCGTGCCCATCGACGTGCGCGTGGTCGCCGCGACCAATGTGCGCCTGCAGGACGCGGTGGCCGCCGGCAACTTCCGCGAAGACCTGTTCTACCGGCTGCACGTGGTGCACCTTGCGCTGCCCACGCTGCGCGAGCGGCCCGGCGACATTCTTCCGCTGGCGCGGCATTTCATCGAGGAATACCGCCAGCGGCTGGGCTATGGCCCAGTTCGGCTCGATGCGAGCGCAGAGCAGAAGCTGGGCGAGCACCCCTGGCCCGGCAACATCCGCGAGTTGGAGAACGTGATTCACCACGCGCTGCTGATCTGCCAGCACGGCGTGATGGGCGCAGAGCATCTGCATCTGTCCTCATTAAACATCCAGAGGCGTCCAGCCGAAAGCAAGGTCTCCGCGCACGCCACGCCGCAGCAAGCGCTGGAAGCGGTGCTGCGCGAGCTGTTCAACGAACCTCACGAACAGATGTTCGAACTGATCGAGGACACCGTGATGCGCACCGCCTTTGAGT
>Ga0160437_1001502_pt1 | contig 10525 bp, 9 predicted proteins | sample HID1975I_E0MG_FD_108227 | JGI IMG/M metagenome (GOLD analysis project Ga0160437, IMG submission 108227) | Enriched soil microbial communities from UW Madison campus, WI, USA - HID1975I_E0 MG | ecosystem: Environmental > Terrestrial > Soil > Unclassified | place: USA: Madison, Wisconsin... | reverse complement strand
GCGGGTCGTAAAGCCCTTGGCGGTTGCGGGGGGCCATCTCTGCCTCAATGTCGGGTGAGCGGCGACACTCGTCCCCGCTCAATCCGTTGAGCGCATCTGGAGGCACCGGATGACTCGACTAGAGCATAGTTGCTGCAACGCCGCAATACACGGTTGCAGCCGCAACCAAACCCCTGTGTTTCAGGGGTTTTCCCGCCCGCCTGTTCAGCCGCAACGGACGCCGGCGACCACGTTCTTGGCATCCACTTCCACGTTCAGGCGCTCGCCGATGAACTCCATCGTGGTCATGTCATTCGGCTTGAGCACGCGCAGGCTGGTGGCCCCGGCATCCTGCTGGGCCTGGCTGCCGATCTCGGCGGTATAGGGCTGGCCGACCAGGCTCTGCACCTGGGTGGCATCGCAGCTGCCGACCGGCGGCGCTTCCATGGCTTTGCCGGCCTCGTCGGTCGGCGCGGCCGCCGCTTCGGCCGCCTTCTGTGCATCGGTGGCGACCGCTTCCTGCTCGTCCATGGGCGGGGCGCTGCACGCACCGAGGACCAGCAGGGCGGGGAACAGGGCCATCAGCCCGAAAGAACGCCGCAGGCGGCGGAACGACAGAGACGACATCGGTACTCCAGAAAGCGAGCCAGTAAACGAAGGAGGATATCGCCAAGCGCGGCGTGAGGTGTTTGTGTTGCGTTATTGACGCGGTGCCGCACCGGCAGCGGTAACACTGCGCTTCCCTGATCCCGCGTCGCGTCCATGAGCCCGAGCCGCACTGTCACCCCCGAAGCCGCCGCTGCCCGCCAGGCCGGCCTGCGTTACGTCAGCGATGAACTGCCCGGCATCGCCCGCCGCAAGGCCGGCAAGGGCTTCGCCTACCGCGATGCCGACGGCGCGGCGGTGCGTGATGCCGCCACCTTGGCCCGGATCCGCGCGCTGGCGATCCCGCCGGCCTACACCGACGTGTGGATCTGCGCGCTGCCCAACGGCCATCTGCAGGCCACCGGCCGCGATGCGCGTGGGCGCAAGCAGTACCGTTACCACGCTGATTGGGCGCGGGTGAGGGGCGATGGCAAGTTCGATCGCATCATTGCCTTTGGTACTGCCCTGCCCACGCTGCGCCGGCGCCTGCGCCGCGATCTGAAGTTGCCCGGCTTCCCACGCGACAAGGTGCTGGCGATCGTGGTGGCGCTGCTGGCACAGACGCTGGTGCGCGTTGGCAATGAAGTCTATGCACGTGACAACCGCTCTTACGGGCTGACCACGCTACGCAACCGCCACCTTGCGCTGGTCAAGGGCGGCAGGGCGCAGATGCGCTTCCGGGGCAAGTCCGGGCAGGCGCATGAGGTGGATGTGGATGATCGCGAACTGGTCAAGCTGATCCGTGGCTGCCAGCAGCTGCCCGGGCAGGCGCTGTTCCAGTATCGCGATGACGATGGCGTGGTCCAACCGGTGGACTCGGGCATGGTCAACGACTATCTGCACGATGCGATGGGCGAGGATTTCAGCGCCAAGGACTTCCGCACCTGGGGCGGCACGCTGGAGGCGATCCGTCAGCTTGCCGTGACCGAGCTGCCCGAACCCTCCAGTGAGCGCGCGCTGGCAGCATTGCAAAAACAGGTGGTATGCGAGGTCGCCAACCTGCTGGGCAACACACCGTCGGTGTGCCGCAAGGCGTATATCGATCCTTGCGTATTCGATGGCTGGCGGGCCGGCTCATTGAAGGCCCTTGCCGGCCTGCGTGGCGAGCGCCAGTGGGAGCTGGCCACGCTGAAAGTACTCAAAGCCGCACGGCGCACCGTCCGGCGTGCCCGCGCGGCCTGAGCGGGACGATCAGCCGCAGTAGATCGCGGTGATGTTGTTGGTGTTGCCGGTTTCGATGGTCAGCCGCTCGCCACCGCTTTCCGCACCGGTGGTGGACGGCACCGCGCCGCTGGCGGTCGGGCCGCTTTCCTGGCGCTGACTGCGCAGCACGACCACTTCCAGGCTGTCGCTGTCCACGCGCGCCCTTTCAACGGTTGCCGCCGACGCAGCCAGCCCGGTCGCGCCGCGGACCTTGTCGATATGGCACTGGCCGGAAATGACGCCGTCGATCGGCTGGACCTGCGCGATGGGGGTGCTGCTGCAGGCGGACAAAGCAAGGACGGCCACAGCCGCGGACAAGTAACGAAGCATGCGACGCACTCCATGGGAATTGCGCTCAGGGTGCATCGGCGCCCGTATGCGGCGGATGAATCCTCTACACGGTGTGGGCACGCTCCATTCACCGTGCCTGGCCGCCCGGTTGACCATAGTGGAGGTGCGCACTGCCGACACGGGCTCCCCGACACGGCGCGCATTCGAGTTTGATCCACGCATCTGATCCGGCAACAGGAGTCGAGCATGGCCACGGCCAAAACCCGTAAGACCACCAAGACCCCCACCTCCCGCAAGCGTCCCCGTCCGGCGGAAGCGACCGCTGCGGCGGCCGAACCGCGCACCCGCACCCCGGTCGTCAAAACCGCCACCCGCAAGGCGGCCGCCACCGATCCGCGCGCTGCGCGCGTGGCCGCTCGCCAGCGCCGTCTGCAGGACCAGGAAAAGGCGAAGGACGCGCGTGCGGCGAAGAAGGCCGCCAAATCCACGACCAAGAAGGCCACCCAGGCCGGCACGCGTCGCCAGCCGGAGAAAATGCCTGCCGAACAGCTGGCCAAACCCGGCTACGAGCACGAGATGCAGTTGGCCCCGCGCTTCCTCGCGCCGGATTACCAGGGCAGCGGCAAGCTCAAGGGCAAGCGCGCCATCATCACCGGCGCCGACTCCGGCATCGGCCGTGCGGTGGCGGTGCTGTTCGCCCGCGAAGGTGCGGACGTTGCCGTGCTGCACCTGGATGAAAAGAAGGACGCGCAGCTCACCCGCGAGCATGTCGAGAAGGAAGGCGCCCGCTGCGTGGTGATCGCCGGAGACGTGCGCGACCCGGCGTTCTGCAACAAGGCGGTCAAGCAGGTGGTCAAGGCATTCGGCGGGGTCGACATCCTGGTCAACAACGCCGCCTTCCAGCTGCACTGCGACCGCCTGGAAGACCTTGAGGACGACCATCTGCAGGAGACTCTGCAGACCAACATCGGCGGTTACATCCAGATGGCGCGCGCGGTGCTGCCGCATCTGGGCGAGGGCGCCAGCATCATCAACACCGGCTCGGAAACCGGCCTGTTCGGCAGCAAGTCGCTGGTGGACTATTCGGCGACCAAGGGCGCGATCCATGCCTTCACCAAGGCGCTGGCCAGCCAGCTGCTGCCGCGCGGGATCCGCGTCAACGCGGTGGCTCCGGGCCCGGTCTGGACGCCGCTGAATCCGGCCGACAAGAAGGCCCCCGATGTGGCCGAGTTCGGTCAGGACAGCGACATGGGCCGACCGGCGCAGCCCGAAGAGCTCTCCCCGGCCTATGTATTCCTCGCCTCGCCGATCACCGCCAGCTACATCAGCGGCGTGATCCTGCCGGTGATGGGCGGGCCGCGCGGCTGACCGCCGGGACCGGCGCACGGGCGCCGTAGAACGCGGCAATCCGCGGAATGACGTTCTGCGGGTTGGCCCCGACCAGGTTGGTCAGCACCACGATGGCCAGCCCCTGGTCGGGGTAGACGATGAACGCCGAGCGCGCGCCGCCCATGCCGGCCACCTGGCGATCAGGGCCGCTCTGCAGCACCGCCCAGCCATCGCCCCAGGCGCTGTCGCTGCCATCGTTGAGCCGTTCCGGTGTCCACATCCGGCGAGCGCTGCCAGCGTTGATCAGGCGATTGCCGGACAGCGCGACCAGCCACTGCGCGACGTCGTCGGCAGTGGTCAGCATGCCACCGCCGGCCCACAGCCCCGGGGTCATGTCGTAGAACCAGTGCGAAAGCCGCGGGGTCGCATCCGGCGCATCGGTGCGGCGCGGGAACCAGCTGTAGATCGTGGCGCTGTTGGCGATCAGATCGTAGCTGTCGCCGAAGATGGTGGACGGCATCCCGGCCACATCGAACTGGCGCGTGGCCACGTACCGGTCATAGGGCATCGCCGATTGCGCGGCGATGATCCGCGCGAGCAGCACATAGTTGGTCTGGTTGTAGGTGAAGCGTGCACCGGGGACGGCCTCCACCGGCAGCTGGGTCACGGCCGCCCACGCGGCCTGCTCGGTGCTTCCGCCCAGCAGCCCCTGCGCATCCAGGATGTCCGGCAACCCCGAGGTATGTGCCAGTAACTGCCGGACTCGAACACCGCGCCAGGCCTCGGGCAGATCGGCGAGATAGGCCGAGACCGGTGCATCCAGATCGACCTTGCCTGCTTCGGCCAGTTGCATCACGGCCACCCCGGTGAAGGACTTTGTGGCCGAGTTGAGCGGGAAACGCGTGGTGCGCGTGGCGGGCAGCGTGTTCTCGACATTGGCCAGACCGTGGCTTTCGGACAGCACCACCTTCCCATCCTTGACCACGGCGATCTGCAGGCCGGGAATACGCAGCGTCTCCATGGTCTGGCCGATGAACTGCCGGGTCTGTTGGTTGGCCGTATCCACGTCGCCGGCATGCGCGTGCACGCCCAGCGGGAGCAACAGGGCGACGATCATGATCACGCGACGGGTGGAACGCATGCGGCGGGTCCTTGGCGAAGAGGGCGCGATGCCAGGGCGCAATGCCGCAGCTCGAAGGCTTGGATGCGGGCTGGGGCGAAAAGGTTTAAGGCGCAGGTTCAAGGCGCACGGCGTGGCGGTGGCGCGGTGCCTACCGTTCGTCGGCGCGCGCCCTCTGGCACTTGACGACATCTGTAGTCACTGGCACGGTGGCGACACGTGTAGTCATAGGGAGTGCGCCATGCGCGGCAAGACCATCGGGGACCAGGAGCTGGCCCTGCTGCAGTACATCGCGGAGCAGGACCGCCCCAGTGTCGGGGAAGTCGCCGCCAGGTTCGGCGAGCCGCGCGGGTTGGCACGTTCGACCGTGCTGACCATGATGGAGCGCCTGCGCGCCAAGTCGTATCTGAGCCGCAAGCAGGTGGACGGCGTGTACCGCTATGCCACCACCAGCGGCCAGGACAGCGTGGTGCAGGGCGCCGTGGCCAGCTTCGTGGAGAAGACGCTGCAGGGCTCGGTCTCGCCGTTCGTCGCCTTCATGTCGCACAAGGTGGATGTCAGCGATCAGGAACTGGCCGAGCTGGAAGCGCTGGTCGCACAGTTGCAGTCACGCAAGCGGGAGGGCTGAGCCATGGACACGATGATGAGTGAGCTGTTGATGCGGCTGGGCTGGACCAGCGTGCAGAGCGCGGTGCTGGTGGCGCTGGTGTGGGGCGTATGCCGGCTGCTGCCGCAGTTGCCGGCCGCCACCCGCTGCCGCCTGTGGTGGCTGGTGGCCGCGCAGGCGGTACTGGGCCTGGTGTGGAGCAGCCCGCTGGAGTTGGCCGTGCTGCCCGCACCCGCCACCATGACGGCACCGGCGATGGCGTTGCCCGCGTTCGATGCCGCCGCGCAGGCGGCGCCGGTCGCCTACGCGCCGGCTGCGGTCGATGCGGCGACGATGGCGTGGTCCTGGCCCTCGCTGCTGCTGGCCTTGTGGGTCGCCGGCGTGCTGTTGATGGTGGCGCACAGCCTGCGTGGCTACCGCGCCAGCCGCGCGCTGGTGCGCAGCGCCACCGAGTGCACCGACGCCGGGCTGCAGCAGGCATTGCAGCTGGCTGCCGAAGCCCATGGCCTGAGCCGCGCGCCGCGCCTCAAACTCTCCGCGCAGATACGTTCGCCGCAGTTGATCGGCCCGTGGCGGCCCGTGCTGCTGCTGCCGGCGCGAGAGCTGCCGACGATGTCGGCGGACGATCTGGACATGGCGCTGACCCATGAGCTGATCCATCTGCAGCGTCGCGACCTGTGGTGGGGCCTGCTGCCGGCGTTGTCGCAGCATCTGTTCTTCTTCCATCCGCTGGTGCATGTGGCGGCGCGCGAATATGCGTTGGCCCGCGAAGAAGCCTGCGATGGTGCCGTCGTGGCCGGGCATGATCATTGCCGCCATGACTACGGCCGCCTGCTGGTGCAGCTCGGTGTGGCGCCGCGTCCTGCGGTGGGCGTGGCCAGCGCCTCGCCGAACCTGCGCAGCCTCAAGCGCCGCCTGCTCACCCTGCAGCAGACCCGCAGCATGCCGCGGGTGGTGTCGCTGGCGATCACTGCGCTGTTCGTGGTGGTTGGCGTGGCCCCGCTGCGGCTGGTGGCTGCACCGCCGCCGCCGCCGGCACCCCAGGCACCGCTCGCGCCTATCCCGCCCGCCCCACCGGCGCCGGCACGTGAACCGGTGCCGCCGCCGGTATCCGCCCCGCAACCCCCGAAGGCTCCGGCAGCACCGCGTGCACCCGAGCCCCCCAAGGACCTGGATGACGACGCGAGCTTTGTGACCCACGGTCAGCTCAGCCTCTCGCGCCAACCCGCGCAGGCCTTCGTGTTGATCGGTGGCGAGAGCAGTTTCGTCGATGCCTCGGTCGCTGATCTCAAACAAGCGCGGCGCGATGCTGGCAGCGATCAACCGGCCCTGTGGGTGCGCCGGGGCCAGGACCGCTATCTGATCCGCGATCCCGCCGTGCTCAAGGCGCTGGGGCAGGCCCAGACGCAGGTCGCCGCGCTGGGCACGGCACAGGCCGCGCTGGGCAACCGCCAAGCGGTGATCGGCCAACAGATCGCGGCGGCATCGCTGCAGATCACGGCCGATGCAATGGCCTCGGTGGACATCAGTGGAGTGGTCAGCAAGGCTATCCGCGAGGCCGGCCTCGACGCCGCTGTCGAAGCCGACCGGGCGGCGCGCCAGGGTGCCCGCGAGTCACGCGCCGCTGCCGCCGCTGCCAGTCGGGCCGCACGCGAGGCACGTACCGCCTCGGCCAAGGCCGTGGATGCCCGGCAGATCTCGCTGGTGGCGCGTGAGCAGGCCGAGCTGGGCAAGGAACAGGCACGCCTGGCGCAGCAGCAGAGTGTGGCCTCGGCGCGTGCCGTGCGGGAAGTGCGCACCGCGATCGATCAGGCGCTGGCCAGTGGCAAGGCCCAGCGCGTGCGCAACTGACCGGCACGCCAATCAAGGCGGCCCGCATCGCAGGCCGCCGGTTCCAATGAATCACCCGCAGTTGGCGCGCACGATCCTGTTCTGCGCGTCGACTTCGATACTGAGCCGGTCTTCGCGGAAATCCATGGTCATCGCCATGCCCGGCTTGAGCACGCGGGCATTGCGGGCACCGCTGTCCTTCACTGCTTTCTGGATGACTGCCTCGGTGGCGGTCTGGCCGGTCAGGCCGGTGAGCTTTTCCGGGTCGCACTGCGAGGCACTGCCCGCCACCGCGGGCGGGGCGGTCGAGGTCGGGCTGTCGGCGGGTGTTCCCGCCGTCTTGCCGGGATGACTGCAGGCGGCCAGCGGCAGGGCGCAGCCCAGGGCGAACAGTAGGTTCAGACGCATGCGGTGGTCCTCCCACGGTAAGGACCCGCAGTGTCCGTTGGCCGGCCTTTACACCGCGTCAATGGCCTGCAGCGCCAAGGTCTCCCGGTCGCGCTGTTCCTCGGCCACCAGCCGTCGCATCAACAGCGCCAGGGTCACCACGTCCTGGTGGTTGTGCTCGGCCACCCGGCGCAGGTTCACCGCACTGCCGCCGCGCAGGTAGTTCAACCACGCAGCCGGGGCTTCCGAGCCGGGCAGGTCGTCTTCGCGCACGATCTGCAGCAGCTGGCGCTCGATGGTGGCCAGCCGGCAGTTCTCCCAGGTGCCGCGATAGCGGCGGCGGGTCGGGAACAGCAGGTCGACGTGGTCCAGCGGGGTGATCGGGCAGCGCTGCCGGGCCAGCCGATAGCGGGTCTTGAGCAGCGGGGCGTCGTAGCAGCGCCCGTTGTAACTGGAGAACACCGTGCTCGGCTGCAGCCACCCGGCGAATTCGCGCAGCATCGCGGTTTCGGCGGCCATCGTGGTCATCAGCAGCTGGCGGATGCGCAGGCCATCGCCGCGTTCGGGATGGGCGTGCCAGTCCGCCGCGCCGATCATGAAGGCGCGGGTGCCGGTGCCGCCGGCCAGGCCGGTGGTTTCGGTATCGAAGAACAGCAGGTCCTGCGGCTGCACGTGCTCGCCATCGCGCTTAGCGAAGGCCAGCGACAGCGGCTCGGTCGGAATGGCCTGGGCGACGAATGATTCGATCAGGAACAGGCCCGGCGCGATTTCCTCGCCCGGCACATGGCGGTCCTTGGCGTTCTCGCGCGGGTGGGCGGCGCTGGTGCCACGCTCGCGCAGGCCGAGCAGCCGGCGCAGGCCACCGATCTCGGGCTTGCGCAGCGCAGGCGCCGGGGGCGCGGGCGCGGCCGGTGCGGTATCGCGTGCGGCGGCACCGGTCGGTTTGTGGCGGATCTCCTGCTCCACCCAGCCAAAGACGGAGGCGGGCGCGGGCGCACGCGCACGCGCATCGTTGGCGGCGGCCGGAAGCGGGACGCCGCCCGTGTCGCCGGGAGCGCCCGTGTCAGCGGCAGCGGATCCGCGCCCAGGGGCGATGGCCGGACCAGAGGCAGGCGCCGCCGTCGCATCACCGGCCTGCCGGCGCAGCAGGCGCAGCTTGTCCAGGCTCAGGCTCACGGCGTCACCACCTCGGCGCTACGGCGCTCCTGCTCTTCAGCAGACGGCAACGCGGCGCTGTCGAACAGATCCAGCACCTTCAACGCCAGCGCCTTGGGCGTGGTGGCGTCGTCCTCCTGGCCGGCCAACACCGGGCCCACGCAGGCGGGGCACCCGGCCTTGCAGTCGCAGCCCTGCACCAGCTCGCGCGCCCGCAGCAGCAGCTCGGCCTGGCGCAGCCACAGCGGCTCGCTCAGGCCCACACCGCCGGGGAAGTTGTCGTACAGGTACACCGTCGGCACGAACTGCTGCTGCAGCTCGATCGCGCTGGCATCGAACTCGGCACCCCGCAGCTGCCCGCGGCCACTCTGGTCGGCCACCGCGAACCACGCGCCATCGCCATTGCCGACCGCCTTCTGCAGGTCGCGCGCATCGGCCATCACCGCCACCGTGGCGACGATGTGCAGCGCATAGGCCGCGCCGAGGAAGCCGTCCAGCGCTTCCTGCTTGCTGTCGAACGCGGTCAGCAGCAGCGCCTGCGGCAACTGCCACCACACCGCCGTGGTGTGCAGCTCCTGGTCGGGCAGGTTGACCGGGCCGTAGCCGATGTTTTCGTGGGTGTAATAGCGGATCTTCTTGTAGCCGGCCACGCGGCGCACCACGTGCACCTCGCCGTGGTGCGAATCGCCGCGCCCGGCGATGCAGCCATCGAAGCGGTCCAGCACCTTGAGCTTGGTAAAGTCGAAGCTGTCGGTGTAGTAGTCCACGTGGGTGCGGGTGACGTAGGCCTTGCGGCCTTCCCAGTCCAGTCGTTCCACCTGGTACGGGGTGGACTGCACCATGTGGATGGCACCTTCGTACAGCGTCAGCGCGGCGGCGGAGTAATCCACCTCGGCGATGATCTGCTGCTTGCCGTCGCTGCGGTCCACCACCACGAAGTTGCCATCGGCTACCGAGCGCAGGCTGACCGCGTTGGCCGGGTAGCTGTCGGCGATCCACTCCCAGCGGTCGCCTTCGCGATGGATCACCTCGGTTTCGGCCAGGGCTTCCAGGAACACCAGCGGATCGATCGGCCCGAACGGATCGCCGGCCAGGAACGGCAGCTCGAAGGCAGCGCAGCGGATGTGATCGAACAGGATCAGCGGCTGGTCCGGCGCGATGCGCGCATGCTCGGGCGAGGCCTCGGCGAAGAAGTCCGGATGCCGTACCACGTACTGGTCCAGTGGCTGCGAGCTGGCCACCATCACGCCCAGTGCGGGCTGCTGGCGGCGACCGGCGCGGCCAAAGCGCTGCCAGGTCGCGGCGACGCTGCCCGGGTAGCCGTTGAGGATCACCACGTCCAGGCTGCCGATATCCACGCCCAGCTCCAGTGCCGAGGTGCTGACGATGCCGTCGATGTGCCCGGCGCGCATCGCCCGCTCGGTTTCGCGCCGCTCGGTGGGCAGGTAACCGCCGCGGTAGGCGCGGATCCGGGCCGGCTTGCGCGGGTCGTGGTCGAAGATGTCCTTGAGGTATTTGGTCAGCACTTCGACCATCAACCGGCTCTGCGCGAAGATCAGCGTCTTCAGCCCGGATTTGATCGCGATGCGGGCAATGCGGTTGCTCTGCGAGCGTGCCGAGGCCCGCAGGCCGAGATCGGCATTGACCACCGGCGGGTTCCACAGCAGCACGTGCTTGGGCCCGCTGGGCGCACCGGATTCGGTGATCGCGGTGACCGGCGCTTCGATCAACGCCTGCGCATGTGCCTGCGGGTTGCCGATGGTGGCCGAGCACAGGATGAACTGCGGCTCCACCCCGTAGAACGCGCAGATCCGCTTGAGCCGGCGCAGCACGTTGGTGACGTGGCTGCCGAACACGCCGCGGTAGGTGTGGACCTCATCGATCACGACGTAGCGCAGGTTCTCGAAGAACTGCGCCCACTTGGTGTGATGCGGCAGGATCGCCTGGTGCAGCATGTCCGGGTTGGAGACCACGATGTC
>Ga0160437_1001500_pt1 | contig 10545 bp, 5 predicted proteins | sample HID1975I_E0MG_FD_108227 | JGI IMG/M metagenome (GOLD analysis project Ga0160437, IMG submission 108227) | Enriched soil microbial communities from UW Madison campus, WI, USA - HID1975I_E0 MG | ecosystem: Environmental > Terrestrial > Soil > Unclassified | place: USA: Madison, Wisconsin... | reverse complement strand
TGCCGCCAGCGTGGCGGACCTGGCGCCCGGCCATGCCACGCCGCGTGGCGAGGCCGTGCGTATCGCGCATCAGCAACTGGAGGAGAGCCTGACGCCGCTGCCCTCGCCCGGCGCGATGAGCCTGGACGCGGCCGCCGCCTATGTGGACGCGCATCTGCCCGCCGAGGCCTGCGTGACCGTGGGCGCGGGCAACTACGCGCTGTATCCACACCGCTACCGTCGCTATGCCGGCCCGGGCACCAGCCTGACGCCCACGGTGGGCTCGATGGGCTACGGCCTGCCCGCCGCCATTTCCGCCAAGCTGGAAGACCGCCAGCGCGACGTGGTCTGCTACGCGGGCGACGGCTGCTTTCAGATGAACATGCAGGAGCTGGGCGTGGCCTTGCAGTACAAGCTGGGCGTGGTGGTGCTGGTGTTCAACAACGGCATCTGGGGCACCATCCGCGCCCACCAGGAACGCGAATTCCCCGCGCGCACCATTGCGTTGGGCTTTGAAAACCCCGACTTCACGCAGATCATCCGGGGTTACGGCGGCCATGGCGAAGCCGTGGAGAACACCGCCGACTTCGGCCCGGCGTTTGAACGCGCGCTGGCGTTCGCGCGCCAAAGCAATCTGCCCGCGCTGCTGGAAATCCGCTACGACGCCAACGGCATCGCGCCGGGCGAAACGCTGATGGGCATCCGCGAAGCCGCCCAGGCCCGCCTTGCCCGAAGCATCGGCACCAACAGCATCGGCACTAACAGCACCAGCCTCTGACAGGACCTGACTCCATGACAAGCACGATTTCAATCAACGGACAGCGGCTGTGGCAGTCGCTGATGGACCTGGCGCAGATCGGCGCCACGCCCAAGGGCGGCAACTGCCGGCTGGCGCTGACCGCGCTGGACGGCCAGGGCCGCGATCTGGTCACCGGCTGGATGCGCGATGCGGGTATGACGCTGCGCGTGGACCAGGTGGGCAATATCTTTGCGCGCCGCGCTGGCCGCAACAACGACCTGCCGCCCGTCATGACGGGCAGCCACATCGACACCCAGCCCACCGGCGGCAAGTTCGACGGCTGCTACGGCGTGCTGGCGGGGCTGGAAGTCATGCGCAGCCTGAACGACCATGGCGTCGAAACCGAGGCGCCGCTGGAAGTGGCCATCTGGACCAACGAAGAAGGCTCGCGCTTTCTGCCGGTGATGATGGGTTCGGGCGTATTCGCCGGCAAGTTCCCGCTGGAAGTGGCGCTAAACGCACGCGACCACGACGGCAAGTCCGTGGCCGACGAGCTGGCCGCCATCGGCTACGCCGGCCCGGACGCGGTCGGCGGACGGCCGGTGGGTGCGTACTTCGAGGCGCACATCGAGCAAGGCCCGATTCTTGAGCACGAAGAAAAAGTGGTCGGTGTGGTGACGGGATCGCTGGGCGTGCGCTGGTACGACGTGGTCATCACCGGCATGGAAATGCATGCCGGCCCCACGCCCATGCCCATCCGCCGCGACGCGCTCTACGCCGCCACCTTCCTGTTGCAGGCGGTGATCGGCATCGCCAATGACAACCAGCCGCACGGGCGCGGCACGGTCGGCGAGATCCACGCGCACCCGGGTTCGCGCAACGTCATCCCCGGCCAAGTCCGTTTCACGGTGGACCTGCGCCATGAAGACGAAGCCACGCTGACCCAGATGGACGCGCGCTGGCTGGCCGCCTGCACCGACGTGGCCGAACGCCACGGCGTCACCGTGGACGTGAAGCAGGTGCAGTATTTCCCGCCCACCCCGTTCAACCCTGACCTGGTCGCCAAGGTGCGCGACGGCGCCACGCGGCGCGGCCTGGCCGCCATGGACATCGTCACCGGCGCCGGCCACGACGCCGTCTACATGGCCAGCGTCACGCCCACCGCCATGATCTTCGTGCCCTGCAAGGATGGCGTAAGCCACAACGAAATCGAAGACGCCAAACCCGCTGACCTGGAAGCCGGCTGCAACGTGCTGCTGGACGCCATGGTCGCCCGCGCCAACCACACCGGAGACCCAGCATGAGCCAACACGATCACGCTTACTGGCAGGCTCGCGCCGCCGCCCTGACCTTCAACGGCCAGGCCTATATCGACGGCGCCTACTGCGACGCCGCCGACGGCGCCACCTTCGCGGCATCCAGCCCCATCGACGGACGCAAGCTTGCCGATGTGGCCGCCTGCGGCCAGGCCGATGTGGACCGCGCCGTAGCCGCCGCCCGCCGCGCCTTCGAAGCCGGTGTGTGGAGCCAACTGGCGCCGCGCCAACGCAAGGAACGCCTGCTGCGCCTGGCCGCCCTGATCGACCAGCACACCGAAGAACTCGCCCTGCTGGAAACGCTGGACATGGGCAAGCCCATCCGCGACGCGCTGGCCTTTGACGTACCGGAAACGGCCCGCTGCTACGCCTGGTACGCCGAGGCCATCGACAAGATCTACGACGAAATCGCGCCGACCGGCCCCGACGCGCTGGCCACCATCACCCGCGAAGCGCTGGGCGTGGTGGCGGCCGTGGTGCCGTGGAACTACCCGCTGATGATGGCGGCTTGGAAAGTGGCGCCCGCGCTGGCCGCGGGCAACAGCGTCATCTTGAAACCGGCCGAGCAGGCATCGCTGTCGGCTATCCGGCTGGCGGCGCTGGCCGAGGAAGCCGGCATCCCCGCGGGCGTCTTCAGCGTGGTGCCCGGCCTGGGCGCGGTGGCGGGCCAGGCGCTGGGCCGCCACCCGGATGTGGACTGCGTGGCCTTCACGGGCTCGACCGCCACCGGCAAACGCTTCATGACCTATTCCGGCGAATCCAACCTGAAGCGCGTGTGGCTCGAATGCGGCGGCAAGTCGCCCCACATCGTGTTTGACGACTGCCCCGACCTGGACCGCGCCGCGCAAGCCGCCGCGCTGGCCATCTTCTCGAACCAGGGCGAAGTCTGCATCGCGGGCTCGCGCCTGTACGTGCAAGACGGCATCTACGATGCCTTCATGGAAAAAGTGGCCGCCTACGCCGTCACGCTGCAACCCGGCGACCCGCTGGACCCGGCCACCGCCATGGGCGCCATGGTGGACGAACGCCAGATGCAAGGCGTGCTGGCCCGCATCGCCGCCGGCCAATCCGAAGGCGCCACCTTGCGCATCGGCGGCAAGCAAGCCCGCAGCGCGTCGGGCGGCTACTACATCGAACCCACCATCTTCGATTGCGCCCACCAGGATTCCGCCCTGGTACGCGAAGAAATCTTCGGCCCGGTACTGGCCGCCCAGCGCTTCAGCACCGAAGATGAAGCCATCCAGTTGGCCAATGATTCGGTGTACGGCCTGGGCGCGGGCCTGTGGACGGCCAACCTGTCACGCGCGCATCGCTTGTCGCGCCGGCTCCGCGCCGGGTTGGTCTGGGTGAATTGCTATGCCGATGGCGACATCACGGTGCCGTTCGGCGGCGTGAAGCAGTCAGGCTCCGGGCGCGACAAGTCATTGCACGCGCTGGAGAAATACTCGGACTTGAAGACGACCTGGATCAGCTTGACGGTTTGAGGGTTTGGCGGGATACCCGGCGTCTCGATCCGAGGCGGCGGGCCAAGCGCTTTTTTCTCGGCTGTTTTGCCGGTAGATTTGCCGGTTCTTTTGCCGATCGGAATTCAGTACATATCCTTGATATTTAAGCGTTTTATTCGCCAGGCTCGAAGATAAAGAGAGAATTTTTTCCGGTTCTTTTGCCGGTTCATTCTCCAGCTATTTAAGACCCGCTACGCCCCCTTCACCACCCTATGCACAAACTGCAACTTCCCGATCACCTGCGCCGGCAGCACAAAGGGATAAAAATCCCGTTGTCCCATGCTGCGGGCCAGTTCGTTCAGCACGCCGGTCAAGGCGACCCAGGCGTTGACCAGGTCCAGGAACGCTTGCCCCTCCGGGTCGTCCGGGTCGTACAGCGCGTCCTTGGTAAAGGGGTCGTAGGACTGCTCGACTGCCGTGCGCGTGATGCCGAAGCTGATGGCGGTGTCCAGCGTGTCCATCATGTGCAGGTAGTGGGCCCAGGTTTCGGCCCAGTCTTCCCAGGGATGGCAGGACGCATAGGTGCTGATGTAGTGCAGGGCCCAGTCGGCCGGGGGACCTTGTTCGTAGTTGCGTTGCAGCGCCTGGGCGTAGTCGGCCTGTTCGTCGCCGAATACCTGGCGAAACGGTTCCAGCCACGGGCCGCCGGCAATCCGCTGGTCCCAGTAGTAATGGCCGATCTCGTGGCGGAAATGGCCGAGTAGCGTGCGGTACGGCTCGCGCATGTCTTCGCGCACCTTCACGCGGTAGGCGTCGTCGGCTTCCTGGATGTTGATGGTGATCAGCCCGTGCGCGTGCCCCGTCAGCAAGGGCGCGCCGTCGGCGCCTGGCGCCAGCAGGTCGAACGCCAGGCCGCCGTCATCGGGCGTTTCCGAGCGCCGGATGGGCAGGCCCAGCGTCATGATCTGCGCGATCATCTGGCGCTTTGCCGCTTCCACCTTGCACCATAGCGGACCGTTTTCGGGCACCGACAGGTCGGGAATGGTGTGATTCAAGCTACAGGACAGGCATAGCGTGTCGGCCGATTGGGCGGGCAGCAGCCAGTTGCACAAGGCCGGCATGGAGAAATTGGCGCAACGTTTGTAAGTCCTGCCACGCACCTTGCCCGATTCGCGCAGGACGCCGCTGGCCGGTTCCACGTCCAGCGCCACCACGTGCCCGCGCTTGGGGTCAAAGCCCAATTGGCGATGGCAGTTCAGGCATTCCGAGTTGCTGAAAAAAATGGGCTGGCCGCAAACGCATTGAAAGGCCTTCGCGCGCGCATGCCGCACGCGCTGGCGTTTCGGGGCGCGCAGTTGGCGGTGGATCGCGTCGAAGAAATAGGTCATGCATCCCTTCCAGTCGGAAACTCGTCTATGGGCGCGACGGTCACGCGCACATCCAATTCATGGCCGCCGCCCCGGATGACACCGCGCAGGGGCGTCACGTCGGCGTAATCGCGGCCATAGGCCAACACCACATGCGCCAAGCCGGGCACCACGTCGTTGGTGGGGTCCAGATCAACCCAGCCGCCATTGACATCCACCCCCGCGCAATGCACCGACACCCACGCATGCGAGGCATCGGCCCCAATCAGGCGCGGCTGGCCGGGTGGCGGTTGCGACATCAGATAACCGCTGACATAGCGCGCCGGCAAGCCGATGGCGCGCAGGCAGCCGATCATCAGATGCGCAAAATCCTGGCACACCCCGACCCGTTCATGAAAGACATCAAGAATGGGCGTGGACACCTGCGTATGCGCGGGCTGGTAGCTGAAATCCGCATGGATGCGGTGCATCAGGTCCAAGGCGGCCTCGGCCACGGGCCGCCCCGGCGTGAACGACAGCAAGGCGTATGCCCGAAGCTCGGCGTGCAAGGGCACGTAGGTGGAAGGAAAGCTGAATTCCACTTCCGGCGCGTAGGGCAAGGCGGGGTCATACCGCAAGCGCCGTGCCGCGTCTTCCCAGGGCAAGCCGGCCGAGGGGTCCAGCGCGCCAAAGCGCGGGTACACCGTCACGCGGCTGGTGGCGCGCACGGTCAGCGCGTCGTGCGGCGCGTACAGGGCGAAGAGGCAGCGTGTGTTGCCAAAGCCATCCACGGTCTCGGTGATGGACGGCGGCGTGGGCGTGACGCTTAGCGCGTAGGCGTCGACCACCTGGCAGGCGTCGTGCAAGGGCCGCAAATAGCCCAGGTGGTGCGCCAGTTCCACCGGCGCGGCGTAGCGGTAGGCGGTTTCGTGGTCCACGCCCAGGGTCACCCCCAAGGCGGCGGGCGCAGCAAGGTCGGAAGTCGGGAAATTCATGGGTGCGGGGCCGGTGAATTACGCGGAAAGCGTCTGGTCATGACCGGCTGCGTGGCTGAAATAGCGCAGGCTGATGGCGTTGGACAGCGCACTGGCGGCGTCCTCGAGTTGCGCGGACAGCGCCAGCACGTCGGCGTATTGGCCTTGGGTTTGGCCTTGTTGGGTCTGGATTTGGATTGGGGTCTGGCCTTGGCCAAGGCCTTGGGTCTGGGTCTGGGTCTGGGTCTGGCTCAGGCTCAGGCTGTGGTTCTGGCCCATGCTCTGGTTCTGGCTTTGCCGACACAGGTCCGCCAATGACGCACCCACGCCGCTTTCCGGCAACAAGCGAACCAGGTCCGCGGCCGGGCCAGCCACGGTATCGGGCAGGCGCGCCACCTCTTTGCGCAGCACGTTCAGCACACAGGCCAGCGAACGTGGGTTTGCCGGCTCTTGCACCAGCAGGTTCAGCAGCGCCGGTACTTCCTGGCGGCCCGGGTAGTAGGCGCGGTAGGTGATCTTGCTATCGAACAGGTCCAGCAGCATGTTGAAACCGCTGTCGCCCAGCACCGCGTTACGGCGGAACAAGGCACCCAGCAGGCCAGCCATGGCGGACAGGCGTTCAATCTGCCGGCCGATCGTCAAGAGGCGCCAGCCGTCGTCGCGCGTCATGCGGTCGGTTTGCGAGCCGGTGATGGCCGATAGCTGCATGGCCAGGCTCTTCAAGCCACGCAGCACGTCCGGCGCGGACATCGGCAGCGGGTCCGACTGAGATCCCGACTGCGATCCCGGCTGAAGCTCCGACCGAGACCCCGCCGACGATTCCAACAAAGCTTCCGGCACCCCGGGTTCGCCCCCCTTGCCACCAGACGCCATGCGCATGAAGCCTTCGTGCGCCGTGACGACCAAGCGCCAGTGCTCGGGCGACAGCCGGTCGCGGATCTGGCCGGCGGCGAACGCCAGCGCCCCCAGGTTGCGCGCCACGCCACCTTGCGCGGGGCCGCCCGCCAGCTCGGCCACCAGCGTGGCTTCAAACATGCGTACCGACAAGGTCGGCGCAGCCGGCATCAGGCCGCTGCGCTGGCACAAGGCATCGACGGCGGCAAAGAGTTCGCCGGCATTGTCTTCGTCGCTGTTCAGCCAGGTCAGTGCCACCGTGGCCAGGCGCACATCGTTTTCCGCGCGTTCGGTGTAGCGGCCCATCCAGAACAGGTTTTCGGCGGCTCGGCTGGACACGGGGCGGCTTGCCGCCACGATGTCTTCGGGCTGCAATTGCACGGGCAGCATCGAAAACGTATCCACCGCGCCCCGCGTGGTGACCCAGGTGTCCATGCTGCTGCCACCGCGCTGCATGGACACGATCTGCTGTTCGCGGCTGGCGATACGCGTCAGCCCGCCCGGCAGCACGTTCCAACCGCCCTCGCCGTCCGCGATGACGAACACGCGCAGCATGGCCGCGCGCGGCACGATGTGGCCGGCGGACCAACTGGGCGCTTGCGACAGCGGCAGGTATTGCTGGATGGTGTAGGCGTCGGGGTGGTCGGCAATGCGGGCTTGCAGCGCGGCATGTTCGGACGGCGGCACGGCGCCGCCGATCACGGGTTCGAAGCCGCCCCGCATATTGCTCGGGTAAGTGGACTTGACCACCGTGCCCGGCAGGTTGGCCAACACCTCTTCGCGCGCGGCGGCCTCGCCACACCACCATGACGGCAGTGACGGCAGCAGCAGGTCGGCATCGAACAGGTGGCGGCTGATGGCGGGCAAAAAGCCATTGATGGCGGGCGATTCCAGAAAGCTCGTGCCCAGCGAATTCGCCACCAGCACGTTGCCCGCGCGCATGACTTGCAGCAGGCCGGGCACCCCCAGCGTGGAGTCCGAGCGCAGCTCGAGCGGGTCGCAGAAATCGTCATCCAATCGGCGCAGCACGGCATGCACGCGCTCCAGGCCGTGCAGCGTTTTCAGGTACAGCATCTGGTCGCGCACGACCAGGTCGCCGCCTTCCACCAGCGTGATCCCCAGGTAGCGCGCCAGGTAGGTCTGTTCGAAATAGGTTTCGTTGTAGGGGCCGGGCGTCAGCAGCACGATGCGCGGCGGCGTGTGCGGCAAGGCTTGCGACGACGCCCCGCCCGGGCTGAGCTTGTACAGCATGTCCATCAACCGGCGATAGCTGGTCGCCAGGTGCTGCACGCGCAGTTCCTTGAAGGCCTCGGGGAACATCCCGGAAATGGTCAGGCGGTTTTCCAGCAGGTAGCCCAGCCCGGACGGCGCCTGCGTGCGTTGCGACACCACCCACCAGCCGCCGTCGCTGGCGCGCGCCAGGTCAAAGGCGGCAATGTGCAGAAACGTGCCGCCCGGCGGCAGATAGCCGCGCAAGGGGCGCAGGTAACCGGGATGCCCGAACACCAGCGCGGGCGGAATCAGCTTGTCGGCCAGCAGGGTTTGCGGCCCGTAGACGTCGCCCAGCACGCGGTTCAGCAAGGTGGCGCGCTGGCACAGCCCTTGTTCGATGGACGACCAGTCGGCGTCGTTGATGACAAAGGGCAGCAGGTCCAGCGACCAGGGCCGCGCCGACCCGTTGGCGTCGGCGTAGATGTTGTAGGTGATGCCGTTTTCGCGGATCTGGCGGGCCACCACGTCCACGCGCCGGTCCAGGTCGGCAAAGCCGCTGGTGCCTAAAAGCTCGAAGAAACGGGGCCAGGGTTCGCGCAGGCGGGTGGCGCCCGACGCAACGGCGCCCGACGCCTCTGCCGGCACGCGCAGTTCGTCATAGTGGCCCGGCCGTGCGGGCAGCGCCGCATGAACCGCCAGGGATGCGACATCCTGCGACGGATCGGTCTGAAAAAGAAATTGCGGCATGGCGGGTTCAAGGGCGACCGGTAGCGGCGACCGGCGCCGGGTTCAACATCCAGAAGGGGTCAATCGTGCCTTAAATCCAACGAGAACGGAAATTCGCGGCTGACCTGGGCTGGCGCCACGTCCATGCGCCCCGGCGTGTGCCCAATTTTTTCAAAACGGGCCAGGCGCCGGCTCTCGGCCTCGTAGGCGTTGATGGGGAACGTTTCCGGATTCAGCCCGCCCGGATGCGCCACATGGTAGCGGCACCCTCCCAGAGAACGCTGATTCCAGGTGTCCACGATATCCACCGTCAGCGGCACGTGCACCGGGATGGTGGGATGCAGCGCGGAAGGCGGCGCCCATGCCTTGTAGCGCACGCCCGCCACGTATTCGCCCACGCGGCCCGTCGGTTGCAAGGGCAGCGCGCGACCATTGACCGTCACAACATAGCGGTTGTCGTTCAACCCCGATACCCGGATTTCCACCCGCTCCAACGACGAATCCACATAGCGCACCGTGCCCGCCGACGAGCCCTCTTCGCCCATCACGTGCCAGGGTTCCAGCGCGCCGCGCAGTTCCAGGTGGATGCCGCGCGCGGCCACGTCGCCAAACAGCGGAAAGCGGAACTCGAAATGCGGGGCGAACCAGGCGGTGTCAAAGGCGTAGCCGGCTTCGTTCAGGTCGGCCAGCACGTCCTCGAAATCCATCTTCACGAAGGTCGGCAGCAGAAAGCGGTCATGCAGTTCGGTGCCCCAGCGCGTCAGGCGCGCCGTGTACGGGGTTTTCCAGAAATGGGCGATCAGGCCGCGCAACAGCAGTTGCTGCGCCAGGCTCATACGCGCATGCGGCGGCATTTCAAAGGCGCGCAGTTCCAGCAGGCCCAGCCGGCCAGTAGCGCTGTCGGGGGAATACAGCTTGTCGATGCAGAATTCAGAGCGGTGCGTATTGCCCGTGACGTCCACAAGGATGTTGCGCAGCGCCCGGTCGATCATCCAGGGCGGCACCTGGGCGCCCTGCTCCGCGCAGCGCCGATGGATTTCCTGAAACGCCAGTTCAAGCTCGTACACCTGGTCGTTGCGCGCTTCGTCGATGCGCGGCGCCTGGCTGGTGGGGCCGATGAACAAGCCTGAAAACAGGTACGACAAGGACGGATGGTTGACCCAGTACGCCAACAGGCTGGCCAGCACGTCGGGGCGACGCAGAAACGGGCTGTCGGCCGGCGTGGCGCCGCCCAGCACGAAGTGGTTGCCGCCGCCCGTGCCGGTGTGGCGCCCGTCAGCCATGAACTTTTCGGTGGACAGCCGTGTCTCGAACGCGGCCTCGTACAGGAATTCGGTGTGGTCCACCAGATCGGCCCAGTTGCTGGCCGGGTGGATGTTGACTTCGATGACGCCGGGGTCGGGCGTGACCTGCAATACCTTCAGGCGCGGGTCGCGCGGCGGCGGATAGCCTTCCATCACGATCTTCACCTTCAGCTCACGCGCGGTGGCTTCCACCTGCGCCACCAGCGCCAGATAGTCTTCGAGGCGCGGCAGCGGCGGCATGAAGACAAAAAGCAGGCCATTGCGCGGCTCCACGCACATGGCGGTGCGCGCCAGCCACGAGGCCGATTCAAACTTGGCGGGAGCGCGGTTGGCGTCCGGGTTTGGACCTACCCCTGGACCTGTCCCAGCTCCTGCCCCAGGTCCTGCCCCTTCCCCCGCTCCCGGTCGTGCGCCCGACCCCGGCCCAGATCCAACGCCCGCCGTGGCGCGCGGGTTCTGCGCCAGCAACTGGGCCGGCCCAGGCAATGAACGCCGCGCGTCGAACGGATCCCGATCCGCCACCACGGGCGCGTCGCCCTCCGCCGCCCACGGCAGCGAGTCCAGCGGCAAGCGCAGGCCCATCGGCGAATCGCCGGGGAACAGATACATG
>Ga0160437_1001497_pt1 | contig 10548 bp, 8 predicted proteins | sample HID1975I_E0MG_FD_108227 | JGI IMG/M metagenome (GOLD analysis project Ga0160437, IMG submission 108227) | Enriched soil microbial communities from UW Madison campus, WI, USA - HID1975I_E0 MG | ecosystem: Environmental > Terrestrial > Soil > Unclassified | place: USA: Madison, Wisconsin... | reverse complement strand
GTTAATAATTTAGGGGGTCACGTTGACTACGCCATTGAAAAAGATTGTGATTGTGGGTGGTGGTGCCGGCGGGCTGGAGTTGGCTACTCAACTGGGTAGAAAGCTTGGCCGTGGCAAAAAAGCGAAAATTACGCTGGTGGACAGAAACCATAGCCATCTGTGGAAACCGCTACTGCACGAAGTGGCAACCGGTTCACTGGATGAAGGTGTGGATGCATTGAGCTATCTGGCACACGCGCGCAATCATCATTTCCAGTTCCAGCTCGGTTCCGTGATGGATATTAACCGTGAAACCAAAACGCTGACGCTGGCAGAGCTACGCGACGAGAAGGGTGAGCTGCTGGTGCCTGAGCGTAAGCTGCCGTACGACACGCTAGTGATGGCGCTGGGCAGTACCTCTAACGATTTCAACACCCCGGGCGTGAAGGAAAACTGCATTTTCCTCGACAACCCGCATCAGGCGCGTCGTTTCCACCAGGAAATGCTGAACTTGTTCCTGAAGCACTCCAGTAACCTGGGCGCGAACGGTAAAGTTAACATCGCCATTGTTGGCGGCGGGGCGACCGGCGTTGAGCTGTCTGCGGAACTGCACAACGCGGTGAAACAGCTGCACAGCTACGGCTATAAAGGCCTGACTAACGAGTCACTGAACGTCACGCTGGTGGAAGCGGGCGAACGTATTCTGCCAGCACTGCCGCCGCGCATTTCTAGCGCCGCGCACAGTGAGCTGACCAAAATGGGCGTGCGTGTTCTGACGCAGACTATGGTCACCAGCGCCGATGCGGGCGGTCTGCATACTAAAGATGGCGAATACATCAATGCCGATTTGATGGTGTGGGCAGCAGGCATCAAAGCGCCTGATTTCATGAAAGACATCGGCGGCCTTGAAACCAACCGTATTAATCAGCTGGTGGTGGAGCCAACGCTGCAAACCACTCGCGATCCAGACATCTATGCCATCGGTGACTGCGCCTCCTGTGCGCGTCCAGAAGGCGGCTTTGTGCCTCCGCGTGCGCAGGCTGCGCATCAAATGGCAAGTCTGGCGCTGCACAACATTCTGGCGCAGACCAAAGACAAACCGCTGAAGTCGTATGTCTATAAAGATCACGGCTCGCTGGTATCACTGTCGAACTACTCCACAGTCGGTAGCCTGATGGGCAACCTGATGCGCGGCTCGATGATGGTAGAAGGGCGTATCGCGCGCTTCGTTTACATCTCGTTGTACCGTATGCACCAGGTTGCGTTGCACGGCTATTTCAAAACCGGGCTGATGATGCTGGTCGGCAGCATTAACCGGGTGATCCGCCCGCGTATGAAACTGCACTAAGTTTTAAAGCGCCCGGCGGCGCTACACTTGTCAGGCCTACTTACTTGTAGGCCCGGTAAGCGCAGCGCCACCGGGTAAAAAGATTTACGTGTTCGGACTTCTCCGAATCCCGTACTTACTCCCCGCAAAACCTCTTTTTTTGATCCCAATTCTTATAGGCAGGTTTCCTTTCTGGTAGCAAAATTGTTACCAACAGCAACAAAGGAGGAGCTCCCGTGAATAAATCTATGTTGGCGGGTATAGGGATTGGCGTAGCAGCTGCGCTGGGCGTGGCGGCTGTCGCGAGTCTAAACGTATTCGATCGTGGCCCGCAGTATGCGCAGGTCATTTCTGCAACCCCGATTAAAGAGAGCGTGAAAACGCCACGTAAAGAGTGCCGTAACGTTGCGGTTACTCATCGACGTCCGGTTCAGGATGAGAACCGTATAGCGGGCTCGGTGCTGGGTGCGGTAGCTGGCGGGGTGATTGGTCATCAGTTCGGTGGCGGTCGCGGTAAAGATGTCGCCACCGTGGCGGGTGCGTTGGGTGGCGGTTACGCCGGGAACCAAATCCAGGGCTCAATGCAGAATAACGATACCTACACCTCGACGCAGCAACGCTGCAAAACGGTATATGACAAGTCTGACAAAATGTTGGGTTACGACGTGACCTACAAAATTGGTGATCAGCAGGGGAAAATCCGAATGGATAAAGATCCAGGCTCTCAGATCCCACTTGATAACAATGGTCAGCTGGTTCTGAATAACAAAGCGTAAAAAAGCGTTTCGTTCGTTTTATTAGCCCTTCAATCGCTCAGGCTGAAGGGCTTTTTTTATGGCGGACTATTAGCGGCTTTTCAGCATCTGCGGCCACAGGCGCATCGTGGTGTCGGTTATTTGCAGCAGTGTTTCGAGGCTGGCACCTTCGCGGGCGCTGATCGACATCCCTTGCAAAATACAGTTCAGGAACTGCGCCAGCTCGCCGATGCTCTTATCGGCCGGGATTTCCCCTTGAGCCTGACGTCGCGTCAAAAACTCACACAGCGTTTTTTCCTGCATCGCATGGCGTGATTTGATGGTGTGTGCGATCTCTTTTGACGACGCCGCGAGGGTCGCGGACGTGTTAATCATAAAGCAGCCCGCAGGCGTGTCTTTGCTGGTAAAGCAGGTCGCCACCGCGCTGAAATAATCGCGCAGTGCAGCGTCTACGGATTTCTCTTCGCAGAACAGCTGGGCTTCGTGTTTATCCGCAAAACGCGAGATATACCTGTCCAGAACGGCCCGGAACAAGCCCTCTTTATTTACAAACTCTGCATACAGCGTAGGCGCCTTTGCCCCCGTCGCTTCGACGAGATCCGCGAGCGATGTGGCTTCATAGCCGTGCTGCCAGAAGAGTGTCATGGCTTTATCAAGCGCCACTTCCCTGTCGAACACTTTTGGTCGGCCACGGCTTTTTTTTACGCAACTTACGACTTCAGTTGTCATGGTGCCGTTGTACCTCTGTGGTTGTGTTAAGTCTTCATTATAAAAACAAACACACCGCATAACCAGCGATCAGTCCAACAAAATAAAATAATCATATGGTTATGAAAAATAAGGCATTAATTATTAATATAATAATCATTATAAAAATAATTTGACGTGTGACCCAAGTCACATTATGATTTACCTATCGATCGTTAAGTTAATAAAAACGACCTGCAAAAAATCATCTGCATAGGAAAAAATCATGAAAAGCATCAAAACCCTGGCCGTAGCCGCTGTTCTGAGTTCTCTGTCATTCGCAAGTTTCGCTGCTGTAGAAGTGCAGTCCACACCGATTGATCAACAAAAAGTGGGTGTGATTTCTGCTGATGCGGGCACGAATCTGGGCTCTCTGGAAGACCAGCTGGCGCAGAAAGCCGACGCGATGGGTGCTAAATCATTCCGTATTACCTCAGTTACCGGTCCAAACACCCTTCACGGGACTGCGGTAATTTATAAATAAGGCTCTCCTTATTTAACCCTCGGCAATGCCACTGCCATAAAAAAAACACCGCGACATCAGTCGCGGTGTTTTTTTTATTACAGATTCTGAACCGGCGGCTCGTCATGTCGGGTGACATTCACCGGCATCCCGGAACGGACCTCCATCGCATGCGCCATCACCTGTGCGTCGGTCTGCGGTGAATCCTTGAATGTCGTCATTGTGCTGTTCAGGCTAATCGGCAGCACTTTCGGATCGTCATCAATGTGCTTCGACAGCGGCTGGTGAACTTCCACCAGATGAACGCCGCCGGGCTCCACGGACGCTTTGATCGGCGTATTGATAATGTTCACTTTCGTGCCTGGCGTAACCTGTTTGAACAGGGCTTCGATATCGCCATCGCGCAGTCGAATACAGCCAGAGCTCACGCGCATCCCAATGCCGAAGTCGGCGTTAGTGCCGTGCAGCAGATACACACCGCCGTACGCTGAAAGACGAATCGCATGATGGCCCATCGGGTTTTCCGGCCCGGCAGGCACGACCGCAGGCAAACTTATCCCCATCGCTTTATAACGCGCGCGAATATTGGCCGTCGGTGTCCAGGTTGGATTGGCACGTTTATCGGATACGGTGGTGACCATTTCCGGCGTGAGCGTCGTACCACCCAACTGGCCAATGCCAATCGGGTAAATGGTGACGCTGTTTTTACCTGGCGGGTAGTAGTAGAGACGCAGCTCGGCGAGGTTAATCACCATGCCCTGGCGTGGCGCGTCCGGGAGAAGGGTTTGCAGGGGGATAGTCAACACGCTGCCTGCACGCGGAACATACGGATCGACGCCGGGATTAGCCTGAAGCAGTGCCAAAAATCCGACATTATATTTTTTGGCGATAGCCTCAAGTGAACCGCCGTTATCTTCGACGACGTGATAGCGGTTTTCACCCACCAGGCGGCTGCCGGACGGGGGAAGGGGCCAGGTGTTAGCGCGCGCAGGAAGGGCCGCGGCGAGCGTGGCGACAACTGACAACAGGGCCAGTGCGCGCAGGAAACGTGATTGGATCATCATCACAGCACATCCATAACGGTGATTGAGCAGGGAAAACCCTCATTATGGCGTCAATGCGTGTCTGGATGTTTCAGTGGTTTGCAAAGAGTGTGTAAATTAATGCGCAATAGAAAGCCCGGCAACGTGCGCTGCCGGGGGTTTCTGATATCAGGCGACTGCGTTCTCTTCAAGCTGCTGCATGAAGTTGCGCACCCATTCCATGCGGTTTTTCCGCTCGCTCAGTTCCTGGAAGAACTTCAGACGCGTCGGGCCATCAAGCCGATAGTGCTGCGGTTGTTTTTGCAACAGGCCAATCAGCCAGGTCGGGTTAACGTGGTTCTTCTCGTTAAACTCAATCACCCCGCCTTTTTCGTTGCCTTCGAGCTTACGAATGCCGAGCTTCTGCGCCTGCTGACGCAAACGAGCGATATCCAGCAGGTTACGCGCGGCATCCGGCAACAGACCGAAGCGGTCGATAAGCTCGACTTTCAGCTCATCCAACGCCTGTTCACCTTTAGCGCTGGCGATACGTTTGTAGAATGACAGCCGCGTGTTGACGTCAGGAATGAAATCTTCCGGCAGCAACGACGGCATCCGTAATTCGACTTCCGTCTGCTGGCTGGTCAAATCTTCCAGTGACGGCTCGCGACCTTCTTTCAGTGCGTCCACCGCGTTTTCCAACAGCTCCATGTACAGCGAGAAGCCAATGGTTTCCATCGATCCGCTCTGATCTTCGCCGAGCAGTTCGCCCGCACCGCGGATCTCCAGATCGTGCGTTGCCAGCGCAAAACCCGCGCCTAAATCTTCCAGCGAGGCGATAGCGTCGAGGCGCTTTTGCGCATCGGGGGTCATCGCTTTCGGGTGCGGGGTCAGCAGCCAGGCATAGGCCTGATGGTGCGAACGTCCCACTCGACCCCGCAGCTGATGGAGCTGAGCCAGACCAAAGTGGTCCGCCCGTTCGATGATGATGGTGTTGGCGGTTGGAATGTCGATCCCGGTTTCGATAATGGTGGTACACACCAACACGTTGAAACGCTGGTGGTGGAAATCATTCATCACGCGTTCCAGTTCGCGTTCGCGCATCTGGCCGTGGCCGATGGCAATTCGCGCTTCCGGCACCAGTTCGGCCAGCTTATCCGCCGCTTTCTGGATATTTTCCACGTCGTTGAAGAGGTAGTAAACCTGCCCACCGCGCAGCACTTCACGCAGAATGGCTTCACGAACCACCAGCTTGTCGTATTCACGCACGAAGGTTTTAACCGCCAGACGACGCGCAGGCGGCGTGGCAATAATCGACAGATCACGCATGCCGCTCATTGCCATGTTCAGCGTACGCGGAATCGGCGTGGCGGTCAGGGTCAAAATGTCGACATCGGCACGCATCGCTTTGATACGCTCTTTATGACGCACCCCGAAGCGGTGCTCTTCATCAACGATCAGCAGGCCAAGGTCGCGCCACTTTACGTCGCTTTGCAGCAGTTTGTGCGTCCCGATCAGAATATCGATTTTCCCTTCGCTGGCCTGTTCCAGAATTTGCGTCTGCTCTTTGGCACTGCGGAAACGGGAGAGCATTTCGATGCGCACGGGCCAGTTGGCGAAGCGGTCGCGGAAGTTGTCGAAATGCTGTTGTGCCAAAAGGGTGGTGGGTACCAGTACCGCCACCTGCTTATTGTTTTCAACCGCCAGGAACGCGGCGCGCATAGCGACTTCGGTTTTACCAAAGCCCACGTCGCCGCAGACCAGACGATCCATCGCCAGCGGCTGGCACATGTCACTCAACACGGCGTTAATCGCCTGGGCCTGGTCCGGCGTGGTTTCAAACGGGAAGGTATCGCAGAAAAGCTGATACTGGTCGCGATCGTGTTTAAACGCAAAGCCCGATTTCGCCGCGCGCTGGGCATAGATATCCAACAGTTCAGCGGCCACATCACGGACTTTTTCAGCGGCTTTCTGACGCGCGCGCGCCCAGACGTCGCCGCCCAGTTTATGCAGTGGGGCGTTGTCCTCCGCACCTCCGGCGTAACGGCTGATCAAATGCAGCGATGATACCGGCACGTACAGTTTGGCGTCGTTGGCGTAGGTAAGCATCAGATACTCACCGGTAATGCCACCGGCTTCGAGCGTGGTCATGCCCGCGTAGCGGCCAACGCCATGCTCCAGATGCACCACCGGCTGACCAGGATGCAGCTCGGCCAGGTTACGAATCAGCGTGTCGGGGTTGATGGTCCGGCGCGAATCCTGACGACGGCGCGCCACGCGCTCGCCCAGCAAATCGCTTTCGCATATCAGCGCCCGGTGACGCAGCGTGTCGATATAGCCATGTTCGGCGGAGCCAATCATCAGATAGCGGCCGTTGCCGTCGCACTCATCCAGACGCTGAATGCGTTTTGGCGAGAGTTTAATCCGCGCCAGCAATTCACCCAGCGCTTCACGACGGCCTTCACTTTCTACTGAGAAAATCACCGGGCCGTCGAAGCCTTCGAGGAAACGGCGCAGGCTGTCCAGCGGCGCTTTATGCTGCGCCTGGACCGCGAGATCCGGCAGCTTTTGATACCCGAGATTCACGTTTGCGGCTTTATCGGCGAGCACGTCCGTTTTGAGCTGAACGCGCGGCCATTTTTTCAGCTCGCTGAACAGCTCATCGGTGCGCAACCACAGGTTTTCGGGCTCCAGCAGCGGACGCATCGGGTCAACGCCTCGGTTTTCAAACCGCGCGCGGGTGTCGGCTTCAAAACGCTGAGCACTGGCCTCCGGATCGCCGGTATTCACCAGCAACGTATTGGCTGGGAAATAGCTGAACAGCGGCGGCAGCGGCTCGCTGAAGAACAGCGGCTGCCAGTATTCGATGCCCGTCGGTAACGTGCCTTTGCTCACCTGTTGATAGATGTGCTCCGCGTCGCGTTTGACCTCAAACTTATCGCGCCACTGGCTGCGGAACAGCTCGATGGCGGTTTTGTCGGTCGGAAATTCGTGCGCGGGCAGAAGGTTGATGGCGTCGACTTCTTCCAGCGTGCGCTGGGTATCGGCATCAAACAGGCGCAGGCTGTCAATTTCGTCATCAAAGAAATCCAGACGATACGGTCGGTCGCTGCCCATCGGGAATAAATCCAGCAGCGCACCACGGGTCGCGTATTCGCCGTGCTCCATGACCTGATCAACATGACGATATCCGGCGCTGTCGAGCTGTGCCCGCAATGCATCGCGTGAAAGGCGCTGGCCTTTTTGCATCACCAACGCATGACCGTGCAGATAGCTGTGCGGGCACACGCGCTGCATCAACGTATTCACCGGCACAATCAGCACGCCGCGCTGCATGGTGGGCAGCTGATAAAGCGTCGACAGGCGCGAGGAGATAATTTCCTGATGCGGCGAGAAACTGTCGTACGGCAGCGTTTCCCAGTCGGCAAGATTCATCACCAGTTCGTCGGTGAACTGGGCAATTTCATCCTGCAAACGCAGGGCGTTTTGCATGTCGGGGGCGATAAGCACCACCGGGCCACGGTGGCGTTCGATAATCTGAGCAACTTCTGTTGCGCAGGCGGCGCCGGTTAACTCACCGAGCAGACGCTGCTCGCCCGCCTTGGTCGGTAGGGCGTATCGTTGTTTTTCAGGCATAAATAATGTCGGGGTCCCGTAAAGGTTTACCCCCTGATTATGGGGGCAAACCGCCGCTCTTCAATGAAGATTATTATCCTCAATCGACCGACATTAGCAAATCAGGGCGCGATTACGGCCGACTGGTGGCCATCGAGGGAGGGGAAAAGAAGATATCACCCGTCAGGCGCTGGGACAGTCTACGCGCCAGCATTCCGGTCGCCACACACAGCAGCAGACTGAAGAACGGATAGAACAACAGGATCGCGAGCTCAACCGACGGTGAGCGCGCCTGGGCGCTGAACCAGCCGATCAGCAGCAGGCTGAAAATCTCCACTAAAATTCGGTGCGTGGTGTAAATCGCGATGGTATTCGAGCCCACCACGTTAAGCAGAGAACGCTCCGACGGTGGAGCACGACGGCTCACGGCGTAGAACAGTTTCATGATGGCAAAAATCGACAGCAGCGACAGGAACAGCGGGGTGCGTGCGAACCACAGCCCAACAGAGAGCAGGGCGAATACGCCGAGGGGCAGCCAGCGCTGACGCACGTTGAAGGCCATCATCCACGCCATTAATGCTGTGCCGTACCATGCACCCAACGCATAATAGATGACGTTACGCAGCACGCTGTTCATGCCCCACCACGGGGTTGGCAGGAAGTTAATGGCAATGCTGAGCAGCCCCAGCCCGGTAATCATCAACGATTTTCCGCGCGAGGTTAGCTTGCACAGCACGAAGTAGGCGATGAGCGCGTACAGATACCACAGGCTGGTGCTGGCGGTGAGCATCCCCTGCACAAATTCGCCCAGGCTGTCGGCATAGGCCGCATTGGCGCTGGAGCTAACATCACGATCCGGCGCCAGCCAATGCGTGATATGACTCAGCGCCTGCCACTGTAAAACGCCCCACAGCACCAGAACCCACAGGATATTACCGACTCGCTTGCCCAGGCTGTCACGCCAGGAAACTCCGTCGATATAGCGTTGGATCAGAAATCCGGAGATAAAAAAGAACACCGGCATACGGAACGGGGCCAGATAGAGATTGAAGTACACCCAGCACTTTGCCAGCGTGGCGGACCACGGATGCTGGAAGCCGCTGAGATGCGGATAGAAGGTGATCACCGAGTGGTAAAATACCACCAGGCAAATGCATAGCCCCTTGATTTGATTGAGCCATAGTGTTTTTTCTTTCATGACGATCCACGTTTTTCATTGCCATTAACAAGCGACTATCCTCAAGGGCTTTTCACGGGGAGTAATGGGTAACATTCTGTATTTGATTCATTTTCAGATAAAGATCAGGGTGCGGGTATCTGGTTTAGCGCATTTACGCTCAGGTCTTTCGCTTATATACTCGGGCTCTCGCTAACAGCAACCAGACGGATTACATGTACCAACCTGTCGCACTATTCATTGGCCTGCGTTATATGCGTGGGCGCGCAGCGGACCGCTTCGGTCGCTTTGTCTCCTGGCTGTCGACTATCGGCATAACGCTTGGCGTAATGGCGCTGGTGACCGTGTTATCGGTCATGAACGGTTTTGAGCGCGAGCTGCAAAACAACATCCTTGGGCTGATGCCGCAGGCGGTTCTGAGCGCAGATCAGGGTTCAGTGAACCCACAGAAAATTCCTGAAACCGAAGCCAGACTGAAGGGTGTGACCCGCGTTGCGCCGCTGACCACCGGTGATGTGGTTATCCAAAGCCCGCGCAGTGTGGCAGTGGGCGTGATGCTCGGTATCGATCCGAAGCAAAACGATCCGCTGACGCCGTTCCTCGTTAACGTCAAACAAACCGCGCTACAAACCGGGCAGTACAACGTCATCCTTGGCGAACAGTTGGCCGGGCAACTGGGCGTGAAACGTGGCGATCAAATTCGCATCATGGTGCCATCCGCCAGCCAGTTCACGCCGATGGGCCGCGTCCCGAGTCAACGCTTGTTTAACGTGATTGGCACGTTTGCCGCCAATAGCGAAGTTGATGGCTACCAGATGCTGGTCAATATTCAGGACGCGTCACGTCTGATGCGCTACCCGCTCGGCAACATTACCGGTTGGCGTTTGTGGCTCGATAAACCACTGGAAGTCGACACGCTGAGCACCCAGAAACTGCCTGAGGGCACCAAATGGCAGGACTGGCGCGAGCGCAAAGGCGAGCTGTTCCAGGCCGTGCGTATGGAAAAAAACATGATGGGCCTGCTACTGAGCCTGATTGTCGCCGTTGCCGCGTTTAACATCATTACGTCTCTGGGCCTGATGGTGATGGAGAAGCAGGGCGAAGTCGCCATTCTGCAAACGCAAGGGCTGACCCCGCGCCAGATTATGGCGGTGTTTATGGTTCAGGGGGCCAGTGCCGGCGTGATTGGCGCACTGCTCGGCGCACTACTTGGCCTGCTGCTTGCCAGCCAGCTCAATAATTTGATGCCGATTATCGGCGCGTTCGTTGACGGCGGTGCACTGCCGGTGGCCATCGAACCGCTGCAAGTGATCGTCATTGCGCTGGTGGCGATGCTGCTGGCGCTGCTTTCTACGCTCTATCCTTCATGGCGCGCTGCCGCCACCCAACCCGCTGAGGCTTTACGTTATGAATAAGATCCTGTTGCAATGCGACGACCTGTGCAAACGCTATCAGGAAGGCAC
>Ga0160437_1001496_pt1 | contig 10552 bp, 9 predicted proteins | sample HID1975I_E0MG_FD_108227 | JGI IMG/M metagenome (GOLD analysis project Ga0160437, IMG submission 108227) | Enriched soil microbial communities from UW Madison campus, WI, USA - HID1975I_E0 MG | ecosystem: Environmental > Terrestrial > Soil > Unclassified | place: USA: Madison, Wisconsin... | reverse complement strand
TTCGATGTCGAAGGCCAGGCTGTTGCTCTGCTGGTCGGCGGCGGGACCGTCGGCCCAGATCGGCGCGGTGTCGCGGGCGGCGGGCGCGCTGCGCATCGCCTCGTCCACTTCCAGCTCCAGCGCATCGGTCAGGCTGCGGCTGGCCAGCTCCTTCCAGTTGATGACGCCGAACACGAAGTCGATCGTCTCATCGTCGGAAGAGAAAGGCATCAATATGCCGCGATACATGATTTCCGCACCGCGCTGGTTGATGAATTCCGCTTCGAAGCCGATCGGCGCGGCATTGGCGATGATCTGCAGATAATGGTCGGTCAGGCGCGAGAGCAGCGAACGGGCCGGCACATCGTCGATATAGCCGATCGCTCCCTCGATCTGACATTCGGCGCGCAGCGCGGTGCCCAGATAGACGATGGCGGGATTGTCCAGGCCGACGCTGAAATCGAGCAACACCGAATGTGGGCCGAAATCCTCCAGCTGTTCCGGGGCCAGATCCTCGATCGAGGGCAAAGTGCGGTCGCCCAGCAGCGACGCCCAATAATTATAGGCGCGCACCTGCATGCGCCGTTCATCGGAGATGACGGCGGGCGGCGCATCCATCTGCGCGTCGCCGACATAGTCGAAATCGTCCTCGTCATTGGCGGCATCATGCCCCCGCAGCGTGTCCATTCGATCGTCCTACCTTGCGCTGAAAAAACTATTCCGGGACTCGACAGTGGCACGGGATGGTAAATTTGCCGTAAACAGGATGGCGCGGATCGGCCGGGGCAGGGCGAAACTGGTGCCGGCGGAAAAAAGGGCACGGCGGAGTGAAATGCCCGCTTGTCCAATCGCCCAACCGCTGTTATCTGCCCGCCCCGACGCCGCTTTAGCTCAGTTGGTAGAGCACATCATTCGTAATGATGGGGTCACGTGTTCGAGTCACGTAAGCGGCACCAGTCCTTCAGTAAGAAATCCCTGAAATCCCTGGCGAAAGTGCCTTTCGGCTTATGGCCGACAGGTTGCCCAGTTTATGGGCCTTTGGGTCGATCGCCGTGTGTATCCGGTGGGTCGGGTGCGGCGGCGAAGTTTCTCCTTCTTTCGGCGAAAGTGCGTCAGCCTCGCGAGGCGATCGCTTGGTGAAGTCAGGCCGTCGCGCGCACGAAACCTATGCCGCTAACCTGTCGCGATCGAGTTTTTGGAGCAAGGCATCCACATCCTTTGCCGGGATAGGTCTGCTGAAGAGATAGCCCTGTATCTGTCCGCAACCTTCCGCCCGCAATATGTCCAGCTGGTCGCTATTCTCGACGCCTTCGGCTGTGGTTTCCATGCCCAGTGCATCCGCCAGCGTGGTGATGGCGCGGATGATGGCGGTGGCGCCTTCATGGGCAAGCAGGTCGACGATGAAGCTGCGGTCGATCTTGAGCTTGTCGAAGGGGAAGCTGCGCAGATAGCTGAGCGACGAATAGCCGGTGCCGAAATCGTCCAAAGCCACGCGCACGCCCAGAGAGCGGAGCGAGTGAAGCGAAGCCAGCGTCGCTTCGACATTGTCGATGAAGAGGCTTTCGGTGATTTCCAGTTCCAGTCGCTGCGGCTCAAGCCCCGATCGCGCCAGCCCCTGAAGGACGATCGCGTTGAGGGTGGAACTGCGGAACTGCACTGGCGACACATTCACCGCGACGCGGATATGTTCGGGCCAGGTGGATGCGACCCGGCAGGCTTCGTGGATCACCCATTCGCCGATCGGGATGATCAGCCCGGTTTCCTCCGCCAACGGGATGAACTGCAACGGGGACACCGTACCGCGCACGGGATGGTTCCAACGTAGCAGGGCTTCGAAAGCGGTCACGCGATTTTGGGACAGGCCGAACAGCGGCTGAAAATGCAATTCCAGTTCACCGTTACGCAGCGCATCGTGCAGATCGGTTTCCATCGCCCGGCGCGCCTGCGCTTCGGCATCCATCGCGGCCTCGAAGAAGCGATGACTGCCCTTGCCGTCCTGCTTGGCGCGATACAAAGCGAGATCTGCATTTTTCAGCAGCGTGGTCGCGTCGGCCCCATCCTGTGGCGCCAGGGCGATGCCGACACTGGTTCCCGATACGATGCGGTGACCATTGACCTGGAAGGGCTGTGTCAGGGCGTTGACGATGGCGCGACCGATCTGGTCCGCACTCGCCGCACCATCCTCCACCACGATGGCGAATTCGTCGCCGCCCAGCCGAGCGACGAAGCCGGTGGGGCAAGCCCGCGCCAGCCGGGACGCCACTTCGCATAGCAGCGCATCACCCATAGGATGGCCCAGCGTGTCGTTCACCGCCTTGAAATTGTCGAGGTCGAGGCAAAAAAGCGCAAATCCGTCCTTGCCCGCGCGTTGCAGGAACACCGCAATCTGCTCCCTGAGCAGCGTACGGTTGGCCAAGCCAGTCAGATCGTCGTGAAAAGCCATATGGGCAATTTGGCGCTCGCGTGTTTCGACCGCATTGACCATCCGGTTGAAGCTGCGCGCCAGTCGCCCGATTTCATCGCGCGTTTCGATCTTTACTTCGACATGTTCCCCCGAACTGACCTTGCGCGCGGCCATCTCCAACGCGATGATCGGTCGGGCGACATTGCGCGACATGGCATAGGCGCCCCAGAGGGCCAATATCGTGCCAACCAGTCCGAACGCCAGCAGCGCGGTCAGGATCGGCGAATAAGCCCGCATCGCGTCAGTCAGGCTATATTCCAGAACCAGCATCTGCGGCGAGGAGGGTACCAGATTTTCGACCGGCCGGGCCTGGGCCAGCATATCTTCGGACCCACGCTTCCATTCGCGTGTCGTGATCTCGCCGCTTTTTGCGGCACGCAGGCTGGCGGGCAGGGCGGCGATAGGCAGGAGTTTGGGATGCAGATCGACCGTGGAAAGCTGCGCCAGCTGTTGTAGTTCGGCCGTTCCCATATTTTTGGAAAAGACGACCCAGCCAGTCAACATCGGCGCGCGCACCGGAGAGGCCGCGACCATGTGGCTGTGCGTGCCCCAACCGACGATGCCCTGTAACCGCCCGCTGTCCAGCGCATCGTAAAGCTGATCGGATTCCGTTCCGGTCAGTTCGTCGGTGTCGCCCGCCAGCGAACCGTCGATCGACACGAACAGGGCATGGTCGATGCCGAAGCGCCGCTTGAGGCTGTCCAATGCCGATGCGATGGTCGGCGCGTCGTTAGTACCCACCGCCGTGCGAAAGCCAAAGTCGCTGGCCAGCACAGCGGCGCTCTGATCGAGTTGGCGGAATTGCAATTTGGCCATGCGCGCGAAAAGGGCGCTGCCCGCCGTCATTTCCTGCCGGACGGCACTGTCCGCATAGCTTTCGATCGCATTGCGGGTGGCGTAGAGCGACACGCCCATCACCGCGACGAACAACGCGCCGTACAGCAACGTCATCTTGACCGTGAGGGCCGATTGCATGCGCAATAATCCGCGCCGCCATCGCCGCCTGGTGACGGCGATTTTCATCAGAGACTCGCGCGCAGCGCCACGGTGGCGCTTCGAGCAACCGAACCGCTCCCGGGCACCGGCACCAGCAGCAGTTGCTCGTTATTCTTGGATTTCATCAGGGGGTGCCAGATGGTGACCTGCGCCGTGCCGGCGGCAAGGCCGGGGATGCGCAATTGCCCGTTGGCGCCGCTCTTGGCAGCGAAGGGCGTATCCACCACCTTGATGAAACCGTTCATCTGATCATGGATGTTGCAGCCCAGGGCTACGGCGCCCGTCGTCTTGAACGTGAAGCTGCGCGTTTCGTCCTTGCCGAACAGTTTGATCTCGAACTTGGCCGGCTTGGAGAAGGAATAGACGTGATGCCGCACCTTGTCATGATTGGGGAAGCGCACCGTCGCGCCCACCGGCACGATCAGCACATGGGGCGAAAAAGCGATATTTTCCTGCACCATCGTCGTGCCCCAGGGAAAGCGGATCGGCCCGGCAGGAATACCGCCGGCTGGCCGAACAGTGACGACCGCATCGCTCACGGGGCGACCCGACGAATCCACGATTTTGAGGTCCAGATCGCCGGCCTGGGCGATGGATGTGCCCAGCAGCATGGTGACGCCGAAGAGAAACAGGGAATTGAGGGTGTGCATGAGGGACGGCGGTAAAGGAGAAGGATAAATAAATGCTTAGTCCAGTTCGGCGCAGTTTCTGTCGCCCGACGGCAGAAAAAGATCCGATCTAACTTCGCATTAACCTTGTTGCGCTAGGGCGGCGGGCATGAACCTTGCCCGATTTGCTCTGATCGCAACCTTCACCCTGGCCAGCTTCGCGTCGGGGGGCGCCGAAGCACGGCCGATGCGTAACGGCGGCAAGCTGCTGCTCACCAATGGCATATCCTCTCTGGAAGGGGCCAGTGGCGGTGGCCTGACGCCATGGGCGGTGATCGCAGGTAGCGAAACCAGCGATGGGATCGGCCTTTCGGCTCATGGTACGCTGGTGGAGGTCAAGGACTATGACTATCAGAGCGCGGGTGCCGCGATCGGATGGCGTGACCGGCTGGAAATCAGCTATGCCCATCAGGATTTCAATACCAACGAGATCGGCCTCGCGCTCGGCCTGGGCAAGGATTACGCCTTTTCCCAGGATGTGATCGGCGCGAAGCTGAAGGTGGCCGGCGATCTTGTCTACGACACGCTGCCCGCCATCGCCGTCGGGGCTCAATATAAGAAGAACAACAATGCGACCATCGTTCGCGCCATCGGTGCGCAACATGATGAGGGCATCGATTATTATGCCTCCGTCAGCCGGCTCCTTTTGGCCCACTCGGTCCTGCTGTCAGCTACGGCGCGGATGACCAAGGCCAACCAGCTTGGCATATTGGGGTTCGGCGGGGATAAGCATGACGATTATAGTCTGCAATTTGAAGGATCGGCCGCGTGGCAATTGTCGCGGCGGCTGGCGATCGGCGGCGAATATCGTTCCAAGCCGGACAATCTGGGCATTGCGCGGGAAGATGACTGGTTCGACGCCTTTGCGGCTTATGCCGTCAATCGCCATCTGACCGCGTCGGTCGCTTATGTCGATCTCGGCTCCATCGCGACGGTCAAAAGCCAGCGCGGGGTCTTCCTGCAATTGCAGGCCGCCTTCTGACTTTTTCGGGATATGCCTTCATGACCATGCTTCTATCTCTTCTGCTGCTTCAGGCCGCACCGGCCGCCGCCGCCAATGCCATGCCGGGTGAGGAGGTCGTCGATCCCTATACGGTCGATAATCGTAACGCTGGCGCGACACCCTTTACCGGCGACGGCATGGCAGAGGCCTTTCACGGTCAGGACGGCATCCGTCGCATCGTGGATCGCATGGTCGATACCAATTTCGCCGATCCGGCGATCGGGGAAATCTTCGCCAATCAGGACAAGGTCCGCTTGAAGCGGACGATATTCGAGCAATTCTGTTACATATTGAATGCCGGTTGTGCCTATACCGGCCGCGACATGGCGACGGCCCACAAGAATATGGGCGTACAGAAGGCCGACATGAATCGATTGGTCGAAATATTGCAACGATCGATGGCGGCAGAGGGTGTCGGTTTTCAGGAGCAAAACCGATTTCTCTCCAAGCTGGCGCCAATGCGGCGCGATGTTTTGCAGAAATAGCGAAATAATGTTTTGATATTTATTCGAGAAATTTCCCTGGCGCAGGTCGAAATCACACACCGCCGCCTTACCAAGTGCGTGCAGTAGAAAACTTCCCAAACCGGAACAGCCTCGCAAATGGGTCTGGTATAGGGAAGGGGCAAAAAGGCCTTTCAATCCGTCTCAAAATCGTTAGAAAGCCTGATCGCTTGCGCGAACCGTCAGTCGCCTTCGTAATGATGGGGTCATGTGTTCGAGTAACGTAAGCGCACCAGCCTTGTGATAGGCAATCCCCGAAATCCGTGGCTCAACTCTCTTTCGGTCCAAGGCCGGGGGATTGTCTGGTTCATGTGCCTTTGGATCGATCCTTGTGGTAGTCCGGAGGGCGGGTGTGGGGCGATGAATATAGAAGGACGATATGCGCGGATATAAGGAACCCGGCTTCCAGGATCGGACTGCGGCAGCGCAGGATGCGAGGAAGAAGGCATTGGAGCAGTTGCGCACCAAGCCGCCCCTGAGCGAGGCGGAACAGGCGGAGCGGCTGGCGAAAAGCATCGCCAAGGAAGCGGCGGCGCGGGAAAAGCGCGAGGCGGTATTGCGCGAGCGGGAAGCGGCCAAGATCGCACGGCGCGAACAGGCGGAAAAGGCGGCGGCGAACAAGCCGGTCGCCCTGACCGAAGCGGAACGCAAAGCTGCGCGCGATGCGCGCTATGCGGCGCGCAAGGCGCGTAAATAGGTCATTCTCCGACCCAAATTGAAGGATCCTTTCTGGACCAAATTGCAAGCAGCCTCACCCGATCTTCACCTGATCCTGTAGAACTTGTCGATATAGCGGAGATACCCGGCGGCGGGCAGTTGCGGCTGCTTCGGTCCGATGGCGATTATTCCATCCAGTTCGGTTCCGAAGAGCTGATGGGGAGCTGCGATCATGTGTCGGAAGAGGCGTTGGCGACGCTGACCTGCCAGCGGCTGGGCCATCGCGATGGCAATGTGCTGATCGGCGGGCTGGGCATGGGCTTCACATTGGGGGCTGCGCTGGCGGCATGGTCTGCACGATCGTCCATCATCGTGGCCGAATTGGTGCCCAAGGTCGTGACCTGGGCCGGCGGCCCGCTGGCGCATATCTTTCGCGACCATCTGGCAGATCCGCGCCTGACCATCGAGATTGGCGACGTCCATAATGTGATTGGCGCATCGAAGGACCGGTTCGACGCCATCCTGCTGGATGTGGACAATGGTCCCGACGGCATGATCCGGCCGGAAAATGAGCGTATCTATTGCAATTGGGGCCTGCGGTCCGCCCATGGCGCGCTCAAAGCCGGCGGGATGCTCGCAATCTGGTCGGCCTATCCGGCGGAGGAGTTCGGCCCGAAGCTGGAGGATGTCGGGTTCGAGGTCGAGGAGGTGCGCGTGCCCGCCTTCACCGGCAGCGAACGCGAGTTTCACCATATCTGGTTCGCGCAGAGGGTGCGCTAGGCAGGGCGCCGGGGGCCGTGGGTTCTGATCCGCAAGCGGCAACGGACCTCCGGCTCTATTTGCTCCAGCTTTGGCTGTGGCCCGATCTCTTGGCGATGGGGCGGTCTGCAATCCCTAATAAGGGCGATCGATATCGCTCGTCAGCCACATTTCCGACGGCAGTTTCGAGCTGAATACCGCTACGTTCGTGCTCTCGAGCAATAGCCGCAGGCGCTTCTTCTGATCGATATCGTTGGTCAATATGGCCACGCGATCGGACGGCTGGAAGGTGCGCTGCATTTGCCACAAGGTCCGGGCTGCGACAGCCTCGCTCGGGCGAAGCGCCTCTGTAATATCGAACAGAATACGAATAGGCCGCCCATGTGCGCGCCGCCTGCTCAGCTCGATCCTCAAATTTCGATAAAGCAAATCGACATCGACCAATTCCCATTGGCCGCTCGCAAAGATCGCCATGATCCCGTCAGGATCGGAAAGCAGATCGATTTCAACCACATCCCACCCTATCATGCTTAATGCATGCTTCATTTTATCGAAGCTTATATGCATTTCACCGCACCCGCCGTCAACTTTGCAGGGTGGCGGACCGGCAGGTGAAAGCAACCGGACCCAAGCCGCCGACCGATCGCGTTCTTGCATCCCGTCCCGCCGGTGGCACCACCGGCGGGACGCATGTTGTTCAGCGTTCGATCTGGCTGACGTCGCGCACCGCGCCCTTGGCGGCGTTGGTGGTCATCGCGGCATAGGCGCGCAGGGCAGGAGACACTTCGCGCTTGCGGCCGAAGGGCTTCCACGCCTTCGCCCCGCGGGCTTCCATGTCGCCGCGGCGTTCCGCCAGCAGCGCATCGTCCAGATCGACCTTGATGACGCGGGCCGGGATGTCGATGACGATCGGGTCGCCGGTCTGGACCAGCGCGATCAGGCCGCCTTCGGCCGCTTCGGGCGAGACATGGCCGATCGACAGGCCCGACGTGCCGCCCGAAAAGCGGCCGTCGGTGATGAGCGCGCAGGCCTTGCCCAGCCCCTTCGACTTCAGATAGCTGGTGGGATACAGCATTTCCTGCATGCCCGGGCCACCCTTTGGCCCTTCATAGCGGATGACGACGACGTCATTGGCCTTCACTTCGTTGCCCAAAATGCCCGCGACCGCCGCGTCCTGGCTTTCATAGACACGCGCGGTGCCGTGGAAGACAAGGATGCTCTCGTCCACGCCGGCAGTCTTCACGATGCAGCCTTCCGGGGCCAGATTGCCGAACAGCACGGCCAGGCCGCCATCCTTGGAGAAGGCATGTTCGGCCGATCGGATCACGCCCTTTTCGCGGTCGGTGTCCAGGTCTTCCCAACGGGACGACTGGCTGAACGCGGTCTGGGTCGGCACGCCGCCCGGCGCCGCGCGGTAGAAATTGCGCACTTCCTCGCTGTTCGTCCGGCCGATGTCCCAGCGGGCGAGCGCGGCCGCCATGGTCGGCGCATGGACGGTCGGCAGGCTGGCGTCGATCAGGCCGGCGCGTTCCAGTTCGCCCAGGATCGCCATGATGCCGCCGGCGCGGTGGACATCCTCCATATGGACGTCGTTCTTGGCCGGGGCGACCTTGCACAGGCATGGCACGCGGCGCGACAGCCGGTCGATATCCGCCATGGTGAAGTCGATCCCGCCTTCATAAGCGGCGGCGAGCAGATGCAGCACCGTGTTGGACGACCCGCCCATGGCGATATCCAGGCTCATCGCATTTTCGAACGCGGCGAAATTGGCGATGTTGCGCGGCAGGACGCTCTCGTCATCCTGCTCATAATAGCGCTTCGTGATGTCGACGATGACATGGCCGGCCTCACGGAACAGGCGCTCGCGATCCGAATGGGTGGCCAGGGTCGAACCATTGCCCGGCAGCGACAGGCCCAGCGCTTCGGTCAGGCAGTTCATCGAATTGGCGGTGAACATGCCCGAACAGCTGCCGCAAGTGGGGCAGGCCGACCGTTCGATGGTCTTCACTTCCTCGTCGGTATAGCTTTCGTCGGCGGCGACGACCATGGCGTCGACCAGATCGAGCGCCACCTTCTTGCCGCGCACTGTCGCCTTGCCCGCTTCCATGGGGCCGCCCGACACGAAGACGACGGGGATGTTGAGGCGCATCGCGGCCATCAACATGCCCGGCGTGATCTTGTCGCAATTGGAGATGCACACGATCGCGTCGGCGCAATGGGCGTTGACCATATATTCGACGCTGTCGGCGATCAGATCGCGGCTGGGCAGCGAATAGAGCATGCCGCCATGGCCCATGGCGATGCCGTCATCGACCGCGATGGTGTTGAATTCCTTGGCGACGCCGCCCGCCGCCTCGATCTCGCGCGCGACCAGCTGGCCCAGATCCTTGAGATGCACATGGCCCGGCACGAATTGGGTGAATGAATTGGCGATGGCGATGATGGGCTTGCCGAAATCCTCATCCTTCATGCCCGTCGCGCGCCATAGACCACGGGCGCCCGCCATATTGCGGCCATGGGTGGTGGTGCGGGAACGATAGGCAGGCATGACTCGGAATCCTTCAGACTATGATCGCGCCCCTCTACAGACTGTAACTCGGCTGTGAAACATTTTATTCCTTTTGCGCGTCATTTCTATCATTTTATTGCGAGCGCTTCGCGGCGTCGCCGTGGCTGACCCTGTCCCACGATGGGACCGCCCCGCCGGCCGGGCAAAGCCGGGCTGGCGCTGGCGGCGATCATGGTTAAGAAAACATTATGCGTTTCTTGTCGCCCCGCCTGCGCCCTTTTGTCCTTGCGTCCGTGTTGGGCCTGTCGCTGATGTCGGGCGGATCGGCCGATCCGGTGCAGGCTGCGGGCGAAGCGGTGATGGCGCCGGGCGGCTATCGCTGGCTGGAAACTGGCCCGTGGGACGCATCGCGCGACGGGCCGATCTATATGGTCATCAGCATCGAGAAGCAGATGATCCATGTCTATAGCGGCGACCGGCTGATCGGCATGGCCAGCGTGTCGACGGGCATGAAGGGGCATCGGACCCCGACCGGCGACTATCCGATCCTGCAAAAGCGGCAATGGCACCGCTCCAACCTCTACAGCAATGCGCCCATGCCCTATATGCAGCGGCTGACCTGGGACGGGATTGCGCTGCATGCAGGCCATAATCCGGGCTATCCCGCCAGCCATGGCTGCATCCGCCTGCCTTATGCTTTCGCACGCGACCTGTTCGCGCTGACGAAGATGGGGACGTTGGTGCAGGTGACGCAGGCGCGGCTGAGCGCGGCGCTGAAACTCGACGCGCTGGTGCTGAGCGATCCGGGCAGCACCGTGGTTACGTTCGGGCAGGGGCGGGGGAGGGGCGGCGTCACCCTGCCGCCAGTGCCGGCCGATGCGGGGCAGGGCGAGGTGCCGATGCTGGAGATCGATCCCGGCATTTTCGGGATGATGCGGCGATAGTCGGGCGGAAGCGGACATAATAGCCCCTCCCTTTCAAGGGAGGGGTTGGGGTGGGTGCGAGCGAAGCGAG
>Ga0160437_1001495_pt1 | contig 10560 bp, 6 predicted proteins | sample HID1975I_E0MG_FD_108227 | JGI IMG/M metagenome (GOLD analysis project Ga0160437, IMG submission 108227) | Enriched soil microbial communities from UW Madison campus, WI, USA - HID1975I_E0 MG | ecosystem: Environmental > Terrestrial > Soil > Unclassified | place: USA: Madison, Wisconsin... | reverse complement strand
CTTGCCCTCGGCGATCTGGGTGCCGACGCCGGTCTTGGTGTAGAAGCCCGGAATCCCGGCGCCGCCGGCGCGCATGCGCTCCGCCAGAGTGCCTTGCGGGCAGAATTCGACTTCGAGTTCGCCCGAGAGGAACTGGCGTTCGAACTCCTTGTTCTCGCCGACGTAGGACGAGATCATCTTGCTCACCTGCTTGGTGCGCAGCAGCTTGCCGATGCCTTCGTTATCGATACCGGCATTGTTGGAGGCGAACGTCAGGTTCTTCACGCCCGAATCGCGCACTGCATCGAGCAGGCGCTCGGGGATGCCGCAAAGGCCGAAACCACCGGCGGCGATCAGCAGGCCATCCTTCAGCAATCCGTCCAGCGCGGCATCGGCGCTGGGATAGACCTTGTTCATGCCATTCTCCCGTTAGAGCGTCTTCCGATCGGGTGGCATCACCCTCTGGCCCGGAAAACGCGGCAAACCAAAATCTTGGAGCATCCGGGCCGTTCTGGTCGGCTCGGAAAATCGCTCCGGCAAGTGAGCCTAGACAGGCAATTCCATTACGAATAGCGATTGTTATTTATCGGAATGGATAAGACACGGTTATGAAACGTATCGCCCTTTTCCATCTCGAAACACTGATGTGGATCGACCGGCTCGGCACGTTCGCAGGCGCGGCGCAAAGACTCAATACCACCCAACCCGCCATCTCAGCGCGGGTTCGCGAGATCGAGGAGCAACTCGGCGTATCGCTGTTCCAGCGCGACGGACGGCGCATGGTGCTGACGGCACGCGGCCGCCGCCTGGTGCAGGATTGCGAGCCGCTGCGGCAGGGTCTGGAGCGCGTGCTGCTCGACGCCAGCGACTTCGCCGGGGCCAGCGGCACCGTGCGGATCGGCTCGGGCGAGATCGCGGCCGCCACCTGCCTGCCCGGCTTCATCGGCGCGATCGCGCGCGAACGCCCCGGCGTGACACTGGAAATCGAACTCGACCTGACGGCCCGGCTGCTCCAGCAGCTTCTCTCGGGCACCCGCGACATCGTGTTCCTGGCCGGCCCCGTCGCCAGCCCCGGCCTGCGGACCACGCCGATCGGCGCCGTCGACCTGGTCTGGGCCTCGAGCCCCGTTTTGGCCGAATCCGCAGATTTGCGCCGCAACGGGACGCCGGGCGCTCATTCCTTTCCCGTCTGGTCCCTGCCCGACCACTCCCCGCTCCACGGAGTCACGCTGGAGACCCTGGAGCAGCACCGGATCGCGCCCCGCACGCTCAACACCTGCAACAACGTGCGCATGCTGATCGAGATCGTCTCGCGCGGCCAGGGCGCGGCAGTGCTGCCCGAAACCATGGTCCGCCGCGAGCTGGAACGCGGCATCCTGGTGGAAGTGCTCCCCCGCCCGCAGCAAAAAGTCCATTTCGAAGCCGCGATCCGCACGCGAGAGCGCGATCCCATGATCCTGGACCTGTTCGAGCGCGCCACCCGCCTCTCCATAGAAACGGCCGGAGAAGCGGAAGTTTGATCTTCGTCATGGCAATTCCATGACCTTACGATAGGTTACCGGGCCATAGGTTAGCTGCCATCAACGGGAGAAATACCATGCGCTCGATACTCGTGAACGCCGACCGCAAGCCCGATAGCGACAGCCGCGTCGCCACCGCGCTCGAACTCGCCCGCCACATGGACGGCCACGTAACCGTGCTCGTCGATACCCCGGTGTCGCGCTACATCGCCATGGACCCGATGGGCGGCAGCTATGTCATCTCCGAAGCGCTCGACAAGGCGCGCGGCGAGGACGACAGCGCCGCCGAGGCCATCGAGGCACGCCTGACGCGCGGCGACATTCCCTTCGAAGTGATCCGCAGCGAGGAAGACCCGGTTCCCGCCCTTGCCGGTGCCGCGCGCCTGTCCGACCTGGTGGTCGTCTCGCGCTCCAGCGGCATTGCCGGGCAACTGGCCATGGTGGCCCGCGCGCCGGTCCTGGCGCTGCCCGAAGGCCGCACGCTGGCCCTGCCGATCCGCCGCGCCGTCATCGCCTGGGACGGCGGCGAGCAAGCCGCCAGTGCCCTCAAGGCTGCCGTGCCGCTGTTGCAGAGCGCGCAGACGGTCAAGCTGGTGACCGTGATCGAGAAGTCCGGCGGCTTTCCGGTAACCGATGCCTTGCGCTATCTGTCGCGCAACGGGCTTCATGCGGAGTACGAGGAATACGAAAGGCGCGGTTCCACCGAGGAAACCTTGGCGCTGGCCGTGAACCAGAACCACGCGGACCTGCTGGTCATGGGCGCCTACGGCAAGAGCCGCCTGCGCGAATTCCTCTTCGGCGGCGTCACCGCCCACTTCCTGTCCGAAGCGAGCGCCCCCGCGGTCCTGTTCTCGCACTGACGAGTTCCCGCAAGGCGCGCGGGTAAATCGTATCGAGGGCGTCGGTGCCGGCTTCAGGCCGTGCAACGGCGCCCTTTCGCATGATCGGGCGCCTTTTTCGCTGAATACTCAGCACGGTGAGCAAATGGCGCGACGCAACAGTCAACGTTTGCATTCTAACGGACAGGCGCATCGCCTTGACGATTGCGTCAAGACCGACATGAAAGCTGATTCATTTCATAAGTCATTGTTTTATTTAAATTGCAAGTCGTATACCCGGGGTAGTTACCAGCCGCGCAACGTTGCTTGCGCGTTTCGCAATCTCAAATCGGTGTTTTCGCACTTGCACAAAAACCCGATTCGGAGCATATAGAAGCTGCCTTTCAGGCATCCTCTCCCAAAACTTTCATGGCCCGGCCGGCAACGTCCGGGCCTTCTTTTTGCTTATTTGAGAACGGTGTTCTCAAAGAGTTCCATCGGAAACATCCGCAGTGACCGTTGGTTGGTTTGAAATCCGGGAAGTCGATACCTAGTTCCTGATCCACACCCCGGACGGCACGCACGAAGCGGTGCATGCCGGCATCGGGAGGATGAAAGGACACTCATGGCGGACGCCCAGACCAACGTCGACGATCGGACCGTGAAGCTGCAAGTCGCGGCTGCCCGACAGGAAGAAAGCGGCCAGGGAATCGCCCGCCTCTCGCGCGCGGCGCTTTCCGAGATCGGCGCGATGGAAGGCGACGTGCTGGAAATCACCGGCAAGGCCGCCACCGTCGCACGCGCCGTGCTCGCCTATGACGAGGACGAAGGCCTTCAGGTCATTCGCCTGGACGGCCTCCAGCGCGGCAATGCCGAAGTCGGATCCGGCGATCATGTCATCGTGCGCAAGGCGGAATCGCGCCCCGCGCAGCGCGTGGTCTTCGCGCCCGCGCAGAAGGATATGCGCCTCCAGGGGCCCTCGGCCGCACTGAAGCGCAACTTCTTCGGCCGCCCGATGGTGCAGGGAGACCTTGTCGCCACCACCGGCCAGCAGCAGGTCGCGGATATTCCCCCGCAGCTTCGCCGCATGTTCGATGCACCGGCCTATGCGCTGACCCAGATCCGCCTCAACGTCGTTTCCACCACGCCGCGCGGCATCGTGCACATCGACGAGAACACGGAAGTGGAACTGCGCGAGGTCTTCGAGGAAGCCCACGACGCTCGCGGCGACGTCAACTACGACGATGTCGGCGGCATGAGCGACACCATCCGTCAGTTGCGCGAAATGGTGGAACTGCCGCTGCGCTATCCCGAACTGTTCACCCGCCTCGGCGTCGCCCCGCCGAAGGGCGTGCTGCTGCACGGCCCGCCGGGTACCGGCAAGACGCGCCTCGCCCAGGCGGTCGCCAACGAGAGCGAGGCCAACTTCTTCACCATCAACGGTCCCGAGATCATGGGATCGGGCTATGGCGAAAGCGAGAAGGCCCTGCGCGAGGTGTTCGAGCAGGCCACCAAGGCCGCGCCGGCGATCATCTTCATCGACGAGATCGATTCGATCGCGCCCAAGCGCAGCCAGGTTCATGGCGAGGCGGAAAAGCGCCTCGTTGCCCAGTTGCTCACCCTGATGGACGGCATCGACAGCCGCGCTCATGTCGTGGTGATCGCCGCCACCAACCGGCCCGACGCCATCGACGAGGCCCTGCGCCGTCCCGGCCGGTTCGACCGCGAGATCGTGATCGGCGTGCCCGACGAAGCCGGCCGCCGTGAGATCATCGGCATCCACACCCGCGGCATGCCGCTGGGCAGCAAGGTCGATCTGAACGAACTCGCGCGCACCACACACGGCTTCGTCGGCGCCGACCTGGCCGCCCTCGCCCGCGAGGCGGCGATCGAGGCCGTGCGCCGGATCATGCCCCGGCTGGACCTCGAAGCCCGCACCATCCCTCCCGAAGTGCTGGAGGAATTACAGGTCCTTCGCGAGGATTTCGTGGCCGCGCTCAAGCGCGTGCAGCCTTCGGCCATGCGCGAAGTCATGGTGCAGGTGCCCAACATCGGCTGGGCCGACATCGGCGGCCTCGACAATGCCCAGCTCAAGCTGAAGGAAGGCGTGGAACTGCCGCTGAAGAACCCGGAAGCCTTCCACAAGCTGGGCATCCGCCCCGCCAAGGGCTTCCTGCTCTATGGCCCGCCCGGCACCGGCAAGACCCTGCTGGCCAAGGCCGTCGCCAAGGAGGCCGAGGCGAACTTCATCTCGATCAAGTCGTCCGATCTCCTGTCCAAATGGTATGGCGAGAGCGAGCAGCAGATCGCCCGCCTCTTCGCCCGCGCCCGCCAGGTCGCGCCTTGCGTGATCTTCATCGACGAGATCGACAGCCTCGTGCCCGCCCGCGGCATGGGCGGCGGTGGCGGCGAACCGCAAGTCACCTCCCGCGTGGTCAACACCATCCTTGCCGAGATGGACGGCATGGAGGAACTGCAGTCGGTCGTGCTGATCGGCGCGACCAACCGCCCGGCGCTGGTCGATCCCGCCCTGCTGCGCCCCGGCCGCTTCGACGAGCTGGTCTATGTCGGCACGCCTGACGAGGCTGGGCGCGAGCACATCCTGGGCATCCACACCGCCCGCATGCCGCTGGCCGACGATGTCTCGCTGCGCGATGTCGCCGCGCGGACCGAGCGGTTCACCGGCGCGGACCTTGAGGACGTGGTGCGCCGCGCCGGTCTGATCGCCATCCGCAAGCGCGGTGCCGAAGTGGAACAGGTTCGCCGCGAGGACTTCGACGATGCACTCGAGGACAGCCGCGCCACGGTGACCGAGGAAATGGAAGCCGAGTACGAGCGCATGAAGGGCGAACTGAAAAAGCGGGCCATGGAAGTGATCCCGATCGGTTTCATCGCCCCCGGCATGGTCGAATCCCGCCGCGAAAAGAAGCACGGCGATTGAGCGGTACGTCGTCCCGGGCCCGGTCCGGGACGACGGCCCCTCCCCATCCCATCGCCTCTTGCGGAGGCCGCGCCCTTGCGGCACCTGCATCGCATGAATTCTCCCGTCCGCGCCTTCGTCGTCGCCGCACTCGCCCTCACCGCTGCCCCTGCCGCGCAGGCGAAGGGCGTGCCGGTCTGCGGCTACCGCATCGACAACGCCTTCCCCCATGACACCGCCGCCTTCACCGAAGGCCTCTTCTTCGACCGGGGCCTGCTCTACGAAAGCACCGGCCAGAAGGGCGATTCCCGCATCGTCGTGCGCAAGCTGGAAACGCTGGAACCGGTGGGGCAGATCGAGATCGATCCTGCGGTCTTCGGCGAGGGGCTGATCGACTGGAACGGCCAACTCATCAGCCTGACCTGGCGCGACGGGATCGGCTATCGCTGGGATCGCACGACGCTGAAACCGCTGGGAACCTTCCACTACGAAGGCGAAGGCTGGGGCATGACGCGCAGCGGCAACACGATCTACCAGAGCGACGGGTCCGCCGCCCTGCGCCTCCGCGATCCGGCAACCATGCGCCAGACCGGCAGCCTCGCCGTCACGGCCGAGGGCAAGCCCGTCGAGAATCTCAACGAGCTGGAATGGATCGACGGCGAGATCTGGGCCAATGTCTGGATGACGGACCGCATCGCCCGCATCGACCCGAAGACGGGCAAAGTGAAGTCCTGGCTCGACCTTGCCGGGCTGCGCGAGCAGGCGGGCGGCGCCGGCGTCGATGCCGTGCTCAATGGTATCGCCTGGGACGCGCCGGGCCGCCGCATTTTCGTGACGGGCAAGAACTGGAACCAGATCTTTCAGATCACCCCGGCCTGCACCAAAGGCGCCTGACTCGTCTATGGGTCTGCTTGCCCATGGAAGCGCGTTGAGGTAAGGAACCGGTCGCAACCGAAGGAATGGATCGATGGACATCTGAGCACATAGCCCGTTTTTCCCAAACGCTATCTGCCGGTGTTCCCATGACATTTCTGACTCTCGACCGCGTTGCCTGCTCGGCGCCCGACGGTTCTCCCCTCTTCCGCGATCTCACTTTCGCGCTCGGCCGCGAAACCCTGGGGCTGGTCGGCCGCAACGGTGCAGGCAAGAGCACACTCCTGCGCGCGATTGCCGGCGAAGTTCCGGTTTCCGAAGGCACGATCGCCCGCCAGGGCCGGATCGGCCTGCTGCGCCAGCTTCCGCCCGATGAGAACGCCAGCGTCGCCGAGGCGCTGGGCCTTGCCGCGCACTTCGCCCGGCTCGACCGCATCACGCAAGGCCGGTTCGAGGACGAGGATTTCGATCTGGCCGACTGGACCCTTGCCGAACGTTTTGAGAAAGCCGCTGCCCTGGCTGGTTTCGCGGAGCTTGACCCCGCGCGCCGGCTCGCCAGCTTCAGCGGCGGGCAGCGTACCCGCCTCATGCTGACGGGGCTGCTGCTGGGCGAACCCGACGTGCTCCTGCTCGACGAGCCGACCAACAATCTCGACGATGCCGGACGCCAGGCCGTGGCCGACCTGCTGGGTGCCTGGAGCGGCGGCGCCCTCGTCGCCAGCCATGACCGCGACCTGCTTCGCCGCGCCGACCGCATCGTCGAACTGACGAGCGTGGGCATCCATATGGTCGGCGGCGGCTGGGACGCATTCGACGAACAGCGCAGCGCCGAACGCGCCCGCGCGGCCTCGGCGCTCGAACGCAGCGAGGACGCCCTGCGGCAGGCCCGGCGCGAGAAGCAGCAGGAAGCCGAGAAGCAGGCGCGCCGCGACAGCAAGGGCCGCAAGGACGCTGCGAAGGGCGGCGATCCGAAGATCCTGCTCGGCGCGCGCAAGCAGCGGGCCGAGGAAACGGGCGGGCGACAGCGCAAGCTGGGCGACGAACTGGTCGGCCGCGTCCAGGAGCAGTTCGACGTGGCCCGCCGCGAAGTCGAAGTGCTGGCGCCGATCCATATCGACCTGCCGCCGAGCGGACTGCCTGCCGGCCACACCCTGATCGAGGCGCAGGGCCTATGCTGCGAGCGCGGCGGGCAGCGGTTGTTCGGTCCGCTCGACCTCATTCTGCGCGGCCCGCGCCGGATCGCCGTGACCGGGCCGAATGGCTCGGGCAAGACCAGCCTGATCCGCATCCTGGCCGGGCTCGACCGGCCCGACGCTGGCGATATCCATAGTAGCGATCTTCACTCCAGGAATGCGCGCATCGCCTTGCTGGACCAGCACGTCTCCCTGCTGGGCGAGCGCGGAAGCGTGCTGGACGCCTACTTGCGGCTCAACCCCGATGCCGACCGCCACGCCGCCCACGCCGCCCTTGCCCGCTTCGGTTTTCGCAGCGCCTGGGCCGAGCGGGACGTCGCCACCCTCTCCGGCGGCGAGCGGATGCGGCTGGCTTTGGCCTGCCTCTTCACGCGCCGGGACGTCCCCTGGCTGCTGATCCTCGACGAGCCCACCAATCACCTGGATCTCGCCTCCGTGGAGATGCTGGAGGAGGCCCTGCGCGGCTACGACGGCGCCATCCTCTGCGTCAGCCACGACGCGGATTTTCGCGCGGCGCTGGAATTGCGTGAAGAGATCGCGCTGGGCTAGCGCCCACCTCCGGGCCGCCCGGTCAGTTCGCCTTCCTGGCCTCGCCATTTCCCGAAGCGGCGACGAGTTCGGCCAAACCCGCGGTGGCACCCATTTCCACCGGCCCGACCGGCAGGGTCCGCCGCCGCACGAGCGCCTCGGGCTGGTTCCGGCGGATCCAGTCCATCATGCTCTCGCGGATCTCGCAGCGCAGGTCGAACAGGGTCGGGCCGTCCTTGGCGCTCATGAGCAGGCGCACTTCGATGGCCTCGTCCTTGCAATCCGTCACTTGCAGCACCTGGGCGCGCTTGTCCCACAGGCGGTGCGCCGTGATCTGGCGGCTGTATTCCTCGCGGATCGGGCCGATTTCGGTGCCCTGGTCGAGATAGAGGAACACCGTGCCCAGGAGCTGCGAGGTCGTCTTGGTCCAGTTCTGGAAGGTGTCCTCCAGGAAGCGGTTGGACGGTACCACCAGGCGCCGGTCGTCCCACAGCCGCACGACCACGTATGTCGTGCGGATATCCTCGATGCGGCCCCATTCGCCGTCGAGGATGATGACGTCGTCGATGGAGATGGGCTCGGTCATCGCCATCTGGAAGCCGGCGATCAGCGCCTTGAGCGCGGGCTGCGCCGCCGCGCCGACCGCCAGGGCCGCCAGTCCCGCCGAAGCCATCAGCGTCACGCCGATCTCCCGCACGCCGGGCACCGAGGCCAGCATGCCGGATACGGTGAGGAACACGATGAGGAACGTGCCGATACGGCTGAAGATCGCCAGCCGGGTCCGGCGGCGACGGGCATTGCGGTTGTTCTCCACCGAGATGTCGGCGCGCACGATCATCGCTTCGACGAAGGCGCGCAGCACGGCCACGGCGACCCAGCCGGTGAGGAGCGGCATGACGAAAGGCGCGAACCGCTCCCATACCGATTCCAGCGCCGGGGTCTCGCGCGCGGCCAGCACCACGCCCATCGCCAGGAAAGCCCAGCGCGTCGGCCGGTTGAGCCGGTTCACCACCAGGTCGTCCGCCTCGCTCGCGCTGCGATGGGCAATGCGGTTGAGGATGCGGAACAGCAAAGTGTGCACAGCGAGTGCCAGCACCAGCCCGATCAGCGCGGCCAGCACCGCCATGAGCGGCCGCTCCGCCCAATCGGGCAACCCGTCGAGGATGCGATCGATGAACTGGATCATGGTGCTGAAACAATGCTGCATCGCAGCAGTTTCATCCCGGGCTTCGATTCATCGGTGTTGCAGGGCGTTTCGCGCGAAGCGGAGGCCATCGCCCGTCATTCCGCAGGCCATTTCGAGGGCCCATGGCGCTTGGTGGCGGCATACGGCCTCATGCCCGGCCGTTAAGGAACCGATGTCCCGGATAGCGGACACCGTCCTGCCGTCGCCTGACGGGAATGGCCTGGGGTGGGGGAAGCTCCCTGGCAGGACCAGTGGAAGCTAAGCGCTGCCCGGGGATTGGCGCCGCGGCTCACTTGCCGCCGGCGCCTCCCCCAACCTGGGCCGTCAGTGCGCCGCGCCCCAGCTCAGGCCCGAGCCGATCTCCACGCCCAGCGGCACGTCGAGGCTGACGGAAGGCGCCGCCGCGCCGGCCATCACGCTGCGGATCACGTCGGACGCGGCCGCGACATCGGCTTCGGGCAGTTCGAACACCAGTTCGTCGTGCACCTGAAGCAACATGCGGACATGGCCGAGCCCCGCTGCCGCGAGCGCCGAGTTCATGCGGACCATGGCGCGCTTGATGATATCGGCGCTGGTGCCCTGGATCGGCGCATTGATCGCCGCGCGCTCGCTGCCCTGGCGCTCGGCGCCGTTCTTCGAGGTGATGCGCGGGAACCAGGTCTTGCGGCCGAACAGGGTCTCCGAATAGCCGCGCTCGCGCACTTGTTCGAGGGTGTGGACGATGTAGCGCTGGATGCCCGGAAACCGCTCGAAGTAGCGGTCGATCATGGCCTGGGCCTCGTCCGCCTCGGTGCCGAGACGGCCGGCGAGGCCCCAGCGGGAAATGCCGTAGAGGATCGCGAAGTTGATGGTCTTGGCGCGCCCGCGCGTGTCGCGATCGACCGTGCCGAACATCTCCATTGCCGTGCGCGAGTGAATGTCCTCGCCCTCGGCGAACGCTTCCTTGAGGCTTGGCACGTCGGCCATATGCGCAGCCAGGCGCAGTTCGATCTGCGAATAGTCGGCGGCCAGCAGGACATGGCCCGGCTCGGCCACGAAGCAGTCGCGGATCTGGCGGCCGATTTCGGTGCGGATCGGGATGTTCTGGAGGTTCGGATCGGTGGAGGACAGACGCCCGGTCTGAGCGCCGACCAAGCTGTAGCTGGTGTGGACGCGCCCGGTCCGCGGGTTGATCGCCGCCTGCAGGGCCTCGGTATAAGTCGAGCGCAGCTTGGAAAGCTGGCGCCATTCCAGCACCTTGGTGGCGACTTCGGCGCCCTGGGTAGCCAGGCCCTCCAGCACCGACTGGTCGGTGGAATACTGGCCGCTCTTGCCCTTCTTGCCGCCCTTGTAGCCAAGCTTCTCGAACAGGATATCGCCGAGCTGCTTGGGGCTGCCGATGGTGAATTCCTGGCCGACCTTGCCGTAGATCTCGCCTTCCAGCGCGCCGATCGCCTCGGCGAACTGGCTGGAGAGCCCGGCCAACTTCTCGCGGTCCACCTTGATGCCGTGGCGCTCCATCTGCGCCACGACCGGGATCAGCGGGCGGTCGACCCGCTCGTAG
>Ga0160437_1001493_pt1 | contig 10564 bp, 8 predicted proteins | sample HID1975I_E0MG_FD_108227 | JGI IMG/M metagenome (GOLD analysis project Ga0160437, IMG submission 108227) | Enriched soil microbial communities from UW Madison campus, WI, USA - HID1975I_E0 MG | ecosystem: Environmental > Terrestrial > Soil > Unclassified | place: USA: Madison, Wisconsin... | reverse complement strand
TGCGCCACCATGATCTGGTTGTCCAGCTTGACGCCGTCGGACACCACGGTGTCGTCCAGGGCCCCCCGGTCGATGGTGGTGTTGGCCCCGATTTCGACATCGTTGCCCACGGACACGCCACCCAATTGAGGAATCTTGCCCCAAGCGCCCTGCCCCAGCGTCGGGTCCGGCGCAAAGCCGAAACCGTCCGCGCCCAGCACGGCGCCGCTGTGGATGATCGCCCGCTCGCCCACTTTCACGCCTTCGTAAAGGGTGACGTGTGCGTGCAGGCGGCTACCCGCGCCGATGGACGAACCCACCCCCACGACGCAGCCTGGCCCAAGAATGGTGTCGCGACCAATGCGCGCACCCGCTTCCACCACGCAATTGGGGCCAATACGCACGCCCTCTTCGAGGACGGCATCCGGCGCCACGACGGCGGAAGGATGCGTGGACCCCGGCAGCGCCGGCCGACGCGCGGCGTCGAACCATTGCGCCACGCGGGCGTACAGCAGATAGGGGTGCTTGCAGACCACCAGCGCAAAGGGAGGCCGAACGGCCCCCTCGGCTTCCAGCGCTTCGGCCACGTCAGCAGAGACGATGACCGCCCCCGCCTGCGTGGACCCAAGTTGGCTCTGGTAGCGCGGGTTGGCCAGGAAGGTGATTTCCTGGCTACCTGCCGAAGACAAGGTCCCGATACCGCGGACCTTGAAGGGCTCAACGCCGGGCGGCGCGCTGATGCGCCAGTCCATACCCTGGGTATTGGCGGCGCTCAACAGTGCTTCAAGGGTCGGCGCGCGAGCAAGATCCAGTAAAACCGGCATAACGTGACGGGTACTGCTTACTTGCCCAGGCTCTGAATCACCTTGTCGGTGATGTCGATGCGCGGGTTGACCGTCACGGCGTCCTGGATGATCAGGTCGTAGCTTTCTTGCTCGGCGATGCGCTTGATGGCCTCGTTGGCCTTCGTCACGATGCCCGAGAATTCTTCATTGCGACGGCGATTGAAGTCTTCCTGGAATTCACGACGCTTGCGTTGCAGGTCGGTATCCAGGTTGGACAGTTCGCGCTGGCGCTTGACACGATCCGACTCCGACAGAACCGGCGCGTCCTTGTCGAACTTCTCGGCTTGCGAACGCAGGCTGTTGTTCAGGCGCTGGAGTTCGTCGTCGCGCTTCTTGAATTCGGCTTCGATCTTGCTTTGCGCCGTCTTGGCCGGACCCGATTCACGCAGAATCCGTTCAGTGTTGACGAAGCCGATCTTGGTGTTTTGAGCCTGTGCGGGAATCGCAGCAGCCGAACCGAGAATGAGCGCACCCACCAGGGCAATGGAGCCGCCCAGCTTGCCACGGCGCTTGGCGCGCGGCGTATTCGATGATTTAAGTGCGAAATCAGACATCATGAAAATCTCACCTTCCGTAAGGCAAAGCCAAAGTGTGTATTGTGCCACTAAACAGCAAGGGAGCCGGCCCACGGGGCCCCTCCCTTGTTTTCAAGCGTAACGGCGCGCTTAGAATCCGGTACCGATCTGGAACTGGAAGCTTTGCTTGTCGTCGCCCTGCTTGGAGTTAAGCGGACGGGCGTAAGACAACTGCAACGGCCCCATCGGCGACTGCCACGACAGGCCGATACCGGCCGAGAAACGCCAGCCGCAAGGATCTTCGACCTCGGTATTGTCGCGGCCGCGGGTGCAGCTCAGACCACTGCCGGCAGCAACCTGACCCGCGTCGCTGAAGATGAACCAGCGCAGCGTGCGGTCCTTGCTGGCGCCCGGGAACGGCAGATACAACTGGGCGTTAGCCACGATACGGCGCGTGCCGCCCAGATAGTCGCCCGTGAGCGTATCGCGCGGACCCAGCGACGACCCTTCGTAGCCGCGAACGGTGCCGATACCGCCGGCATAGACGTTCTTGATAACCGGGTAGTCCTTGCTGCCGTAGCTGCGGCCCCAATCCACCATGCCGTTCAAGGCCAGCGTGTAGGAACCGCCCAGCGGCACGAAGTATTGCTGCTGACCCGTCAGCATGGTGTATTGCAGATCCACCGTGGACACGTCGGCCTTCAGGCGCGTGTACGAACCGCTCGTGGGCGCCAGCGCGCTGTCTCGCGTGTCGTTGGACCAGCCGGTGCTGAAGATGACCGAGTTGGTCGAATCGCCGTACTGCCCGACAAAGTCCTTGTAGGCCTGCGGCGAATTCGTGAACAGGTCGATCTGGTTGTGCTCGAAGTTCGCGCCCAGGAAGATCCGGTCGTACTCGGAAATCGGAATACCGAAGTTCATGCCCAGGCCGATGGCCTTGACGCGGTAGTCACCGTCGTTGTTGTTCCAGGGCTCGGTCACGCGGTAGTACGCGGACGTGGTGCGGCTGATGCCGTCCTTGGTCCAGTACGGATCGGTGTGCGACAGCACGATCGCGCGGTTCGTCTTGCTGGTGTTCAACTGCAGCGTCAGGTTGGTGCCGCTGCCGAATACGTTGTCTTCGCTGATACCGGCCGACAGAATCGCCTTTTCAGACGAGCCGTAGCCCACGCCCAGGTTGATCATGCCGGTAGGCTTTTCTTTCACGTCGACGTTCACGTCGACCTGGTCGGGCGAGCCCGGAACCGGATCGGTCTTGACGTTGACGTCGCTGAAATAGCCCAGGCGGTCGACACGGTCGCGCGAGGTCTTGATGTCTTTGGCGTCGTACCAGGCAGCTTCCTGCTGGCGCATTTCGCGGCGCACGACTTCGTCGCGCGTGCGGGTATTGCCGCCGATCTGGATGCGGCGCACATAAACACGGCGGCTCGGATCGACGTAGAACGTCAGGTCGGCTTCGTGCTTGGCGCGGTCCAGTTGGGGGTTCGGGTTGACGTTCGCAAACGCGTAGCCCAGCTCACCCAGGTAATCGGTAATGGCCTTGGCGGAATCGTTGGCCTTGGCGGCCGAGAAAGTCTCGTCCGGCTTGACCTGCACCAGCGCGTTGATTTCCTTGTCCAGGCCCAGCAGATTGCCGGCCAGCTTCACGCTGCGCACCTTGTAGGGCTCGCCTTCGTGAACGGTAATCGTGATGCGGATGTCTTTGCGATCGGGCGAAATCGTAACCTGCGGGGGCTCGACCGAGAACTCCAGATAACCCTGGTCCAGGTAGAACGAGCGCAGGCGTTCCAGATCGCCTTCGAGCTTTTCGCGGGAATACTTGTCGGTATCGGTGTACCAGGTAAGCCAGCCCGGCGTGGTCAGTTTGAATTCGTCGAGCAGATCGCTTTCCGAGAAAGCCTTGTTGCCCACGAAACGAATTTCCTGGATGCGGGCGACATCGCCTTCAAACACGTCGAAGCTCACACCAACGCGGTTGCGCGGCAACGGCGTCACGGTGGACGTGACTTCAACGCCGTACTTGCCCTTGGACAGGTATTGCTGCTTCAGTTCGTATTCCGCGCGCTCGAGCATGGAGCGGTCGAAAATGCGGCCTTCGGCAAAACCGACCTGCCCCAGCGACGTGGTGATCGCCTTGGAGTCGAATTCGCGCATGCCGTTGAAATTAACGGAGGCGATGGTCGGCCGTTCCTGCACCACGACCACAACCACGTTGTTGTCCGTCTGGATTTGCACGTCGGTGAAAAAGCCCGTGCCGTACAGGCGGCGGATGGCCTCGGTCGCTTCTTCTTCGGTGAATTTCTCGCCCACTTTCACAGGGAGATAACCGAAGACGGTGCCGGCGTCAGTCCGTTGAATCCCTTCTACGCGGATATCCCGCACGACAAAAGGGTCGAAGGCTTGGGCCATGGCCGGCAGCATTAATGCGGCGATGAGACCCGGCAGTACACCCTTTTTGTGATGAAACATCCGGCGAAAAGACATCCTTGACTATCCTCGGTCGTGCAAATGGCGGGGGATTTTATGCTAAATCGCGATTAGGTGAATAAACGCGTGAAATCGTTAAACAGCGCAAGCCCCATAAGGCCTGCCAATAAACCTATGCCGGCGCGCTGTCCAATATCGATCCACCTCGCTGGCGGCGGGCTACCCCGCACAATTTCGACGAGATAGTACAGCAGATGGCCGCCATCCAGCATAGGAATGGGAAGCAAATTTAATACGCCCAGGCTGATACTGATCAACGCAATATAGGCGATATACGCAACAATGCCGATTCTGGCGGTCTGGCCGGCGTAGTCGGCGATAGTGACCGGGCCGCTGACATTGCGCCACGAGACATCGCCCGTGACCATGCGGCCCATCATGCGCAGCGAAAACCAGGCCGTGTCCCAGGTGCGGACCGCACCCAGCCATACACTTTCGAACAGGCCATAGCGCACGGTCACCATGGGCACGTCGCCGCCCAACTGGACGCCCAGTCGGCCGATTTCCTGGCCGTTCACCAGTTCGGGGCGCGGCGTGACATTCAGCGAAATATTGGCGCCATCGCGCAGCAGGGTCAGCGTCAGCGTCTGGCCGGCGCTTTGCTGGATCTGCTTGATGACCGAGCCCGTTTCCGGCGTGGGTTGGCCGTTGATGGCGACGATGGTGTCGCCGGTGCGCAGGCCGGCGGCCTGACCTTCACCGCCATCATTGACGGCGCGCACGCCCGGCTTGGGCTGAGCCAAGCGGATACCGGCCGCGGCAAGCGGGTCGCCGGCGGAAGGATCCATGGCGTTGGGCGGCAAGTTCAGTTCACGTTGCTGGACCGAGCCCGACGGGGTGCTGACTTCAACCAGCGCGCGGCCCCCGGTGGACAGCACGTCCATCAGGCGCCAGCGCGCATCCGACCACGACGCGACTTCTTGGCCATCGATGGCAAGGATGCGGTCGCCGGCCAGCAGGCCGGCCTGCGCGGCGGGCGATTCCGCCGTGGGTTGGGCGATGATGGCCTGCGGTTCGTCCGTACCGGCCATGTTCAGCCCGGCATACAGGAAGACCGCAAGGATCAGGTTGAATAGCGGGCCGGCCGCGACGATGGCGATGCGCTGGCCAACCGGCTTGTTGTTGAACGCGCTGGCGGCCTCGGCCGGCGTGGCGCCGGCGGGCGCTTCGTCTTGCATCTTGACGTAGCCGCCCAGCGGCAAGGCGGACACGGCCCATTCCGTGCCATGCTTGTCCGTGCGGCGCAGGATGACCTTGCCGAAACCCAACGAGAAGCGCAGCACTTTCACGCCGCACAGGCGGGCCACCCAATAGTGTCCCAGCTCATGGAAGGTGATCAGTGAGCCAAGCGCTACCGCAAAGGCCAGCAGGGTGAAAAGCATGGGGATCGGGATCTAGGGAATCAGAAGCAAGCGGGGCCAGCCGTCAGGCCAGCCCAAGGTTACCTGCGAAGGTGCGCGCATCAGCGTCCAGCGCCAGCACTTCGTCAAGACTGTTGAGCGTAACAGATGCTTGCCCTGCCTGCCACTCCAGGGTGGCTTCGATCACGCGCGCGATCCAGGTATAGGGAAGACGGCCGTCCAAAAACGCCGCCACGGCGACTTCGTTGGCGGCGTTGAGCGCCACGCAGGCGCCCTGCCCGGCCCGCAAGGCGTCAAAGGACAAGGCCAGACAAGGAAAACGGGCCAGATCGGGCTTTTCGAAATCCAGGCGGCCCAGACGGGTCAGGTCCAGCGGCCCAACGCCGCTTTCCAGGCGTTCAGGAAAGCCCAGCCCGTAGGCAATGGGGGTACGCATGTCGGGCTGGCCCAACTGCGCCAGCACGGAGCCATCGTCGTACTCAACCATGGAATGCACAACGCTTTGCGGGTGCACCACCACTTCGATTCGGTCGGCGGGCATGGCGAACAGCCAATGCGCCTCGATCACTTCCAGCCCCTTGTTGAGCATGGTCGCCGAGTCCACCGAGATCTTGCGGCCCATGCTCCAGTTCGGATGGGCGCAGGCCTGGGCCGGGGTCACATCGTGCAGATCTTCGAGATCGCGCCCCCGGAACGGGCCGCCGGAGGCCGTCAGCAACAGGCGGCGCACGCCCGGCGCGGGCGCGTCAGGCGCCTGGGCCCGCCCGCCGTGAGGCAGGCACTGGAAAATGGCATTGTGTTCGCTATCGATGGGAAGCAGTTCCGCGCCGTTGTCGCGCACGGCTTGCATGAAGAGCGACCCCGCGGCGACCAGCGCTTCCTTGTTGGCCAGCAACACACGCTTGCCGCTACGGGCAGCGGCAAGCGCGGCGGGCAAGCCGGCCGCGCCCACAATGGCCGCCATGACCGAATCGCACTGCGGGTCCGCCGCCGTGTCGGCCAGCGCCTTCGCGCCCACCCGGATGTCGGGCATGGGCTGCGCGCCCGTCCAGGCGGCGATGAATCGCTTGCGGGCGGCCGCATCCGGCACCACCACGACAGCGGCGCGGCTGGCCAGGGCCTGCTCGGCCAGGCGCTCCATCCGGCTATGGGCGGACAGCGCATAAACCCCCAGGCGCTCGGGGTGGCGGGCAATCACATCCAGCGTGCTTTCACCGATCGATCCGGTCGACCCGAGCACGACGACGCGTTGAAAAACCGTCAAAACAGCACTCCAGACAAAATTAGCGCAAACGGCGCGACTGGAAGAATCGCGTCGATTCGGTCATACACCCCGCCATGGCCAGGCAACAGCGTGCTGGAATCCTTGCGGCCCGCGCGGCGCTTGAGCAGCGATTCGAACAGGTCGCCCACGATGGACACCACGCCCAGCAGCGCGGCAATGGGCAAGGCCAGCCAAAAGCTCCAGCGTTCCACCAGCGCGTGGCCGAACGAGCCGGCCCACAGGCTGGACAGCCCGATCCAGACCACCGCGCCCAGCACACCGGCGATGGCGCCTTCGATGGTCTTGCCCGGACTGACCCTAGGGGCAAGCTTACGCTTGCCGAAGGCGCGGCCGGCAAAATACGCGGCAATGTCAGCCACCCAGACCAGCGCCAGCAGCGACACCACAAAGCCCGCGCCGCGCGCGACGAACATCTGCGCCAGCACGGCCCAGGCGGCAAAGGCGGCGGGTACGGAAAAGACGGACCAGCCCAGGCTGGCGGGCGGCGCATCGGAACGGCCGCGAACCACGGCGGCAACACCGCCAAACAGCCAGACGGCGGCGACCGCGGGCACCACATAGCGCATCACCCAGGCCGGATCGCGCCAACCCACGCCGCCACCGGCAAGCCAGGCCGAGGCAAGCGCCAGCATGCCGCCGAACAGCAGCACGGCGACGCCGATGGAAATCAGGGGGGACGGAGGCTGGGGCAGCGTCAGGCGGAGCCATTCCCAGTTGGCGCAGGCGGCAGCCAAGGCCAGCAAGGCGACGAACCACCAGGGGTTGGCGCTGATCATCGCGGCGGCCAGAATGGCCAACAGAATGACGGCGGTAACGATACGCTGGCCCAACATATGACGGTCTCCTCGTGTGCTGCTCTGGAAAGACGCGCTTGTCGCCGTCTGCTTACTGCGCGCCGCTTTCGTTGACTTGCGCGCTGGTGCGGCCGAAGCGGCGTTCGCGGGTGCGATACCAGTCAAAAGCCGCTTGCAGCTCGGCGGCGCCAAAATCCGGCCAATAGCGGTCCGTGAAGTAGAACTCCGCGTAAGCCATCTGCCAGATCAGGAAATTGGAAATGCGCTGTTCGCCGCCGGTGCGGATGAACAGATCGGGTTCGGGCGCCCAGGACATCGACAGATGCCGGGCCAGCCGCTCTTCGTTGACTTGTTCGGGGTGGGACGCAAGCTCGGGTTCGGCGGCCAGCATCGCGCGGGTGGCCTGAAGAATGTCCCAGCGTCCGCCGTAGTTGGCGGCAACGGTCAGATGCAGGCGGTCGTTGTGCGCGGTGCGCGCCTGCGCGGCCACGATCAGCTCTTGCAAGCGGGGTTCGAAGGCGCTCAGGTCGCCGATGACATGCAGCCGCACGCCCTGCTCGTCCAGCTTGCCGATCTCGCGCTCCAACGCCTGCACGAACAGGCGCATCAACAGCGAGACCTCTTCAGCGGGCCGGCGCCAGTTCTCGGAACTGAACGCGAACAACGTCAGGTAGCGCACCCCGGCGCGCCCACAGGCCTCGACCACGCGGCGCACGGCCTGCACGCCCTTGGCATGGCCGGCAGTGCGAGGCAGCAGCCGCCGCGTAGCCCATCGCCCGTTGCCATCCATGATGATGGCGACGTGTTCGGGAATATCGCGAGTATCGGGAACCGCCTGGGTCGAACTGGTTGCCATGGGTGTGGGACTGCGCGCGGAAGGCCGGCGAAAATCAGAAATACGGGAGAAAAACCTGCGCCGTCGTTCCATTGCTGCATAGCGGTGCTGCGAAGCAATGGTAAGGACGGCGCATAGGCAAGAAAATCCTGACGCCGGGGAAAACGGGCTATCCGTCTACCCCGAAACAATCACGGATTATACGGTCATGATTTCTGCTTCTTTCTGGACGACCATCTTGTCGATGTCCGTCACGGCACGATCGGTCAGCTTTTGGACATCGTCCTGGGCACGACGCTCGTCGTCCTCGGAGATTTCCTTGTCCTTGACCAGCTTCTTCAACGCTTCGTTCGCTTCACGGCGCAGGTTGCGCACGGCGATCTTGGCGTCTTCGCCTTCGCTGCGCACGACCTTGGTCAGGTCACGGCGGCGCTCTTCGGTCAGGGCGGGCATCGGCACACGGATGGTGTCGCCCATCGAGATCGGGTTCAGACCCAGATCCGATTCACGGATAGCCTTTTCAATCGGGCCGGCCATTTGCTTTTCGTAGGGCTGCACGCTGATGGTGCGAGCGTCCACGAGGTTGACGTTGGCGACCTGACCGACCGGCACGGGCGAACCGTAATAGTCGACCTGTACGTGGTCCAGGATGCCGGTGTGGGCGCGGCCCGTCCGGATCTTGCCCAGGTTGATCTTGAGCGTATCAAGCGACTTGGCCATCCTGGCTTCGGCGGATTTGCGGATTTCTGCTGCGCTCATGGAATTTCCTTTTCTTTAAACGTGTACCAACGTGCCTTCGTCTTCGCCGCTGACCACTCGCTTGAGCGCGCCGGACTTATTGATCGAAAACACTTTGATCGGCAGTTTCTGGTCACGGCACAGCGCAAAGGCCGTGGCGTCCATGACTTCCAGACGGCGCACGATCGCTTCATCGAAGCTGATCCGCGCATAGCGCGTCGCGGTGGGATCCTTGTTGGGATCCGCACTGTAGATGCCGTCCACTTTGGTGGCTTTCAACACGATCTCCGCGCCGATTTCGGCGCCACGCAAGGCGGCGGCGGTATCGGTCGTGAAGAAGGGGTTGCCCGTGCCCGCGGCGAAGATGACGACCTTGCCCTCTTCGAGGTAACGCAAAGCCTTCGGGCGGATGTAGGGTTCGACGACCTGATCGATGTTCAGGGCGGATTGTACGCGGGTGTCGATGCCCTTGTGCTTGAGTGCGTCTTGCAGGGCAAGCGCGTTCATGATGGTGGCCATCATGCCCATGTAGTCGGCGGTGGCGCGGTCCATGCCCTGCGCACCCGGGGCGACGCCACGGAAAATATTACCTCCGCCGATGACGATGGCCAGTTCGACGCCGGTGGCGGCGACTTCGGCGATCTCATCGGTCATGCGGACGATGGTGGAACGGTTGATGCCAAAAGCATCCTCGCCCATCAGCGCCTCGCCGGAAAGTTTGAGAAGAACCCGTTTGTATGCTCTGCTGCTCATAGGTGATATCCCGAAGAACAATCCGACGAAAGTGTAAGACAAGAATGAGGGAAGCCCCTCAATGCCGCGGATTCGCCCTCTGCCCAGGAGGTTTCCCCCTTGAGCCGGCCCCGCGGCGTAAAAAGGCCGGACTAGAATTTAATCTAGTGCCGGCCTTTAAGCACTACCCCTGACGGTTAGGCTGCGCCGGCGGCGGCAGCGGCAACCTCAGCGGCAAAGTCGCTGGTCTTCTTCTCGATACCTTCGCCGACAACAAACAGCACGAACTTGCTGATCGAAGCGCCATTGGCCTTCAGGTGCTGTTCGACCGTGTGCTTGTCGTTCTTGACGAAAGGTTGCGACAGCAGGGTCACTTCCTTCAAGAACTTGGCGACCGAACCTTCAACCATCTTGGCGACGATGTCAGCCGGCTTGCCGGATTCGGCGGCCTTCTGCTCGGCAACCGAACGCTCGGCGGCGATGTCGGCCGGGTTCACGCCGTCGGCGTTCAGGGCCTTGGGCTTGGTGGCGGCGATGTGCATCGCCAGGTCCTTGCCCACTTCTTCGGCGCCGGAGTATTCCACCAGCACGCCGATCTTGCCGCCGTGCACGTAGCTGGCCAGCGCGTTCGGCGTCTCGATGCGCTCGAAGCGGCGGATCGAGATGTTTTCGCCGATCTTGCCGATCAGGGCGGTACGGGTCGTTTCAACGGTGCCTTCACCGAACGGCAGGGCCGACAGAGCGGCGACGTCGGCCGGGTTCTGCGTGGCGACCAGTTCAGCCAGCTTGTTCACGAAGCCGACGAAGTCGTCGTTCTTGGCGACGAAGTCGGTTTCGCAGTTGATTTCAACGACGGCGCCTTGCTTGGCATCGGCGGAGATGAACAGACCGATCAGGCCTTCGGCGGTGACGCGGGCAGCGGCCTTGCTGGCCTTGTTGCCCAGCTTGACGCGCAGGATTTCCTCGGCGCGAACCAGGTCGCCTTCGGCTTCC
>Ga0160437_1001491_pt1 | contig 10568 bp, 8 predicted proteins | sample HID1975I_E0MG_FD_108227 | JGI IMG/M metagenome (GOLD analysis project Ga0160437, IMG submission 108227) | Enriched soil microbial communities from UW Madison campus, WI, USA - HID1975I_E0 MG | ecosystem: Environmental > Terrestrial > Soil > Unclassified | place: USA: Madison, Wisconsin... | reverse complement strand
CTGCGCGAGAAGATCGGCGTGTTCTTCGGCTCGCCCGAGACGACGACGGGTGGCAAGGCGCTCAAGTTCTACGCGTCGGTGCGTCTCGACATCCGCCGCATCGAGACCCTGAAGGACGGCACCGAGGCGGTGGGCAACCGCACGCGCGTCAAGGTCGTCAAGAACAAGATGGCGCCGCCCTTCAAGCAGGCCGAGTTCGACATCCTCTACGGTGTGGGCATCTCCCGCGAGGGCAGCCTGATCGACTACGGCGTCGAGCACGAGATCGTGCGCAAGTCGGGCGCCTGGTACACCTACGACGGCGACCAGCTGGGCCAGGGCAAGGAGAACGCCCGCAACTTCCTGCTCGAGCACCCCGAGACCGCCGACGAGATCGAGCAGAAGATCCTCGTCAAGCTCGGCGTGGGTGCGGCGGGCAAGGCTGCGCAGGCCGAGGCCTCGAACGTCGAATCGCTCGGCGACAAGCTCGCCGCGCGCAAGGCATCCGGCGAGTAGAAGGCCAGAAACCCGTCATGGATGAGACCGACGGCCGGCTCGCTCCGGTCAGCTACCTCTTCGGCGAGAGCGGCGCACCCGCGCGCCCGTCGTCGGTCTCACCCGCAATCGACGACGACGAACCCGGCTGGAACGACGCCTGGGGTGCCGACATCGACGACGACGGCGCGCGTCTGAGCGACGCCGAGACCGAACAGCTCTCGATGAAGGCGCTGTCGCGCCGCCCCCTGTCGCGCCGCGAACTCGAACGAACGCTCCGCGATCGCGGCGTCGACGACGAGGCGGCCATCCGCGAAGCCGACCGCCTGGTTCGCGTCGGGCTCCTCGACGATGCCGCGCTCGCACAGACACTCGTCGCCTCCCTGCAGGAGCGCAAGGGTCTCGGGCGCACCGCGATCGCCGCCGAGCTCGCTCGCAGGCTCCTTGCCCCCTCCGCCATCGAGTACGCCCTCGAACTCATCGATACGGGCGACGAGCTCGCCCGTGCACGTGACGTGGCGCGCAAACGAGCTGCGCAACTGTCCAGCCTCGACCGCGACACCGCTGTCCGTAGGCTCAGCGGCTACCTCGCGCGGCGAGGCTATTCGGGCAGCACGGTGCGCGCCGCCGTCGAGCAGGCCCTGCCCCAACGGGCTGGCCAGTCGAAAGTGCGGTTCCGCTAGTCTCGCTCGCATGAACACCACCACCCCCCGCCTCCTCACCGCATTCGCCGGCCTCGCAATCGCGGCGGCCGCCCTGACGGGCTGCGCATTCATCCCGAGCATCCCCGGAGCGTCCTCCGGCGACGGCTCCGACCCCGGCAGCGAGTCCGAGCTCGCCGGAACCACCTGGACCGGCACCGACTCCGACGGCGATATGTGGGGCCTCGAGTTCCAGAGCGACGGTACCGTCGGCCTCACCTACAACGGCGACGGATTCGACGACGCCGGCGACGTCTGGGCGCAGGCAGGCGACACCGTCACCATCCACATCGGATTCGACGACGGCGATATCGAGATGATCGGCCAGTACGAGGGTCTCGACGCCCCCATGGAGACCGCCGGCACCTACGACGGCGGCACCTTCACCGTCACGCTCACGCACGAGTAGACCCGGCAGGGTACGTCCGCCCTGCAACACAGGGCGGACGTAGACTTGTCGGCACCATGACGATGCTCGAGGCCGGCTCCGGAAACCGGGTGAACACATCCCCGCGTACCTACGAGGTGCGCACCTTCGGCTGCCAGATGAACGTGCACGACTCCGAGCGCCTGAGCGGCTCACTCGAGGCGGCAGGCTACGTGCGCGCCGACGGCGCCGAAGCCGACATCGTCGTCATCAACACCTGCGCCGTGCGCGAGAACGCCGACAACAAGCTCTACGGCACCCTCGGCCACCTGGCGAACACCAAACGCCACCACGAGGGCATGCAGATCGCTGTCGGCGGGTGCCTCGCGCAGAAGGACAAGAACGTCATCCTCGAGAAGGCCCCGTGGGTGGATGTCGTGTTCGGTACCCACAACATGGGTTCCCTCCCCGCGATGCTCGAGCGCGCGCGCCACAACGGCGAGGCGCAACTCGAGATCCTCGAGTCGCTCGAGGTCTTCCCCTCTACCCTGCCGACCCGACGCGAGTCGACCCACTCCGGCTGGGTGTCGATCTCGGTCGGATGCAACAACACCTGCACCTTCTGCATCGTGCCATCGCTTCGCGGCAAGGAGAAGGACCGCCGCCCGGGCGACATCCTGGCCGAGGTCGAAGCCCTCGTCGCCGACGGTGCCATCGAGGTGACGCTCCTCGGGCAGAACGTCAACTCGTACGGGGTCGAGTTCGGCGACCGGCTCGCGTTCGGCAAGCTGCTGCGCGCCGTCGGCCAGATCGACGGACTCGAGCGCGTCCGGTTCACCAGCCCGCACCCCGCGGCCTTCACCGACGACGTGATCGACGCGATGGCCGAGACGCCGAACGTGATGCCCCAACTGCATATGCCGCTGCAGTCCGGGTCCGATCGCATCCTGAAGGCGATGCGCCGCTCCTACCGCTCCGAGCGCTTCCTCGGCATCCTCGACCGGGTACGCGACCGCATCCCCCATGCGGCGATCTCGACCGACATCATCGTCGGCTTCCCCGGCGAGACCGAAGACGATTTCGCCGAGACGCTGCGCGTGGTCGAGCAGGCTCGGTTCGCCTCCGCGTTCACCTTCCAGTACTCGATCCGTCCCGGAACCCCCGCCGCCACGCTGCCCGACCAGCTGCCGAAGGCCGTCGTGCAGGAGCGGTACGAGCGCCTCACCGCGCTGCAGGATCGCGTGTCGGGCGAAGAGGCGCAGAAGCTCGTCGGGACGGCCGTCGAGGTGCTGGTCGCCGCCGGCGAGGGTCGCCGCGACGAGGAGACCCACCGGCTGTCGGGTCGTGCCGAAGACAACAGGCTCGTGCACTTCGACGTGCCCGCGGGCGGGGCGGTTCCCCGCCCGGGCGACGTGGTGAGTGTCATGGTGACGCGCGCAACCCCGCACTTCCTCATCGCCTCGCCCGAGGGTGGGGTGCTGCCGATCCGCCGCACCCGCGCAGGGGATGCCTGGGATCGCGCCGAAGCCGAGTCGTGCGCGGTGCCCGCGCCCGCCACCGCATCCGGCATCCGCACCGTCAGCCTCGGGCTGCCCGGACTGCGCCCGGCGTGACCTCGATCGTCGCCGTCGTCGGCGCCACCGGCACTGGCAAGTCGGACCTCTCGCTCGACCTCGCCGAACGGCTCGCCGCCTCGGGCCGTCCGGCAGAGATCGTCAACGCGGATGCCATGCAGCTCTACCGGGGCATGGACATCGGCACAGCGAAACTCGCGCCCGATGAGCGACGCGGCATCCCGCACCACCTCCTCGACGTGCTCGAGCCGTCGGAGGAGGCGAGTGTCGCCCGCTACCAGGTCGAGGCGCGCGCGGCGATCGACGGCATCATCGAGCGCGGTGCGATCCCGATCCTGGTCGGTGGCAGCGGCCTCTACGTGTCGGGTGTCGTCTCCGACTTCCGGTTTCCGGGAACCGATCCGGGTATCAGGGCGCGGCTCGAGGCGGAGCTCGCCGCAGAGGGACCGGGCCGACTGTTCACCCGGCTGCGGGAGGTGGATCCGGTGGCCGCACAGGCGATCGGACCGCACAACGGCCGCAGGATCGTGCGGGCGCTCGAGGTGGTCGAGCTGACCGGCGAGCCGTTCGGTGCCGGGCTCGGCGCCGAGGCGGTGCCGTGGCGGCCGACGACCACCATCGTGCTCGGCCTCGAGCGCGCGGCGCTCGTCGAGCGTCTCGACGCTCGGGTGGAGCGGATGTGGCGCGACGGCATCCTCGACGAGGTCGCCCGTCTGCGCCCCGCCGGCTTCGGGGTGACCGCGAGCCGCGCGATCGGCTACGCGCAGGCCCTGGCGCAATTGGACGGCGGACTCGACGAGCGCAAGGCGGTCGAGCAGACCGCCGCGCTCACGCGCCGCTATGCACGCCGACAGGTGTCGTGGTTCGGTCGTGATCGAGGCGCGGTGCGGCTCGCCGCCGACGATCCGGCGCTGACCGAGGCGGCCCTCAGCGTGGTGCTCGCGGCCGCCGGTAGGCTTCCCGGGTGAGCATCGAGATCGCCTTCACGAAGGGGCACGGCACCGGGAACGACTTCGTGCTGTTCTCCGATCCGGAGGGCGCGATCCGCCTCGACGCGTCGCAGCTCGCGGGCCTCGCCGACCGGCATTTCGGTGTGGGCGGTGATGGCGTGATCCGCGCGGTCCGTTCGTCGCGTCTCCCGGAGGGCGCCGCGGCGCTCGCCGAGGATCCGGCCGCCGAGTGGTTCATGGACTACCACAACGCCGACGGCAGCCCCGCCGAGATGTGCGGCAACGGCATCCGCGTGTACGGCGCCTACCTGATCTCGGAGGGCCTGCTCGATCTCGCGGTCGGCGAGACCGTCGCGATCGGTACGCGCGGCGGGGTGCGGCTGCTGACCCGTACCGATGAGGGCTTCGAGGTCGACCTCGGTGGGTTCGTGGTCGCGGGCGAGGCGATGGTCGCCGCCCGCCGTCTCGAGGTCGACCGCCCGGGCCTCGCGGTCGGTGTGGGCAACCCGCACGTCGTGGTCGCCCTCGCTGACGACGGCGAGCTGGAGGCGCTCGATCTGAGCGAGGCGCCTGTCGTGACGCCCGCTCCGCCCGACGGCGCGAACGTGGAGTTCGTGGTGCCCGCCGAGCCGCTCGTGTCGGGTGGCGTCGGCAGCATCCGGATGCGCGTGCACGAGCGCGGCAGCGGCGAGACCCTGTCGTGCGGCACGGGTGCTGCGGCGGCGGCGCTGGCCACCCGCTCCTGGGCGGGTGCCGGCGCACCGGATGCGTGGCGCGTGCAGGTGCCCGGGGGAGTGGTCGGCGTGCGCGTCGCCGAGACGGCCGACGGCCCCCACGTGTTCCTCAGCGGGCCGGCCGAGCTGGTGTTCGACGGCGTGCTGGAGCTCTGAGCGGGCCCTAGCCGACGACGTCGATCGGTTCCGTGAGCCCGGTGCCCGAGCGGTGACGCACACGCAGCACGCGGTAGCCCTTGCTGGTCGCGGCGCGCAGCACCGTGAAGTCGTCGGGCAGCTCCGCCTGCAGCCAGCGGTGCAGCGAGTCCGAGCCGAGGTTGCGCTGCACCACGAGCCACGCGTCGGAGCCGGTGTCGAGGCGGGGCAGCCAGTGCGACAGCATCGCGTGCAGCTCGTTCTTGCCGACGCGGATGGGCGGGTTCGACCAGATCGTGCGGAAACGCACCTCGGCGGGAACATCCTCGGGTCGGCAAACGTTGACGTTGGTGAGTCCGAGAGCCTGCGCGTTGCGACGCACCATGTCGAGCGAGCGTTCGTTGACGTCGACGGCCCAGACGGTCGCCCGGGGCGACTCGAGGGCGAGCGTCAGCGCGATGGGGCCCCAGCCGCATCCGAGGTCGAGGAAGTCGCCACCCGGCGGCGGCGCGGTCGTGTGGGCGAGCAGCACCTGCGTGCCGGTGTCGATCCGCTCCGGACTGAAGATCCCGTTGGCCGTCGTCACCTGCACATCACGGCCGGCGAGACGAACGGAGATGGTGCGGAGCACAGCGTCGCCGGAGGGCGACGTCGAGAAATAGTGCTCGGACGGCATGCAGGGAACTTATCGGAAACGAGTGACTAGGGTTAACCGAACATGAGCGACAGTCCTGAGATTCTGGAATCGACCGGGGGCGACGACGCCGCGCGAGCGACACTCGAGCGCATCCTGGCCTCGGAGGAGACGCACGCGGGTGTGCGGGTCTTCGGCGGACGCGCGGCTGCGCTCCAGGATGCGAGCACCGCCGACGGCAGCGACCGCGACGGCGAGCAGTTCGATCGCGAGGAGCGCGCGGCGCTGCGACGCGTGGGCGGCCTCTCGACCGAGCTCGACGACGTCACCGAGGTCGAGTACCGGCAGGTGCGCCTCGAGAACGTGGTGCTCATCGGCGTGTACACGCGCTCGGAGTCGGTCGAAGACGCCGAGAACTCGATGCGCGAGCTGGCGGCACTGGCCGAGACCGCGGGCGCCGTGGTGCTCGACGGGCTCCTGCAGCGGCGGCCGCATCCCGACCCCGCCACCTACCTCGGGCGCGGCAAGGTCGCCGAGCTGGCCGACATCGTCGCGGCGCTCGGCGCCGACACCGTGGTGGCCGACACCGAGCTCGCACCCAGCCAGCGGCGTGCGCTCGAAGACGCCGTCAAGGTGAAGGTGCTCGACCGCACCGCCGTGATCCTCGACATCTTCAGCACGCACGCGAAGAGCCGCGAGGGCAAGGCCCAGGTCGAGCTCGCGCAGCTCGAGTACCTGCTTCCCCGTCTCCGCGGATGGGGTGAGTCGATGTCTCGTCAGGCCGGTGGTCAGGTGGGCGCCGGCAACGGCATGGGCTCCCGTGGTCCGGGTGAGACGAAGATCGAGCTCGACCGCCGCCGCATCCATTCGCGCATGGCGAAGCTGCGCAAGCAGATCAAGGGATTCGCTCCTGCCCGCGAGGCCAAGCGCGCCAACCGCGACCGTTTCCAGGTGCCGGCCGTCGCCATCGCCGGGTACACGAACGCCGGCAAGTCGAGCCTGCTCAACCGCATCACCCGCGCCGGCGTGCTCGTCGAGAACACGCTGTTCGCGACCCTCGACCCGACGGTCCGGCGCAGCCGCACCCCCGATGGCCGTGTCTTCACGATCGCCGACACGGTCGGGTTCGTGCGCAACCTCCCGCATCAGCTCGTCGAGGCGTTCCGTTCGACGCTCGAGGAGGTCGCGGCGTCCGACCTGGTGCTCCACGTGGTCGACGGATCGCACGCCGACCCGGGTTCGCAGATCGCGACGGTGCGCGACGTGCTCGGAGATGCCGGCGCCCGCGACGTGCCCGAGCTCATCGTCTTCACCAAGTCCGACCTCGTCGACCCCGACCGCCGCATCCTGCTGCGCGGCCTCGAACCTGACTCGGTCTTCGTCTCGGCGCGCACGGGTGAGGGGGTCGAGGAGCTCCTGGAGGAGATCGGCCGACGCCTGCCGCAGCCCGACGTCGAGCTCGACATCGTGATTCCGTACGAGCGCGGCGATCTGGTCTCCCTCGCCCACGATCGTGGGCGCGTGCTCGAGACCAGCTACGAGGAGGGCGGCACCCGGATGCGCGTGCAGGCGAGCGAGGCCGTGGCGCACCAGCTCGAGAGCGCGGTCGCCGCTCCGGCGTAACGCTCCGTCACGTTCGCCCGCCGGGGCTAACCTGGACGGGTCGCGCGACCGCGCGACGGGATCAACAGCCGAGCCCGGCATCTGCCCCGCGTACTCGCGCGCCTGCGCGATCACGACGGAGGATGCGATGACCGGCGACGCGCCAGACGCTGCTCCGACGTTCTCGTTCGAGCTCTTCCCCCCGCGGGATGCGGCGGCCGAGGCCGCGCTCGTCAGCAGCGCACTGCCCGCGCTCGTGGCGGCGGGTCCCGAGTTCATCTCGGTCACCTATGGCGCGAGCGGTTCGACGCGCGGCGTCTCGCTCGACGTGCTGCGACGGCTTCTCGAGACCCCGGTGAAGCCGATGGCCCACCTCACGTGCGTCGGGTCGTCGTACGCGGAGGCGAGCCGCCTCATCCGGGAGTTCCTCGACGCCGGGGTGACGAGCTTCCTCGCATTGCGGGGCGACCCGCCGGTCGGGTCGCAGGAGGGCGAGGTGTTCCTCGGCGACCTCGGCAGCGCCGGAGAGCTGGTGCAGCTCATCCACCGGGTGCAGAAGGAGCGCGTGCCGTTCCGGCAGCTGGATGTGCCCGGCGCCCCGCACGCGAAACGGCTCGTCAGTGGCGAGAAGGTGACGATCGCGGTCGCGGCGTTCCCGAACGGCCACCCCCGGTCGCGGTCGCGGTCGCAGGACCTCGACACGTTGCTCGCGAAGGAGGCGGCGGGCGCGAATCTCGCGATCACGCAGCTGTTCTTCGAAGCCGACGACTACCTCGACTTCGTAGCCGACGCGCGCGAAGCGGGCGTCACCATGCGCATCCTTCCCGGGATCATGCCGGTGCTCAGCGTCGCCCGGCTGCGCCGCATCCTCGAGCTCACCGAGGAGCGCGAGCCCGCGACGCTCCTGCGGGCCCTGGAGGCGAGCGACGACCCCGCGGCCGTCGGCGTCGACCATGCCATCCGTCTCGGCCGCGCCCTGCTCGACGGCGGGGCGCCCGGCCTGCATCTCTACACCTTCAACCGGCACGAGGCACCGCTCGCGGTGCTCGACGGCGCCGGACTCCTGCCCCTCACCACCCCGACCGGAAAGACATCATGACCGCAACCTTCCCCACCGGCACGATCCTCGGCTACCCGCGCATCGGCCGCCGTCGCGAACTGAAGCGCGCCGTCGAGTCCTTCTGGGCCGGCCGCATCGACGCCGACGAGCTCGAGCGCACCGCTGCCGAGCTGCGCGCGGCCACGCGCGCCCGCCTCGCCGAGCTGGGCCTCGGCCGCAGCGACTCGTCGATGCCCGAGTCGTTCTCGTACTACGACCAGGTGCTCGACGCGGCGGTCACCGTCGGCGCCGTTCCCACCCGGTTCGCCGACCTGGTGGACGCCGACGGCGGTGTCGACCTCGCCGGCTACTTCACCGTCGCCCGCGGCGAAGGCGACCGTGCACCCCTCGAGATGACCAAGTGGTTCGACTCCAACTACCACTACCTGGTGCCCGAGATCGGTCCCGAGACCTCCTTCCGTCTCGCGGGAGACCGTCTCGTGCGCGAGGTGACCGAGGCCAAGGCGGCCGGATACGTCACCCGGCCCGTGATCGTGGGACCGGTGACCTTCCTGCTGCTCTCGAAGCCGAGCGATGAGGCCCCCGCCGGGTTCGCGCCGCTGTCGCGCCTCGAGGACCTGCTGCCGGTGTACCAGCAGCTGCTCGCGCGGCTCGCGGAGGCCGGCGCGGAGTGGGTTCAGCTCGACGAGCCCGCGCTCGTGAGCGAGTCACTCGGTACCCCGCGCGGCGAGGTGCTCGCCGCGGCGCAGACCGCCTACGAGGCCCTCGGGCAGGGTCGTCCCCTCGGCATCCTCGTCGCCGCGCCCTACGGGTCGCTCGACGACGCGCTCCCCGTGCTGCAGGCGGCCCCGATCGACGCGATCGCGCTCGACCTGGTAAAGGGCGATGTGCCCCAGGGCCCTGCGGGCGACAAGGTGCTCGTGGGCGGCGTCATCGACGGCCACAACATCTGGCGGGGCGACCTTGCCGCGGCGTTCGGCAAGCTCCAGAAGCTGGCGACCATCACGCCGCAGGTCGCGGTCGCGACCTCGACGAACCTGTTCCACACGCCGCACGACGTCGCCGACGAGCCCCAGCTCCCCGCACAGCTGTCGAGCTGGCTGGCGTTCGCCGACCAGAAGGTGGCCCAGGTGGCGACCCTCGCGGCAGGGCTCCGCGACGGCGAGGACGCGATCCGTGCCGAGCTCGATGCGGCGACCGCCGCCCTCGAGGACCGCCGCACCGCGGCGGGCGTCCGCGACGGCGCGGTGCGCACGCGCGTCGCCGAGCTCGACGACGACGCCTTCGCCCGTGGCGAGTACGCGCACCGTCGCGCCGAGCAGGACATCGCGCTGCGGCTGCCGCCCCTGCCGACGACCACGATCGGCTCGTTCCCGCAGACGGGCGACATCCGCCGTGAGCGCGCGCGTCAGGCGAAGGGCGAGATCACCTCGGCCGAGTACGACGAGTTCCTCAAGAAGGAGATCGCCGACGTCGTGGCGCTGCAGGAGCGGATCGGTCTCGACGTGATCGTGCACGGCGAACCCGAGCGCAACGACATGGTGCAGTACTTCGCCGAGAACCTCGACGGATTCGCGGTCACCCAGAACGGCTGGGTGCAGTCGTACGGCTCGCGGGCGACCCGTCCGTCGATCCTGTGGGGCGACGTGTCGCGTCCGGCGCCCATCACGGTGCGGTGGTCGACCTTCACCCAGGGCCTCACGCAGAAGCCCGTCAAGGGCATGCTGACCGGCCCGGTGACCATCCTGGCGTGGTCGTTCGTGCGTGACGACCAGCCCCTCGGCGAGACCGCATACCAGGTGGCTCTCGCGCTGCGCGACGAGATCGCCGACCTCGAGCAGGCGGGCATCGGCGTCATCCAGGTCGACGAGCCGGCGCTGCGTGAGCTGCTGCCGCTCAAGAAGCGCGACCAGAGCGCCTACCTCGACTGGTCGGTCAAGTCGTTCCGTCTGGCCACCAGCGGGGTCGAGGACCGCACGCAGATCCACACGCATCTGTGTTACTCCGAGTTCGGCGTGGTGCTGGATGCCATCGACGCCCTCGACGCCGACGTCACCTCGATCGAGGCTGCCCGCAGCCGCATGGAGGTCGTGCCGGAGCTGGAGCGCAGCGGATTCGGCCGCGGCATCGGCCCGGGTGTCTACGACATCCACTCGCCGCGCGTGCCGAGTGTCGAGGAGGTGCGCGAACTCATCGGGACCGCCCTGTCGTCGATCCCGGAGCGTCAGCTCTGGATCAACCCCGACTGCGGCCTGAAGACCCGTGGCTACGACGAGACGGTCGCCTCGCTCGAGAACATCCTCACGGCCACACGCGAGGCCCGGGGCTCGCTCGGCG
>Ga0160437_1001489_pt1 | contig 10578 bp, 12 predicted proteins | sample HID1975I_E0MG_FD_108227 | JGI IMG/M metagenome (GOLD analysis project Ga0160437, IMG submission 108227) | Enriched soil microbial communities from UW Madison campus, WI, USA - HID1975I_E0 MG | ecosystem: Environmental > Terrestrial > Soil > Unclassified | place: USA: Madison, Wisconsin... | reverse complement strand
TTTTTGAAACGGGTAAATAACTTAAGCATTTTGCTCCACCGGAATGAGTCTAACCGGGATGGTTTGCAGATCCCACTTCCAGCTTTCTGTGGTGGTTTCGACCGGGCGCAGCTCAATACAGCGAGTTGGGCATGGGTCGACACATAAATTGCATCCGGTGCAAAGGTCACTAATTACGGTATGCATAGCGCGAGTGGCACCGACAATGGCATCCACCGGGCAGGCCTGAATGCACTTGGTGCAGCCAATACAATTCGGTTCGTCGATAACGGCTAACATGCGAACGGGTTCCAATGCCTGAGCATCGCCTTCAATGGGCTGAGGATCCACGTTAAGCAAAGTCGCAATTTTGTGCATCACGGCTTCACCGCCAGGTGCGCACAAGTTGATTTTTGCACCCTGATTACCCACAGCTTCCGCATAAGGGCGGCAGCCTGGATAACCGCATTGCCCGCATTGACTCTGGGGTAACAGTTCGTCAATTTTATCGACAATCGGGTCTTCTTCGACGCGAAAACGACGCGAGGCATACCCGAGGATCAGCCCAAAGACCAGACCCAACAGGCCCAGCGCAATAACAGCAATCCAAATCGTACTCATCAGAACTTCACCAACCCGCTAAAGCCCATAAAGGCCAGAGACATCAAACCGGCGGTGATAAGCGCGATGGCATTGCCACGAAATGGCGCGGGCACGTCGGCAACGGCTAAACGTTCGCGAATAGCCGCAAACAACACCATCACCAGCGAGAAACCCACGGCGGCAGAAAAACCATAAAGGGCTGATTGCAGGAAGTTATGGCCGAGATTGATGTTCAACAACGCGACGCCCAGCACCGCACAGTTAGTGGTGATCAGCGGTAAAAAGATACCCAGCAGGCGATAGAGCGCCGGGCTGGTTTTGCGCACCACCATTTCGGTAAATTGCACAACGACGGCAATAACCAGAATAAACGCCAGTGTGCGCAAATAGACGAGGTCAAGAGGAATAAGGATCAACTCGTTGACCAGCCACGCACAAATAGACGCCAGGGTGAGGACAAAAGTGGTCGCCAGCCCCATGCCGATGGCCGTTTCCAATTTTTTGGAAACTCCCATAAACGGACACAGGCCAAGAAACTTCACTAATACGAAGTTATTAACCAGTACCGTACCAACAAAGAGCAGCAAATAATCTGTCATGAATGAGACCTGAAACAAAAAAAGCCGCCTATTATCGTCTAACCGACCGATGACGACAACTGGGCGTTTATAGGGTTATTACGGCGAAACTACGGGTTGATAAATGTCTGCTTCACGCGTTGCGAACGCTTGAGGTACGGGACCAACAAAGCCGCAGCTAACAGCGGGAACATCAGCTGACGTAATGCCAGATCGTCACTCACTGGGGAAAACGCGAAGGCTTTAACCGCTAACAACACCGACAGCAATAACCAAAGAATATAATGACGGACCACATTCTTACGACGTTTAAAGAAGGCGATAGTCAACCACACGGTATAACCCCACATGGCAATTGCGCAGGCAATCGAGGTGTACCAAAACATCACCATTTTGGGGCCTTGCGCGCTCATAAGTCGATGGCTTTCTGGGGAGATGAGCATCATAAGATAAATGGCGAGGGCAATACTGCTGCTGAGTAAGGTCATCAGAAGCCAGGCGAGAGGGGCAAGAAGCCAGCCTGCAATGCGGGGGGCTCCCCCAGGAAATTGCGTTGTCGTCATGTTACCTCCCGAAAAAGAATAAGACTTTCCTTATGAGATTCATAAGGCGGGAGGATTATAAGGTTTTTTTAACGCTTTGCTACCGCAAGCTGCGTTACAGCACATATCGCCAGACGGATTTTGGCACACAACCTAAATCAAACAGCCGTCCACCGGAAACCAATTCAGCCCGACGATGATCGGCAGCACGATACATATTCATCAATTCATTATTATCGGTCAGAGTGTAATTAAGATGGTCGAAGAGTTTTTCCAGGCTTTCGGATGAGCTGATTTTGCGAAATTTCATTAAATAATCTAGAGCGGTCATGAGAGGCGGTTATCCATACAAAAGAGAAAATAAGCGGTACGCGGTGATTCTGACTTGCATGAATAATAAACGGAAATACATGTTTTTATTGCAGGAGAAAGCGTGATATTGACTTTTTAGGAGTTTTCATCATCACATACGCCATCACCTGACCCTCCTGACACCCGCGAATTGTCTGGTGTTTGGTAAGTGTGCAACTAGCTCGCAACAATATAATTACCTGTTGTTACAATTACAGGGATGGTGTCAAATAGGTCGTCCAAAATTATGAGGAAAGCAAATGAGTGATAACATTCGTGTCGGATTAATCGGTTACGGTTACGCCAGTAAGACTTTTCATGCGCCATTAATTGTCGGTACACCAGGCATGGTTCTGGCCGGTGTTTCCAGCAGCGATGCCACGAAAGTTCATGCTGACTGGCCAAACATGCCGGTAGTCTCTGATCCTCATCATCTGTTTAATGATCCAAATATCGACTTAATCGTCATTCCCACCCCAAACGACACCCACTTCCCGCTGGCAAAAGCAGCGCTTGAAGCCGGTAAACATGTCGTTGTCGATAAACCCTTTACCGTGACGTTGTCACAAGCACGTGAACTGGATGCACTGGCGAAAAGCTGTGGCTTATTGCTTTCTGTCTTCCACAACCGCCGTTGGGACAGTGATTTCTTAACCGTGAAAGCGCTGCTGGCTGACGGTACGCTGGGTGAAGTGGCCTATTTTGAGTCTCATTTTGACCGCTATCGTCCGCAGGTACGTAACCGCTGGCGCGAGCAGGCGGGCGTTGGGAGCGGGATTTGGTATGACTTAGGCCCACATCTTATTGACCAGGCGCTGAATCTTTTTGGACTGCCTGTCAGCCTGACGGTGGATTTAGGCCAACTGCGCCCAGGCGCTCAGGCGACGGACTACTTCCATGCGGTGCTGGCGTATCCGCAGCGTCGCGTTGTGCTGCACGGCACTTTGCTGGCGGCAGCAGAAACAGCACGCTACATCGTGCATGGCGCGCGTGGCAGTTACATCAAATATGGCCTCGACCCACAGGAAGATCGCCTGAAAGCGGGCGAGCGTTTACCGCAGGAAGACTGGGGTTACGATATGCGCGACGGCGTGTTAACGCTGGCGCAGGGCGAGGTGATGGCGGAGCAGACGTTGCTGACCGTGCCGGGTAATTATCCGGCTTACTACGCGGGGATTCGTGATGCACTCACGGGCCACGGTGAGAACCCGGTTCCTGCCGCGCAGGCCATTCAGGTCATGGAAATGATTGAGCTGGGCATGGAATCCGCGAAACATCGCGCGACACTGAACCTGGCGTAACCGCCGCCAGACCCTGGCACCACGCTCACTTTCAGGGGGCCAGGGTTTCGGTTACTGCGCTGTCGGTTTTAAAATATTGCCCGCAGTTTTGTGCCCCGCCAGATATTGATGCTGGAAAATGCACATCCGAATTGTGTTGCGATATTCTCCATTGATAAAGAACTCGTGGATTAACTCACCTTCCACCATAAAGCCGAGCTTCTTATAGATGTGCACGGCTTTTTCATTCTCTTTATCAACAATCAAATACAGCTTGTACAGATTGAGCACCATAAATCCGTAATCCATCGCAAGCTTTGCGGCACGCGATGCCAGGCCTTTGCCCTGATAATCAGGCGAGATGATTATCTGGAATTCGGCACGGCGATGAACATGGTTGATTTCGACCAGTTCCACCAGGCCTGCTTTTTCGCCATTACATTCGATGACAAAACGACGCTCGCTCTGATCGTGAATATGTTTGTCATAAAGATCCGACAGCTCGACAAATGCCTCGTAAGGCTCTTCAAACCAATAGCGCATCACGCTGGCATTGTTATCAAGCTGATGAACGAAACGCAGATCTTCGCGCTCAAGCGGGCGAAGTTTAATGGGGAGTTCCTGGCTCATTTGAATTCCTTTCAAAGACATAAGGCTTCTCTTAAGAAGCCTTATTGATTAACGTCGTGCAGTTACGGAGCGACAACGCGACCGGTGCGGCGGTCAAGGCAACGTAGGGTATTGGGTTCCCAATAAGCGTTGACGTTAGCGCTTTTCTGGCAATTGTCCTGGGCATCAAAAGCGACGTCGGTTTTGTCCCATTCTTTTTCGGCGCGTTTGTTAACTTTCTGGCGCAGAGAGCGTGTGTCATTCCATTGCTCTTTGTCCATCGCCGCATCCTGGCGAGTTTGCGCATTGTCACCCGACTCGATAATCAGTTTATTGGTCTGAGCATTCGCGGGTTGGACAAACGCAAACGCACTCAGCAATAATGCCAGCGGCATAGCCACCGACAGATATTTGCGAAGGATTGTGTTCATTGCGGTTTCCTTTAGAGTATTTTGCAGCTTATAAATATACCACGGTGCGCAATGCGTACCAGATGGTGCACATTTGACCTCATTATCCCAGACAACGTTCAATATGATCAAAACAACCTTGTTATTTTTTGCAACGGCTCTGGCCGAAATCATTGGCTGCTTTTTACCCTGGCTGTGGTTAAAGCGAGAAGGCTCTGCATTCCTGCTATTTCCGGCAGCATTATCACTGGCGATGTTCGTCTGGTTGTTGACGCTCCACCCGGCAGCCAGTGGGCGTGTGTATGCCGCTTACGGTGGCGTTTATGTCGTGACCGCGTTGTTATGGTTACGTGTGGTTGATGGCATCAAATTAAGTGCCTACGACTGGATAGGAGCATCTGTTGCCTTCTGCGGCATGTTGATTATCGTCGCTGGCTGGGGCCGGGCCTGATTAATTCCTCTTTTTTCTCTAAAATTCATTCACTTCCCTTAACTCCTCTGATGTAACCCCTTGCAAGAGTCACAAAATAATTGTGACTCAGTCCGTCAAAATTCGATCTACATACTTGTATGGTAGTATTTTGAGGGTTAATTTCACACTAATTGAACACCCATTATCTGATGTGTAGTAAGGGAACCTGAATGAAAATTGTAAAAGCAGAAGTGTTTGTGACGTGTCCTGGACGGAACTTTGTCACGCTGAAAATTACGACAGACGATGGGATCACCGGACTGGGCGATGCCACCTTAAATGGCCGCGAATTGTCGGTTGCGTCGTATCTGAAAGACCACGTTTGCCCGCAACTGGTGGGGCGTGATGCGCACCGTATCGAAGATATCTGGCAGTTCTTCTACAAAGGCGCTTACTGGCGCCGTGGGCCGGTGACGATGTCGGCGATTTCTGCGGTCGACGTCGCGTTGTGGGACATTAAAGCGAAAGCCGCCAACATGCCGCTGTATCAATTGTTGGGCGGAGCCTCCCGTGAAGGCGTGATGGTTTACTGTCACACCACCGGCCATTCCATTGACGATGTGCTGGAAGATTACGCCCGACATAAAGAGCAGGGCTTTAAAGCGATTCGCGTGCAGTGCGGCGTGCCGGGCATGAAAACCACTTACGGTATGGCAAAAGGCAAAGGCCTGGCGTACGAACCCGCAACCAAAGGTGACTGGCCGGAAGAGCAGTTGTGGTCAACGGAAAAATATCTCGATTTCACCCCCAAATTGTTCGAGGCCGTTCGCAATAAGTTTGGCTTCGACGAACATTTGCTACACGACATGCACCATCGTCTGACGCCAATCGAAGCTGCACGCTTTGGTAAAAGCATCGAAGATCACCGTCTGTTCTGGATGGAAGACCCGACACCTGCTGAAAACCAGGAATGCTTCCGTCTGATTCGCCAGCACACCGTAACCCCGATTGCCGTCGGCGAAGTCTTTAATAGCATCTGGGATTGCAAACAGCTTATCGAAGAGCAGCTAATCGACTATATCCGCACCACGATTACTCACGCGGGTGGCATCACCGGCATGCGCCGCATTGCGGATTTTGCCTCGTTATACCAGGTGCGAACCGGCTCACACGGCCCGTCCGACCTGTCTCCAGTTTGTATGGCCGCCGCGCTGCATTTTGACCTCTGGGTGCCGAACTTTGGCGTGCAAGAATACATGGGCTACTCCGAGCAAATGTTGGAAGTATTCCCGCATAACTGGACGTTTGATAATGGGTTCATGCATCCCGGTGATAAACCCGGTATTGGCATTGAGTTCGATGAAAAACTGGCCGCGAAATATCCCTACGAACCTGCGTATCTGCCGGTGGCCCGCCTTGAAGATGGCACTTTGTGGAATTGGTAAGGAAGAAAATATGAAAAGCGTAACCATACAGCAGCCCGAAAAATTGGTAATTGAAGAACGTTCAGCCCCACAACCGCTACCGGGGGAAGTCAGAATACGGGTGACATGCGCTGGTATTTGTGGCTCTGATGTACACATTTATCGCGGTCATAATCCTTTTGCCAAATATCCTCGCGTTATTGGGCATGAGTTTTTCGGCCTCATTGATGCGGTCGGTGAAGGTGTTGAAAAATCACGCATCGGTGAACGTGTGGTCGGTGACCCGGTCGTCAGTTGCGGTCATTGTTATCCGTGCGCGGTAGGGCGGCCAAATGTATGTGCGGAACTTCAGGTCATTGGGGTGCATCGCGACGGTGGATTTAGTGAGTACGTCACGCTACCGGCGAAAAACGCGCACGTCGTGCCGGACTCTATTCCCGATAACGAAGCGACGATGGTTGAACCGTTTACCATTGCGGCAAATATATGCTCTCAGATGAAACCAGGCCCATTGGATACGGTGCTTATCTATGGTGCAGGGCCGATGGGGCTGACATCTATTCAGGTTTTACGCGGAGTATACGGCGTGAAAGAAATTATCGTCGCAGACCGCATTGACGAACGCCTCTCCATGGCGAAAGCAAACGGTGCCGATCGCGTGATTAACAACGCGAACAGTGATTTAAAAACCGAACTGGACGCGCTTGGAATTCGCCCGACGCTGATCATTGATGCCGCCTGCCACCCGTCAATTTTACCGGAAGCCATAAGCCTTGCATCACCTGCTGCACGTATCGGGATTATGGGGTTTTCATCAGAAGCGTGTGTCATTAGCCAGCAGGCGATTACCAGCAAAGAGTTAACTATTTTCAGCTCTCGTCTGAATAGCAACCGGTTCCCGCTGGTGATTAGCTGGATGACAGAGCGCAAAATTCAGCCAGAAAAACTGATCACTCATCAATTCCCTTATACGCAGGTGCTTGATGCAATGGAACTCTTCGAGAAAGACCAGAAGCAGTGTTGCAAGGTCTTATTGAAATTCTAAGTCACAACCTCTGTACCCTTATATTTGCTGTACCTACAACGACAAATAGCAGAGAACATAATAATGAATACAATAACTAAACTTGATAATACCCAACCTGAAAGAAGTACCAGTGATTTGGTTAAAGCCGCCGTTTCCGGTTGGTTAGGAACAGCGCTGGAATTTATGGATTTCCAGTTATATTCCCTCGGTGCCGCATTGGTATTCCATGAGATTTTTTTCCCGGAACAATCTGCTGCTATGGCTTTGATTCTGGCGATGGGAACCTACGGCGCAGGTTATATTGCGCGTATTGCCGGTGCCTTTTTCTTTGGCCGAATGGGTGACACCATTGGTCGTAAGAAAGTATTATTTATCACAATTACCATGATGGGAATTTGCACCACATTAATTGGTGTATTACCAACGTACGCGCAAATAGGTATTTTCGCCCCATTATTGCTGGTTCTACTACGTATTATTCAGGGCCTTGGCGCAGGTGCTGAAATATCCGGTGCCGGTACTATGTTGGCTGAATATGCGCCTAAAGGTAAGCGCGGTGTTATTTCTTCTCTGGTAGCTATGGGGACAAACTGTGGCACACTTTCCGCTACGGCGATCTGGGCGGTGATGTTCTTTGTGCTCTCGAAAGAAGAGTTGTTAGCTTGGGGCTGGCGTGTCCCGTTCCTCGCAAGTGTCGTCGTGATGATTTTTGCCATCTGGTTACGTCTGAACCTCAAAGAAAGCCCGGTATTTGAAAAAGTGAATGATGAAGCGCCAGCCACGGTTGGAAAGCAGCAGGCCGCTGATAATACTCATTCGCTGGGGGCGATGTTCACCAGTAAATCATTTTGGTTAGCAACAGGATTACGTTTTGGGCAAGCCGGTAATTCGGGGCTAATTCAGACCTTCCTTGCGGGTTATTTAGTGCAAACCCTGCTATTTGAAAAAAGCGTGCCGACGGATGCGCTGATGATTAGCTCTGTCATTGGCTTCATCACTATTCCTTTCCTTGGCTGGCTCTCAGATAAAATAGGTCGTCGCATTCCATATATTATTGTCAGTATTTCATCGATTATTCTCGCATACCCGATGTTGTCGATGATTATGGATAAAAGTAATAGCGTGAATGTGATTATGGCCTCCATCATTATTATTCATAACGTGGCGGTACTCGGGTTATTTGCCCTGGAAAATATCACCATGGCGGAAATGTTCGGAGCGCGTAACCGTTTCACCCGCATGGCCATTTCTAAAGAAGCTGGTGGGCTAGTTGCAGTAGGCTTTGGCCCAGTGCTGGCGGGGATATTTGTCAACATGACTGATTCCTGGTGGCCAATTGTGGTGATGATGATTTCTTATTCGATTGTTGGGTTGCTGTCAGCGGTGCTAATGCCTGAGGTGAAAGACCGTGATTTGAGCTTGTTAGAGGATGCTGCGGAACCTGCGCAAGCTACACGAGTGGTAAAGGGATTGCATGTTTAAACTCTAAAGTGTGAGTTGTTATACACCTTTGAATTCGTGTCATACCAAATGCACAAAAGTTTAATGCAAATCAATATGCAGACTACCATAGCAGGTAGTCTGTGGCGGTCCCCAAGTTACTACACAGCTACTAAACAGCGAGTTTCAAAATGGAAAACAAGCTCTTATCTGCAAAAGCTATTGTCCCTCAATACGACCGTAGCAAACTGGTATCACGCATCGTTCATCTTGGTTTTGGCGCCTTCCATCGCGCTCATCAGGCAGTTTACGCTGACATCCTGGCAAGCGATCACGGTAGCGACTGGGGTTACTGTGAAGTTAACCTGATTGGTGGCGAGCAGCAAATTGCTGATTTAAAACAGCAGGACAACCTTTATAGCGTGGCTGAAATGTCTGCCGACGCATGGCATTGCCGGGTGGTGGGTGTGGTGAAAAACGCCATTCACGCTCAGGTCGATGGCCTGGAAGCCGTGTTCACCGCCATGACGCAACCCGAAGTGGCGATTGTCTCCCTGACCGTGACGGAAAAAGGCTATTGCCATACTCCGGCAACCGGCACCATCTTGCTGGATCACCCATTCATTGCACACGACATCGCAAATCCGCAACAGCCGAAATCCGCACCGGGCGTCATTGTTGAAGCCCTGGCGCGTCGTAAAGCCGCTGGTCTGCCAGCATTTAGCGTGATGTCCTGCGACAACATGCCGGAAAACGGCCACGTCACACGCAATGTTATTACCGCGTACGCGCAGGCGATTAATCCGGAACTGGCGGAGTGGATCAAAGCGAATGTAACATTCCCATCCACTATGGTTGACCGCATTGTGCCAGCCGTTACTGCTGAAACTCTGGAACAAGTGGCTCAGGCAACCGGCGTTGCTGACCCTGCTGCTGTGGCATGTGAACCGTTCCGCCAGTGGGTTATCGAAGACAACTTTGTGGCTGGTCGCCCAGAGTGGGAAAAAGCCGGTGCGGAATTGGTGAAAGACGTTCTGCCATACGAAGAAATGAAATTGCGTATGCTCAACGGTAGCCATTCATTCCTTGCATACCTCGGCTATCTGGCGGGCTATCAGCATATTTCTGAGTGCATGCAGGATGAGAATTACCGTCGTACCGCACATGGATTGATGTTGCAGGAACAAGCGCCAACCTTGAAAGTGCAGGGCGTTGACCTGGCAAAATATGCCGATTCACTGATTGCGCGTTACACCAACCCGGCACTGCGTCACCGTACCTGGCAAATCGCGATGGACGGCAGCCAGAAATTGCCACAGCGTTGGTTAGACTCCATTCGTTGGCACCTGGCAAACGGCAGCGAATTTAATCTGCTGGCGCTGGGCGTTGCAGGTTGGATGCGTTATGTCGGTGGTGTGGACGAGCAGGGCGCGGCTATCGAAGTGAGTGATCCATTATTGCCTGCTATCCAACAAGCGGTTGCTGCCAGCAAAGAAGGGGAAACCCGCGTTAAAGCTCTGTTAGGGCTGAAAACTATCTTTGGTGAAGACCTGCCTGCGAACGCGAAATTCGTTAATCAGGTGATTGAATCTTACCTGGCGCTGCGTGAAAACGGCGCGAAAGCGACAGTCGCTAAGTTCTAAATTTGTGGTTTCGTAGGGTGGATTAGCGTGAGCGACATCCACCGTTTACGCTGTTGTTACAGATGAAAATGTCGGATGGCGCTGCGCTTATCCGACCTACGAATGCAAGTCTTCACGCGCAGTATTTCAAACTTACTCTTCAGTAAACCAGTCGCGTTTCTCGTTACGAATCAACAAAATTGACTGACTTATCTCATGCAGATGGCGATGCATTGCCTGATCCACGCCGTTTTCATCATGCTGCTTCAGGGCTTCAAAAATATCGTAATGCTGAGAGAGT